>Ga0209253_10000433_pt1 | contig 35970 bp, 32 predicted proteins | sample FrelakmetBRP12BR_FD_187145 | JGI IMG/M metagenome (GOLD analysis project Ga0209253, IMG submission 187145) | Freshwater lake sediment microbial communities from the University of Notre Dame, USA, for methane emissions studies - BRP12 BR (SPAdes)... | ecosystem: Environmental > Aquatic >... | reverse complement strand
GAACGGGTTGTCGGCATTGTATTCCGCCGTCGTCATGGGAAGCCCGATCACCAGCGAAGTGCGCTCGTTGAACGAGCGCGGCGATAACACCAGGAACGGATGCACGTCCCGCATCTCGCGGCCCGCCTGCGGATTGCAGTCGATGCAGACGACCTCCTGGCAGTCCGGCACCCAGCCCGCGCGAGGCTGTGCCCGACGCCGAGTGCCGCTCACGAGCGCTCGGCCCCGAGCGGTATCGCGGCCATGACCTCATGACCGTGCCGCGCCGGGTCGAAGAGCGCCAGCCGCTGACTCGACACTCAACGAACCGGCGTATACTTTGATGCGTCCCCACTCAGCGCACTCCGGCAGCAGTTCCCGGCTGCCCCCAACGCGGCGGGAGGTCTCCATGCGCATCGAAGCATTTTCCTTCGGCTCCGTCCGCATCGACGGGGTCACCTACCCTCACGACGTCGTGATCGACCGCGGACGGATCCGCAAGCGCAAGAAGAAGCCGTCGCAGAAGTTCCGCGATGCCTTTGGACACACCCCACTCTCCATCGAAGAGGACATCCCCTGGAAATGCCGGCGGCTTGTGATCGGCACCGGCACCGGGGCACTGCCGGTGATGGACGAGGTCAAGGAAGAAGCCAAGCGTCGGCACGTGAAGCTGGTGATCGTGCCCACCGCAGAAGCGATCGCGGAGCTCAAGGAAGCCCCGGACGAGGTGAACGCGATCCTGCATGTAACATGCTAATGGGTTGGCCGATGCCCGGGAGATCATGGCCAGTAGTAGGTGAGCTCAGAACGCTTTCCCGGACTGATCGCAATCGATCGGGTCAGTCGCTCGCCCCTGCTTTCTGCGGAGATTCGGTAGCCACCGGGCGGAAGCGTGGCCAGGAACCACGGGCCTTGGGACGTCGCTTCGAGAATCTTCCCCCCCTGCGCCCCTTCGATCACGACCTTGACATCCGCCAGGTACGCGCCTGAGCCTCGTTCCGCGAAGACGAGCTTCAGGTTGTGATCCCTCCCACCTGCGTGCAAGGCGACCCGCTCGTCTTGCCCGATCCCGCCACTCGCGTAGGGGACCCCCCCCTCGGCCGTGCGCAGCGGGAAACGGTAATAGGTGGCGTTCAGGTAGCGCGCGACGCTCGCGATGTCTGCCTCCTCCCAAACAAGCCCGATATTGTCCTGCCACCGGCGGACTTGCACCTTCAAGCTGTTCCAGTCAGTCGCCCGCTTCTTGTCGCGCCAGTGGACTTCTGCCGTATGGCAGTCGCGACAATGGGTCGAATAGAGCAATTCGCCACGCCCTTCGCTTGGCTGCTCTTGCACTTGAGCGAAACCCTGCACGCTGCAGGACATGCACGCTGCGATCGCTAGCAGCCTTCCTCGACTCATGGCTGGGTCCTCCGGTCCGTTTCAGCAATCCTGGAATTCTGGGCGATTTCGGCCGTATGCGCACACCAGCGTCCATAGCAGCCAATTTCCCGCTTCGCGCCGCTTCGACCATAATGCGCGTCCCTGTTCCTGCGAGCGGCATTCCCTTGGGCACGCGACCCCGTGCAACGGGTGGCCGACTTTCAGCCATTTCGGATGGAGAGACCAAGATGAGCGTTTCCATGTACCAGGCGTCGATTCCCGTTCTCACCCATATGCTCAGGAACCTCGACGCCATTCTCGCCAAGGCGGCCGCATACGCGGAGACGAAGCGAATCGATCCCTCGGTATTGGTCAACAGCCGGCTGTACGCGGATATGTTTCCGCTCGCACGCCAGATACAGATCGCGACCGACACGGCGAAGGGCTGTGGCGCCCGTCTGGCAGGGCAAGAACCGCCCGCGTACGAGGACACGGAAGCAAGCTTTCCGGAGCTCTCAGCGCGGATTCAGAAGACGATTTCCTTCCTGGAATCGATCAAACCGGAAGCGCTCGACGGCTCTGAGACACGTACCATCTCTTTGAAGCTGCGCAATGCCCCGGTCACCTTTCAGGGCGCTGCCTACCTTCTCAACTTCGTGCTCCCGAACTTCTACTTCCACGTCTCGACCGCCTACGCGATCTTGCGGCACAACGGGGTCGAATTGGGCAAGCAGGACTTTCTCGGCAAGATCTACTGATCGTGTCCCGATGCGCTTTTTTCGATGAGTATCAGCGGAGCGTGGCGGGGTCTCTTTCCGCACTCGCTTCGGGCTTCGCGGGTTCCGCACCATGCGCCTGGGCGACGTCCTTGGTAGAGGTCGGCGTCGTGGCCGGCTGTCCCTTCGCGCGGAGTGCCTTCAGCGAAGCCTTGGGATAGCCGGCAGCGTCCAGGGCGGCGGCGTATTGAGCTTCATCGAAGCCACGGATGGACTTGGATCCGACGAGCAGGAAAGGCACCTCCAGCGTTCCGCCCGACACCTTCTTCAACTGCTCGGCGTGTTCCGGTTTCTGGGGATTGCGCTCGGCGTAGGGCAGACCGCGCTCGTTGAGGTAAGCGCGTGCCGCGTTGCAGTATTCACCGCAATCGCTCACGTACAGGACGATGGGGCTGCGCCTCGCCGTGTCCTGTACCGCATAGGGCAGACGGCTCGTCTCGATCGTGCTGGGGACGACCCGCTTTTCTTCGACCGACTTCACCGTCGCGGGAGGTGGTGCGCTCGAGTAAACCGTCACACCGGTCGCCGGGTCGGTCCATTTGAAGAGACCGCCGGCATGAATTGAACTCGAAGCGAGCGTAACCAGGACAGCGAGCAGGATCCTCATGGCGGCTGTTTCCTTGTCGATTCGGCGAGACGACCGTCCCGGAGCACTTCGCGGGCCAGGCCTCCCCGGGGCCGCCGACCTGTCAGATGGGAACAGCTCCAGCGCGCGCTGGACGGGCTCAGCCGACCATTCCGCTGTGCCTGAGCAGCGCGTCGATGCTGGGTGGCCGGCCCCGGAAAGCGACAAACGAGTCGATGGCCGGCCGGCTGCCCCCGACGCCGAGGATCTCGCGGCGAAAGCGCGCACCCGTCTCCGGATCGAGCACACCGCGCTCCTCGAAGAGACTGTAGGCATCGGCAGACAGGACCTCCGCCCACTTGTAGCTGTAATAGCCCGCCGCATATCCGCCCGCGAAGATATGCGAGAAGCTGTTCGGAAAGCGGTTGAACTCCGGCGGGAAAATGACGGCCACCCGTTGCCGGACTGCATCGAGAAGCTGCCTGAGCGAACGCTCACCCTCCGGATCGAAATCGTGGTGGAGGAGCATGTCGAACAGCGCGAACTCGATCTGCCGCAGCGTCTGCAGGCCGCTCTGGAAGTTCTTGGCAGCGAGCATCTTGGCGAAAAGCTCGCGTGGCAGGGGTGCTCTCGTCTCCACGTGCTGGGTCATGTGACAGAGCACCTCCCACTCCCAGCAGAAGTTCTCCATGAACTGAGACGGCAATTCGACGGCATCCCACTCCACGCCGTTGATGCCAGAGACCCCCAGCTCCTCGACCTGGGTCAACAGATGGTGCAATCCGTGGCCGAACTCGTGGAAGAGGGTAATGACTTCGTCGTGGGTGAAGAGCGCCGGCCGGCGGCCGACCGGCGGGGAAAAGTTGCAGGTTAAGTAAGCGACAGGCGTCTGGATCGAGGGGCCCCGGCGGCGACGGGTAATGGCGTCGTCCATCCAAGCCCCGCCGCGCTTGCTGGGTCGCGCATAGAGGTCCACGTAGAAGTGCCCGATCAAATCGCCGGAGCGATCGATGATCTTGTAAAAGCGGGCGTCCGCATGCCATAGGGGCGCTTCGGCCGGCGTGATCGAAAGCCCGTAGAGCGTCTCCACGAGCTTGAACATGCCCGGCAATACTTGGGTCTCCGGGAAGTACTGCTTCACGTCCTGCTCCGAGAAGGCATAGCGGGAAACGCGCAGTTTCTCCGACGCGTAGCCGACATCCCAAACCTGGAGATCGTTCAGCCCGAGCTCGCGCGCGGCGAATTCGCACAGCTCGGCGAGGTCCCGTTCTGCATACGGCTTCGCCTTGTCCGCAAGCTGGTGCAGGAAGTCGAGGACCTGCTGCGGACTCTCGGCCATCTTCGGCTCCAGGGAGTAGGCCGCGTAACTCCTGAAGTCGAGCAGCTTGGCAAGCTCGCGCCGCAGCTGCAGGATCTGCGACATGAGCGGTCCGTTGTCCCACTCGGTTGCGCCGTATTCGGAAGCACGGGTGACGTAGGCCCGGTAAAGGGTCTCCCGCAAAACGCGATGGTCGGCGTACTGCATGACAGGGATATAAGACGGCGCATGCAGAGTAAACTTCCAGCCGCCATTACCCTCTTCTCGCGCCGCTTCGGCAGCCGCTTCGAGCACGTCCCCCGGGATGCCGGCCACGTCCTCGGCATTCGTAACGAAGTGCGCAAAGGCGTTGGTGGCGTCGAGCAGGTTGTCACTGAACCGCGCGGACAGCGACGACAGTTTTTCTGACAGCTCCACATAACGGGCGCGTTCCGCCTCTGGCAGCTCGGCCCCCCCGAGCCGGAAATCCCTGAGCTCGTTCTCGAGCACCTTCTTCTGCTCGACGGTGAGCTGTTCGAACTCAGGCGATGCGCGCAGCGCCTTGAATTTGGCGAACAACCCCTGATGCGTGGATAGCTCGGTGAAATACTGTGTCAGCTTCGGGAGATTGGCGTTGTACACCTCTCTTAGCTCAGGGCTGTTCATCACGGCATTGAGGTGTCCCACCTGTCCCCAAGCTCGGTTGAGCCGCTCGTTGGCATCGTCCAGCGGCTGCACGAAGCCCTTCCAGGCCGGTGGCGCCGGATCGGCGACGAGCCGTGCCACCAGCGCCCGGTTCTCGGCCAGCAGCGCATCCACGGCGGGCGTCACGTGCTCCGGCTTGATTTCATCGAAGCGGGGCAGGCCGGCGAAGTCGAGCAAGGGGTTCATACGGTTCCAGGTTCAGGGTTCGGATTGAGTGAACGACTTGACTGACGCAGCTGAGCCGCATCACGGCGCGCTCGCACGTTGCGAGCCGCATCGCTGAGAGGGTGCACGCGGGCGGGGAGTTCCGGTTCGACGAGTTTCAGCCCTCGTGCACGATCTGGCCGTCGACCAGAGTCCAGCGTACCCGGCCCAGCATCTCCAGCCCGAGAAACGGTGTGTTCTTGCCCTGGCTCTTGAGCGCCTTCGGCTCCACCCGCCATTCCTGGTTGGGATCGAAGACGCAGACGTCGGCCGCATGGCCCACCCGCAGATGGCCGAGGTCCAGGCCCAAGATCCGCGCCGGCTGTGCTGTGAGCAAGGCAACTGCGCGCGACAGGGGTATCTTGCTTTCCCGTGCCCACTGCAGGGACAGGGGGAGCAGCAGTTCCAGGCAGGTCGCGCCAGCCTCCGACTCGGCGAAGGGCAGCTGCTTGGCATCATCGTCCACCGGCGTGTGGTCGGAGCAGATGGCATCGACTGTTCCGTCCAGGAGACCGTGGCGGAGGGCGTCGCGATCGCGCAGGCCCCTGAGCGGCGGACGCAGGTGGCAGTTGCTGTCGAAGTACCCCAGGTCGAGCTCGGAGAGGTGCATGTGATTGGCCGACACATCGCAGGTCACGTTGACACCGTCCGCCTTTGCCCGTCGGATCATCTCCAGCCCATCGCGGGTCGAGAGACGGCAGACATGCAGGCGCGCCCCGGTTTCGCGGACCAGTAGCAGCAGGGTGGACACGGCCACCGTTTCGGCGCAGGGAGAGATCGGCGACAGCCCCAGGCGGGTGGCGACCTCACCGTCGTGGGCGACGCCACCCTTGGCCAGGCTGCCGTCCTCGGGGCGCAACCAGACCGAGAAACCGAACGTGGCGGCGTACTGCAGCGCACGCATCAGCACGAGGGTGTCGGTCACGGCGACATCTGCCTGCGCGAATCCAACGCAACCCGCGTCCTTCAGCTCGGCCATTTCAGTGAGGGTCGCGCCAGCGAGGCCCCGCGTCAGCGCGCCCAGGGGGAACACCTTCGCCTGGTTCAGGCTGCGCGCCCGAAACTTCAGCATTTCCACGAGGCCCGGTTCGTCGAGGGGCGGGTCGGTATCCGGCGGGCACACGAGGCTTGTTACGCCTCCAGTGACCGCAGCCGCCATTTCGGACTCCAGCGTCGCCTTGTATTCGAAGCCCGGCTCGCGCAGGCGCGCCGAGAGGTCGATCAGTCCAGGTGCAACCACGCAGGCGGATGCGTCGAGGGTGCGATTGGGGGTGAAACCTTCCGGCGGAGTGCCTACGCCAACGACCTTTCCGGCTGCGATGTAGAGGTCGCGCGCGGCGTCGATGCCGTTCGCGGGATCGGCCAGATGACCGCCCTTGATGTGGATCCTCATCGCTGTTCTTCTCGATTAGTTGCCAGCCAGGATGCTCATCACGGCCATGCGCACGGCGATGCCAAACGTGACCTGCGGCAGAATCACCGACTGTCCGCCATCGGCCACGCTGGAGTCGATTTCGACGCCGCGGTTCATCGGCCCTGGGTGCAGCACGATGGCATCGGGGCGCGCCAGCGCCAGCTTATCCCGGGTGAGGCCGTAGGATTTGAAGTATTCCTGCGGGCTCGGCACCAGCGACCCGCTCATGCGTTCGTTCTGAAGACGGAGCATCATCACCACGTCAACATCCTTCAAGCCCTTCGCCATGTCGTGGTAGACGTGGACACCGAGATTCCCAACCTGGGTCGGTAACAAGGTCTTTGGTCCGATCGCGCGGACCTCGGGCACGCCAAGCACGTTGAGCGCGTGGATCTGCGAACGGGCGACCCGCGAATGCAGAATGTCGCCGACCACCGCCACCCGCAACTGGGTGAAATCCTTCTTGTAGTGGCGGATGGTGAACATGTCGAGCAACGCCTGGGTCGGGTGGGCATGGCGGCCGTCACCGGCGTTGATTACGTGGATGTTGGGCGCCACGTGTCGCGCGATGAGATGGGCCGCCCCACTCTCGGCGTGCCGCACGATGAACATGTCGGCGTGCATCGCCGAGAGGTTCGCCACCGTGTCGAGCAGCGTCTCACCCTTGCTCTGGCTCGACGTGCCGATGTTCAGGTTCACCACATCGGCGGACAGCCGCTTCGCCGCGATCTCAAACGTGGTTCGGGTGCGCGTGCTCGGCTCGAAGAACAGATTGAAGATGGTCTTCCCGCGCAGCAATGGGAGCTTCTTAACCTCGCGCTCGGTCACCGAGACGAAGGGCAGAGCAGTGTCCAGGATCTGGTGCAGGATCTCCGCGGGCAGGCCCTCGATCGTGAGGAGGTGCTGCAGCTCGCCGCGGGCATTGAGCTGGGGGTTGCGTTGCTGCATGGGGACTAGCTTCGGCGCGCCCGGGGGACGAGAGCGAGCGACAGCCGGTTCGTTGCATCCTGCCGGAGCTCAATGTGCTCGTCGGGTCCAATTTCCACCGTTGCGCCCAAGAACTGCGCGCAGATCGGCAGCTCGCGGCCGCCACGGTCGACCAGCGCGGCAAGGCGCACGCTCTCCGGGCGCCCGTAGTCGAACAGCTCGTTCATCGCCGCCCGTATGGTTCGGCCCGTGAAGAGAACGTCGTCGACCAGGACCAAGTGGCGGCCCGCCACATCGAACGGAATGTCGGAAGGCTTGACCTGGGGATGCAGCCCGATGCGCTGGTAATCGTCCCGGTAGAAGGAGACATCAAGCGAGCCTAGCGGTGGCAGAAGCCCGAGGCTTGCGTGGAGGCGCCGTGCGAGCCACACACCCCCCGTGTGGATGCCGACGAGTGCAGTATCCGGCGTGAGCGCGCCCCGCATGTGCTCGGTCAGGCCGTCGAGCAGCGCCTCGGCGTCAGGCAGCGGCATCGATCTCGGAAAACAGCACCGCCAGAATTTCCGCCGCGGCGGCGGCATCGAGGTGCGGTTTCTGCCCGCGACCGCGGACGCCGACCCGGGTCAGCGCGTCGGACGCGGCATGGGAGGAAAAGCTCTCGTCGACCAGAACCACCGGTAGTCGTAACCGCCCTTCGAGGCTGCGCGCAAACCGCTCGCACCGAGGTGCGAAGGCGTGGGGATCGCGGTCCTCCGGGAAGGGCACACCGACCGCGATCAGCACCGGGTGCCATTCGTCCACCAGCGTTCCCACTGCCCGGTACCGCTCGGTCCGCGGGGCGGAGGGAATCACTTGCAGCGCGTGCGGGATGCGGAGCTCAAGGTCGCCGACCGCGACGCCGATCCGCGCCGCACCGAAATCGAAACCCATCACGGTACCCGCGCGCGGCAGTGCCGCAGCTGCAACAGCTGGCCCGCCGAGTGTGAGCACGCGAGCCCGCGTTGCTCGCGGAGCATCGGTGGCGAACAAGGGGGGTCCTACGCGTGGCCCGCGGTATCGGACAGGCTGGCGAAGCTCACCCCGAGCAGCTCCATGGCCGCGGCCAGGCGGGTTTCTGCCGGCAGGTCGAAGATCACGTCGGGCTTCGCGCCTACCGTGAGCCAAGCATTCTGGGCCAGCTCCTGCTCGAGCTGACCGGGTGCCCACCCGGCATACCCGAGGGTCACCAGAATCTGCTCGGGACCCAACCCGCGACCCGCCGCCTGAAGAATATCCTTCGAGGTGGTGAGCGCAATGCCATCCTGCACCGCGAGGGTAGATTGCCAGTTTCCAACCGGGCGGTGCAGCACGAATCCCCGGTCGACCTGCACCGGACCACCGAAGTGCACGGGCCGTCCGCCGAGGTCCGGCGCGTCGAGCGGCACGTCGATCTGCTCGAACAGGGCTTGCAGACTCATTTCGATCGGGCGGTTGACCACCAAACCCAGCGCGCCCTGGTCGTTGTGTTCGCAGATATAGGTGAGAGTGCGGGCGAAAAACGGATCTACCATGGCCGGCATGGCGATCAGAAAGTGATGGGTAAGATTGGTCTGCTGCATCCCAGATTTCAATTGTAGTCGCGCCCCCGGGTCTCCACAATCGCGCCGCCGAACCATCGACTGGGATGCGCAATCATAGCTCGCGCTTCGTAACGGGGGTATCCGTTGATCGACACTGACTCCGCGCTCGTTTGGTTTCGCCGCGACCTGCGCACCGGTGACCACGCGGCACTCTCCGCAGCGTTGCGTGACAGCCGGCGCGTTCACTGCGTGTTCGTCTTCGATACCGAGATCTTGAACCGCCTGCCCCGTCGCGAGGATCGCCGGGTCGAGTTCATCTGGATGAGCATCGCCGAACTCGGGCGCGAGCTGGAGCGGCTGGGAGGCGGGCTAATCATACGCCATGGGCGTGCCCGGGACGAGATTCCGCGGCTCGCTGCCGAACTGGGCGTCGGCGCTGTCTTCACGAACCATGACTACGAGCCCCTTGCGATCGCCCGGGATGCAGCCGTGGCGGCCGCGCTTGCCGCCCAGGGCGTCTCGCTGAGGACATTCAAAGATCAGGCGGTCTTCGAGAAGGGAGAGGTGCGCACCCAGGAAGGTCGCCCCTTCAGCGTCTTCACCCCGTACAAGAACGCCTGGCTGAGACGCCTGACGCCTCGAGACCTTGAGGCGCACCCGGTTGAGACGCTCGCCGAGCATCTGGCTCCTGCTCCCGGCGCGAGGCCAGTGCCGGCGCTCGAGAGCCTCGGATTCGCCCCAACCAATTTGCTCGAGCTCCCGACTCCGGCGGGCATGTCCGGCGCTGAAGCCCTGCTTGGGGACTTCCTCACCCGGATCGAGGCCTACCATGAAAGGCGCGACTTTCCAGGTGTGCGGGGGCCTTCGTACCTCTCCGTGCACCTGCGCTTCGGCACGGTCTCGGTACGGCGTCTGGCACGGCTCGCCCTGGAAATTGGCGGCCGCGGCGCGGAAACCTGGCTCGGCGAGCTGATCTGGCGCGACTTCTATTTCCAGATCCTCTGGCATTACCCGCGGGTCGTCGGCCATGCTTTCCGTTCCGAATACGATGGCATCGCCTGGCCGAATCCGGCGGGTCACTTCGAGGCCTGGTGCGAGGCGCGCACCGGATATCCCCTCGTCGACGCGGCCATGCGACAAATCAACGCCACCGGCTACATGCACAATCGTCTGCGCATGGTGGCGGCCTCGTTCCTGGTGAAGGATCTGCACGTGGACTGGCGCCGCGGCGAGCACTACTTCGCCGATCACCTGAACGACTTCGATCTGGCGGCGAACAACGGCGGCTGGCAGTGGGCGGCGTCCACAGGTTGCGATGCGCAGCCCTACTTCCGCATCTTCAACCCCGTGACCCAGTCCGAGCGCTTCGACCCGCAGGGAACGTTCATCCGCAAATACCTGCCCGAGCTCGCGCAAGTACCCGACCGCTTCATCCACGCTCCCTGGAAGATGAGCGCGCTGGCGCAACAGGCGTGCGGCGTCAGGATCGGTCGCGACTATCCGGAGCCGCTCGTCGACCATGACGTCGCGCGGAAGGAAACGCTCGCGCTTTTCGGAAAGGTGAGGAGTCGCGATCGCCGTTAGGGCCGGGAGGCGGCTAACTACCGCTGCTCACCAGGGGTCCCCCCAGCCGCGCGCGGATCCAGGTCTTCCACTCCACGAAGAGGCCTGCATCGAGAGCGGCGATCACCGAGCGGTTCCACTGCTCGCCGTGCCAAAAATCGTCGTTCTCGATGGTAGCCATGTGGCCGCCCGCTTCGCTCAGGATGAGTGAGCCGGCCGCGTAGTCCCAGAGCTTCTGGCCGCCGTGGAGGTAGACATCGAATCGGCCGGCGGCGGTATAGCACCACTCCAGCGTGCTCGCGCCAAAATTGCGCTGGGAGGAATAGGGCGGTGCCCCTGCGAGGGCCTCCGCGAGGCGCCGCGGCAGGCGCTTCAGGTCAACACTTGCCATACCACTGCGCAGCTTCGGCGCGTGCTCCTTGATCGGAAGCGCCTCGCCGTCGAGCCAGGCGCCCCGGCCCGCTTCGGCGTAGAAGCATTCGTCTGCCACCGGGTCGTACACCACGCCCAAGACCGACCTCCCATGACGCATCAGAGCGACCGAGACGGCGAAATACGGTAGTCCATTCACGAAGTTCGAGGTGCCGTCGATGGGATCGACGCACCACACGCCGGCGTCCCCCGCGAGCCAATGCTCGACCTGGGTCTGGCGCGTCATCTCCTCGCCCACGATGGGACCCAGGTAGATCTCCGGTAGCCGACGTGTCAGCGACTCTTGGGCAGCCACGTCAGCTTCCGTGAACAAGCTGCCGTCGGACTTGCGCTGGTGCGCAACTTTGAGAAACCTAGGCATTACCTCCGTCGCCGCCACCGACTTTACCGTTTCGATGAGTGCGGCGAGCTGCGGGTTCACTTCGCTCAAGTATGTTTCCACTTGATCGAGCAGCCCATGGAAGGCATCTGTTCCAGTGGGCCCCCACCGGTCTTCGCGACTTGGCGCATGGCTTCGAAGAGGTCTCGCCGCGCTCCGGGGACCTGCTCCCTGCGCGATGCGTCGAGCCGGCCGCGGTACTGCAGCTCCAGGTTGGCGTTGAAGCCGAAGAAATCCGGCGTGCAGACCGCCCCGTAAGCTTTGGCAATTGCCTGGGTTTCGTCGAGCACATAGGGAAAAGGAAACTGGAACTGCTCGGCGATCCGGCGCATGTTCTCGAACGAATCCTCCGGGTAGTCCGTCGGATCGTTCGACATGATGGCGATCGATCCAATCCCGTAGTCCAAGAGCTCGCGGCAATCGCGCACGATCCGCTCGCGCACGGCCTGGACATATGGACAATGGTTGCAGATGAACATCACCAACAGGCCGTTGGGTCCGCGCACGTCTTCGAGCGAATGATCCTTGCCGTCGACGCCGGGCAGGGCAAAGTCGACGGCGCGCCATCCAAAATTGCAGACCGGTGTTTCGAGGCTTACCATGGCTGTCCCTTCCTTCCCGTGGGCTTGTCGCATCCGCCGTCTTCCCGGGCAGTCAAAGTGTACATGAACCCGGATAGCCAGAGGGACGCAGGCTGCGTTCCACGCGTCCACGTGGCGCCGCGCCTCGCTGCGGGCATGCACTGCGTCCTGCCCGCAGCCGCAGGGCACCACCTCACGCGTGTGCTCCGATTGCGCCCGGGCGCGGGGGTGGTGCTCTTTGACGGCCGCGGCGGCGAGCACGACGCCATCATCGCCACGATCGGGCGTCAGGGGGTGGCCGTGGAAGTTGGTGTGTGGCGCGAAGTCGAGCGGGAAGCATCGCTCGATGTCCACCTCGTGCAGGGCATCTCGACCGGCGAGCGCATGGACTTCACGCTGCAGAAGGCGGTCGAGCTGGGTGTGGCCGGCATCCAGCCGGTCACCACCAAGCGGAGCGTCGTCAGACTCGATGCCGTGCGAGCGGAGAAACGCCGCACCCACTGGGAACGGGTCTGCGTCAGCGCCTGCGAACAGTGCGGACGCAATCGTCTACCGCCGGTACATCCGCTCCAGGACCTCGACACCTGGCTGGCGAGCCTGTCGCCGCCCGATGCGGCAACGGCTCATCGGCTTCTGCTCTCGCCCGACGGCGACCTGTCCCTGCGCGACCTCGGATTGCCCGCGGGACCGATGCTGCTGCTCGCGGGCCCGGAAGGCGGCCTCACCCCCGCCGAGCGCGAACATGCGCGGCGGCGTGGATTCCGCGGCATACGCCTGGGGCCTCGCGTCCTGCGCACCGAAACCGCGGCGCTCGCAGCACTGGCCGCGATGAACGCGCTGTGGGGAGATTTCTAGCGACGCGGTATCGGCACTGCGCTTATTCCTTTAACATCCGCCTGCTTGCGCCGGCCGACGCCGACGCACGGACCAAAGAGCTATGCCCTCCGTTGCCGACAGTTTCGTTCAGTGGGTGCGTGCTGCCGCCCCGTTCGTGCACGCCTTCCGCGGGCGGACGTTCGTCATCGCTTTCGGGGGCGAAGTGGTGGCGGACGGTCGATTCGCCGAGATCGTGCAGGATCTCAACCTGCTTGCGAGCCTCGGGGTGGGCATGGTGCTCGTACATGGCACGCGTCCCCAGATCGATGCATTGCTCGAGGAGAGGGGGCTACGCCCGCGCTACGTGCGGGACATCCGTGTCACCGACGAGGCCACGCTCAAATGCGTGAAGGAAGCCAACGGACGGGTGCGACTCGAGATCGAAGCATTGCTGTCGATGGGGCTGCCCAACTCCCCAATGGCCAATTCCACCATCCGCGTCGCGAGCGGCAACTTCGTCGTCGCCCGCCCCCGCGGTGTCCTCGACGGCGTCGACCTGCAGTATTCGGGCGAGGTCCGGAAGGTCAATGCAGACATGCTGCAGGCGCGGCTCATGGATGGCGAGATCGCGCTGGTATCGCCGCTCGGGTACTCGCCCACCGGCGAGATCTTCAACCTGACCGTGGAAGACGTCGCCGCCGCAGTGGCGAGAGCGCTCGCAGCGGACAAGCTGATCTTCCTGCTCGAAGGACCCGGCATCGCCAACGCGAAGGGTCAGTTGCTGCGAGAGCTGACGGTGTCTGATGCCGAGAAGCTGCTGCTCCGTCCAACGCGGCTGACTACCGACGTGCAGCTCTATTTGCCGCCGGCCATCACGGCGGTGAAGGCAGGTGTGCGGCGGGCGCATTTCGTCGACCGCGACCGCGAGGGTGCCCTGTTGCTGGAGCTTTTCTCGCGCGAGGGAGTGGGCAGCATGCTCACGCAGGATCCGCTGGAGACCCTGAGGCCTGCGACCATCGAAGACGTCGGCGGCATCCTGCGGCTGATCGAACCCCTCGAGCGGGAGGGCGTGCTGGTCAAACGCAGCCGCGAGCTCCTCGAACGGGAGATCGGCCACTTCTTCGTCGTGGAGCACGACGGCATCGTGATCGGGTGCGGAGCCCTCTATCCGTTTCCGGAATCGAAAGCGGCCGAGCTCGCGTGCATTGCGGTGCAGGCAGACCGCCGGGACGGCGGCGTGGGCGAAAGACTGCTGGAGTTCATCGAGGACGAGGCACGCCGTCGGCGGCTGAACCGCCTGTTCGCCCTCACCACCCGCGCCACCCACTGGTTCATCGAACGGGGCTTCGAGGAGGCCGGGGTCGACCAGCTCCCTGCGAAGAAGCAGGCGCTCTACAACCTGCAGCGCAATTCCAAGGTGCTGATCAAGCCCCTCAAGGGCGGACGCTGAGCGCGCCGAGGGGAACGGATGCGGCTGCGTGCCTGAGAACTCCCTCGGAGTAAAGCTGCCATAGCGAAGCATGTCTAGAATAGGGGGTGACATCATGGGGAGAGTCGTACACTGCGTGAAGTTGGGCAAGGAAGCGGAGGGGCTCGACTTCCCTCCCTACCCCGGAGAGCTGGGCAAGCGTATCTTCGAGAACGTCTCCACAGCGGCGTGGAAGGTCTGGCTCGAACACCAGAAGATGCTCGTGAATGAGAACCGCCTGAACTTGGCCGATAGCGAAGTGCGCAAGTACCTCGCGCAGCAGATGGAGCGGTACTTCTTCGGAGCCGGGGCGGAGATGCCGGCCGGTTACGTCCCGCCTTCGCACCCCCCTCAGAAGTAACAGCCGCCACCAGGCGCGATCATGGCGCTCGACGGCCCACTTCCACACGCCGTTCCCGCATCGACCTTCTCTCTGGTATCGCACGACATGCGCCTCAAGGCCACCCCCCAGACGTCGCTCATCAATCGCGAGCTAGCGCTGCTCGAGGTATCCCGCCGCGTACTCGCCCAGGCCGAGGACGATGCGGTTCCATTGCTTGAACGGTTGCGCTTCCTGTGTATTGTGTCGAGCCTCATCGATGAGTTCTTCGAGATCCGTGTCGCGGGTCTGCATGCGGAGCTCGATGAGGGGTCCGACAGCCCCAAGGTGGGCGGCTACACGACGAGCACACTGCTCAGGCAGCTTTCGATCACTGCCCATCAGCTGGTGGACCGTCAGTACGCGGTGCTAAGCGACGTCGTGCTGCCCAAGCTTGCTGCGGAGGGCATTCATTTCCTGCGCCGTCAGGACTGGACCGAGGCCCAGCGGGCCTGGGTGCGCGACCATTTCCTGCGTGAGATTCTGCCGGTCCTGACGCCGATCGGGCTCGATCCAGCGCATCCCTTTCCGCGGCTGCTCAACAAGAGCCTGAACCTCGCCGTGCAGCTCGAAGGCAAGGACGCGTTTGGTCGTCGGTCCGGCTTCGCGATCGTGCAGGCCCCGCGGGTGGTGCCGCGGACGATCCAGCTGCCGCGGGACATTGCAGGGTGCGACCATGGTTTCGTGTTCCTCTCCTCGGTCCTGCACGACAACCTGAACGAACTGTTCGCGGGCATGGAGGTCGTGGGTTGCTACCAGTTTCGCGTGACGCGAAACAGCGACCTCTACGTGGACGAGGAAGAGGTGAAGGATTTGCGCGAGGCGCTGCAGAGCGAGCTGCCACAGCGCCGATTCGGCGATGCCGTACGCCTCGAGGTGGCCGACACCTGCCCAGCGAAGTTAGCGGATTTTCTCTTGCGGCAGTTCAGTCTCGACGAGGAAGACCTGTACCGCGTCAATGGCCCGGTGAATCTCGTCCGGCTGATGCCCGTCGCGGACAAGGTCGATCGCCCCGACCTCAAGTTCCCCCCATTCACGCCTGGCCTACCGGATGTTCTCAGGGGCGACCGCGACCTATTCGAAGTGCTGCGCGGGGAGGACGTGCTGCTTCACCACCCGTACCAGTCCTTCAAGCCGGTGGTCAACTTCGTCGCCCAGGCGGCCCGCGACCCGAACGTGGTCGCCATCAAGCAGACCGTTTACCGCACCGGCACCGATTCCGAACTCATGCAGCACCTTATCCACGCCGCGCAGACCGGGAAGGAAGTAACGGTGGTGGTGGAGCTCCTTGCGCGCTTCGACGAGGAGGCGAACATCCGGTGGGCGAACCAGCTGGAAGAGGTCGGCGCGCATGTCGTCTACGGCGTGGTCGGTTACAAGACGCACGCAAAGCTCGCCATGGTGGTGCGCCGGGAGGCCGACGGACTGCGTCGCTACGTGCACCTCGGCACGGGGAACTACCACTCGCGCACGGCGACCATGTACACCGATTTCGGTCTCTTCACCTGTAACGAGGGGATCTGCAGCGATGTGAACGACATCTTCATCCAGCTCACCGGGCTCGGCCAGGCGGGCGAACTCAACCACCTCTGGCAGTCGCCGTTCACTATGCACAAGAACATGCTGGAGGCCATCCGCCGCGAAGCAACGGCAGCGGCTGCAGGTCAGCCAGCCGGCATCACGGCCAAAATGAATGCCCTCCTCGAGCCCGAGATCATCGCAGCGCTGTACGAAGCGTCCAACGCGGGCGTAAAAATTGACCTCATTGTCCGCGGCGTGTGCGCGCTGCGCCCCGGCGTCCCGGGCCAGTCGGAAAATATCCGCGTCCGGTCGATCATCGGCCGCTTCCTCGAACATCACCGGGTGTTCTGGTTTCACAGCACGGGAGAGGTGTACCTTGCGAGCGCCGACTGGATGGATCGCAACTTCTTCCGGCGCATCGAGACGGCGTTCCCCATCCTCGATCCGAAATTGAGGAAGCGCGTCATCAAAGAGAGCATCAAGGCCTGCCTCGCCGATAACATCCAGGCCTGGGAAATGGATTCGGAAGGCCACTATCATCGCCGGTCGCCGCGCCGGGCACGGGCGTTCGCGGCCCAGACGGTTCTGATGGAACAGCTCGGCACTCTAACCCCGAGCGCGCCGCCCCAGGAAGCGCTCAAGCCCGCCGAACCAATCGCCGCCTAGGCGCGCTCGAACCGGCCGCCGGCGAGCGCCCCCACCCCCGGGTGCCGGCTTCATGCAAGCGGCAAAAGGTGCCATGCCATCGGAAATCGAACTCAAGCTTGCCCTGTCCCCCGACCAAGCGCGCACGCTGGGGCGCGATCCCGCCCTCGCAACCGCGACCGTCAAAGGGCCGCATACCCAGCGTTTCTATGGCATCTACTTCGACACACCGGATCGGCTGCTCGCGCGCCACCGTGTTGCGCTGCGGGTGCGCAAACAGGGGCGGCGCTGGATTCAGACAGTGAAGGAAGAAGGTCGTGTCGAGGGCGGGGTGCATGAGCGACCGGAATACGAGGCGCCCGCCCAGGACGGCCGCGTGAATCTGCTCGCCCTGGCGGCGACGCCCGTTGCGCGCCTATTGGTCGGCGCCGAGAGTGCTGCTCAGCTTGCACCCCTCTTCGTGACCGATGTGCGGCGCACGCTGCGCATGTTGCAGCTCGATCGCGCGGAGATCGAGCTCGCCCTCGACCGGGGCGAGGTGCGGGCGAGCGACCGGGCCGAACCGATCTGCGAGCTGGAGCTCGAGCTTCGCTCGGGGGCGGCCGATGCCCTGTACGAGCTCGCCCTCGCCCTCCAGGAGAATACACGGCTCCGCATCGAGAACCGCAGCAAGGCCGAACGCGGTTATGCGCTCGCTGGAGTCGTGGAGCCGTGCCCGGTGCGGGCGTCTCCCGCTGCCATCGATCCGGCTCAGCCGGTAGCGAGTGCGTTCCAGACCATCAGTTTCGCCTGCCTCGCCCACGCCCAGGCCAATGAACGCGGCATTCTCGCGGGCGACCCGGATCCGGAGTATGTCCACCAGATGCGGGTCGGCCTGCGGAGACTGCGCTCGGTTTTCAGCGTGTTCCGAACCGTCCTGCCGCGGCCAGCCTGCCAGCCGGCGATCGATGAGATCCGGTGGATAGCCGGGAGCCTGGGGCCGGCGCGGGACTGGGACGTGTTCGCAACCCAGACCCTCCCGCCGATCGTGGAAGCGTTTTCCGGCGAGCAGTCACTCACACGGCTCGCGGAGCGCGCGGTGATCCTGCGCCAGGAGGGCAATTGCGCGGCCCAAGCCGCTGTCGGGTCCGAGCGCTACGAACGGCTGCTGCTTCGCTTCTCCGCGTGGGCCGCGTGCGAGAAATGGCGCGGGCTCATGCCCGAGGACGCACTCCCCATTCTCGAAGAACCGCTGTTGCCCTTTGCCGAGCGGGCGCTCCAGCGGCGGCACCGGCGTGTGAAGCGGCGCGGGCGCGATCACGCGACCTTTTCGCCGGAGGAGCGCCATCAGTTGCGCATCGCGGTGAAGAAGCTCCGTTACTGCGCCGAATTCTTCGGACCGCTCTTCGATCCAGATGCGGTGAAAGCCTACTCCCGGGGTCTGACCGGCCTGCAAGACGTGCTCGGCGTGCTGAACGACGCCGCGGTGACGGGGCGGTTACTCGAGGAACTCGCGGCGCGTGATCCCGATCCCTCGCTCGGCGAGGCGATCGGGATCGTCAGAGGCTGGAGCCGGCAGTGCATGCTCGAGCGCCTCGGCCACCTGTCCGAAGCCTGGGAGCGCTTCGAGGACGCGAAACCGTTCTGGCGTTGAGGTGCCCTGTCGGAATTCGGTAACATTCCAGGCGAATGAACTTACCCAGTGGCGTCGCTCGGACCTGTTCCCGGAAAGGAGTCCCCCATGGATCTCATCTTGTGGCGCCACGCCGAGGCCGAGGACCGTGCCCCCGACAGTCAGCGCAAACTGACCCCCAAGGGCCACAAGCAGGCGGAAAAGGTCGCGGGGTGGCTGAGAAGCCGGCTTGACGAGGAGGCGCGCATCCTGGCGAGCCCCACTACCCGCACGTTACAGACGGCCGAGGCGCTGCAGCGACGGTTCGAGACCGTGGCCGCCATCGGGCCTACGGCCTCCTCCGAAGCGGTCCTGAAAGCTGCGCGGTGGCCAGACCACCCGGGGGCCGTGGTGATCGTCGGCCACCAGCCAACCCTGGGCGCGGTCGCATCGTGGCTGCTCTGCGGCAAGACCGCCCCCTGGACCATCAAGAAAGGGGCGCTGTGGTGGTTCACGACGCGATCGCGATCCAACGATGGCGAAACCATACTTCGGGCCGTGATCGGGCCCGACCTCATTTGAGGAGACGGGATGTTCGAATCCGCCGAGCTCGGCCACCGGGTCGACAAGAGTACCTACAAGGACGCGGAGCCCAAGCTCCGCGAGGCGCTTCTCGACGCGCAGTACGACCTCCACGAAGATGGCAGCTTCGCCGTCCTGCTGATCGTTGCCGGCCCCGAGGGAGCGGGCCGTTCCGAGATGGTGAACGTGCTGAAGGAGTGGATGGATCCCCGCCATCTGGTGGTGAAGGCCTTTGGTCCCCGCTCCGACGAGGAGCAGGAGCGGCCGCTGCCGTGGCGGTACTGGCGCGCGCTGCCCCCCAAGGGGCGCATCGGGATCCTGTTCAATGCGTGGTACGGCGAAGCATTCGTGCGGCGCGTGCTCGGCGACGCTTCGGCGTCCGAGTTCGAGAACTACCTCGCCGGCATCAAGCATCACGAAGCCATGCTCGCAAACGAGGGCACGCTTATCCTCAAATTCTGGATGCACCTTTCGAAGAAGGACTTCCAGGCGCGCAACAAGGCGTTGTCGAAGCATCCCGAGACACGCTGGCGCGTCACTCCGGAGGATCGCGAGACCTACAAGCGGTACGACAAGCTGAAGCAGGTCGCCGAGCATGGTCTGCGGACGACGAGCACGGCGCAGGCGCCCTGGATCGTGGTGGAGGGCCTCGACGAACGTTACCGCAACCTCACCGTCGGCACGATTCTGCTCAACGCGCTGCGGGATCGAATCAGCCGCGAGAAGCCGCAGCCTACCACCGCTAAAGCGGCTCTCCTGGTAGATACGCAACCATCCGTCAATCTGCTCGATCGCCTCAACCTCAGCCAGAAGCTCGAGCGCGACACCTATCAATCCGAGCTCGCGAAGTGGCAGGCACGGCTCGGCACCCTCACGCGGGCACGCAAGTTCGCGCAGATCGCGGTGGTGGCCGCCTTCGAGGGCAACGACGCTGCCGGCAAGGGAGGTGCGATCCGCCGCGTGACCTCTGCCCTGGACGCCCGCGCTTACGACGTCTACCCGGTGGCTGCGCCGACCGACGAAGAGCGGGCACAGCCTTACCTGTGGCGGTTCTGGCGCAATGTCCCGCGCCGCGGGCGGATCGCGGTTTTCGATCGCTCCTGGTATGGCCGTGTGCTCGTCGAGCGGGTCGAGGGATTCTGCGCCGTTGCCGACTGGATGCGCGCCTACGGCGAAATCAACGACTTCGAGGCGCGGCTCAGCGACTTCGGCATCGTGGTGGCCAAGTTCTGGCTCTCGATCAGCAAGGACGAACAATACCGCCGCTTCCAAGAGCGCGAGAAAACCACGTTCAAGCGCTTCAAGATCACGCCCGAAGACTGGCGCAACCGGGAGAAGTGGGATGAGTACGTGGACGCGGTGTGCGATATGGTCGACCGCACCAGCACGGAGTACGCGCCCTGGACGCTGGTCGAGGCGAACGACAAGTACTTTGCCCGGGTGAAGGTGCTAAAGACGCTCTGCGAGCGGATCGAGGCTGCGCTCTGAGCGTGCGCGCCTTTAAGCAGATCCCGCGGCAACCGGAACTCGGACCGGAGTGGGGGCCACCGTCAGCCGGATCCCCAACCCCTTCCACTCAACCACCTCGTTGTCCAAGGCCGCCGCGGTGAGCGGATGCTGAGCGAGCCAGCTCGCGTCGAGGGCAATCTCGACCCGATTGCCTGCCGCAGTCAATTGCATCGCAGGGGGCCTCACCGCAGCACGGGCGCGGTAGAAGAGCGCGGCCAGCCGCAGGGCCAGGGTCGGCAGCAGGCGGTCAGGCGTGTCGAGTAGCCCCTGCATCTTGCGCAGTCCACCGCGGTGGCCGAGGACGATTCGGCTCAGCTGGTCCTGTTCCATGCGCGAAAAGCCCGGCATGTCGGCGTTGCGGATGATGTAGGCGGAGTGCTTGTGAAAGCCCGAGTGGGCGATGGCGAGACCCACCTCGTGCAGGCGCGCGGCCCAGGCAAGCATCTGGGAGTGATCGGCAACATCAAATTCGGCTTCCCCAGTCACTTGCGCGAAGAGATCGCGCGCCAGGCGCTCCACGCGCGCGGCCTGCGCGTTATCCACATGGTATCGCTGCATGAACTGCTGCACAGTGCCATCGCGCATGTCGCGGTGGTGAAAGCGCCCCATGAGATCGTAAAGGATCCCTTCCCGCATGGCGCCAGTGGCGATGGTCATGCGTTTCACTCGGAGCTCCGCGAAGATGGCGATCATGATCGCGAGCCCCCCGAGCAGGACCGGAACCCGGTCGGGGCGCAGTCCTGGGAGCGATACTGTATTGATGTCCCCTGCCTTGAGCAGGAACGTCCGCAGCTGATCGAGCCCCTTGGGCGTAATGTCACCGTCTCCCCAGCCGTTCAGATGGAGAATCTCGGCCAACGCCCGCGCCGTCCCCGACGATCCGATGGCCTGCTGCCAAGTGCCCGCAGCGAACTCCGCAGCGATGACCTCGAGCTCGCCGCGGGCCGCAAGCTCCGCTTTGGCGAGGTTGCTCTTGGTGACTTTTCCGGTGGGAAAGTAGCGGAGGCTGTGGCCTACGCAGCCCATGTAAAGGCTTTCGAGCTTACGGGCATTCAGCCCACTGCCGATGATGAACTCGGTCGAACCGCCGCCGATGTCTGCCACCAGCCGCCGCGCGTTAGACGGCGGCAGACTGTGGACCACGCCGAGGTAAATAAGGCGCGCCTCCTCGCGTCCCGCCACGACCTCGATGGGAAAACCGAGCGCCCATTCCGCGCGGCGCACAAACTGTGCGGCATTTTTCGCCACACGCAGCGTATTGGTACCCACCGCCCGTACCGCGTGCCGGTTCAGCCCGCGGATGCGCTCCGCAAAGCGGCGCAGGCACTCCAGCGCACGCTCCTGGGAGAGCTCGTCGAGGAACTTGTCGGCTGTCAGCCCCCCCGCAAGGCGAACCTTTTCGCTCAGGGAATCGAGCGGGTAGATGCGATCCTCGAAGACCTTGGCAACCTGCAGGCGAAAGCTGTTTGATCCGAGGTCGACCGCTGCGATCGTGGAGTAGCCCTGCATCCCGTCGTTTGCGTCAGTGGCGGTTGGCAGCTCTTGGGCATTCCGCGTGGTACGGCGTCGGGCGCCCGAGGGTCGTGACAGAAGCCATGGCTAGGTCGACACCTCGCGCTCGAGTTCCTCCACGGTGGTGTGTCTCACGTCTTTGCCCTTGACCAGGAAGACGACGTACTCGGCGATGTTCCGCGCGTGGTCGCCGATGCGCTCGAGGGCTTTCGACACGAACACGATCTCAAGCGAGAGCGAAATCGTGCGCGGATCCTCCATCATGAAGGTGATGAGCTGTCGCAGGACCCCACGGAACTCGTCGTCGAGCTCCAGGTCCAGTCGCGCGATCTTGGTCGCCGCTTTAGCATCGAGCCGGGCGAAGGCATCGAGCGCTGATCGCACCATGTCCACGGCAAGATCGGCCATGCGGCGCACCTCGTTGAAGCGGGGCGTTTGCAAGCGGTCGGATTCGCACATCAGCTTCGCCATTCGCGCGATCTTTTCTGCCTCGTCGCCAATGCGCTCCAGGTCGGTGACCGTCTTCACCACCGCCATGATGAGCCGCAAGTCCCCTGCCGTCGGCTGACGCCGGACGATCACGTGGGTGCAGAGGTCATCCATTTCGACCTCCAGAGCGTTCACTTTGTGATCGTCGGCGATGATCTGTTCGATCAACGGCAGATTGCAGGTGTTCAGGGAATCGACTGCGCGCGTGATCTGCTGCTCGACCATCCCGCCCATCTGCAGGACGCGGGAGCGCAGAGCCTCGAGTTCAGCGTCGTACTGCTTGGAGGTGTGACGATCACTGTTCATGGCTCACCTCGCTCAATAAATGGCACTGGAGCGTAACGAACAATCATGACGTTTTCGTTGCGGTCCGTTTCAAGCGGCAACAATTGTCTCCACTCCCTGTGCTGTCCCAAGGATGAGAACATCCGCCGCGCGCCGCGCGAAAAGTCCGCATGCGACGACGCCGGGAATCTGATTGATGCCCGCCTCCAGCTCGGCGGGATTCGCGATATCGAGACCGTGGACATCGAGGATGATGTTGCGATTGTCGGTGACAAAACCTTCCCGGAGCTTTGGCGCCCCACCCAGCTTGACCATTTCGCGGGCGACGAGCCCCTGCGCCATCGGGATCACCTCAACCGGCAGCGGGAAGCGCCCCAGCGTCTCCACCAGCTTGGAGGCGTCTGCGATACATACGAACTTGCGCGCGACCTGAGCAACAATCTTCTCCCGCGTGAGGGCACCACCCCCGCCCTTGGTCATATGCATCCGGCGCGTAACCTCGTCCGCGCCGTCCACATAGACCAGCAGTTCGTCGATGCTGTTCAGGTCGAGCACTTCGATGCCAACGGCCCGCAGCCGGTGAGCGGTCGCCTCGGAACTCGCCACCGCCCCTGCGAACCGCTGCGCCATCCTCCCGAGCGCTTCGATGAAGAAGTTCGCGGTGCTGCCCGTCCCCACGCCCACGATCCCGGCCTCGGGCAGATGGGCAATGGCGGCCTCGGCAGCAGCACGTTTCAAATTGTCGGCGGCATTCACGACCGCAATCCCCAGTAGCAGGACGACCCCAAGGATAGCCCCAACCTGCGCCCGGGACAATTCCTTGCGCGATCACGCGCGGACCCGGGTAGTCCTGGCGCTTTCTGATGGGCTGGCAAACCTGATACCCTCCGTAAGTTTTCTAGCAGTGATCACTCCATGAGACACGACTATCTCGAGCGAATTCTCACGGCGCGAGTCTACGATGTCGCCGTCGAGACGCCGCTCGACCAAGCGCCAAACCTTTCCGCCCGGCTAAAGAACGACGTACTCCTCAAGCGCGAGGACATGCAGCAGATTTTCTCCTTCAAGCTGCGCGGTGCTTACAACAAGATGGCCCGGCTGCCTGCGGCGGCGCTGCGGCGAGGTGTAATCGCCGCGTCGGCCGGCAACCACGCGCAGGGCGTCGCGCTGGCGGCACAGAAGCTCGGCTGCAAGGCAACTATCGTGATGCCTGCGACCACACCGCAGATCAAGGTCGAGGCGGTCGCCGGACGCGGCGCGCGGGTAGTGCTGTTCGGTGATTCCTACGACGAGGCCTACCACCATTCGCAGCAGATCGCTAAGCGCGAGAAGCTCACCTTCGTGCACCCGTACGATGACCCGGACGTAATCGCAGGACAGGGAACCATCGGCATGGAAATCCTGCGCCAGCACACGCGTCCGATCGAGGCCATCTTCGTCGCCATCGGCGGGGGCGGACTGATCGCCGGGGTGGCCGCCTATGTCAAGCGGCTACGGCCCGAGATCCGGATCATTGGCGTCGAGCCCACGGATGCGGATGCCATGTTCCGGTCCTTGAGGGCCGGACATCGGGTCCGCCTGCCGCAGGTGGGACTCTTCTGCGACGGAGTGGCGGTCAAGCAGGTCGGCGAGGAAACCTTCCGGCTCTGCCGGGAGCTCGTCGACGAGGTGCTGCTCGTGGACACCGACGCGGTGTGCGCGGCGATCAAGGATGTGTTTGAGGACACGCGCTCGATTCTCGAGCCAGCCGGCGCGCTGGGCGTGGCGGGCATCAAGCAGTACGTCGCTCGCGAGAAGCTCCGCAACCGTACTCTAGTGGCCATCGCCTGCGGCGCCAACATGAACTTCGACCGGTTACGGTTCGTCGCCGAGAGCGCCGAGCTTGGCGAGCAGCGGGAGGCAATTCTCGCCGTGACCATCCCCGAAAGGCCAGGCAGCTTCAGGAGGTTCTGCGGGCTGCTTGGCCCGCGGAACATCACCGAGTTCAACTATCGTTACGGCGATCCCAACGAGGCCCATGTGTTCGCCGGGGTGCAGGTGCACGACCGCAAGGAGTCGGCGCAGCTGGTGCGGATACTTGAACACCACGGATTCAAGGCGATCGACATGAGCGGAAACGAAATGGCCAAGCTGCACGTGCGCCACATGGTCGGCGGCCACGCGCCCCAGGCCAAGAACGAGATCGTCTACCGTTTCGAGTTTCCCGAGCGACCCGGTGCACTGTTGAAGTTCCTCGAGGCCATGAGCAAGGGCTGGAACATCAGCCTTTTTCACTATCGCAATCACGGCGCCGACTATGGCAAGGTATTGGTCGGCGTCCAGGTCCCGCCGGAGGACAAGCGTGCGTTCAAGAACTCCCTCGCGGATGTCGGCTACCGCTTCTGGGACGAGACAGCCAACCCGGCGTATCGCCTTTACCTCGGCTAGCGTGCCATTTTCTTGCGCAAACAGGCGTGGGAGGCAACCCGCCGGTCCACGGCGCGACCTTTTTGCCCCAATCACGGCGTAAAATGCGGGCCTTGCATCCTGAACTCTGCCCATCGACATGAGAAGCTTGACTATTGGCTGCATCATCGGCTTCCTCGCTCTCGGTGCACAGGCCGGGCAGGACGAGGATTTCATCGCCGCGCGTAACGCGTTTCAGGGGGGAGATCGGGCACGGCTCGCGCGCCTTGCACCCGGATTGCAGGGCTATGTGCTGGAGCCCTACGTCGCCTTCTGGCAGCTCAAGCTCGATCTCGACAAGACAAGCGCCGAAGAGGTGCGGGCGTTTCTTCAGCGCTATGGTGACTCGGTGGTTGGCGAGCGGCTGCGCTCCGACTGGCTGAAGGTCGTCGCCATGCGCGGGAGCTGGACCGAGTTCAAAGCGCAGTTTCCGCTTGTGCCATCACCCGATGCCGAAACGCTGTGCTTCGCGGCGCAGTCCGGCATGGCGCAAGGTGATCTCTCCGGGCTCGCGGCGGTGAAGCCGCTTTGGGCCTCCGGGCGCGAGCAGCCCGCCGCGTGCACCCCAGTCTTCGAGGCGATGCTGGCGGGCGGGCAGATCACGACCAGCGATGTCTGGGCGCGCATGCGGCTTGCGCTCGAGGCCGGTCAGGTCGGGCTCGCGAAGAAGCTCACCGCGTACCTTCCTCCCGCGGATTCTCCGTCCGCTAAGGCCCTCGATGCGGCCGCCGACAACCCCCGCCAGTTCCTCGAGCGGCGAGCCTGGGGGGAGAACAATCGGTCGGGACGTGAGGTCGCCATGTTTGCCCTCTACCGGCTCGCTCGCGTCTCACCGCAGCAGGCAAGGGACCAGTGGGTCAAGATTCGTACATCGTTTCCGGTTGCGGATCAGCGCTACGTCGGAGCGCGGATCGCCTACGAGGCCGCCATGCGGCAGGATCCGCAAGCGATTGTTTGGTTTCGGGAAGCGGGCGCCCCAGGGCAGAGCGATCAGCACCTCGGCTGGTATGTCCGGGCCGCACTGCGGGCGCAGTCCTGGGAAGACGTGCTCTTCGCGACCGAGGCGATGTCTCTGAAAGAAAAGCAGGAGCCCATGTGGAGGTACTGGCGGGGGCGTGCCCTCAAGTCGAAAGGTCGCGCTGCGGAGGCGAATGGGTTGTTCGCCCCGATTTCGACCGAACAGACTTTCTACGGCCGGCTCGCCCTGGAGGATCTCGGCGCCGTCATGGAGCCGACGCCCAGCAGCTACCAGCCGCCAAAGGCGGACGTCGACGCCATGGCCGAGGTGCCCGCACTGCGCCGCGCAATCGCGCTCTACCGGCTCGACATGCGCCTCGACGGCATCCGCGAATGGTCCTGGGGAATCCGTGGTCTCGACGACCGGCAGCTGCTCGCGGCGGCCGAATTCGCGAAGCGGAGCGGGGTCTACGACCGCGCCATCGCAACCGCGGAGAAGACAAGGGCGCTGCACGACGTCGCGGTCCGCTACCCCGTGCCGTTCCGCGAAGCGGTGCGGACGGCGTCACGCCGCGTTCAACTCGACGAAGCCTGGGTCTACGGCGTGATGCGCCAGGAGAGTCGCTTTCAGATCGAGGTCCGCTCGAGTGCAGGGGCTATGGGCCTGATGCAGCTCATGCCCGCCACGGCGAAGTGGGCGGCCCAGCGGATCGGGATGGCGGATTTCCAACAGTCCATGGTGACCGACATCGACACCAACATCCGCCTCGGCACTTATTACTTGCGTTACGTCTACGACCTGTTGGACGAAAGCCCGGTGCTTGCGTCGGCCGCCTATAACGCCGGACCCGGTCGCGCGCGTCAGTGGCGCGCGTCGTCGGCGATGGAGGGTGCGATTTATGCTGAAAGCATTCCGATCAACGAAACGCGCGACTACGTGAAGAAGGTGCTCGCCAACGCGACCTATTACGCCGCGCAACTCAATGGCCAGCTGCGCTCCCTCAGGGAGCGCCTCGGCGTGATCCCCCCGAGGTCGAGCGGCGAGCGTGCCGTGGGCGATACCCCGTAGAGCAGGGTGTCAGCGCGAGTGCGCGCAGTGTCCCGTCCCCGCCCCGCCAATCTCGGCTAGAATTCGAACTCCTGGCTGCGTCCCGCCAGGAAAGCTAGTTCGACGAAGGTGCCGGCTGCTGCATCCAGCGTCGATGTTACAGACTATGGCTTGATTGCCAAGAGATCCACCACGCCCGCAACTCTTTCCTGCTCAGTAATGGACCTCGATCTTCGTACGGTATGCGTCTTTGGTGGCTCCGGATTCGTCGGCAGACACATCGTCCACCTGCTCGTTGAGCGGGGTATTCGCGTGCGCGTGCCCACTCGGCGCGCCGAAGCGGCAAAGGACCTGCAGGTGTTGCCCACCGTGGAGCTGGTAGAGGCCGACATTCGCGACGGTTCTGCTCTGCCGCGGCTCGTCTCGGGGACTGATGCCGTGATCAACCTCGTCGGGATCCTGCACGAGCGCGGAGTGCCCGGCGGTTTTCTCGGCGTCCACGCAGAGTTGCCGGGAAAGATCGTGGCGGCGTGTCGCAGTGCCGGTGTGGGCCGCTATGTCCACATGAGCGCGCTGCACGCAGACGTGAACGGTGCAAGCGCCTATCTGCGTTCGAAGGGCCAAGGAGAAGCTGCGGTCAAGGGCGCAGGAGACGCAGTGGCGTGGACCATCTTTCGGCCATCCGTGATCTTCGGCCGCGGTGACAACTTCCTCAGCATGTTCGCCCAGCTGCTCGGCGTGGTACCCATCGTGGCGCTGGCATCCCCCGAAGCCCGCTTCCAACCGGTCTGGGTGGAAGACGTGGCAAGAGCATTCGTGGATTGCATCCTCAAGGACGAAACGATCGGCAGGCGTTACGATCTCTGTGGACCGAACGTCTACAGCTTGCGCGAGCTCGTGAGATACGTCGGGGAGATCACTGGTCATCGGCGTCCGGTCATCGGCTTGAGCGACCGCCTGTCCTACTTGCAGGCGGCGGTGATGGAATGGCTCCCGGGGCCCATCATGACTCGAGACAACTACTATTCGATGAAGAAGGACAGTATCTGCGACTGTCCCTTCCCGGCCGTGTTCGGTTTCCAGCCCAGCGCCATAGAGGCCATCGTTCCCCAGTATTTGGGTCGCCAGGCGCCCCGTGCACGCTATGACGACCTTCGCGTCCGCGCGGGACGTTAGCCATCGCGGCGAATGACGCGCGCGCCAGGCAGCACCGAGGCTTCAGGAGTCCAGGATGAAGCGGTACCGGGTCGGCGGGTCGGTGCGAGATGCGTTGCTCGGCCTGCCGGTTGAGGATAACGATTACGTCATCGTTGGCAGCTCACCGGAGGAGATGGTGCGCCTGGGCTACCGGCCCGTAGGCAAGGACTTTCCCGTCTTCCTCCATCCTGAGACCCACGAGGAGTACGCGCTCGCCCGCACCGAACGCAAGAAGGCGCGTGGGTACAGGGGCTTCGAGATCCATGCTGCGCCGGACGTGACGCTCGAAGCCGATTTGGCGCGGCGGGATCTCACCATCAATGCCATCGCCCAGGACGACTCCGGCACCATCATAGACCCGTTCTGCGGGGTGGCCGACCTCGAGGCAGGCATCCTCCGCCATGTCAGCCCCGCCTTCGCCGAGGACCCCGTCCGCATCCTTCGGGTGGCGCGCTTTGCCGCGCGCTTCGGCTTTCAGGTCGCCCCCGAGACGCTCGCCCTCATGACCGAGATGGTACATAGCGGCGAGGTCGAGTCTCTCGTCCCGGAGCGCGTCTGGCAGGAGCTTGCCCGCGGACTGATGGAGGACAAGCCGTCCCGGATGTTCTTTGTCCTGCGTGACAGTAGCGCGCTCGCTCGCATCCTCCCCGAGGTGGATGCGCTTTTCGGAGTCCCACAGCGGGCGGATTACCATCCCGAAGTGGACACTGGCGTGCATACGATGATGGTGATCGACTACGCGGCGGCCCGGCGCCACAGCCTGCCGGTGCGTCTCGCGGCGCTGACCCATGACCTCGGCAAAGCCACCACGCCCCCTGAGCAGTGGCCCCGGCACACCGGCCACGAAGCGCGTAGCGTTGAGCTCGTCACGGCGCTTTGCGAGCGCATCCGCGTCCCCAATGACTGCCGTGACCTCGCCGTCCTCGCAGCGCGCTACCACGGGGACATTCACCGCGGCCTTGACCTCCAGCCGCCGACCGTTCTCAGGGTTCTCGAAGCAGTGGATGCCTTCCGTCGTCGGCACCGCTTTGAAGAACTCCTCCTCACGTGCGAGGCGGACTATCGCGGTCGTGCGGGCGCGCGAAATGCACCTTATCCGCAGGCCGATCGCATGCGACAGGCGCTGACGGCTGCCCAAGGGGTCGATGCGGGGGCCTTGGCCCGTAACGCCGGTGCCTCCGAAGCGATAAGAAGCCGCGTGCACAATGCTCGGTTGGCCGCGATCAAGCAGGCGCTTGGCTCAGCCGTGGCTGCGGCGAAACCGCCGAATGAAACCTCCTCTCCCGCCGGAGAATCCCTCATGAAACTGACCATGCGCAGGCGTCAGCCCCGGGCGCCGAAAACCGCTGCACCGGCATCGGATGCGCAGAAGTAGGCGGCCTGTGCCGCAGTGGGCGCAGGGGTGGCAGGCGTCTGCAGCCCGGCGTGATCGGCTCGCTTGGAACGCGATCTCTTGATTTCCCTCTTCCGCAGCGCCTTCCGGGATCTTGTCGCCAACCTGAAGAGCGGCGTTCGGCTCGCCTTCTGGCGGTCGCTCACACCGGGCGATTTTCGATTTTCCTCCGACCAGCTGGCGTTGCTCGCCCTGCTGCAGCTCCTGTTGAACTTCGCAGTAAGCTACATCGCCAACGGTCCCGATGGCTCTCTGGACTGGGAGGCGTTGCCCTCCGCCGCCTTTCCGTTCTTGCTGCTCCTGGCAGGAGCCGTTGTCGTCGGCAAGATCTATGGGCGCGATGCCCTTGCCATGGAGCTACCCATCGTCCTGCTCGCGCCGGCGCCCGTGTTCATCGGTGTCTTTATCCTCCAGGAGCTTCTCGACGCCCACGGCGCTTTCGACGGCGCTCCGGTCTTGTACCAGACGTTCCATCTGGTCTACCTGGGATGGATCGCAGTGGTGTTCGTCGCCGCGCTGCTGGTCCTGGGCGGACGCGATTGGCGTCGCCTTGCCGTTTCGGCGGCCGTGCTGATGGCCATCGCGACCTTGCCTCAGGCATATCTGCCCTATGAGGAGCTTTGGGTACCACAGGAGCAGGAGCCTGCCGTCGACAATGCACCGTCCGTCGCGTCTGAAGAAGTGCTGAACCTGCAACCGCGACTGCTGGCTCGGGAACTGGGATCCCTTGCGGCGGAGCGAAGGGGGGTCGTCGACCTCTACTTCGTCGGCTTCGCGCCCAACGACGAACAGGACGTGTTCATGAAGGAGATTCGAGCCGCGCGCGAGCTCATGGAGCAGCGCTTCGATGCTCGCGGACGCGCAGCGACCCTGGTAAACAACCCCCAAACGCTGCTGGAAAGGCCGATCGCAACGGTGAGCCATTTGGCTGCAGTCCTGGAGCGCGTGGGCGAAGTCATGAACCCCGAAGAGGACATCCTGTTTCTGTTCCTTACCAGTCACGGACTTCCCTCGCAACTCGAAGTGCGTTTCGATCCCCTCTCATTGCGCCAGCTCTATCCCGCCACGCTGCGACAATTCCTCGACGCGGCCGGGATCAAGTGGCGGGTCATCGTGATCTCCGCGTGCTACTCCGGAAGCTTCGTGGGCCCCCTCCAGGACGACCGCACGCTCATCATCACCGCAGCCGGTCCCGAGAGCACATCCTTCGGCTGCTCAAGCGAGGCGGACTTCACCTACTTCGGGCGGGCGTTCTTCGGCCAGCATCTGCGTACCACGTACTCCTTCGAAGAAGCCTACCGCCGCGCTGCGGTCACCGTTTCGCGCTGGGAAAAGGACAAGGGCTACCAGCCTTCCTACCCGCAGATGCAGATCGGAACAGCCATGGCAGCGAAGCTGCAAACCCTCGAGGCACGCCTCCGGGCCGACACTGCGACGGCCGCCGCGTTGCGTTATTGATCAAGCTCTTCGTGCATTGCCGCGCGCCGCGCCCGACCGGTTACACGCCGCGCGTTGAGGAACCTCCGGCCTGACTATTGCATTGCACGACGGGCTCCGAATCCAACCCCGTGCGCCGCATGAGCAGTATCGCTCCCCTCTTCAAGTCCGTGGCGCCGGAGCGCATCGGGAAGTATCCGGTGCTGCGCGAACTGGGCCGCGGTGCAACCAGCAGGGTGTTTCATGCACGCGATCCGTTTGCGAACCGCGACGTGGCGATCAAGGTCTTCGTACCGCCCACCGCCTCCGAGGCGAGCTCGCTGCGCCGGCTGCAGCGGGTATTTCTCAACGAGTCGTCCCTGGTCGGGAAGCTCGACCATCCCCATATCGTCGGGATCTACGACGCCGTCACGGAAGAGAATCACACTTACATCGTGATGGAGTACGTGGCGGGCGGCACCCTCGAGCAGTATTGCCACCCCGGTACCCTCCTGCCCCTCGAGCAAGCGGTCGAGATCGTCTTCAAGTGCAATCGTGCGCTCGACTATGCCTTCCAACACGGCGTCATTCACCGAGACATCAAGCCGGCCAACATCCTCGTCAACCAAGGCACCGACATCAAGCTGAGCGATTTCGGCACCGCGCTGCACGCATGCGACATCACGCAGTTGACCGGGGTCGGCTCACCGGCCTACATGTCACCGGAACAGATCCGCGACGAGAACATCACTCATCATACCGATATCTACTCGCTCGGCGTCGTAACCTTCCAGCTCATCGCGGGACGCCTCCCATTCCTCGGCACGAACACGGGCAGCCTCACCTACCAGATTCTGAATCACGAACCGCCGCGGCTGCGCACGCTGCGCCCGGACGTCTCCGAACCCTTGGATCGCGTCGTCATGCGCTGTCTGGCGAAGTCGCGCGAGGCGCGCTACGGCAGTTGGATAGAGTTCGCGAAGGATCTGGCCGGCGCGTTCCAGACCCTGCACGCGAGCAGCGCGAACATCACGGATGCGGAGAAATTCAACTCGGCGAAGCGTCTCGACTTCTTCCGTGATTTCGACGACGTGCAACTCTGGGAAGTGGTGCGCATCGCATCCTGGCGACCGATCACCCGCGATGCGATCGTCCTTAGGGAGGGTGAGAGTGGGGACAGCTTCTTCATTGTGGGCCGGGGCGAGGTCGAAGTCTCGCGCGGCGGCACGTATCTCAATACGCTCTCCACGGGCAACTGCTTCGGCGAAATGCTCTACTTCTCCGAAACCACCACCTACCGCAACACGACGATCCGCGCGCTTGCCGACGGCATAGTGATCGAGATCCGCGCAGCCGCCCTGCTGCAGGCGTCCCAAGGATGTCAGAACGAATTCAACAAGGCATTCGTGCGCATCCTGATCGACCGCGTGAGCCAGGCACACGCCAAACTTGCATTGCGGCGCTAGTGGGTGGTCATCAAGACCGCTGCCCCGCGTACCTGCCCGTTCGCCAATCGTCGCAACGCCTCGTTCGCCGCTGCGAGCGGAACGCACTCCACCTCAGTTCGCACGGGAACCTGCGGGGCAATCGCGAGGAACGCCTCCCCGTCGCGCCGCGTGAGGTTCGCCACCGAGCGCACGCTGCGCTCGCCCCAAAGGATGTCGTACGGAAAGGCGGGGATCTCGCTCATGTGGATGCCGGCGCAGACGACGACTCCCCCCTTGCGCGTCGCGCGTAGGGCCACCGGCACCAATGCACCCACGGGCGCGAAGATGAGCGCAGCGTCGAGACGTTCCGGTGCTGCGGCCGTCGAATCGCCTGCCCACGTCGCACCGAGCTCCACGGCGAAGCGCTGACTTTCGACATCACCGGGTCGGGTGAAGGCGTAGACCTCGCGCCCCTGCCAGACCGCCACCTGCGCGATGATATGGGCGGCGGCGCCGAATCCATAGATGCCGAGTCGCCGCGCGTCGCCTGCCATCACCAGCGACCGATACCCGATCAAGCCTGCGCACAGGAGCGGCGCCGCATGCTCGTCCGAGTACGCGTCGGGCAGGGGGAAGCAGTACCGGGCATCGGCGACGGTGTATTCGGCATAGCCGCCGTCCAAGTCATAGCCGGTGAAGCGGGCAGCGTCGCAGAGGTTCTCGCGTCCGCTGCGGCAGTATTCGCAACGACCGCAGGTGTAGCCGAGCCAGGGCACGCCCACGCGCTGACCGGTTTCGAGCTGCTCGACGCCGGGTCCAACCGCCTGGACCGTCCCCACGATTTCGTGGCCGGGTACGAGCGGCAGCTTCGGGCGGGTGAGATCCCCGTCGACGACGTGCAGGTCGGTGCGGCAGACACCGCAGGCGTGAACGCGCACGAGCACCTGTCCCGGACCCGGCTCAGGAACCGGGACTTCCCGCGCACGGAGCGGTTGCCGCACCTTTTCTAGCACCATTGCCAACATGACGCCCGTCCTCCGACTCGACTTTGTTAGCATACGCCGCCCATGCAAGCCCTGCTCACCTCAACGCTGTTGGTCGCCCTGGCCGAGATCGGGGACAAGACACAGCTCCTCTCCTTCGTGCTCGCGGCGCGTCTGCGCCGGCCGTGGGCGATACTGGCGGGCATCCTGGTGGCCACCCTCGCCAATCATGCGCTCGCCGGTGCATTCGGTAACTGGATCGCCACGGTCGTGCCGCGGCCGGCGCTCATCATCGGCGTGGGCGTGCTCTTCATCGGCTTCGGCCTCTGGACGCTGCGCCCGGATAGGCTCGAAGACGATCCCCAAATCCATCGGGCAGGCGCCTTCGTCACCGCGCTGGTCGCGTTCTTCCTCGCCGAGATGGGCGACAAGACCCAGATCGCGACCGTGGCGCTCGCCGCGCGCTTCGACGCGCTCGTGCAGGTCGTGCTCGGCACCACCCTGGGCATGATGATCGCGAACGCCCCCGCCGTGTGGCTCGGCGACCAGCTCGCGGACCGCATCCCGATGCGCGCGGTGCGGATCACGGCGGCGGTTCTTTTCATCGCGTTCGGCATACTGACCCTGTTCGGGACGCCGACCTAAAGCAGCCGCGACAGATCGCCCGCGCGGAAACCGGTGAGTGGATCTGCGACCCCGCGACCGAGCGCGATCACCTTGAAGAGCTCGCCCATCTCCGAAGGCGACAGGAGCTTCTGCACCCCAGCCACCATCGGCAGATAGGTGGCAGCATCCTCCGCCGGCACCGCTTGCATCAGATCGGTGATCCCGCAGTTCAAGAGGAAGTGCGCCTGCGTCGTGTAGCCCTGCAGGGCGAGGCCGTGGTCGAGGGCCGCTTCGGCGACGGCGGTGAAATCCACGTGCGCGGTGATGTCCTGCAGCCCCGGCAGGAAGAACGGGTCGTCATGCGCGTGGTGCCGGTAGTGGCACATCAGGGTGCCCGTCGAGCGCTGCGGATGGTAGTACTCGCGACGGCCGAAACCATAGTCGATGCAGATCAGTGTCCCCGTCTCCAGCATCTGGGCGAGTGTTGCTGTCAGGCGCCGTCCCGCCAGGCTGACCTCGGTGAGGTAGCCTGGCTCGTTGGGCAGGTGCTCGGTGGCCGCTGCCAGCTCGCTCGATACGACATCGGCATCCAGCCAGCGCAAACCGTCGGCCCAGGTCACGCCGCGTTCGCGCCACTCGCCTTCTTCATTCACGACGAGGTGCACGGGCAACGCATCGAGCACTTCGTTGGCGAGCACGAGGCCACGCCATCGTCCTGGAAGCTCGGACAACCAGCAAACGCGCTGCAGAAGATGCGGCGCAGCCTGCTCGATGTGTTGCTCCTGCCTTTCCCGCAGATCCGCGCTCACCTCGAGGATGGCATAGCGCTCCGGCAGCACCTCGAGCGCTTCCAGCGCGAGCAGGAGCTCGGCCGCGAGCCGCCCGCTGCCCGCGCCAAGCTCCAGCAACGAGCCGTCGGTGGCGGCGACGATCTCGGCTGCCTGCCGCGCCAGCGTGCGCGCGAAGAGGGGTGAGATCTCGGGCGCCGTCACGAAGTCGCCGGCCGCACCCAGCTTCGCTGCCCCCGCGCTGTAGTACCCGAGCCCCGGCGCATAGAGGGCGAGCTCCAGGTAGCGCGCGAAGGAGATCCAGCCACCCGCCGCTGCGATCTTCTCGCGAATGGCCTCGACCAGCCGCTCGCTGTGCGCGCGCGCAGACGGCAAGGGCTCTGGCAGCGATGCTGCGTCACGAGGGCGACGCAAGGGCGGCTCCCGACTTCACCTTCCGCTAGAATGCGCTGCGATGGGGATACTTTCCCTGAGCGAACGCATGACCCTCTCTCTGGCCGGACGCGTCGTTCTCATTTCCGGTGGCGCCAAGCGTGTCGGCGCGGCGATTTGCCGCCGACTGCACGCCGATGGTGCGAATCTGATGATCCATTATCGCGCGTCGCGAGCGGAGGCGGAGGCTTTGCGTGACGAGCTCGACTCGGTCCGCGCCGGCTCCTGCGCGCTCGTCCAAGCGGACCTCCTCGACACGGCCGCCCTGCCGCAACTGGTGGACGAGACCGTCGCGCGCTTCGGCCGACTCGACGTGCTCGTCAACAACGCCTCGAGTTTTTTCCCGACCGCGGTCGGACACGTTACCGAAAAAGCATGGGACGATCTCATCGGCACCAACCTCAAGGCGCCGCTGTTCCTCTCGCAGGCGGCGGCGCCGCAACTCAGGCAGCACGGGGGCGCCATCGTCAACATCGTGGACATCCACGCCGACCGGCCGATGAAAGACTACGTGGTCTATAGCACGGCGAAGGGCGGGCTGGTCGCGCTCACGCGCTCGCTCGCCCTGGAGCTGGGGCCAGAGGTGCGCGTGAACGGGGTCGCCCCGGGCGCCATCATCTGGCCGGAGGACGACGTATGGTCGAACGAAGCAGAGCGCGAGCGCATCATCGCCCAGACCTCCCTCAAGCGCGTCGGCCATCCAGACGACATCGCACTTGCCGTGCAGTTTCTCATCGC
>Ga0209253_10000432_pt1 | contig 36072 bp, 29 predicted proteins | sample FrelakmetBRP12BR_FD_187145 | JGI IMG/M metagenome (GOLD analysis project Ga0209253, IMG submission 187145) | Freshwater lake sediment microbial communities from the University of Notre Dame, USA, for methane emissions studies - BRP12 BR (SPAdes)... | ecosystem: Environmental > Aquatic >... | reverse complement strand
CCGCGCGAAGGAGGCGACGTCCGCCTGAAGCTCGCGGGGCTTTCGCACGCGGCGGACGACCCGTTCGGAACCGACCTCAAGGACATCCATCTCGACGTTCGCGGCGGCGAGATCGTCGGGATCGCCGGCGTGTCCGGCAACGGCCAGCAGGAACTGCTGCGCGCGGTGTCGGGCGAGGAGCCGCTGGCCGAGAAGTACCCGGTGCAGATCCTCGGCAGCGAGGCGGGCCGGCTGCGCCCGGGGCGAAGACGCGGGCTGGGGATGGGCTTCGTGCCGGAGGAGCGGCTGGGCCGCGGCGCGGTGCCGAGGATGACGCTCGCCGAGAACGCGCTCCTGACCGCGCACCGGCGGAACATGGTGCGGACGGCGCTGATCGACTTCGCGGCCGTCGACCGCTTCACGGTCGATTGCATCGCGAGGTACGACGTGAAGTGCGGCGGACCGCGGGCGCTCGCGAAATCGCTGTCCGGCGGCAACCTGCAGAAGTTCATCGTCGGCCGCGAGATCCTGCAGCAGCCGCGGCTCCTCGTCGTCGCGCAGCCCACGTGGGGCGTGGACGTCGGCGCCGCGGCGTTCATCCGGCAGTCGCTGATCGACCTGCGCGACGCCGGCACCGCGATTGTCGTGATCTCGGAAGACCTGGACGAGCTGTTCGAGATCTGCGACCGGATCGCCGTGCTCGCCAACGGCAGGCTGTCGCCGGCGAAGCGGACCGCCGACACCAGCGTCGGGGAGATCGGCGTGTGGATGAGCGGGCTGTGGCCGGGCGCCGGGAACGACGCGGAAGCGGCGCATGCGGATTAGGCTGCCCTGGCTCGAGGCGCGGTCGGAGCCGTCCACCGCGATGCGCTATGCGTCGCCGCTGATCGCGGTCGCGCTGACGCTCGCGGGCGGGCTCGTCGTGTTCGCCGCGCTCGGCAAGGATCCGCGCGAGGGCTTCCGCGTGTTCTTCGCCTACCCGCTCAAGGACGCGTACGGAATCGCGGAGCTTCTCCTCAAGGCGACGCCGCTGATGCTGATCGCCGTCGGCCTCGCCGTGGGCTTTCGCGCCAACGTGTGGAACATCGGCGCCGAGGGCCAGTACATCCTCGGCGGCATCGCCGGCGGCGGGGTCGCGCTCCTCTTCGAACGAAGCACGAGCCCGCTGCTGCTGCCGCTGATGGTCGTGGCGGGCGCGATCGGGGGCGCGCTGTGGGCGTCGATCGCGGCTGCGCTCAGGACGCGGTTCAATGCGAACGAGATCCTGGTTTCGCTGATGCTCGTCTACATCGCGCAGCTGGGGGTCTCGTGGCTGGTCCACGGCCCGTGGAAGGATCCCGAAGGCTTCAACTTCCCGCAGACGAGGATGTTCCACGACGCGGCCATCCTGCCGATCCTGCTCGAGGGGACGCGGCTCAACGCCGCGTTCCTGCTGGCGCTCTCCGCGCTCCTCGTCGGCTACGTCTTCATGTACCGGAGCTTCCCCGGCTTCCAGATGCAGGTCGCCGGTCAGTCCGAGGCGGCGGCCCGCTATGCCGGATTCTCGGCGCGGCGGACGATCTGGACGGGCCTCCTCGCCGGCGGCGCGATGGCGGGCATCGCCGGCATGGCCGAAGTCTCCGGGCCGATGGGGCAGTTGACCGAGCACGTGTCCAGCAACTACGGCTTCGCCGCGATCATCGTCGCCTTCGTCGGCCGCCTCAACCCCATCGGCATCTTCTTCGCGAGCCTGCTGATGGCGCTCCTGTACCTGGGCGGCGAGCAGGCGCAGCAGTACCTGAGCCTGCCGTCGTCGATCTCGAAGGTCTTCCAGGGGATGCTGCTCTTCTTCCTGCTCGGCGCCGACGTCTTCGTCAACTACCGGCTGCGCTGGCCGCGCGCGGGGGCCTGAGGCGCGACGATGGACGCCGGCACCCTGACCGCGATTCTCGCCGCGACGATCGTCGCCGGCACGCCGCTCGTCATCGCCGCGCTGGGCGAGCTCGTCACCGAGAAGTCCGGCGTGCTGAACCTCGGCGCCGAGGGCATCATGGCCGTCGGCGCAGTGGCCGCGTTCGCCGCCGCGCATCATTCCGGGAGCGCCTTCACCGGCGCGCTCGCCGGTATCGGCGCCGGCGCGCTGATGTCGCTCCTCTTCGCGTTCCTCACGCTGACGCTGATGGCGAACCAGGTCGCGTCGGGACTCGCGCTGTCGATCTTCGGCGTGGGGCTCTCGGCGTTCATCGGCAAGGCCTACGAATCGGCGACGCTGCCGGCGGTGCCGGCGCTGCGCCTTCCGCTGCTGGCCGACATCCCGGTGCTCGGCCGCGCGATGTTCGACCAGCAGGCGCTCGTGTATCTGTCATGGCTGCTGTTCGCGGGCATCGCGTGGTTCCTGTACCGGAGCCGGCCGGGACTGCGGCTGCGCGCGGTCGGCGAGTCGCCGGCGTCCGCGCATGCGATCGGCTCGCCGGTGATCCGGATCCGCTACCTGGCCACGCTGTTCGGCGGCGCGATGGGCGGGCTCGCCGGCGCGTTCCTGTCGGTCTTCTACACGCCGCTGTGGACCGAGGGCATGGTGGCCGGGCGCGGGTGGATCGCGCTGGCACTGGTCGTGTTCGCGACGTGGCGGCCGGCGCGCGTGCTGGTCGGCGCGTACCTGTTCGGCGGCGTCATGATCGCGCAGCTCTTCGTGCAGGGATCCGGGGCGCAGCTCGAGATCCCCTCGCAGTTCCTGTCGTCCCTGCCATACTGGGCGACGATCGTCGTGCTGGTGCTGATCTCGCGCAACGTCAACACGATCCGGCTGAACTCGCCGGCATCGCTCGGCGAGCCTTACCGGCCGGAGGGCTGAACACGCCGCGCCGGGGCCCATGCGGGCGGGGCGTGGAGGATTCGTAGGAGTGGGAGTGTGTAAGGTCGGCGCTGCCGGCCCGGGAATTCAATCAGAGGAGGCTCGAAATGCTGCAGGGCAGAGGGATGATCAAGGCGCTCCTGGCGTTGGTCGGCGCCGTGGTGTTCGCGGCGAACGCGACGGCGGCGGACAACATCTGTTTCGTCTACGTGAGCCCGATCGGGGACGCCGGCTGGACGTACCAGCACGACCTCGCCCGCAGGGACATGGAGAAGGCGCTGGCCGGCAAGGTGACGACGAAATTCGTCGAGAGCGTCGCCGAGGGCGCCGACGCCGAGCGGGTGATCCGCGAGCTCGCGCAGAGCGGCTGCAGGGTCGTGTTCACGACGAGCTTCGGCTACATGAACTACACGGAGAAGGTGGCGAAGCAGTTCCCGCAGGTCACGTTCATGCACGCCACCGGCTACAAGCGGGGCCCGAACTTCGGCACGTACAACGCGCGCTTCTACGAAGGCCGTTACCTGACCGGCGTGATCGCCGGAAGGGTGACGAAGTCGAACGTCCTGGGCTATGTCGCCGCGTTCCCGATTCCGGAAGTGCTGCAGGGGATCAACGCGTTCGCCCGGGGCGCGCGCAGCGTGAACCCGAAGGCCGAGGTGCGCGTGATCTGGACCAATTCCTGGTACGACCCCGGCAAGGAGCGCGAGGCGGCGAACACGCTGATCGCGCAGGGCGCCGACATCGTGACGCACCACACCGATTCGACCGCCGTCGTGCAGGCGGCGGAAGAGAAGGGCAAGTACGCGTTCGGCTACCACTCCGACATGGCGAAGTACGGCCCGAAGGCGCACCTGACCGCGTCGACGCACGCGTGGAGCGATTTCTACACGAAGACCGTCGGCGACGTCCTGGCCGGCACGTGGAAGACGACGAACGTCTGGGGCGGGATGAAGGACGGCATGGTGAAGCTCGCGCCGCTCAACGCCGCGATCCCGGCCGACGTCAGGGCGCAGATCGCGAAACAGGAGGGCGAGATCAAGGCCGGGACGCTGCACCCGTTCGCCGGGCCGGTTGTGGACCAGGACGGCAAGACCCGGGTGCCGGCGGGCAAGACGATGACCGACGACGAGCTCGGCAGGATGGACTATTACGTCGAGGGTGTCGCGGGCAAGCTGCCGAAGAAGTAGCCCGCGATTTCCGTGCCCGCCGCGACGTCGATGCCCGAAGCGCACCCAGGCGCCGGCGCGCTCACCGCCGTCCGCGGCGAGATCCTCGACTTCGTCGGCGATCCCGCGGTGCAGGGCGACGCGGCGCACCGCCACCACGCCGACGGCGTGCTCGTGCTCCGCGCGGGCCGCGTCGCGGCGCTCGGGCCGGCCGCGCAGATCCTCGCGACGCTGCCCGCGGATGCCGCCGTCACCGACTACCGCGGCAAGCTGATCCTGCCGGGATTCGTCGACACGCACACGCACTACGCGCAGACCGACGCCATCGCGTCGCACGGCGCGCAGCTGCTGGAGTGGCTCGCGCGCTACACGTACCCGGTCGAGAGCCGGTTCGGCGATCCGGAACACGCGCGCGAGGTCGCCGACTTCTTCGTGCAGGAGCTGCTCGCCAACGGCACGACCACCGCGATGGTGTTCGCGACGACGCACAAGGCGTCGGTCGACGCGATCTTCGAGGCCGCCGACGCGCGCGCGCTGCGGCTCGTCGCGGGCAAGGTGCTGATGGACCGCAACGCGCCCGAACGGCTGCGCGACACCGCGGAATCGGGCTACGAGGACAGCGAGGAGCTCATCGCCCGGTGGCACGGCCGCCGCCGGCTCTCCTACGCCGTGACCCCGCGCTTCGCGCCGACGTCGACGGAGCGGCAGCTCGAGCTCTGCCGCCGGCTGCTGGACAGCCACCCCGGCGTCTACCTGCAGTCGCACGCGGCGGAGAGTCGCGCGGAGGTGGCGTGGGTGGCCGAGCTCTTCCCCGGAAGCCGCAGCTACCTCGACGTCTACGATCGCCACGGACTGCTGCGCGAGCGCGCCGTCTACGCGCACTGCATCCATCTCGACCGGAAGGACCGGCAGCGGATGGCGGCAACGGGCGCGGCGATGGCGTTCTGCCCGACGTCGAACCTCTTTCTCGGCAGCGGGCTGTTCGACGCGCAGGCGGCGCTCGATCTCGGCGTGCGCGTCGGGATCGGCACCGACGTCGGCGGCGGCACGAGCCTGTCGATGCTGCGCACACTCGACGAGGCGTACAAGGTCTGCCAGCTGACGGGGCAGACGCTCTCGCCGCTGCGCGCCTTCTATCTCGCGACGCTGGGCGGCGCCCGCGCGCTCTATCTCGACGACCGGATCGGCAGCTTCGAGGCGGGCAGGGAGGCCGACTTCGTCGTGCTCGACCCGGCCGCGACGCCGCTGCTGGCGCGCCGCACCGCCGCCACCGAGACCATCGCCGGGAAGCTCTTCGCGCTCATGGTGCTGGGCGACGACCGCGCCGTGCACGCGACGCACGTCCTCGGCGCGCCGGCCCGGCGCCGCGCGGCGCCCTGACCGGGCGCGCTCGCGGCGGCGGGTGCGCCGGTCGCCGCCGCGCGGCGGCTCAGGTCTTCTTCCGCGCGCGCCGCGCGGCCGCCGGGATGGTCGCGAGCCGCAGCATGTTCGTCGTCCCCGCCTGCCCGAACGGAACGCCGGCGGCGATGACGACGTTGTCGCCGGGCTTCGCGAAGCCTTCCTCGAGCGCCGTCTTGCAGGCGAGGTCGGTCATCGTGTTGATGTCGGCGGTCTCGTGCGTCAGCACCGAGTGGACGCCCCAGACCAGCGCCAGCCGGCGCGCGGTCGAGATTTTCGGCGTGAGGCTCAGGATCGGCGCCTCCGGCCGCTCGCGCGACGCGCGGATGGAAGACGAGCCGGAATGCGTGTAGATGACCGTGGCCCGCGCCGACACGATGTGCGCGGCCTCGCGCAGCGAGTGCGAGATCGCGTCGGCGGCCGTCGCGCGCGGCTCGGAGTGCTGCGCGTCGGTGAGCGTCCGGAAGTGCTCGTCGTGCTCGACCTCGCGGATGATCCGGTCCATGATCTCCACGGCCTGGAGCGGATACTGGCCCGACGCCGATTCGGCGGACAGCATCACGGCGTCGGCGCCGTCGTACACGGCGGTCGCGACGTCGGAGGCCTCGGCGCGCGTCGGCACGGGCGACGTGATCATCGACTCCAGCATCTGCGTGGCGACGATCACGGGCTTGCCGGCGCGCCGGCACGCCCGCAGGATGCGCCGCTGGACCGTCGGCACCTGCTCCGGCCGCATCTCGACGCCGAGATCGCCCCGCGCGACCATGATGCCGTCCGCCCGTTCGACGACGGCGTCGAGCCGCGTGATCGCCATCGGCTTCTCGATCTTGGCGATGATCGCGGCGCGGTCGCCGATCAGCTTGCGCGCCTCGTCGATGTCCTCGGGCCGCTGGACGAACGACAGCGCGACCCAGTCGGCGCCGAGATCGAGGCCGAACTCGAGGTCGCGGCGGTCCTTCGCCGTGAGCGGCGACAGCGGGATGATCGCGTCCGGGATGTTGACCCCCTTGCGCTCGGAGAGCCTGCCGCCGACCTTCACGCGCGTCACCGCGTGGCGATCGTCGCAGCGCTCGACCTCGAGGCGCAGCTTGCCGTCGTCGAGCAGGAGCTGCAGGCCCGGCGCCATGACCGCGAAGATCTCGGGGTGCGGCAGGCACACGCGCCGGGTGGTGCCGGGCGCGGGGTCGAGATCGAGGCGGAACGCCGCGCCCGCCTTGAGCTCGACGGGACCGTGTGCGAACGTGCCGATGCGCAGCTTCGGTCCCTGCAGGTCCATCAGCACGCCGATCGGCCGGCCGGCCTTCTCCTCGACGGCGCGGATCGCCTGCATCCGCCTGCGGTGATCGGCCGGCGTGCCGTGGCTGAAGTTGAGACGGAACACGTCGACACCGGCGTGGAAGAGGGCGCTGATCGCCGCCGGCGTCGAGCTCGCGGGTCCCAGCGTGGCGACGATCTTGGCGTTGCGTTGACGGCGCATCGGGCTATCTTCCCGGACCCAGAACCACCGAGCCCGACACGTGGACCGTGACGGCGTTCTTTCCCCCCTCGGTCGGCACGGGGGGAGCCGGCGCGCCGTCGGCCATCGCGGCCATCGCGACCCCGCGGACCGGGATCGGGGGTTGCATCGGGCCTTCGCTGCGCACGTTAATCTGCCCAAGCACGTAGCCCGGGAAGCCGAGCGCCTTGGCGATGGCGCGGGCCTTGTCCTGGTAGCGACCCAGGGCGTCGGCGAGCAGCGCCGACTCCGCGCCTTCGCGCGCCGCGCGCGAAAGCGAAAACACCATCGAGGAGAGCTTCATCGCCGGCTGCAGGGTTCCGGCCAGCGCCCCGACCGCCTTGAAGTCGCGGCTCTCGAGGACGATGTCCGCACGGGTGCGCCAGCCCGTGATCTGGCCTGCGCGGTCGTAGACCGGACTGGTCTGGTAGTTGCCCGAGCGCGCCTCGACCTTCGGCTGGGCCTTGGCCTTGGCAAGCGCCTCTTCGAGCCGCGCGTTCACCCGCGCCGCGAGCTGTCCGGGGTCGGGGCCCTGCTCCTCGGTGAAGAGCGTCACCGTCAGCGTGTCGGTCGGGACGTCCGCGGTCGCGCTGGCGTCCAGCGTGACCACGTTGAAAAAGGGCTGCTGGCTGGTTTGCGCGGCGGCCGCAGCGGCGAGCAGGGTGGCAATGACGAACAGAAGGCAGCGCAGCATCGTGGTCCTCGGTCGCTTCGATTCGGGGTCCCCGGTTTCCGGTCATCCACCGGGATCGCCCGATCGGGGAAATTCAAGCGTACCGCAAACGTGCCGGCTGCGTGCAGCCGGAAGGGGCGCGCCGGGGCCTTGAACCGCGGCGAAACGCCCCAACCTCTCGCGCGGCAGACCGGCGAGCCTGTCGCCGCCGGCGGGGGAGGGGCCCGAGGCCCGACGTCCTGAAGGGAATCGAGATGAGCACGACCGCACCGAACACGGATCTCGGCACGCGCGAGACCCTGGGTTTCCAGGCCGAGGTGAAGCAGTTGCTTCATCTGATGATCCATTCGCTGTACTCGAACAAGGAGATCTTCCTGCGCGAGCTCGTCAGCAACGCGTCGGACGCGTGCGACAAGCTGCGCTTCGAGGCGCTCGGCAAGCCGGAGCTGCTGGAAGGCGCCGCGGATTTCGCGATCGAGGTCGTCGTCGACAAGGGCGCGCGCACGATCACGGTTTCCGATAATGGCGTCGGCATGAGCCGCGACGAGGCGATCGCGCACCTCGGCACCATCGCCAAGAGCGGCACGCGCGAGTTCTTCGCCAGCCTGACCGGTGAGGAGCAGAAGGACGCGCAGCTGATCGGCCAGTTCGGCGTCGGCTTCTACTCGAGCTTCATCGTCGCCGACCGCGTGACCGTGGTGTCGCGCCGTGCCGGCAGCAGCGCGGAGGACGCCATTCGCTGGGAGAGCGACGGCAGCGGCGAGTTCACGATCGAGCCCGCCACGCGCGCCGGCCGCGGGACCGACGTGACGCTGCACCTCAAGTCGGGCGAGGACGAGCTCCTTGCGCCGTTGACGCTGAAGACGATCCTCAAGAAGTACTCGGACCACATCGCCACGCCAATCCGGATGCGGAAGGAGGAGTGGGACAAGGACAAGGGCGAATACGTGACGCGGGACGAGACCGAGACGGTCAACCAGGCCAGCGCGCTGTGGGCCCGCTCGAAGTCCGACATCACCGACGAGCAGTACCGCGAGCTCTACAAGCACGTCGCGCACGACTTCACCGACCCGCTCGCGTGGACGCACAACCGCGTCGAGGGCAAGACCGAGTACATCCAGCTCCTGTACCTGCCGGCGAAGGCGCCGTTCGACCTCTGGGACCGCGAGCACCGGCACGGCGTGAAGCTCTACGTGAAGCGCGTCTTCATCATGGACGACGCCGAGCAGCTGCTGCCGGGCTACCTGCGCTTCGTGCGCGGCGTCATCGACTCGGCCGACCTGCCGCTCAACGTGAGCCGCGAGATCCTGCAGGAGTCGCGCGACGTCAAGGCGATCCGCGAAGGGTCCACCAAGCGCGTGCTCGGCCTGCTCGAGGACCTAGCCCTGCACCGCAAGGACGAATACGCGACGTTCTGGGTGGAGTTCGGCCAGGTGCTGAAGGAGGGCGTCGGCGAAGACACTGCGAACCGCGAGCGCCTCGCGAAGCTCCTGCGCTTCGCGTCGACCGCGAGCGAGGGGGGAGAGACCGTGGCGCTCGCCGATTACGTCGCACGCGCGAAGGAAAAGCAGCCGGACAAGCAGAAGGCGATCTACTACCTGACCGGCGACACGCCGCAGGCCGCGCGCGCGAGCCCGCACCTCGAGATCTTCCGCAAGAAGGACGTCGAGGTGCTGCTTCTGACCGACCGCGTCGACGAGTGGATGCTCTCGTTCCTGCACGAGTTCGAGGGCTGGCCGCTGCAGTCGGTCGCCAAGGGCGACCTCGACCTCGGCGAGCTCGCTGACGCGCAGGAGAAGGACGACCGGCAGAAGGTCGCCGACGAGTACAAGGAGCTCGTCGGCAAGGTCAAGGACGCGCTCGGCGACAAGGTAAAGGAGGTGCGCGTGACGCTGCGCCTCACCGATTCGCCGGCCTGCGTCGTCGTCGACCGCGACGCGATGAGCCCGCACCTGCAGCGACTGCTGAAGGCCGCCGGCCAGAAGGCGCCGGACGTCCAGCCGATCCTCGAGCTCAACCCGCACCATCCGCTGGTGCAGCGGCTGAAGCACGACGACGCGAAGCTCGCGGACTGGGCGCATCTGCTGCTCGATCAGGCGCAGCTCGCCGAAGGCGGCGCGCTCGACGATCCCGCCGGCTTCGTCCGGCGGCTGAACGCGATGCTGCAGGACTCCGTGAAGTAGCGTTGCCGGGCGGGGGACCGGGGAGTGGGCGAACAGGGTCGTCGGCGAGCCCCCTGAAACCCCACAGCGTTGGCTTGGACCGTATTTGACATAATAACAATTATGCGACATTTGCAAGGGTCCACGGGCCGAACCGGGTGCGCTAGACTGCGCGGCGTCAGTCCCCCGGCCGAGCGATGGATTCCCCGACCACCCCGATGGACCGCGCACTGAGGCTGCACCAGCAAGGCCGGCTGCGCGAGGCGTTCGACCAGTACCAGGCGATTCTCGCGGCGGAACCCAATCACGCGGCGGCACTGCATTACTCGGGCGTCGTCCTGCACCAGTCGGGGGATCACGCCGGCGCCGTCCTGCGCATCCGCCGCGCGATTGCCATCGACCCGGCACCACCCGAGCCGTGGGCGAATCTGGCGCCCGCGCTGGAAGCGCTCGGCCAGCCGGACGCCGCGGTCGACGCCTTGCAGGAGGCGGCGCGCCGCGCACCCCGCGACCCGCAGATCCTGGGCAACCTCGCAGCCTCCCAGCTTGGTGTGGGTCGCCTGGCCGCCGCCGAGCGCAGCGCGCGTGCCGCCATTGCCGTCGATTCCACGTTCGCCGTCGGCTGGTACAACCTCGCCCTCGTTCTCGAGCCGCAGGGTCGCCTGCTCGAGGCGCTCGACGCAGCGTCGCGGGCGGCGGCCATCGCGCCGGACGGCGTCGCGCACGCCGGGCTGCTCGCGCAGCTGCAGGAAGCGCTCGGGGAGTTCGGCGCCGCCCGCAGGACGCTCGAGGTCGCGCTCGCCCGCCACCCGATGGCGGCGCCGCTGCACAGCCAGCTGGCGCGGGTCGCCGAGCGCCAGGGCCAGCTTCCCGCCGCCATGCAGGCGTTCGAGCGCGCGCACCGTCTCGATCCCGCCGACGGCGCGGCCCTGTCGCAGCTGCTGTTCCTGCGCAAGCGCACCTGCGACTGGCACGATCTCGCAGCGCTGCAGGCGCGCTTCCGCGACGGGATCACGGCACGGCGCCCGTTCCTCACGCCTTTCTCGTTTCTGAGCGACCCGTCGACGCGCGCCGAGCAGCGCCGGTGCGCCGAGATCTGGTCGGCCCGCTTTCCGCCGGCGCCCGCCGGCCCGCGCCGCCCGCTGCACGAGCCGCGTCTGCGGATCGGGTACCTGTCGGCGGATTTTCACGACCACCCGACCGCGGTGCTGACCGCCGGGGTGTTCGAGGCGCATGACCGGCGGCGGTTCGAGATCGTCGGCTACTCGACGGGCCCGGACGATGGCAGCGCGCTGCGGGCACGCGTGGCCGCGGCGTTCGACCGCTTCGTCGACGCCCGGGAGCTCACGGCCGGTGCGCTCGCGAGCAGGATCCGCGCCGAGGGCATCGACATCCTCGTCGACCTCAAGGGCCACACGCTGGCCGGGACCCTCGAAGTGCTGGCGCACCGGCCCGCGCCGATCCAGGTCCACTGGCTCGGCTATCCCGGGACGCTCGGCGCGCCCTGCGTCGATTACCTGATCGGCGATCCGGTCGTCACGGCGCTCGACGAGGCCGCCGACTATGCGGAAGCGCTGATCCAGCTTCCCGACTCGTACCAGAGCAACGATCGCTCGCGCGCAGCGGCAGCGCCGCCGCCGCGCGCTGCGCTGCGGCTTCCCGCCGAGGCCGTGGTGCTCTGCTGCTTCAACCATGCGTTCAAGATCAATCCGGGCGTGCTCGACGCCTGGGCCGAGGTCCTTGCGGCCGTGCCCGACGCGGTGCTGTGGCTGCTCGCGCGCGGCGACGAGGACCCGGCGATCGGAAACCTGCGCCGCGAGGCCGCCGCGCGCGGGATCGCCCCGGAGCGCCTCGTCTTCGCCACGTATCGGCCGACCGCAGACTACCTCGCGCTCTACCGGCACGCCGACCTGTTCGTCGACACGTGGCCATACAACGCGCACACGACGGCCAGCGACGCGCTGTGGATGGGCTGCCCGGTGCTGACGTGGCGCGGCTCGACGTTCGCCGGCCGCGTTGCGGCGAGCCTGCTGCACGCGGCCGGCGTCCCGGAGCTCGTCGTGCCGGACCGCGATGCCTATGTCGCGGAAGCCGTCGCGCTCGCGCGCGACCCCGGCCGTCGGGCCGCTCTGCGCAGCCGTCTCGAAGGCCCGGGCCGGGCAAGCCCGCTGTTCGACGTCGCGCGATTCACGCGCTCGCTGGAGGCGGCCTTCGCCGAGATCGCCGGCCAGTATCGGGACGGACGCCGGGAAGCCGTCCGCATCGCCCCGCCCGCTGTCTGAGCGCCGGTCCCCTGCCCGGCCCGCGCGCGTCGTCAGTCGCGCAGGATCGCCAGCGCCTCATCGATCCTGGCGACGCAAATAATCTTAATTCCGTCAATGCCTTGCTTGGGCTTGTTGAGATTCGGGATCAAGACCTGCTTGAAGCCAAGCTTGGCGGCTTCCTTGATCCGTTCCTGCCCGCGCTGTACGGGCCGGACCTCGCCGGCCAGCCCGACCTCGCCGAAGACCAGCGTCTTCGCCGGCAGCGGCCGGCCGGTCAGCGACGAGTGGACGGCGAGCAGGATCGCGAGATCGGCGGCGGGCTCGTTGATGCGCACGCCGCCCACGGCATTGACGAACACGTCGTAGCCTGCGGTCTCGACGCCGCCGTGCCGGTGCAGGACCGCCAGCAACAGCGACAGCCGCTGCGGATCGAGGCCGACCGACAGCCGCTTCGGCATGCCGCCCTGCACGGGATCGACCAGCGCCTGGATCTCGACCAGCAGCGGGCGCGAGCCCTCGAGCGTCGCGACGACAGCCGAGCCGGCGACGTTCTCGCCGTGCTGCGAAAGGAAGAGCGCCGAGGGGTTGGCGACCCCGCGCAGCCCGCGCTCGGTCATCGCGAAGACGCCGAGTTCGTTGGCCGCGCCGAATCGGTTCTTGATCGCGCGCACGAGCCGGAAGCTCGAGTGCGTGTCGCCCTCGAAGTAGAGCACGGTGTCGACGATGTGCTCGAGCACGCGCGGGCCGGCGATCGCCCCTTCCTTGGTCACGTGGCCGACGAAGATCACGACGATGTGGCGCTGCTTCGCGAGCCGCGTCAGCTGGGCCGCGCACTCGCGGACCTGCGCGACGCTGCCCGGCGCGGACGTCAGTGCCTCGGTGTACGCGGTCTGGATCGAGTCGATGACGACGACCTCGGGTGCTTCCTTGCCGATGGTCGCGACGATCGCCTCGAGCTGCACCTCGGCCAGCAGCGACACCGGGGCATTGACGAGCCCGAGGCGCTGCGCGCGCAGCGCGACCTGCTCGACCGATTCCTCGCCGGTCACGTAGAGCGCCTTCTTCGTGGCGCCGATGGCCGCCATCGCCTGCAGCAGCAGCGTGGACTTGCCGATGCCGGGGTCGCCGCCGAGCAGGATGACGCCGCCGGGGACGAGGCCGCCGCCCAGCACGCGGTCGAATTCCTCGAGCCCGGTCGGGAACCGCGGGGTCTTCTTCGCGTCGACGGTGCCGAGCGGGCGCACGGCGCTGGCCTTGCCGGTCACCGTCTGGAACCGCGTGGGCGGCGGCGCCGCGATCGTCTCGACGAGCGTGTTCCACGCTTCGCAATGCGGGCACTGCCCCTGCCACTTGGGGCTCTGGCCGCCGCATTCGGTGCAGCTGTAGACGGTCTTCGGTTTCGCCATCACTGCAACTGCAGAAATGCCTCGCCGAGGGTACGCGCGTCCGGAAAATATCGCTGGAAAGCGAGACCCGCGACGAACAGCAGCACGCCGATGCTGGCAAACGGCTTCCAGGTCGCGCGGAACACGCTGTCGGTCCAGTCCGGATCTTCGCCGGCCCGCCGCAAGCCGTGCGCAAAGGCACTCGTTACCGCGGCGCCGAAGGCCACGTCGGCCAGAAGGTGCGGGGCGCCGACGATCAGGTACGCCGCGCTGCCGAGCAAGGAGCCGACGACGACGAGCGCGATCACCGCGAGCACGGCGGGTCCGCCTTTGTCACCGCCTCGGGGAAGCGAGAAGTCGAACCCCTTGTCCGCTGCGTCACCGATCGCATCCTCTGCGCCGGGATCACCGCCAAGGAGCCCCGCGCTGCCCGCTGGCAGGTCGAACGATCCGGATGCCCCGGCGCCGCCGAACCGGCCGCCCCCCGACGCGTTACCGGACCCTCCCGAAGTGCCGCCGCCGCCACCAATGCCGCCAACGCCACCCCCGCCGCCGCCGCTGCCGCGCACGGAACCAACCCCCGGCGCGGATTCGTTCCCGAACGGACGCACTCCTACATACGCGAGCCACACCCGCATGCAGAGAAAAAATACGGCATATCCAACGCCGAGGTCGAGCGGCCAGCGAACGGCTGCATACCGGACCTGCCAGGCCAGCAGCAGGTGATTGGCGAGGAATCCGACACCGAACGCGATGCAGAGCATCAGCGCCATGTGCCGGCGCAGCGGGAAGCGCGCCGTGAGGCTGCGCTCGAGGCCGGGCCGGTCGACCGGCGCGTCGGAATTGCTCTCGGGCCCCGGCACACCCGGTTCGCGCGCCGGCATCTCAACCCAGCTCGTCGGGAGTGACGACCGCGGTTCCGAGCTTGCCGACCACGACGCCCGCCGCCTCGTTCGCGATGCGGACGGCCGAGCGCAGGTCGGCGCCCGCGCCCAGCATCACGCCGAGCGCCGCGATGACCGTGTCGCCGGCGCCGGTGACGTCGTAGACCTCGCGCGCGACGGCCGGGATGTCGTCGACCCCTTCCGCGGTGTACAGGCTCATCCCCTCTTCCGAGCGCGTCACGAGCAGCGCGTCGACCTCGAGCTCCGCGCGCAGCCGCTGCGCCTTGGCCGCCAGCTCCCGCCCGTCGGCCCAGCGCCCGACGACCTGCCGGAGCTCGCCGCGGTTGGGCGTGATCACGTTCGCTCCGCGGTATCGCGCCCAATCGTCGCCCTTCGGGTCGACGAGCACCGGTTTTCCGGCCGCCCGCGCGCGCGCGATCATCGTCGCGATGTGCGCGAGGCCGCCCTTGCCGTAGTCGGACAGGATCACGAGGTCGCTCGCGGCAAGCAGGCCGTCGTAGTCGGCGAGCTTGGTCGCGAGCACCTCGTGCGACGGCGCTGTCTCGAAGTCGATCCGCAGCAGCTGCTGCTGGCGTCCGATGACGCGCAGCTTCACGGTGGTGGGCAACGCGGGGTCGCGATGGAAGGAGGTCTGCACGCGGTCGGCCGCGAGCAGGCGCTCGAGCGTGGCGCCCGCCTCGTCGGCGCCGGTGGCGGACAGCAAGGTCGTGCGCGCGCCCAGCGCCGCGGCGTTGCGGGCGACGTTCGCCGCCCCGCCGGGGCGCTCCTCGGTGCGCGCGATCTTGACGACGGGCACCGGCGCCTCCGGCGAGATCCGGTCGACGTCGCCGAACCAGTAGCGGTCGAGCATCACGTCGCCCACCACCAGCAAGCGGGTGCGCGCGACGCGGTCGCGCCACGCCGAGAATCGGGAGTTCGCGTCAGTCATGCCGGCGCAGTGTAGCAGCGCGGGGAAAGGTGTCGTGGCCGGGCGGGTCGCGCAGCGGCGTCGCGCCGGCTGCTACCGGCGTCCGATCGAGAAGTATTCCAGTCCCGCCGCACGCACGAGCGCAGGCTCGTACAGGTTGCGGCCGTCGAAGACGAGGGGCTGCCTGAGGGACGCCCGCAGCGCGTCGAAATCGGGGCTCCGGAATTCTTTCCACTCGGTCACGACGACGAGCGCGTCCGCACCCGCGACGGCCTCCATCGGCGACGCGGCGTAGCTCAGCCAGCGGGCATCGCCGAAGATGCGCTTCGCCTCCGGCATCGCCACGGGGTCGTACGCGACGATGCTCGCACCGCGCGCCACGAGGCCGGCGACGATCTCGCGCGACGGCGCCTCGCGCATGTCGTCGGTGTTCGGCTTGAAGGCGAGCCCCCAGACGGCGAACCGGCAGCCGGAGAGGTCCTCGCCGAGCCGCGCGACGATCTTCTCGACGAGCCGCCGCTTCTGCGCCTCGTTCGCGTCCTCGACGGCGCCCAGGATAGCGAGCGGACGGCCGAGCTGGGTCGCCGTGTGCTGCAGCGCCTTCACGTCCTTCGGGAAGCACGACCCGCCATAGCCGACGCCCGGGTACAGGAACTGCCAGCCGATCCGCGGGTCCGACCCGATGCCCTGGCGCACGTGCTCGATGTCGGCGCCGAGCGCGTCGGCGAGGTTCGCGAGCTCGTTCATGAAGGAGATCCGCGTCGCGAGCATCGCGTTCGCCGCGTACTTGGTGAGCTCGGCCGAGCGCACGTCCATCACCAGCAGGCGCTCGTGGTTGCGCTGGAACGGCGCGTAGACGGCGCGCATCGCGGCGATCGCGCGGTCGTCGTCGGCGCCGATCACGATGCGGTCGGGCTTCATGAAGTCCTCGATCGCGGCGCCTTCCTTCAGGAACTCCGGGTTCGACACCACGGCGAAGGGAATCGACGCGCCGCGCGCGCGGAGCTCGCCGGCAATGGCCTCGCGCACGCGATCGGCGGTGCCCACCGGAACCGTGGACTTGTCGATCACGATCTTGTAGTCGGCCATCCGCCGGCCGATGTCGCGCGCCGCCGAGAGCACGTACTGCATGTCGGCCGAGCCGTCCTCGTCGGGCGGCGTGCCCACCGCGATGAACTGCAGCGCGCCGTGCGCGACCGCGGCGTCGCGGTCCGTGGTGAAGCGCAGGCGCCCGGCAGTGACGTTGCGCGCGATCATCGCGGCCAGGCCCGGCTCGTGGATCGGCACGCCGCCCTCGTTCAGTATCTCGATCTTGCGGGCGTCGACGTCGAGGCACAGCACGTCGTTGCCGACCTCGGCGAGGCAGGTCCCCGTGACGAGGCCCACGTAGCCCGTCCCGATCATCGTGATCTTCATCCAATGGCTCCCAGTGACGAATTGATGGCAGCGAGCGCCGCGACCGGGTCCGCTGCCTGCGTGATCGGCCGGCCGACCACGAGGTAGTCGGCGCCGTTGGCGACGGCCGCCTGCGGCGTGATGATCCGCGCCTGGTCGTCCTTCGCGCTTCCCGCCGGCCGGATGCCGGGCGTGACCAGCTTGAAGCCGGGACCGAGCGCCGAGCGCAGCGCCGGCGCCTCGACCGCCGAGCACACGACGCCGTCGAGGCCGTTCGCCGCGGTGAGCCGCGCAAGGCGCAGCGCCTGCTGCGACGCGGGGGCGTCGATGCCGGTCGCTGCGAGGTCGGCGTCGCCGAGGCTCGTCAGCACGGTCACCGCGATCAGCAGCGGCTTCGGCATCCCCTGTTTCGTCGCGGTCTCGTCGACGGCCTGCCGCGCCGCGCTCAGCATCGGCGCGCCGCCGGCCGCGTGGACGTTCAGCATCCACACGCCGAGGCGCGTGGCGGCCGCGCAGGCCTGCGCGACCGTGTTCGGAATGTCGTGGAACTTGAGGTCGAGGAAGACCCGGAACCCCCGCGCCACCATCCAGCGCACCGGCTCGGGGCCGGCAACGACGAACATCTCCTTGCCGACCTTGAGCGCGCAGGCGGCCGGGTCGAGCCGATCGGCGAGCGCCAGCGCGCGCATCGGGTTGGCGAAATCGAGCGCGACGATCACGCGCGGACCGTGGGAACTCACAGGCAGGGCTCCTTCATCCAGATCGTTCTTGTGCGAAGCGAACTCACGCGTAGCCATCGGGGCTCTCGGTCCGCTTCGGTGAATACGTCTCCCACTTGCCGCAGCCGGGGCAGCGCCAATAGTACTGGCGCGCGCGGAAGCCGCAGTGGTCGCACTTGTACATGCCGAGCCGCTTGATGTGCTGGCCCACGAGCTGCTTCACCAGCTCGAGATCGTGCCGCCGCTCGGCCGGCGCCGCGAGCAGCTGCGCCTCGAGCAGCCGGTCGAGGCCGAGCAGCGTCGGATTGCGCGCGAGCTCGTCCTTGATGAGCGCACCCGCCGCGGCGGGCCCCTCCTCGGCCAGCGTCAGCGTGAACAGCGTGTTGAGCAGGTCGAGCGACGGATACTGCTGGTTGTAGGCCTTCAGCACGCGCAGCGCCTGCGGCGCGCTCCCCTGCCGGCGATAGGCGTCGGCGAGGCGCTCGGCGACGAGCGACAGGAACGCCGGATTCTGCGACTCGATCCGCTGCCACGCGTCGATCGCCGCGGGCAGGTCGTCCTGCTGGGCCTCGAGGTCGCCGAGCAGCAGCATCGCCCGCGCGCAGGCCTTGTATTCGGCGAGCGCGAGGTCGATGTTCGCGCGCGCCGCCGCGACGTCCGGCTTGACGAGAGCGGCCTGCGCGAGCTCGCAGTAGTAGTGCGCGATCTCCCGGAAGTACGGCCGCTTGGCGATCGCTTCCATGCGCCGCGTGACGGCGATCGCCTTCGGCCAGTCCTTCTCCTGCTCGTAGATCGAGATCAGGAAGCCGAGCGACGCGTGCTCGAACGGCGAGCCGTCGAGCTTGGTGAACAGCTCCTCGGCGCGGTCGAGCAGCCCGGCGCGATGGAAGTCCTGCGCGAGCTCGAACACCGCCGCCTGGCGCTTGTCGGCAGGCAGGTTCGGGCGGTCGAGCAGGTTCTGGTGCATGCGGGTCGCGCGGTCGATCTCGCCCTGCCGGCGGAACAGGCTGCCGAGCGCGAAGTGCAGGTCGATCGTCTGCGGATCGACCTTGACGACCTCGATGAACGACTCGATCGCCTTGTCGGTCTGCTCGTTCAGCAGGAAATTGAGCCCGCGGAAATACGACAGGGGCAGCGCCCGCGATTCGCGCAGCAGGTGCTTGATGTCGATGCGCGCCGCGACCCAGCCGAGCGCGAAGAAGAGCGCAGGGATCGGCAGCAGCCACCACAGCTCGAAATCCATCTCACTCGAATCCCGGTCCGGACCCGGGCGTCGTTCCGGGCACGGCGCCGGTGCGGGTCCAATCGGCGGACGGCGCGCCGTCGCCCCGGCGCTGCTCGCGGCGCAGCCGGCTGAGCTGCCGCGACAGCCGCGCCGAGCGCACCGCGCCGGCGAGCAGTCCCGCCGCGGCGCCGATCGCGAACGCGACGAACACGACGAATACCAGCGGCGCCTGCCAGCTCCACCAGTGGTAGAACTTGAGCGTCACCTGCTCCGAATTCTGCAGCGCGAGGAAGAGCAGCGCGACGAACAGCGCGATCCCGACGACCCAGCGCACCACGTGCATCACAGCCTCGGCCAAAGGAAACGGGCAGCGCCGCCGCAGGCGAGGGTTGCCGCCCGCCGTCGACGCCGCGGCCCGCCACGGATCATGCGGAATTCTTGAAGTCGACCCGCTCGCGCAACTCCTTGCCGGCCTTGAAGTGCGGCACGTGCTTCTCCGGCACCTGCACCTTGTCGCCGGACTTGGGATTGCGCCCGGTTCGCGGCGGACGGTAATTCAACCCGAAACTGCCGAACCCGCGGATCTCGATGCGCTCGCCCTTCGCCAGGCTCTCGGCCATGGCGTCGAGGATCATCTTGACCGCGAGCTCGGCATCCTTCGCGACCAGCTGCGGGAACTGCGCCGCAAGGCGGTCGATCAGCTCCGATTTGGTCATCACGCCGCCTGGCTACTCGTTGGTCTTGTTGTCCATCTTGGCCCGCAGCAGCGCGCCGAGATTGGTCGTTCCGGAACTCGTGCCCGACGTGTCGGCCTTGATGTTCTGGATCGCCTCCGCCTCCTCCGCGTGGTCCTTCGCCTTGATCGAAAGATTGATGCTGCGGTTCTTGCGGTCGATGTTGATGATCATCGCGGTCACCGGGTCGCCCTCCTTCAGGTGCGTCCGGATGTCCTCGACGCGGTCGCGCGCGACTTCCGAGGCGCGCAGGTACCCTTCGACCTCGCCGTCCAGCGTGATCACCGCGCCCTTGGCGTCGAGCGACTTGACCGCTCCCTTGACCACGTTGCCCTTGTCGTGCGTGGCGACGTAGTTGGTGAACGGGTCGCCGTCGAGCTGCTTGATGCCGAGCGAGATGCGCTCGCGCTCGACGTCGATCGCGAGCACGACCGCCTCCACCTCCTGGCCCTTCTTGTAGTCGCGCACCGCGCTCTCGCCCGGGAGCGTCCACGACAGGTCGGACAGGTGGACGAGGCCGTCGATGCCGCCGGGAAGGCCGACGAACACGCCGAAGTCGGTGATCGACTTGATCTGCCCGGACACGCGGTCGCCCTTCTTGTGGTTCATCGCGAAATCGTCCCACGGGTTCGACATGCACTGCTTCATGCCGAGGGAGATCCGGCGGCGGTCCTCGTCGATCTCGAGAATCATCACCTCGACCTCGTCGCCCAGCTGCACGACCTTGGTCGGGTGGATGTTCTTGTTGGTCCAGTCCATTTCGGACACGTGCACGAGGCCCTCGATCCCCGACTCGATCTCGACGAACGCGCCGTAGTCGGTGATGTTCGTGACCTTGCCGAACAGGCGCGTTCCCGGCGGGTAGCGGCGCGACAGGCCGACCCACGGATCCTCGCCCAGCTGCTTCATGCCGAGCGACACGCGGTTCTTCTCCTGGTCGAACTTGAGGATCTTCGCGGTGACCTCGTCGCCGACCGCCAGGACTTCCGACGGGTGCTTGACCCGGCGCCACGCGAGATCGGTGATGTGCAGCAGCCCGTCGATGCCGCCCAGGTCGACGAACGCGCCGTAGTCCGTGATGTTCTTCACGATGCCCTTGACGATCGCCCCCTCCTGCAGCGTCGACAGCAGCTTTTCGCGCTCCTCGCCGAGGCTCGCCTCGAGGACGGCGCGGCGCGAGACGACGACGTTGTTGCGCTTGCGGTCGAGCTTGATGACCTTGAACTCGAGCGCCTTGTTCTCGAACGGCGTGGTGTCCTTGACCGGGCGGATGTCGACGAGCGAACCGGGCAGGAACGCGCGGATGCCGTTGACCATCACGGTCAGGCCGCCCTTAACCTTGCCGGTGACGAGGCCCGAGACGATCGTCCCCTGCTCCATCGCCGCCTCGAGGTCGTGCCAGGCCTTGAGGCGCTTCGCCTTGTCGCGCGAGAGCTTGGTCTCGCCGTAGCCGTCCTCGAGGCTCTCGATCGCCACGGTGACGAAATCGCCGGGCTTGACCTCGATCTCGCCCTTGTCATTCTTGAATTCCTCGATCGGGATGAAGCTTTCGGACTTGAGCCCCGCGTTGACGACGACGACGTTGAAGTCGACGCGGACGACTTCGGCGGTGATCAGTTCGCCCTGGCGCATCTCCTGCCGGGTGAGCGATTCCTCGAACAGCGCGGCGAAGTTTTCCATCGGGGCGGGAGTGCCGGGGGCAATGCTGGAAATGGCAGTAGCCATGGGGGTTGGTTCCTTCTCTCGTCAAAACCGCCGCACACGAGAACCCTGTTTCTCGGGCGGCGGGCTGGTTGTCGAATCCCTTCCGCGTTCGCCGGCCAAAGCGTCGTCGGAAGGCCTTTCTGCACGGCCCGGCAGGGCCGGTCCGCTAACTGCCGGTCGCCCCCGCCCCCGCTTCGTCGCCTTCCGGTCCCCGTTCCAGGTACCGGTCGAGCACGAAGCGAACCGCGGCGTCGATCGTCAAATCGGTCGTATCGAGAATCACGGCGTCCGTCGCCGGCGCCAGCGGGGCAACCGCCCGGCCGGCATCGCGCGCGTCGCGTTCCCGAATCTCGCGCAAAAGACCATCAATGGTACTGGAGATTCCTTTTTCGATCAACTGCTTATGGCGCCGGCTCGCACGCTCCTCCGGGCTTGCCGTCACGAACACCTTGAGCCGGGCATCCGGAAAGACCACCGTGCCCATGTCGCGACCGTCCGCAACCAGGCCGGGCGGCCGGCGGAACGCCCGCTGGCGCTCGATGAGAGCCGCGCGAACCGCCGGGTGGACGGCAACCCTGGACGCCGCCGCGCTCACGCCCTCCGCCCGGATCGCCTCGTCGACATCGCGGCCGTCGAGGCGAATCCGCCCGTTTCCGAAGGCCGCGTCGAGCCGTCGGGCGACCTCGGCGAGCGGCGCCTCCGCGTCGAGCGCAATGCCGGCCTCGAGGGCCTTGAGCGCGACCAGCCGGTACAGCGCGCCGCTGTCGAGCAGGTGGAAGCCGAGCCGCTGCGCGACCCGCGCGGCGATCGTTCCCTTTCCCGAAGCCGCGGGACCGTCGATCGCAATGACGGGCACCACGCCTTTCATGCGTTGCGCCCCAACGTGGGGCCGCCTTCAGGCGGCTCGCGACGGTTCGCGACGCCGCATCCGGCTGAAGCCGGACCCACGATGGTCATGCTCATGGCTTGACCACCGCCCGAAACGCCGCGAAGTATCCCGGGAACGTCTTGCGCACGCAGTCCGGATCGAGGATGCGCACCGCAACGCCGCCGAGCGTCGCGAGCGAAAAGCACATCGCGATCCGGTGATCGTCGTAGGTCTCGATCGTGGCCGGCGTCCATTTCGCCGGCGGAACGACGGTGAGACGGTTCTCGCCCGCGTCGACGGTCGCGCCGAGCTTCGAGAGCTCCGCCGCCATCGCCGCGATGCGGTCGGTTTCCTTGACGCGCCAGCTGGCGATGCCGGTCAGCGTCGTCGGCCCGCGCGCGAACAGCGCGACGACGGCGAGCGTCATCGCCGCGTCCGGGATCGCGATGCAGTCGATGGTGATGCCTTCGAGCGCACGCCCGGCGCGCGCTTCGATCCAGTCGTCGCCGCTGCGGACGTCCGCCCCCATCAGAGCCAGCGCGTCGGCGAACGCCACGTCGCCCTGGATCGACGCGCGCCCGACGCCGGTGACGCGAACCGGACCGCCGCCGATCGCTCCCGCTGCGAGGAAGTACGACGCCGACGACGCGTCGCCCTCGACCCGGATCGAGCCCGGACTCGCGTACCGGGCCCCTGCCGGCACGCGGAACGACCGCCAGCCGTCCTGCTCGACCGTCACGCCGAAGCGTCGCATCAGGTTCGTCGTGATGGCGACGTAGGGCTTCGAGACGAGCTCGCCCGCGATGTCGACCGTCACCGGCGCATTCCGGCGTGCCGTCACGATCGGCAGCGCCATCAGCAACGCGGAGGTGAACTGGCTCGACACGTCGCCGCGAACGCTCACGCGGTCCGGCGTGCCGGACGGATCGGCCGGCCCCGGACCGATCGCCAGCGGCGGAAAGCCTTCGTTGCCAAGATAGCGGATGTCGGCGCCGAGGCCGCGCAGCGCATCGACGAGATCGCCGATCGGCCGCTCGTGCATCCGCGCGACGCCGGAGATCTCGTAGGCCCCGCCCGCGAACGCGAGCGCCGCGGTCAGCGGCCGCAGCGCCGTCCCCGCGTTCCCGAGGAACAGCCGCGCCGCACGCGCGGGGATCGCTCCGCCCTGCCCGTGCACGACGAAGTCGCGCGCCTGCCCCTCGCGCTCGACGCGGATGCCGAGCAGCGCCAGCGCGTCCTGCATCCGGTCGACGTCGTCGGCGTCGAGCAGCCCGCGCACCGTCGTGTCGCCCACCGCGAGCGCGGCGAGCAGCAGCGTTCGATTGGAGATGCTCTTCGATCCCGGAAGCTCGACCACGCCCTCGGTACGGGACGCGGGCGCGAGGTCGAGGTGGTCCGCCGTCGACTCGGCCGCGGGCGTCACGGTTCGCGCGGTCCGTCGGCGGGAACCGCGGGCGCGGCCGCGAAGCGCGCGCCCCAGGCGCGACGGGCCGTGGCGGCGCGCTCGAACACGGCCTCGAGCGCCGCCCCGTCGCCCGCGGCCACCATGGCCGAGACGCGATCGAGCTGCGCGCGGAACGCCTCGACCTCGGCCAGCAGCGCGTCGCGATTGGCGAGCGAGATGTCCCGCCACATCTCGGGCGAACCGGCCGCGATGCGCGTGAAATCGCGAAAGCCGCTGGCGGCGTAGCGGAAGACGTCCGCGGCGTCGGGACGTCCCGCCAGCAGATCCACGAGCGCGAAGGCGAGCAGGTGCGGCAGGTGCGACACGGCGGCGAAGATCCGGTCGTGGACCGCGGCATCGAGCTCGCGCACCTGCGCGCCGCACGCCGTCCACAGACTCGCGACGGTGGCGACAGCAGCGGGATCCGTTTCCGGCAACGGCGTCAACACGACGTTGCGGTCGCGATAGAGCGTCGCGAACGCCGCCGCGGCGCCCGTGTGCTCGGTGCCGGCGATCGGATGGCCGGGCACGAAGCGCGGCAGCGCGGCACCGAGATGGGCGCGCGCCGCGGCGATCACGTTCTGCTTGGTGCTGCCGGCGTCGGTGACGATCGTGCGGGGGGCGAGCCGACCGGCAAGCGCGGCAAAGAGCCCGGGGAACTGCGCCACGGGCGCGGCCAGCAGCACGACGTCGGCGGCGGCGAGCTCGCGCATCCAGTCCGCGTCGAGCGTGACCGCGCGATCGACGATGCCGAGCGCGAGCGCCGCGTCGAGGTTGGCACGGCCGCGACCGATGCCGACGACCGACCCCACGCGGCCGGCGGCCTTCAGCGCCAGCGCGAACGAACCGCCGACGAGACCCACGCCGACGACGGCGAGCGTTGCGACCCTCGGTGCTTCGGCAGCCACGGCGCGGGCGGAGGAGCGTTCGCCCGTCAGCCGGCGAGCGCGGCGGCGAGCGCGTCGAGGAAGCGGCGGTTTTCCGCGGGCAACCCGACCGTCACGCGCAGGAACTCGGGCAGCGCGTAGTTCGCGACCGGACGCACGATCACGCCCTGCTCGAGCAGCCGCCGGTAGGCTTTCGCCGCATCCCCGATCCTGATCAGCAGGAAATTGGCGTGCGACGGCACGAACGTCAGTCCGAGCGCGCGGACGCCCTCCTCGAGCTGCCGCATTCCGGCGCGGTTGAGCGCGCGGCTCTCCTCGACATACGCGGTGTCGCCGAGCGCGGCGAGCGCGGCCGCCTGGGCGAGCGCGTTGACGTTGAACGGCTGGCGGACGCGGTTCAGCATGTCGGCGACCGTCGCGTCCATGACTCCGTAGCCGACCCGCAGCGCGGCGAGGCCGTAGGCCTTGGAGAATGTCCGCGAGACGACGAGGTTCGGATATTTCGCCAGCCACGCGACGCTCTGCGCCTGCTGCGAGGGCTCCAGATACTCGTCGTACGCCTCGTCCAAAACGAGCAGCACGTCGTCCGGCACCGACGCGACGAACGCCTCGAGCGCGGCGGGCGCGATCCAGGTGCCCGTCGGATTGTTGGGATTGGCGACGAACACGATGCGCGTCGACGCGGTGATCGCGCTGCGCATCGCCGGCAGGTCGTGGCCGTAGTCGCGCGCCGGAACCTCGATTCCGGTCGCGCCCCGCGCCTGCACGGCAAGCGGGTAGACCGCGAAGCCGTGGCGCGAGTACACGGCCGCATCGCCCGGCCGCAGGAACGCCTGGCTGACGAGCTCGAGCACGTCGTTCGAGCCGTTGCCGAGCACGATCCGGTCGGCGCAGACGCCGAGGCGCGTCGACAGCGCCGCCTTCAGCGCGAACCCGTTCCCGTCCGGATAGCGGGAGAGCTCTTCGACCGCCGCGGCAATCGCCGCGCGCACGGCGGGCCCCGGACCCCGCGGATTCTCGTTCGAAGCGAGCTTGACGATGTCGCGCTCGGCCAGGCCGAGCTCGCGCGCGAGCTCGCTGATCGGCTTGCCGGGCTGGTAGCGGGCGATGCCGCGAATGTACTCGGGAGCCAGCAGCGACAGGTCGACAGGATGGGCAACCGCGGAGAGAGCGCTCATGATATTCCTAATAAACTGCTGCAGGATACGATCCCAAGAGCTTGAGCATAGGGGCTTTTTTTCTGAGCTCGGCCAGCGCGGCCGCGACCGGCGGATCGGTTTCGTGGCCGGCCAGATCGACGAAGAAGACGTACTCCCACAGGCCGGTGCGCGCCGGGCGCGATTCGAGGCGCGTCATGCTGACCCCCAGCGTCGCGAACGGCTCGAGCAGGCTGTAGACCGCGCCCGGCCGGTTGGGGGCCGACATCACGAGCGAGGTCTCGTCGCGGCCGGACGGCGGCACGCGATGGCGGCCGAGCACCCAGAACCGCGTCGTGTTGTTGGGCTCGTCCTCGATGTGCGGCGCGACGATGTTGAGCCCGTAGATGGCCGCCGCATTCTCGCCGGCGATCGCCCCGCTCCCGGGCTCCACCGCGGCGAGCCGCGCCGCCTCCGCATTGCTCGCCACGGCGACACGCGCCGCGCCGGGCAGGTGCCGGGCGAGCCACTCCGCGCACTGCGCGAGCGACTGCGCGTGCGAATACACCTTCGCGATGCCCTCCGCCGTGCTCGCCGTCGAGAGCAGGTTCTGCCGGATCCGCAGCCGGACCTCGCCGCAGATGGTGAGCGGCGTCTGGCACATGAGGTCCAGAGTGCGGCCGATGGCGCCCTCGGTCGAGTTCTCCACCGGCACGACGGCGTAGTCGGTCTGGCCGCTCTCGGTCGCGTGGAAGACCTCGTCGATCGACAGGCACGGGACGGTGTCGACGAACTGGCCGAAGTGCTTGGCGGCCGCCTCGTGCGAGAACGTTCCGGCCGGCCCGAGGTAGGCGACCCGCAGCGTCTGCTCCAGCGCGAGGCAGGCGGACATCACCTGGCGGAACACGCCGGTCACCGCCTCGGCCGACAACGGCCCGCGGTTGGCGGCCTGCAGCCGCGTGAGCACCTGCGCCTCGCGCTCCGGCCGGTACGCGTGCCCGCCGGGCTTGAGCGCGCCGATCGCCTGCGCGTGCGCGGCGCGCGCGTTGAGGCGCTCGAGGATCTCCTGGTCGAGCGCGTCGATCGCCGCGCGATGGCGGGCGAGCGCCGCCTGGGGGTCGTCGTTGTCGGCCATGTCGATGCGCTTCCCGGTGCGCCTTAACGGCGGCGGCTACTGCTCGTCCTCTTCGGGTTCCGCAACGCGCTCGAGCCCGGCGAGCTTCTCGCCTTCGCCGAGGTTGATCAGCGTGACGCCCTGCGTCGACCGGCTCATCTCCCGGATCGACTTCACCCGCGTGCGGATGAGCACGCCGCCGGTCGAGATCAGCATCACCTCGTCGTCGGGGCGCACGAGCGCCGCCGCCACCACGGTGCCGTTGCGCGCCGTCTGCTGGATCGCGATCATCCCCTTCGTGCCGCGGCCGTGCCGCGTGTACTCGACGATCGGCGTGCGCTTGCCGTAGCCGTTCTCGGTCGCGGCCAGCACCGACTGCTCCTCGTCCTCGGCGACCAGCATCGAGATCACGCGCTCGCCGCGGCCGAGCATCATCCCGCGCACGCCGTGCGCGTTGCGGCCCATCGAGCGGACGTCGTCCTCGGCGAAGCGCACCGCCTTGCCGGCCGAGCTGAACAGCATCACGTCGTGCGTGCCGTCGGTCAGCGCCACGCCGATCAGCGAATCGCCGTCGGACAGGTCCACGGCGATGATGCCGGCCGTGCGCGGGCGCGAGAATTCCGACAGCGGCGTCTTCTTCACGGTCCCCATCGCCGTGGCCATGAACACGAACTGCGTCTCGGTGAACTCCTTGACCGGAAGGATCGCCGTGATCTTCTCGTTCTCCGACAGCGGCACGAGGTTGATGATCGGCTTGCCGCGCGCCACGCGCGTGCCCTGCGGCACGTTGTAGACCTTGAGCCAGTACACGCGGCCCCGGTTGGAGAAGCACAGGATGTAGTCGTGCGTGTTGGCGATGAACAGGCGGTCGATGAAATCGTCCTCCTTCGTCGCCGTCGCCTGCCGGCCGCGCCCGCCGCGCTTCTGCGCGCGGTACTCGACGACCGGCTGCGCCTTCATGTAGCCGCCGTGCGACAGCGTGACGACCATGTCCTGCGGCGCGATCAGGTCCTCCATCGACAGGTCGACCCCCTGCGCCACGATCTCGGATCGGCGGGCGTCGCCGAACTGGTCGCGGACCGCGGTCAGCTCGTCGCGGACGATTCCCGTGACGCGCGCGGGCTTCGCGAGGATGTCGAGCAGGTCGACGATCTGCGCCATCACGTCCTTGTACTCGCCGAAGATCTTGTCCTGCTCGAGGCCCGTCAGGCGCTGCAGCCGCAGCTCGAGGATCGCCTGCGCCTGCGTCTCGGAAAGACGATAGCCCGGCGGCGTCGCCTCGGCGTGCCACCCGAATTGCGCGGGCAGGCCCTCCGGCCGCGCCGCGTCGGCGGCGGCGCGCCGCAGCATCTCCTCGACCAGCGGCGAGCGCCACACCTTCGCCATCAGCGCGGTCTTCGCTTCCGGCGGCGTCGCGGCGGCCTTGATCAGCGCGATGATCTCGTCGACGTTGGACAGCGCGACGGCGAGGCCTTCCAGGATGTGGCCGCGCTCGCGGGCCTTGCGGAGCTCGAAGCGCGTCCGGCGGACGACGACCTCGCGCCGGTGCAGCAGGAAGTACTCGACGAACTGCTTGAGATTGAGCAGTCGCGGCTGGCCGTCCACCAGCGCGACCATGTTCATCCCGAAGCTGTCCTGCAGCTGCGTGAGCTTGTAGAGGTTGTTGAGGACGATCTCCGGGAGCTCGCCCCGCTTCAGCTCGATGACCACGCGCATGCCGGACTTGTCCGACTCGTCGCGCAGGTCCGAGATACCCTCGAGCTTCTTCTCGCGGACGAGCTCGCCGATGCGCGTGAGCAGGTTCGCCTTGTTCACCTGATAGGGGATCTCGTCGACGATGATCGCCTGGCGGTGCCCCTTGTCGAGCTCCTCGATGTGCGTGCGCGCGCGCATGACGACGCGCCCGCGCCCCGTCCGGTAGCCTTCGCGCACGCCGTCCAGCCCGTAGATGATCCCGGCGGTGGGGAAATCGGGGGCGGGCACGATGTCGATCAGCTCGTCGACCGGCATCTCGGGATTCGCGAGCAGCGCGAGGCAGGCGTTCGCGACCTCCGTCAGATTGTGCGGCGGGATGTTGGTCGCCATGCCCACGGCAATGCCCGACGAGCCGTTGATGAGCAGGTTCGGCAGCCGTGCGGGCAGCACCGACGGCTCCATCTCCTTGCCGTCGTAGTTCGGCACGAAATCGACCGTCTCCCGGTCGATGTCGGCGAGCATCTCGCCGGCGATCTTCTGCAGCCGGCACTCCGTGTAGCGGTAGGCCGCCGCGCCGTCGCCGTCGACCGAGCCGAAATTCCCCTGGCCGTCGATCAGCGGGTAGCGGAGCGAGAATTCCTGCACCATCCGGACCAGCGCCTCGTAGGTCGCCGAATCCCCGTGCGGGTGGTACTTGCCGAGCACGTCGCCGACCACGCGCGCGCACTTCACGTAGGGGCGGTTCCAGACGGTGTTCGCCTCGTGCATCGCGAACAGCACCCGCCGGTGCACGGGCTTCAGCCCGTCGCGGACGTCCGGCAGCGCCCGGCCCACGATTACGCTCATCGCATAATCGAGGTAGGAATGGCGCATTTCGGCCTCGAGGCTTACGGGAAGGGTTTCTTTGGCAAACTGCTCCATGAGGGGGGAATTCTTCCTGATTGGGTGTTAAGCCGGGTTCGCCGGACATTCCGGGCATCACCCGGAATGCGGACGCGGCCGGTCCGGAAGACAACGCATGGGTCGCCACCGGACCTTGGGGCGCCGCCCGATAGCCATGACGACCGGAGGGCGCTGCTGCAGTTGGGCGCGCAAGGGCCTTGAAAAGGCAACATTTTATCACGGCGTTGCATTGCTGCGACAGTCTTGGGCAACGTGTTGCCAAAACCCGACTTTCTTTTGCACCTCCCCAGGCCCTATGCTATATTTTTGCGTGAAGCAAGGGATTCGGCGCGGCGATCGTTTTTCCAGTTTTCGATGGCTGTGCGGGTATTCGGGGTCCGCAAAAACTTGTCCAAAACCAAAGCCTAAGGGGTGAATCAATGACTCGTCGTCTCGTTACCGGTGCCCTCGTCGGCGCGCTCGCCGCGGCGTTTTCCGCGGGTGCAGCCGCGCAGGCGAACCCGACCAACAGTGGTTACGTCTTGGATGCTCAGACACCCCCAGCGACAAACGTCTGGCGGAGCGGCAACTACGGCGACCCCAAGATCAGCAACCTGTGCTGGAGGACGGGCTACTGGACGCCGGCGATGGCCATCGTCGAATGCGACCCGGATCTCGTGCCGAAGCCGGCGCCCCCGGCCCCGGCCCCGGTGGTGACGCCGCCGCCGCCCCCGCCGCCGGCACCGCCGCCGCCCCCGCCGCCGGCACCGCAGGTGCAGAAGATCACGCTGGCCTCGAAGGCGCTGTTCGACTTCGACAAGGCGGTGCTGAAGCCCGAAGGCAAGGCCGCGATCGACAGCGAGATCATCGCCAAGCTCAAGGACGTGCAGAAGCTCGAGCTCGTGCTCGTCACCGGCCACACCGACCGGATCGGCACGCAGGCGTACAACCAGAAGCTGTCCGAGCGCCGTGCCGACGCGGTGCGCGACTACCTGGTGTCGAAGGGCGTCGCCAAGGACAAGATCGAGACCCTCGGCATGGGCAAGACGCAGCCGGTTCCGGGCGTGACCTGCACGATGAAGGCCATGAAGGAACTGATCGCCTGCCTCGCGCCGAACCGCCGCGTGGAAGTCGAAGTCAAGGGCGAAGCGATCAAGAAGTAACGCTCGTCGCCTTACGGAAAAACCCCGCGTTCGCGCGGGGTTTTTTTTCGCCTCCCGGTTCTCGCCGAATCGCGCTTTCGCGCTAACCTTGCCGCATGCAGACCGTTGACCTGCGCGTGGACGGCGGCTGGATCGTCCCGATCGAGCCCGCGGGCGCGCTGCGCGATCACGCGCTCGTGGTCGACGCCCGGCGCATCGTCGCGCTCGTCCCGGCCGCCGTCGCCGACCGGCAGTTCGATGCCCGCGAGCGGCTCGCGTTCCCGCACCACGTGCTGCTGCCCGGGCTCGTCAACGCGCACACGCACGCGGCGATGACGCTCTTCCGCGGCATCGCCGACGACGTGCCGCTGCAGGTCTGGCTGGAGGAGCACATCTGGCCGCGCGAGGGCACGTTCGCAAGCCCCGAGTTCGTCTACGACGGCGCCCGGCTCGCCGCGGCCGAAATGCTGAAGGGCGGCGTGACCTGCTGCAACGACATGTATTACTTTCCCGATGCGAGCGCGCGCGCGTTCCTCGACGTGGGAATGCGCGCGATGCTGGGCCTGCCCGTCCTCGATTTCCCGACGCCGTACGCGGCGGACGCCGACGGCTACCTGCAGCAGGGGCTCGCCATCCGCGATGCGCTGAAGCACGAGCCCCGCCTCGCGTTCTCGCTGTCGCCGCACGCGCCGTACACGGTCGGCGACGCCACGTGGGAGAAGATCGTCGTCTATGCGCGGCAGCTCGACCTGCCGATCCAGACGCACCTGGCCGAGACCGCGCACGAGATCGCGGAGGGCCGTGCCCGCCACGGGCAGGCGCCGCTCGACCGGCTGCATGCGCTGGGCGCGACCGGTCCCGGGTTCATCGCCATCCACGCCGTGCACCTCGGCGCCGGCGACATCGAGCTGCTCGCGACCCAGGGCTGCCACGTGGTTCACTGCCCCATCTCCAACATGAAGCTCGGCAGCGGCATCGCACCGGTGTCCGCGCTGCTCGCGCGCGGCGTGAACGTCGCGCTGGGCACCGACGGCGCGGCGTCGAACAACCGGCTGGACCTGTTCGGCGAAATGCGCGTCGCGGCGCTGCTCGCGAAGGTCGCGACGGGCGATCCCGCGGTGCTGCCGGCGGCGCAGGCCCTGCACGCGGCGACGCTCGCCGGCGCGCGCGCGCTCGGGCTCGACCGCGACATCGGCTCGCTCGTCCCGGGCAAGCAGGCGGACATCGTCGCGGTCGACCTTTCCCCGCTCGACGCGACGCCCTGCTACGATCCGGTCTCGCACCTCGTCCACGCGGTCGGTCGCGAGGCGGTGACCGACGTGTGGGTCGCCGGGAGGCGGGTGGTTTCCGGCCGCACGCTGACGACGACGGACGAAGCGTCGATCGTCGCCCGCGCGCGGCTGTGGCAGGAACGCCTCCAATGAACACCTCCGCAACGCCAACTCCGATGCCCACCGCGCCGCAGCCCGCCAACGTCGATCCGGGCGAGCTCGAGAAGTTCGCGACCCTCGCCCATCACTGGTGGGACCCGGAAAGCACGATGTTCGGGCCGCTGCACCGGATGAATCCGCTGCGCCTCGACTGGATCGACCGGACGTGCGGCGGGCTCGCCGGCAGGCAGGTGGTCGACGTCGGCTGCGGCGGCGGCATCCTGACGGAGTCGATGGCCCTGCGCGGTGCGCACGCGCTCGGCATCGACCTGGGCGAGAAGGCCCTCGGCGTCGCGCGGCTGCACAAGCTCGAGTCCGGTGTCGCCGTCGACTACCGCCTGGTGCCGGCCGAAGCGCTCGCCGCGGAAATGCCGGCCGCGTTCGACGTCGTCACCTGCATGGAGCTCCTCGAGCACGTGCCCGAGCCGGCGCGCATCGTCACGGCCTGCGCGAAGCTCGCGCGGCCCGGCGGCGTCGTGATCTTCTCGACGATCAACCGCAACGTGAAGGCGTACGCGTTGGCGGTCGTCGCGGCCGAGTACGTGCTGGGCCTGCTGCCGAGGGGCACGCACGAGTACGCGAAGTTCCTGACGCCCGCGGAGGTCGCGACCTTCGCGCGCAGCGCCGGGCTCGTTCCCGCGGGCATCACGGGCGTTGCCTACAATCCTTTCACCAGAGCCTTCCGCCTGGTGCCGGATGTCGACGTGAACTACATCGTCGCGTTCCGCCGCTCCGCGGATGGCTGACGCCGCGCCGCCGTCGCCGCCGCCCGCCGTGCGCACGCTGCCGATCGATGCCGTCCTGTTCGACCTGGACGGCACGCTCGCCGACACCGCGCCCGACCTCGCGGCGGCGCTGAACCGCGTCCGCCGCGCGCGCGGTCTCGAGCCGGTTCCCGAAGCGCACCTGCGTCCGGCGTCGTCGCACGGCGCGCGCGGGCTGATCGGCAGGGGCATGGGCATCGCGCCCGAGCATCCCGAATACCCAGCGTTGCGCGAGGCCTTCCTCGCGCAATACGAGGCGGCGCTCTGCGTCGGCACCACGCTGTTCGCCGACGTCGCCGCGCTGCTCGACGCGATCGAGGGCCGCTCGCTCAAGTGGGGCATCGTGACCAACAAGGCGACGCGTTACACGACGCCGCTGCTCGACCGGCTCGGGCTCGGCGCGCGGGCGGGAGCGGTCGTCTGCGGCGACACGACGCCGTTCGCCAAGCCGCATCCGGCGCCGCTGCTGGCCGCCGCCGGGCAGCTCGGCATCGCGCCCGGGCGCTGCGTCTACGTCGGCGACGCCGAGCGCGACGTGACGGCCGGCGTCGCCGCGGGCATGCACACGATCGTCGCGCGATACGGCTACATCGAGGAGCACGAGACGCCGGAGACGTGGCCGGCCGACGGCATCATCGACGATCCGCGGGCGCTCCTGCGCTGGCTGCCGCGCGGGGGTCCGGACTAGCGAGCCGGCGGCGCGGGATCAGCCCGGGCACGCGCCGGCATTGAGGAACAGCCAGTCGGCAGGCTTGCCGTCGCGCGTGCCCACCACGTGCACCGGCTGGCTCGCGACGAGCGGATTGACGAACGCGACCAGCATGTCGTCGACGCCGGCAAGCGCTATCCCGTTCGCCTGCGCCACGCGATCGCCGGCCTTCATCCCGAGCATCGCGGCGAATCCGCTGCCGTCGCGCACCGCGAGGCCGCCGGCGACCGGCACGAGCAGCGCCCGCCAGCTGTCGGGCTGAGCCGCGATGCCCGTCAGCAGCTCGGCGTTGATCCGGTACACCGGTCCCTTGTACCCCGCGGGCGGCACGCACGCGGCGCGCGCGGCGCCCCGCGTCGGCGCGGCGCGAATCGCGGGAGCACTCGCGCGCAGCAGCACCTCGCGCGGCTCGCCGCGATCGCGGATGCGCACGCCGTCCGGACGCACTTCGACCAGCGCGACGTCCTTCGCGATCTCGCCGCCCGCCTTGACGAGGACCGGACCGCGCTCGCCCAGGTGAAACAGCGCGTAACCCGCGCCGCGCGGTTCGGCGAACACGCCGAGGAGCCGGACGTCGCCGGACAGCGTCGACGGCGCGCCGGGTGCGGTTGCCGCCGGTGCCGCCGTGCGCCCGAAGAGCGGCGTCGCGGTGATCGTGCTCGCCCAGCGATCCACAGCCGCGGGAACGGGAGCGGGCGGCAGCGTCGGCCCGAGCCATCGCCATCCCCAGGTTGCGATGACGAATCCGAGGAGGAGCGCGGCGGCGGCGGTCGCAGCCCACGAAGCGAGGGACCAGCGCCATCGCGGACGGGGCGCGGGCAACGATTGCGCGGTCACCGCGGCCGCTCCGTCGCGTCGCGACGGGCGAACGCCGGGCGCGGCACCGGTGCGCAGCAAACGCTCCCGTATACTTCCGCCACAGCCTGCCGGATGCCCATCGTGAATCCCCGCCTGTCGCGCCTGCAGCCGTATCCGTTCGAGCGGCTGCGCCAACTGTTCGCCGGTGTCGCGCCCAATCCGGCGCTGGCGCCGATCAACCTTTCGATCGGCGAGCCGCGGCATCCGACGCCCGCGCTCGTGCTGGATGCGCTTGCCGCGGGCGCCCGCGGCCTCGCGAATTATCCCACGACGATCGGCGCGCCCGCGCTGCGCGAGGCGATCGCCGCGTGGCTCGCCCGCCGGCATGGGCTCGGCACCCTGGATCCGGGAACGCAGGTGCTGCCCGTGCTGGGAAGCCGCGAAGCGCTGTTCGCGTTCGCGCAGACGGTGATCGACGGCAGCCGCGTCGGCGCCACCGTCGTGATGCCGAATCCGTTCTACCAGATCTACGAAGGCGCCGCGTTGCTCGCCGGCGCCGAGCCGTATTGCGTGAACGCGGAAGCGGCGAACGGTTTCGCGCCGGCGTGGCGCGCGGTGCCCGACGCGATCTGGGCCAGGACGCAGCTCGTCTACGTCTGCTCGCCGGACAACCCGACCGGCCGCGTCACGACGGTCGACGAATGGACGTTCCTGTTCGAGATGGCGGACCGCCACGACTTCGTCATCGCGGCCGACGAATGCTATTCCGAGATCCACTTCGACGAGGCGCGGCCGCCCGTCGGAGCGCTCGCCGTGGCGCACGCGCTGGGCCGCGCCGGTTTCCCGCGACTCGTCTCCTTCGGCAGCCTGTCGAAGCGGTCCAACGCGCCCGGCCTTCGCTCCGGCTACGTCGCCGGCGACGCGGCGCTGCTGAAGGCGTTCCTCCTCTATCGCACCTATCACGGCTCCGCGATGTCCCCGGCGATTGCCGCGGCGAGCATCGCCGCGTGGGGCGACGAAGCGCACGTACGCGCCAACCGGGTCGAGTACGCGGCCAAGTTCGCGGCGCTGCAGCCGAAGCTCGCGGCCGCCCTGCCGTGCGCGATGCCCGACGCCGCCTTCTACCTGTGGGCGAGGACCCCCGGCGACGACGCCGATTTCGCGCGGCGCCTGCTGGGCGAACAGGCGGTGACCGTCCTCCCCGGCAGCTTTCTGGCGCGCGACGCCCACGGCTCGAACCCCGGTCGCGGCTACGTCCGCATCGCGCTGGTCGCCGGCCGCGACGAGTGCGCCGAAGCCGTCGATCGGATCGTCGCGCTCGCCCGCGCCGGCTGAACCCTCCGGCGCGTCCCCGCGCAACCCGTCGCCGCCGGGGACGTTCTGTCGCGCGGGGTCCCGGGAGTGCGCGGGCATCCTAGAATGCGCGACATGACCACCGTCGATCCCTCCCCGCCACCCGCCATCCTGGCTTCGCTCCGGTCCGGCTTTCGCGCGTCCTGGCCCGCGTTTCTCCTGATCGTCGCCGTCAATACGGGGATCGCCGCGATCATGTCCATCGAGGACCCCCGGCCGTTCTGGCATCCGCTGGTGTCGACGCAATGCATGGGCCTCGCGATCGCCTATGCGGTCAACGCCGCGTCGCCGTGGGAGCGGCCGCGGCCCGTGTGGCGCCTGGTCTGGGCGGTCGCCATCGGAGCGGCCATCGGGTTCATGCTCATCCTGCTGATCAAGGGTGCGATCCTCCGGCTTGACGGCTACACGCCCGCCGCGATCACGTCCGACCTGCGCAAGTTCGTGGGGACGCTCGTCTCCGGGTTCCTCATGGGCGTCTTCGTCAGCCTGTTCTTCCTGCTCAAGTTCCGCGAGAAGCAGGCAGCCTCCGCGCTCCACCGCGCGGAAGCCGAGCGCCACCGCCTTTCGAAGCTCGCGCTCGAGTCCGAGTTGAAGCTGATGCAGGCGCAGATCGAGCCGCATTTCCTGTTCAACACGCTCGCCTCGGTGCAGTTCCTCACGGAGACCGATCCGCCGCAGGCGTCGCGCCTGCTGGGCCACCTGCTCTCGTACCTGCGCGCCGCGTTGCCGCAGATGCGCAGCGGCAGCACGACGCTCGGCCGGGAGATCGAGTTCGCCGAGGCCTACCTCAACATCCTGCGGATGCGCATGGGACCCCGGCTCGACTTCGGAATCGACGTCCCGGAAGCGCTGCGGACGCACCCGTTCCCGCCGGTGCTCCTGATCTCGATCGTCGAGAATGCCGTG
>Ga0209253_10000431_pt1 | contig 36072 bp, 26 predicted proteins | sample FrelakmetBRP12BR_FD_187145 | JGI IMG/M metagenome (GOLD analysis project Ga0209253, IMG submission 187145) | Freshwater lake sediment microbial communities from the University of Notre Dame, USA, for methane emissions studies - BRP12 BR (SPAdes)... | ecosystem: Environmental > Aquatic >... | reverse complement strand
TGGTCCTCGCCGTGTTCCTGGCCGCCTGCGGCCAGCAGCAGCAAGGGGGAGGATTCCACGGATTCCCGCCCGCCGATGTGACGACGATCAAGCTGGAGCCGAGGACGCTGCCGGCCACGTACGAGTACGTCGGCCAGACGACCGGCTCGAAGGAAGTCGAGGTGCGCGCGCGCGTGACGGGCATCCTCGAGAAGAAGCTTTTCCAGGAGGGCGCGCCGGTCAAGCCAGGGCAGGTGCTGTTCATCATCGATCCCAAACCGCTCGAAGCGCAGGTGGCGGCGCTCGAGGCCGAGGCGGCGCGCGCGCAGGCGCAGAAGGCGCAGGCCGAGCGCGAACTCGCGCGGCTGAAGCCGCTCGCCGAGCGGCGCGCGGTCGGGCAGAAGGAGGCCGACGACGCGCAATCGAACGTCGAACTCGCGAACGCGTCCGTCAAGGCGGCGCAGGCGAAGCTCGCCGAGGTCCGGCTGAGCCTGGGCTACACGCGCGTCACCGCACCGATCGCCGGGCTGTCGAGCCGCGCGCCCAAGTCCGAAGGCAGCCTCGTCAACGCGAACGAGACGCTGCTGACGACGGTATCGCAGGTCGATCCGATGTGGATCCCGTTCGCGATCGCCGAGAACGAGCAGCTCGCGCTCAACCGCGCGGTGACCGAAGGCCGGCTCACGCTGCCGAAGAACAACGCGTTCGACGTGACCGTGCGTCTGGCCGACGGCTCGACGCTCGCCCGCCGTGGCCGCATTAACTTTTCGGACACGCGGATCAACCCGTCGACCGGGACGTTCGAGATGCGCGCCGAGATCACGAACACCGACGGCGCGCTCAAGCCGGGCCAGTTCGTGCGGGTCAAGCTCGGGGGCGCCGTGCGCAACAACGCGCTCGCCGTGCCGCAAGTGGCCGTGCTCGATGGCGCGCAGGGCAAGTTCGTCTACGTCGCCGAGAAGGACAAGGACGGCAAGGACGTGGCGGGCGTGCGCCCGGTGACGCTGGGCGACTGGGTCGTGCAGGACAACGCGAACCTGTGGATCGTCGACAGCGGCCTGAAGGCAGGCGACATGGTGATCGTCGACGGTGTCGCGAAGCTGCGGCCCGGCGCGCCGATCAGGCTCGGCGGGGTGCCCGCCGCCCCCGGCGCCACGCCCCCCGTGGACGCCAGGCCGGCGCCGAAGGCGTAACGGACGGACGACGCGCCCATGTTCTCGCGCTTCTTCATCGACCGGCCGATCTTCGCGGCCGTGATCTCCCTGTTCCTGGTGCTCGCCGGCCTCGCCGCAATGCGCAGCCTGCCGATCGCGCAGTACCCGGAAATCGCGCCACCCGTGGTCACAGTGCAGGCGGTGTACCCCGGTGCGTCCGCCGAGACGCTCGAGCAGACGGTGGCCTCGCCGATCGAGAATGCGATCAACGGCGTGCCGAACATGATCTACATGAGCTCGACGTCGTCGTCGAACGGCGTCGTGCAGATCCAGGTCACGTTCGAGATCGGCACCAACGTCGACGACGCGGCGGTCAACGTCAACAACCGCGTGAAGCAGGTCGAGCCGCGCCTGCCCGAGGAAGTGCGCCGGCAGGGCGTGACGGTCGAGCGCGGCAGCTCCGCCTTCCTGCAGGTGCTTGCGTTCTACTCGCCCGACGGCCGCCACGACGACCTGTTCATTTCCAACTACGTGACGCTCAACGTGCTCGACCAGCTGAAGCGGCTGCCGGGCACGACCAACGTGCAGATCTTCGGCGCGAAGGACTACGCGATGCGCGTCTGGCTGATGCCCGACCGCCTCGCGCAGCTGAAGCTCACGCCGGCCGACGTCGCGCGCGCGATCAACGAGCAGAACGCGCAGTTCGCGGCGGGCAAGGTCGGGCAGGCGCCCATCAACAAGGGACAGGAGCTCGTCTACACGATCACGGCGCAGGGACGCCTGACCGACGCGAGGGAGTTCGGCCAGATCATCGTCCGCGCGAACCCCGATGGCTCGACCGTGCGGCTGTCCGAGGTCGCGCGCGTCGAGCTGGGCTCGAAAGACTATGACTTCATCGGCCGCTACAACGGCAAGTCGGCCACGCTCGTCGGCGTCTTCCTGCAGCCGGGCGCCAACGCGCTCGCGGTCGCCAGGACCGTGCGCTCTACCGTCAACGGGCTCGCGACGCGCTTCCCCGACGGGCTCGCGTACGCGATCCCGTACGACACGACGCGGTTCGTCGAGGTGTCGATCCGCGAGGTCGTGTACACGCTGGGCGAGGCGATGATCCTCGTGTTCCTCGTCGTCTACCTGTTCCTGCAGAGCTGGCGCGCGACGATCATCCCGCTCATCGCCGTGCCCGTCTCCCTGCTCGGCGCGTTCGCGGGGCTCTATGTGCTCGGCTACTCGATCAACACGCTGACGCTGTTCGGCATGGTGCTCGCGATCGGCATCGTCGTCGACGACGCGATCGTCGTGCTCGAGAACGTCGAGCGGATCATGCGCGAGGACAACGCGGAGCCGCGCGAAGCGGCGATCAAGGCGATGCACGAGGTCACCGGCCCGATCGTCGCGATCGTGCTCACGCTGACCGCCGTCTTTGTGCCGATCGCGTTCCTCGGCGGCCTGACCGGCGAGCTGTACCGCCAGTTCGCGGTCACGATCTCGATCGCCGTCGTGATCTCGGGGCTGGTCGCGCTGACGCTGACGCCGTCGCTGTGCGCGCTCATCCTCAAGCACGATCCGCCGCCGGCGCGCGGCTTCTTCGCGCTGTTCAACCGCTTCTTCCTGCGCGTCACCGGCCGCTACACGGGGGGCGTCACGTGGATGATCCGCCGCGGCGCGATCGGCCTGCTGCTCTTCGCCGGCATGGTGGCGATCGCCATCTTCCTGTGGCGCGTCACGCCGGGCAGCCTGGTGCCCGACGAGGACCAGGGCTTCTACATCGGCGCGGTGATCCTGCCCGACGGCGCGACGCTCAACCGCACCGACAAGGTGGTCGCGCAGGTCGAGGCGGCGATCCGCTCCAATCCCGCCAACGCCGACGTGATCTCGTTCACCGGCTTCGACTTGCTGGGCGGCGGCTTCCGCAACAACGCGGCGACGATCTTCGTCACGCAGGTCCCATGGGACCAGCGCCAGGTGACCGCCGCGCAGCTGGTCGGCGAGCTCTTCGGCAAGACCGCGGGCATCAAGGAGGCGCTGGTGCTCGCGTTCAACCCGCCGCCGATCTTCGGCCTCGGAACCGCGGGCGGCTACGAGTTCTACATCCAGAACCGCGGCGACGGCGGCGCCAAGCGGATGAACGAGGTCACGCAGCAGTTCCTGGCGCGCGTGAACTCCGACAAGGAACTGGGCGGCGCGCAGACGCTCTGGCGCGCTAACGTGCCGCAGCTCTACGTCGACGTCGACCGCGAGAAGGCGAAGAAGGTCGGCGTGCCGATCAACGACGTGTTCAGCGCGCTATCGGCCACGCTCGGCACCTACTACGTGAACGACTTCAACAAGTACGGGCGCGCGTGGCAGGTGCTGATGTCGGCGGAACCGTCGTACCGCACGCGCCCCGACGACATCACGGCCGTCTACGTGCGCTCCGACAAGGGCGACATGATTCCGCTGACGTCGCTCGCGACGGTCAAGTACACGTCCGGCCCGGATGCACTCGATCGCTTCAACAACCTGCCGGCCGTGAAGATCTTCGGCCAGGCGGCGCCGGGCTACAGCTCGGGACAGGCGATCGCGCGCGTCGAGCAGATCGCCGACGAGGTGCTGCCCGCGGACTTCAGCTACGACTGGGGCGGGACGTCCTACCAGGAGAAGCGCTCGGGCGGCGCGTCGACGTTCGCGCTGGGCCTCGCGGTGATCATGGTGTTCCTGATCCTCGCCGCGCAGTACGAGAAGTGGTCGCTGCCGTTGTCGGTGCTGCTCGCGCTGCCGTTCGGCACGTTCGGCGCGCTCGCCGCCATCTGGCTGCGCGGGCTCACCAACGACGTGTACTTCCAGATCGGCCTCGTCACGCTGCTGGGCCTGGCCGCGAAGAACGCGATCCTGATCGTCGAGTACGCGGTGCTCAAGAAGGAGGAAGGGATGTCCGCGTCGGCGGCGGCGTTGGAGGCCGCGCGGCTGCGGTTCCGCCCGATCCTGATGACGTCGCTCGCATTCATCTTCGGCGTGCTGCCGCTCGCGATCTCGACCGGCGCGGGCGCCGGCGCGCGGCACTCGACGGGCACGGGCGTCATGGGCGGCATGATCGCGGCGACGTTCCTCGCGATCTTCTTCGTGCCGCTGTTCTACCGCGTGATCATCGACCGGCGCATCCACGAGGCGCGGTCGAAGAACGAGCTCGTCGCCGAAATCGACCACGCGTATCGCGTCGCGCACCTGGCGCCGCCCGAGACGCCCGGCCATCCGCCGCGCGGCGGCGCGGGAGAACAGCCATGAAGCGAACCCTCATCGCCGTTGCCGTCGGGGCGCTTGTCGGCGGCTGCGCCGTCACGCAGCCGGTGCCGCCGACGCTGGACCTGCCGCCGGCCACGGTCACCGACGCGCAGAACGCGCTGCTCGAGCGGTGGTGGACGGCGTTCGACGACCCCGTGCTGAATGCGCTGGTCGACGAGGCGCTCGCCAACAACCTCGACCTCAGGGTGACGCTGGCGCGCATCGAGGCCGCGCGGTCGCAGGTGCTGCTCGCGCAGTCGAACCTCGTCCCCAGCGTGAACCTGCTCGCCAACGCGAACCGCAACCGGATCTCGGGTGCGACGTCGCCGCCCCAACCGCCGGGCACCGGCCTGACCAGCAACGACTTCGGGCTGTCCGCGTCGCTGTCGTACGAGCTCGACGTCTGGGGCAAGTACCGGAGCGGCCTGCTCGCCTCGACCAACGACCTCACGGCGTCGCGCTACTACCGCGAGACCGTGCGGATCGGCGTCGCCGCCGACGTCGCGAGCGCGTACTTCCGGCTGCGCGCGGCCGACGCGGAACTCGCGCTGCTCCAGGACACGCTGCGGCTGCGTACGGAGACCGTGCAGCTGCAGCGCGACCGGTTCGACGGCGGGCTCATCGGCGAGTACGACCTGCGCTCCGCCGAAGCGGAGCGCTCGGCGGTCGTGGCGGACATCGCGCGCGCGCAGAAGGCGATCGGGCTCCTCGAAAGCGCGATCGCCACGCTCACGGGCCGCACGCCGCGCGCGGTGTTCGCGCCGGACGTCGCGCGCGGCGCGTCGATCGAGGCGGCCACCGCGGTGCCGCAGCTGCCGGCAGGGCTGCCGTCGGGATTGATCGAACGCCGTCCCGACATCCGGCGCTCCGAGTCGCTGCTCGCGGCCTCCGACCTGCGCATCCAGGAGGCGCGCGCCAACTACTTCCCGGCGCTGACGCTGACCGGCGCCTACGGCGTCGAGTCGGCCGTGCTGTCATCGCTGTTCACGGGTCCGGCGGGCATCTGGGGCCTGGGGTTGGGCCTCGTGCAGCCGCTCTTCGGCCTGAAGGCGATCGAGTCGCAGGTCGAGCTCGCGTCCGCGCGGCGCGACCAGGTGACCGTCGAGTACCAACAGACGGTGCAGACGGCGTTCCGCGAAGTCCACGACGCGCTGGTCTCGCACCGCTCCGCGCGCGAAGCGCTGGCGGCGGAAACCGAGCGCCGCGACCAGATCAGGAAGGCGTACGAGGTCGCGATGCTGCGCTACGAGGCCGGCCGCACGTCGTTCCTCGAGGTGATCGACGCGCAGCGCACGCTGCTCGTCGCGGAAACGCTGCGCCTCGGCGCGGCGCGCGACGCGAAGCTGTCGATCGTCGACTTCGCGAAAGCGCTGGGCGGCGGCTGGAGTCCGGCAGAGTTCGCGGCGGCGCGCTGAAGCGGCGCGGCGGCGCGCCGCCCCGGTGACGTCGAACCGCAGTCAGTCAGCGCGCTGTAGGAAGGCGTCGACGAGTCCCCCCATCCGCCTCAGTCCGAAGCGAAGCGAGGAATCTGCTCTTCAGGCGAAGGTCAGTGCCTATGCGCATACGTCAGCGTCGGGCCCAGCACGCGCAGCGCCTCGATCAGAAGCTGCGCGCCCGGTGACGCGACGCTGTCGGTTCGGCGCGTGATGCCGATCCTGCGGCGCGTCTCGGACAGCGGTATGGGCAGGACCGCAAGCAGCTGCGCGTCGAATTCGTAGGAGAGCTGCTTCGGCGAGATCGCCGTCAGCAGGTCGCTCTCGAGCAGCACGCCGCGCAGCACGGCCAGGTCGCTCGTCTCGACGACGACCTCGGGTGGCGGCAGCCCGCGCGCGACCAGGACCCGCTCCAGCAGATCCCGCGACGGCGCGCCTGCGCGCGGCAGCACCCACCGCGCGCGCGCCAGGTCCCGGAATCCGAGTTGCCTGCGGTTCGCGGAGGGGTGACCCCTGCGCGCCACGACGGCGAGCTCGTCGTCCAGCAGCGACTCGCCGGCCAGGTCGGTCGCGTAGTCCGCCGGGCGCAGCGCGCCCAGGATGAAGTCGATGTCGCCGGCGCGCAGGTCCGCCGCGAGAACCTCGAACGACCCCTCCACGGTGGCCACGCGCAGCCCGGGATGCGCGGCGACGACCCGCGCGATCGCCACGGGCAGCAGCCGCGTGCGGGCGAGCGGCAGCGCGCCGACGGTCACCGTGCCCAGCGTGACGCCGGAGAGCGCCGCGATCTCGGCGGACGCGATGCGCAGCTCGGCGAGCGCGCGCTTCACGCGCAGCGCGAGGATCGCGCCCGCAGGGGTCGGCAGCATGCCCTTGGGGGAGCGGTCGAACAAAGGCGTGCCGATGCTCTCCTCGAAACTGCGCATGGCCATGCTCACCGCCGACTGGGTCACCCCCAGGCTCTCCGCCACGGACGGCATGTGGTGCTGCTCGGTCAGCGCGACGAACGCGCGCAGGCGCCGCTCGGGCACGAACAGCGCGAACACCGGTGCGTTGCGGATCCGCGCCTTCGGACCGGCGCAGGCGACGATCTCCCGGCGGCCGCGCTCCATCTCGGCCTGCGCCACGCGCGCCCGGGCCACCAGCACGCGGCCGTACTCGGTCAGCAGCATCCCCTTCGCGCGCCGCTCGAAGAGCGGGACGGCGAACGCCCGCTCGAGCTCGTGAATCGACCGGGTGATCGCCGACTGCGCGCGCAGCAGCGACGCCGCCGCCCTGTTGGCGCTACCGTGCGCCGCCACGGCCAGGAATGCGCGCAGATGCCGGATGCCGAGCGCCAAGGTTCACTCCAGTCGCGTCGCAGGCCGGCGAATGTAGCAGCCGGCAAAACCAGGCGTCAATCAATAAATTAGATAGGTCGTGCGCCGTTTCTAGGCGACCCGCCCAGACTCCATTGGCCGAGAATTTCGGCGGGCCGGCGCGCACGCGCCGCGAGCCCTCGCGAAAGACGGAGGAAATCAATGAACGCAATCCGCGGAATCGTGGCGGCGCTGTGTGCGCTGTCGGTGGCGCATGGCGCCTGGGCACAGCAGGCGCCGGTCAAGGTCGCCGGGCTGGTGGAATTGTCGGGCACCGGCGCGACGTCGGGCACGAATTTCGATAACGGCGTCAAGCTCGCGGTGAAGGAAATCAACGCGGCCGGCGGCATCCTCGGCCGGAAGATCGAGTACACGAGCGGCGACACGCAGTCGAACCCGCAGATTGCCAAGGCGCTTGCGCAGAAGGCCGTCGACGACGGCGCGTACGTCGTGATGGGGCCGGTGTTCTCCGGCTCGATCATGGTGTCGATGGCGGAAACGAAGAAGGCAGAGATTCCGAACTTCACGGGCGGCGAGGCCGCGGGCATCACGCAGCAGGGCAATCCGTACATCTTCCGCACGTCGTTCACGCAGACGACCGCAATGCCCAAGGTCGCGCGCTACATCGCCAACGACCTCAAGGCGAAGACCGTCGCGATGATCTGGGTGAACAACGACTTCGGCAAGGGCGGGCGCGACACGATGATGAAGGAGCTCGAGAAGTCCGGCGTGAAGGTCGTCGCCGACATCTCGACCGATCCCGGCCAGGTCGATTTCTCCGGCGCCGTGCTGCGGGCGAAGCAGTCGAACGCCGACGCGCTGTTCGTATACTCGAACGAGGAGGAGTCGGCGCGCGCGCTGCGCGAGCTGCGCAAGCAGGGCTACGACAAGCCCATCGTCGGCGAGACCACGCTCACGAGCCAGAAGGTGATCGAGCTCGCGGGCGAGGCCGCCAACGGCGCCGTCGCGCACGTCGGCCTCACCGCCGACGCGCCGCAACCCGCGATCAAGGCGTTCGACGAGAAATTCCAGAAGGAGTACAAGAACAAGGGCGACCACAACGCGCTCAAGGGCTACAGCGCGATGTACATCGTCAAGGTGCTGACCGAGCGCATGGGCAAGTTCGATCCGAAGGCCTTCGCGGCGGCGATGCACGGCGCGAAGTTCACCGTGAAGGACAACCCCGGCGTGCTGCTCGACGTCACGTTCGACCAGAACGGCGACCTCGACCGCGAGAGCTTCATGACCAAGGTGGTCAACGGCAAGCAGCAGGTCGTCGCGACGCTGCCGCCCGCATCGGCGAAGTAGGCACGCGCCTCACGCCATCAACCGCGCAGGAAGCTCCTTTTGGCTGACCCCACCGCATTCGGCATCGCAGGCCTCCTGGGCTTCCCGGTCGCGCATTCGCGCTCGCCGGTGATTCACAATCACTGGCTCGCCGAGCACGGCATCGCCGGACGCTACGTGCTGTTCCCGGTGCCGCCCGAGAAGCTCGAAGCCGCCGTGCGCGGCCTGTCCGCGCTCGGCATGCGGGGCTGCAACGTCACGACGCCGCACAAGCAGGCGATCATGCCGCTGCTCGACCGCGTCGACGACCTCGCGCGCAGGATCGGCGCCGTCAACACGGTCGTCGTCGAAAAGGACGGGACGCTCTCCGGCTTCAACAACGACGGCAACGGCTTCGTGCAGAGCCTGCTCGACGCCGATCCCGCGTGGCGTCCGGATGCGGGACCGATCGTCGTGCTGGGGGCGGGTGGCGCCGCGCGCGCGGTAGTCGCGACGCTCGCCGTGCGCGGTGCGCGCGAGATCCGTCTCATCAATCGCACGTTCGAGCGCGCGCAGGCCATCGCGCAGGAGTTCGGGCCGCCGGTGACGGCGGTCCCATGGGAGGCGCGCGCCGACGCACTCGACGGCGTGGCGCTGCTCGCCAACGCCACGAGCGGCGGCATGGCCGGCAAGCCGCCGCTCGATATCGCGCTCGACCGGCTTCCGCCGCGCGCGCTGGTGGGCGACCTCATCTACATCCCGCCCGAGACGCCGCTCTTGGCTCTCGCGCGCGCGCGCGGCAACGTCACCGTGAACGGCCTGGGGCTGCTCCTGAACCAGGCGCGGCCCGCGTTCAACGCGTGGTTCGGCGTGATGCCGGAAATCACGCCCGCGCTGCTCAGGGCGATCGCCGCAACCTTCTAGCGCAGCGGTCTTGGACACGCGCATCTTCGCCGAGCCGAAGATCGACTGCCACGTCCACGTGCTGGACCCGGCGCGGTTCCCCTACGGCGCCAACACGCACTACCGTCCGGCCGGCCAGGAAACCGGCACGGCGGAGCAACTGTTCGCGGTGATGGACGCCTACGGCACGCGGCACGCGCTGATCGTCGGCCCCAACTCCGGCTACGGCCTCGACAACCGCTGCCTGCTCGACGCGCTCGCGCGAAGCGCCGGCCGCTGCAAGGGTGTGGCCGTCGTCGCCAACGACATCGGCGCCGGCGAGCTCGAGGCGCTCCGGGCGGCGGGCATCGTCGGCATCGCGTGGAACGTCACGCACTACGGCGTCGACTACTACGCCGGCGCCGCTGGCCTCCTCGCGCGCGCGGCGGCGCTCGACATGTTCCTGTCGCTGCAGGTCGAGCACGAGCAGCTCGTGGCGCTGCTCCCGATGCTCGCGCAGTCGCGGATATGCATCCTCGTCGATCACTGCGGGCGACCGACGCTGGACGCGGGCTTGGACCAGCCCGGCTTCCGCGCGCTGCTACGCTTGGGCGCGACCGGACAGGCGTTCGTCAAGCTCTCGGGTGTGGCCAAGTTCTCGCAGGAGCCGTTTCCGCACGCGGACGCCCAGCCGTTCGTCGACGCGCTTATCGATGCGTTCACGCTCGACCGCTGCCTGTGGGCATCGGACTGGCCCTATCTGCGGGCGCCGGTGCGCGTCGACTACGGCGTACTGCTCGCGCTCGTCATGCGCTGGTTCCCCGACCAAGCGCAACGGCGACGCGTGCTGTGGGACACGCCCGCCGCCCTCCTCCGCTTCGCCACCTGATCCACGTCACCACGCCAACGAAGGACTTCCCGTCATGCATCGATTCACGAGAATGCTCGCGCTGCTCGCCGCGCTCCTCGCGGCCCCGGTCCTTGCGCAAACCGCCAAGGTCGAAGTGCTGTGGCTCGGCCAGTCCGCGTTCAGGATCACGACGCCTGGCGGCAAGGTGATCGTGACCGACCCGTGGCTCGTGAAGAATCCGGTCACGCCCGCCGAGTACAAGGACCTGAGCAAGCTGGGGAAGGTGGACCTGCTGCTCGTCTCGCACGGACATCTCGACCACATCGCCGACGCGCCGGAACTCGCCCGCAGGAACAGCATTCCGATGTACGGGCCGGGCGACCTCAACATGACGCTCACCACGCTGGGCGTGCTGCCTCCCGCGCAGTTGCCGCGCTTCAACAAGAGCGGCCGCATCACGCCGCTGCCGGGCATCAAGGTCACGCAGACGCACGCCGAGCATTCGTCGGTCTACGTCTGGAACAACCCGGCCAGCGGCAAGGACGAGACCCATCCGGGCGGCGAGCCCGTGGGCTTCATCATCGAGCTCGAGAACGGGTTTCGCATCTGGCACATGGGCGACACCGGTGTCTTCGGCGACATGAAGTGGATCGCCGAGTACTACAAGCCGGACCTCGTGCTGATCCCGATCGGCGGCCACTTCACGATGGATCCGGCTGACGCCGCCTACGCGCTGCGCGAGCTGATCAAGCCGAAGTTCGCGATTCCGATGCACTACGGCGCCAATCCGCTCGGCAAGGGCACGCCGCAGGAACTGCAGCAGGCGCTGGGCGACGCGCCCGTGAAGGTGCTGCCGTTGAAGCCCGGAGAGAAGGCGGAATTCTGACCGCGGCGTCCCGCGTCGCGCAGCGCGGCGTCAGTCCGCGTCGGGCGCTGCGCCGCGCGGAATGCTGTCCGCGAAGTCGCGCCAACCGGCCTTGGCGGCGACGGCGGCGAACGTGCCGCCCGCCGCCAGCGCGGCGACGGCCGCCTGGCGATCCGCGATCGCCGATGCCATCGTGGGGTCGATGCCGGCTTCGCGCACGGTCACCGCCGCCTCGCGCATTTCCTCGGCGCGCCGTCGCCCGTGCTGCACGACGCGCTGCCAGAACCAGGTGCCCTGCTTCTCCCAGTCGATGCCGGGAAACGTCTCCGCGAGCGACGCGAGCACCTCGCGCTCCACGCCGTACCGGCGCGCCGTGAGGAAGCTCTCGATCACGATCGCTTCCATCCCCTTGACGATCACGCTGCGGCACATCTTGATCGCCGACGCGACGCCGTACTCGTCGGAGACCGGCGCCACCGCGAAACCGAGCGCCGCGAGCACGGGCGCCGCCGCGCGCGCATGCGGACCGCCCAGCAGCATGGGCGTGCGGATGCCGTGCGGCGGCACCGACGTCATCACGGCGGCCTCGACGTAGCGGCCGCCGGCGGCCGCGACCGCCGCGCCGCTTGCCGACTTGGTGCCGGGCGAAGCCGAGTTGACGTCGAGCACGATCGCGTCGCGCCTGACGCCCGCCGCGATGCTCTCGGCCGCGGCGAGCGTCGCGCTGGCCGTGACGGCGCAGATGACGACGTCGGCGTCCGCGACCGCCTGCCGTGCAGAGGCAGCGAGCGTCACGTGCGCGCGGGCCGCCTTCGCGCGCATCGCTTCGCTGCGCTCGGCGTCCGCGAGCAGGATGTCGTACGCGGTCAGCGCGGCGACGCCGCGTTCCGCGAGCGCGGCGCCGAAGATGCCGCCGACCTCGCCGTAGCCGATGAGGGCGATGCGCAATGCGGATGCGTCGACGGTATCGGTGGTTTCGTTCATGGTCGTGTTCCCGTGGAGCCCTGCGCGTTGCGCGCTACTCGGGCTTCATGTTGGCCTGCTCGATGACGGGCTTCCAGCGCGCGATCTCGCTCGCAATGAGCGCGCCGAACGCGGCCGGCGTTCCCGGCGCCGCTTCCGCGCCCTCGGCATCGAGGCGCGCCTTCATCGCGGGCGACGTGAGCGCCCGGTTGATCTCCTCGTTGAGCAGCGCGACGACGGCCGGGGGCGTGCGCGCCGGCGCGACGATGCCGTACCACTGGATCGCCTCGAAGTCCGGCATGCCCGCGGAGGCGATCGTCGGCAGCTCCGGCATCGACGCCACCGGCGCCCTGCTCGACACGGCGAGCGCGCGCAGCTTCCCGGCCTTCACCTGCTGCTGCACGGCCGGCACGCCGGTCATGATGATCTCGACCTGGCCGCCCAGCACGTCCGCGACGGCCGGCGACGTGCCGCGATACGGAATGTGCTGGATGTCGGTCTTCGTGCGCAGCTTGAAGTACTCCATCGCGATGTGCGCGGCGCTGCCGTTGCCGCCCGACGCATAGCGCAGCGCGCCCGGCTTGGCCTGCGCGAGCGCGATGAGCTCCTGCACGGTGCGCACGTTCACCGCCGGGTTGACGACCAGCACGTTCGGCACGCGCGCCACCAGCGCGACCGGCGTGAAGCTCGTCAGCGGATCGTACGGCAGCTGCTTGTAGAGCGACGGGTTGACCGCCAGCGTGCCGATATGGCCCATCAGCAGCGTGTAGCCGTCCGGCGCCGCGCGCGCGACTTCCGTCGCGCCGATCGACCCGCCCGCGCCCGGCTTGTTCTCGACGACGAACGGCTGTCCCAGCGCCTGCGAAAGCTTCTGCGCGATCTCGCGACCGAGGATGTCGGTCGAGCCCCCGGGCGTAAAGGGCACGATCAGCCGCACCGGCTTCGTCGGCCACTCCGCGGCCGCGCGCGCGGGGAGCGCAGCGCCGAGCGCGAGCCCGGCGGCCATCCGAAGCACGCGGCGCCGCGCCGCCGAGGTTGGGCCGTGCAGGTGCCCTGCATGCACGAGTCTTTTCATGATCCTGCTCCGGGTTGCTTGCAGTCCCAATCGAGCGTCCTCGCGTTGGCGCCCGCCACCGAGTAGGGAGCGCCCCGCGCGTGGCGGGTCTTCCGGAACGCTTCGAGCGTCTCGCCGCGCATCGCGGCGCAGATGTGAAGGTTCGACACGCCGCCGACGATGCCCGGCTTTTCCAGCATGAAGAAGATGACGCCGTAGTGGATCATGCCGCGCCGGCCCTGTCGAGTGCGGCGCGCGCCTGCGTCGGCGGGGCCGGCGGCAGGTATGGCTTCCGGTGGCGCGCGACTGTGCGAAGATGTCGCGGTCGAGGTCCTCCGACGGGCGACGCATGACGCAAGGCTTACGATGGATGTGCAGGTTCGCGGTGGCCGCCGCGACGGCCGCGGGCGCATGTCTCACCCATGCGCAGCAGCCGGTCGTCGTGCAGGCACTCGACTGCCGCGGCGATGAACCCAGCTGGCGGCTCGACGCCACCAGGACCGCGGCGACCCACACGACGCTGGCCGCCAAGGGCAAGCGCGAAGTCGTGTTCCGCGGCTCGCTGCAGGCCCTGTCGTTCCTCACGCCGCCGGTCGTCGTGTGGCGCGGCGATTCGACGCACCTGCCGCGCGAGACGCTGGTCGCGACGGTGCGCGAGGAATCGTGCAGGTCGACGATGGCCGACGGCCCGCCGTCCACGCATCGCGCCATCCTGTCGGTGCGTCCCGGCGAGGCCGTCACCGGCTGTTGCACGGTGCGTGCGGGCTTCGATGCGCGCGTGGCGCCGGTTGCGAGTTTCGCCGGCAAGAAACCCGACGACTGGGCGCGGCTGCTCCCCGACCTCACGCCCGCGATCAGCGCGTGCGTCGCGCGCGCCGGCGCCCGCGCGAAAGCGGTCGCGAAGGCATGGCCGATGAACCGCGGCATGGGCGGCGTGCGCATCGTCGAGACCGACGGCAACGCGGTCGACTGTGTCGCCGAGCTGACGGGCCGCGGCACGCCCACGCTCACCGCCGTCACCGCGGCGGATCCGCCGCTGCCCAATGCGGGCAATCCACTCTTCTTCCCTGCGCGCGAACCACCGCCGATCGTCGCATGCGGCAGGCTCGAGCGCGCGCTGAACAGCCGCGGCGCCCTCGTCGGCTACCTCCACTACGACCCATGCTGAAGTACGCGCTGTCCCTGTTGTGCATGCTCGTGGCGCTCGCGCACGCGCAGGTCCCCCCGACGCAGGCCGAGATGGCGGCATACACCGGCCTGTTCGCGGCCGCCGCGCGCGGCGATGCGGCCGAGATCGCGAAGCTGACCGCGGCCGGCGCGGACGTCAAGGCGCGCGACGCCTATGGCCGCACGCCGCTGCACGTCGCCGCGTACGCGCGGCGGCACGACGCGATGCGCGCGCTGGCGAAGGCCGGCGCGGATCCGAACGCGCTCGAGCGCGACCGCTACGACATCGTGACGATCGCGGCGGTCGCCGACGACGTCGGCACGCTCGACGTGGCGCTGGCCATCGGCTGCAGGGCCACGAACGTGACCAGCCGCTACGACGGCACGGCGCTGATCGCCGCCGCGCACCTCGGCCACGACGAGGTCGTGCAGCGGCTGATCAAGGCGGGCGCCCCCCTCGACCACGTGAACAACCTGGGCTGGACGGCGCTCATCGAATCGATCGTGCTGGGCAACGGCGGCCCGCGCCACGTGCTGACGCTGAAGGCGCTCGTCGATGCCGGCGCGAACGTGAACCTGCCCGACCGCAACGGGATGACGCCGCTGCATCTCGCGCAGGGCAACGGCTATCGCACGATGGCGGCGATCCTGGAGGAAGCCGGCGGGCGTTAGCAGTGGAGCTTCCTTGTAGTTTCCGAGTCGCATGACTTCCGCACAACCGTCGTCCCCGCGAAGGCGGGGACCCAGTGTCCTGGCTCTCCTCGCGAAAATGAACCGAGCAACGCCGCCGGGTCCCCGCCTTCGCGGGGACGACGGCAGATGGCATGCGGCTGCCGAGTGCCAAACGGAAACAACGTCGTGGGAATCCACGGCTAGCGACAGCGGTGCGTAGCCGCAGGCGCGCCCATTCGGGCGCTCCGCGGGCAGAACATGGCGGACCCGTGATTTCGCGCCGAAGGCCGCGCGCGGCCGTGCGAACGACGGCAGACTTGCCCGCATCGGCGATGCGCCGTTCCTGCGAGGCTGACCGTCCCATGCGCACCCACCACTACGATCTCGCCATCGTCGGCGCCGGATTCGCCGGCCTCAATTGCGCGCGTGTCGCTGCCCGCCGCGGACTGCGCGTCCTCGTCGTCGAGCGCAAGTCCGAGCCCGGGCAACGCATCCACACGACGGGCCTCCTCGTGAAGGAGGCTGCGGAACGGTGGGAGATTCCGGCCACGCTCACCCGCCGCGTGCGCGGCGTGCGTCTGCACTCGCCCGCGCTCGCCGCACTCGACCTCGAGGCGGCCGGCTACTACTTCCTCGCGACGGACACGCCCGCGCTGATGCGCTGGCTCGCGCGCGAGGCGGCCCGCGCCGGCGCCCACCTGCGCTTCGGCCGCCCGTATCGCGGCGCGCGCCGGACAGGCGACGGCTTCGAGCTCGTCGACGGCGGCGAGCGCGCGCGTGATCTCGTCGGCGCCGACGGCCCGCATTCGGCAGTGGCGGCGGAGTTCGGCCTGGGCCGTAACACCGAATTCCTGCTGGGCGTCGAGGCGGAGTACGAAGGGATCGGAGACATCGACCCCGATCGCCTGTATTGCTTTCTCGACGGACGGCTCGCCCGCGGCTACATCGGCTGGGTGGTGCCCGGCTACGGCGGCATCGCGCAGGTGGGCCTCGCGTGCCGGCGCCCTTCCCGGCCCGACCTGCCGGCGTTCGAGGCCAGGCTCGCCTCGCAATTCGACTGGAGTCGCGCGCGCCGGATAGGGCGGCGCGGCGGGCTCATCCCGGTGGGCGGCCCCGTCGCGCCCTTCGCCACGCATGGCGTGGTGCTCGTCGGCGACGCGGCCGGCCTGGTGTCGCCGCTGTCCGCGGGCGGCATCCATACGGCGCTGGACTCGGGCTTCGCGGCGGCGCAGGCGATCGCCGATCATCGCCTGGAGGGCGCGCAGGCGCCCATGCACACGCTCGCCCGCGCGCGTCCGCGCTTCGCCGCCAAGAAACTGCTGCGGACGCTGTTCGACCACGGCGTTCCCGACGCGGCATTCGACGCGGCGCTGCGCACGCGCGCGTTCACCGCGCTCGCGCGCTCCGTGTACTTCCATCACCGCGGGCTGAAGACCCCGGAAGGATGGCGCGACCTGGCGCAGACGCTGCTGCGCGGGCGAACGTGATGCGTCCCGCGATGTATCCTTCGCGCATGACCCGTCACGCTCCGCCTTCGGCATTGCCGTGCGCCGGCACGGCCCGTCACCGCGGACTTGGGCCGTGCCGATGCTGAAGGCGATCCGCGATTTCTTCGACGCGGCGCTCGCAAGCGGCGGCGACCGTGCGGACAGGCACACGATCGAGGTCGCCACCGCGGCGCTCCTGGTCGAGATTTCGCGGATGGACGGCGCGATCACGGCCGCCGAGCGCGCCGCCGTTCTGTCCGCGGTGCGCGGCAAGTTCGGGCTGTCGAGCGCCGAGGCGCAGAAGCTCGTCGACCTCGCGGAAGCGGAAGCGCGGCAGGCGAACGACTACTACCAGTTCACGTCGATCATCACGAAACGCTTCTCGCGCGAGCAGCGAATCCGCGTCGTCGAGCTCCTGTGGGAGATCGCCTACGCCGACGCGACGGCCAGCCCGTTCGAGGAGCACCTGATCCGCAAGCTCGCGGACTTGATCTACGTCGACCACGCGGACTTCATCCACGCGAAGCTGACGGCGCGCGCCGCGGCCGGCCGGGCGGACGGCGCGTAGCGCGCGCCGGGTCGCGCCACCCATGATGGTGGCGGGGCCCCGATTGCGTTTACCATTGGCGCAAGACGACGTCCGCCGCGGTTCCGCGTCCATGAACTGGTTCCACGAGCTCTCTTCCCCCGCCCTTGCGTTGATCGTCGTGATCGTGACGTTCGCCGTCGCGATCGGCGGCCTCACGCTGTCGGTGCATCATGTCCGCCGGTCGGGCCTGCACGCGCAGCTCGACAACGGCGCGATCGCCGGCCTGCTCGCGGCGCTGATCGGCATCTACGCGGTCGCCGCCGGCCTCACCGCGGTCGCCGTCTGGGGCAACACCGTCGATGCGGGCGAGAACGTCGCCAAGGAGGCGGCTGCGATCACCGTGCTGTTCCACGACCTGTCCGGCTATCCGCAGCCGCTGCAGGGCACCGCGAAGAAAGCGCTGGTCGAGTACACGCGCTACGTGATCGAGCACGAGTGGCCGCTGCACGAGCGCGGCGAGGCGCCCAGCGGAACGGTGAAGATCCTCGACGACGCGCAGCGCGCGCTCTTCGCGTTCGAACCCGCGACGGAAGGGCAGAAGATCGTGCATTCGCACGTGCTCGACGCGTACAACAGGATCATCGAGATGCGCCGCCTGCGGCTGCAGGCGGTCGGCGACACCGCGCTCCCCGCTGCGCTGTGGGTCACGGTGATCCTGCTCGGCGTCATCGCGATATCGTCGTGCTTCCTGCTGCAGCTCGACAGCTTCGCGCTGCACACGCTGATCACGACGCTCGTCGCGGCGCCGATCGCGCTGATCGTCTACTTCATCGCGGTGACCGATCGCCCGTTCCAGGGCGGCGTCAGCGTCTCGGCGGAGCCGTACCGGACCGTCCTCGAGGAGGTCATGCTGCCGGAGATGAAGCGCTCGCAGTGAGCGTCCGCGAGCGGCCGGTTCCGGCCTCGCGCGGGATGACCGCGGGAGCGGAACTCCGCATCACTGCACCTTGATGCCGGCCGCCTTCACGACCTTCGCGGAATCGTCGATCTCGTCGCGCATGAACTTGCGGAACTCCGCGGGCGTCATCACCATCGCTTCGGCGCCGAGCGCCGCGAGGCGCTCGCGCGCGTCGGGCGTCTGCAGCACTTTCGCAACGTCGGCGTTGATCTTGTCGACGACATCCGCCGGCGTGCCGGCGGGCGCGAACATGCCGACCCACAGGTTGTAGTCGAAGCCCGGCAATCCGCTCTCGGCGATCGTCGGCACGTTCGGCAGCGCGCTCGACCGCTTGGCCGTGCTCACGCCGAGCGCGACGAGCTTGCCTTCGCGGATGTTGGGAAGCGCCGCCGAGATCGGCGAGAAGAAATAGGTGACGCGCCCGGTCATCGTGTCGGTGATCGCCTCGGGCGTCCCCTTGTAGGGGATGTGGACGACGTCGATGCCGGCCGCGAGCCTGAACTTCTCGCCGTTGATGTGCGTGCCGCTGCCGGTGCCGGCCGAGCCGAAGTTCAGCGTGCCCGGGCTCTTCTTCGCGGCCGCGATGAGATCGGCGACGGTCTTGTAGCCCGTGCTCGGCGCCACGACGAGCACGTTCGGCTGCCCGCCCAGCGTGGCCACCTCGACGAAATCCTTCGTCGTGTCGTAGGGCAGCGTCGGGTAGATCGACGCGTTGACCGCCTGCGCGGCCGAGTGCACGAGCAGCGTGTAGCCGTCCGCCGGGGACTTCGCGACGAGGGCGGCGCCGATCGTGCCGCCGGCGCCGGGGCGATTCTCGACGATCACCGGCTGGCCCCAGAGCTCGGAGAGCTTCTGGCCGAACGTGCGCGCGAGGATGTCGGTCGCGCTGCCCGCCGTGAACGGGACCACGATCTTCACCGGCTTGCTCGGGAACGCCTGCCCGAACGCCAGCGTCGTCCAGAACGCCAGTGCTGCGATTGCCAACTGCCGCCAACGGGTCATCGTCTTCTCCTGGTGATCGTGCGGATGGGGTTCAGCTGAGTCCGTCGCCGACCGGCACGTTCTCCGGCGCGAGCGTGATGCCCGAGGCCTCCGCCTGCAGCACCAGCAGCTGCGCGAAGTCCTCCTCCGTCATGCCATGGCCGATCAGCGTCTGCACGAGGTCGCGCGTGAGCGACGCCAGCGGCATCGGCACCTCGAAGCGACGACCCGCGTCGAGGCCGAGGTCGAGGTCCTTGCGCAGCAGCTTCGGCGTGAACGTGACCTTGAAGTCGAGGTTCACGAACGCCGGCGTCTTGTAGCGCGAGAACGTCGAGCCCATGACGCTCTGGTTCATGAAGTCGAGGAACGCGTGGCGCGGCACGCCGGCCTTCTGCGCGAGCACCGTGATCTCGGCCAACGACTGCGTCACCACGCCGAGGAACACGTTGTGGCAGATCTTCACGATGCGCGCGAGTTCTCCGTCGCCGACGTAGCTCGCCGCCGGCGCGATCATCTTGAGGTATGGCAGCGCGGCGTCGAACGCCGCCTGCGGGCCGGAGCAGACGAACGACAGGCGGCCCGCCTTGATCACCTTGGCGTTGCCGCTGACCGGCGCCGCCAGCATGTCGATCCCGCGCGCCGCGAGCATCTCGCGCAGTTCGGCGGAGCCTTCGAGCGAGATCGACGAGCATTCGACGATGAGTCCGGGCGCCCTGCCGGCGCCCGCCAGCAGGCCCTCCGGCCCGACGATCACCTCGCGGACGTCGTCCCACGTCGACACCATGCAGAACACGATGTCGCAGGCGGCGAGATCCGCGAGCTTGTCCGCGATCTTCGCGCCGTATGCGGCGAGCGGCTCCGCCTTCGCGCGCGTCCGGTTCCATACGGTCACGTCGGCGCCACCCTTGGCGAGACGTTCCGCCATCGCGTAGCCCATACGGCCGATGCCGATCCATCCGAGTTTCATTTCGTTGTTTCCACTATTGTTCCGTCAGCTGGGTGTTGCAAGGTTTCGATGGCCCCTCATCCGCCTCATTCCGAGCGAAGCGAGGAACCTGCTGTTGGCAGTCGATCGAATTCGTTCAGAAGCAGGTTTCTCGCTGCGCTCGAAATCAGGCTGAGGGATGGTGTGAAGGCACTCAATTCAACGGGCGGTCGATTCAGTCGGTCTCGAAAGCCGCCGCTTGAACGTCGGGGCGCAGCCACGACGGTCCAACCGGCGGAGTCAGTACGTCGTGAAATGGGCGTCGAAACGCGAAATGAGGGTCAGACTCGCATTTCCTCGAAGGCCGCACCCTTGTCCACACTGCAAACGGAAATGCGAGTCTGACCCTCATTTCGACCTTCATTTCGCGTTCCCGCATTTCGCGACGTACTAACGACTAGTAGGGATTCGCGATCGGCAACTCCTGCGCCGGATACAGCGAAATCACCTTCGGGCCGGTCGGCGTAAGAATCACCTCCTCCTCGATGCGCGCGGCGGAGAACCCATCGGTGGCCGGGCAATACGTTTCGACGGCGAACACCATCCCCACCTTGAGCTCGATGGGCTCCGCGAGCGAGTTGAGCCGCGACACCAGTGGCCGTTCGTGCAGCCCCAGCCCGAGGCCGTGGCAGAAGTTGAGGCCGAACGCGTCCATCTCGCTAGCGAAGCCGATCTCGTCCGCCGTCGGGAACGACCGCGCGATGTGGTCCGAGCTCACGCCGGGCTTCAGCAGGTCGATCGCGCGGTCCATCCACTCGCGCGCGCGGCGGTACGCGTCGCGCTGCGGTCCGGTGGCCATGCCGACGTTGAACGTGCGGTAGTAGCACGTCCGGTAGCCCATGTACGACTGGATGATGTCGAAGAACGCCTGGTCGCCGGGCCGGATCAGCCGGTCGGTGAAGTTGTGCGGATGCGGGCTGCAGCGCTCGCCCGAAATCGCGTTGATCGCCTCGACGCAGTCCGAGCCCATCTCGTACAGGCGCGCGGTGGCGAGCGTCACGATCTCGCTCTCCTTCACGCCGGGCTTCAACGCCTCGGCGATGTCCTGGTAGACGCCGTCGACCATCGCGGCCGCCATGTTGAGCAGGATCAGCTCGTCGATGCTCTTCACTTCGCGCGCGGCCAGCATCGTCTGCTGGCCGTCGCGCACTTCGATGCCCAGCTTCTGCAGCTCGAGCATCAGCGGCGGCTCGACGACGTCGAGGCCGAGCGGCATGTCGCCCACGCCCTCGGCGTCCAACAGCGCCTTGATCTCCTGCGCGGCGTCGCGGAAGAGCTTGCCGTCGCCGCCGACGGCGCCGCGCAGCCCCAGGAGCCCCGCGCGACAGTGGTCGTGATGCAGCCACGGCGCATGGAGCTTGTGGTGCCGCGCCGCCGAGCCGAAGTCCCAGAGGTACGGGTCGCCGTTGCCCGTCAGCAGGCAGTAGCGCGTGAGCTTGTCGCGCGCCCACTCGCCGATCACCGTGCTGGTCGTGTAGCGGATGTTGTGCTGGTCGAAGCACAGCAGCGCGCCCAGCCCGGAGTTGGCCAGCGCCGCGCGCGTGCGCGCGAGCCGGTAGTCGTGCAGGCGCCGGAAGTCGATGCGCTCCTCGAAGTCGACCTGCGTGTGGCCCGGGGCAGGCAACGGGCGGTCCCATTTGTGATGCGGGTCGATGTCGTCGGGCCGGATGATCTTCGGTTCCCGCGCCTTGCTCTTCGCCATGGAATTTCCCGGGTTGTGTCAGCGCGCCGTCGCGGCGCGCAGGTAGCTTTCGTCCACGTATTTCGCCGGATCGGTGAGCGTCTTCTGCGGCACGCCGTACTTGCTCCGCAACTGCAGCACCGTCCGGATGCCGTCCATGTCGAGCGCGCCGTCGCGGGCCAGGCCTCCCTTGGCGGTGAGCAGCAGGTCGTAGGACTTCTTCGCGAGCGGCGGCGTCATGTCGCGGTTGTTGGCGACGAGCAGCGCCTCCGCGATCGCGCGATTGGCCGGGTCGTAGACCCACGCCACGCCCTGCCGATAGCCGCGAATGAAGCCGACGAGCGCGGCTTCGTTCTTCGCCGCCCAGCTGCGCCGCACGGCGGCGACCGAGCCCTGGTACGCGCCGAGCCCCTCCGCGGTCCCGAGAATCGCGAGGCCGCGCTCCTGCGCGAGCAGCTCGAACGGCGTGCGCAGCAGCGTGGCGTCGTGCTTGCCGGCGACGATGTCGCGATAGCGCAGCGGCGTGCCGCCGGCACGCACGTACGTGACGTCCGACTCCGACAGCCCGGACCGCGCGACGAGCTCGCGCAGCACGAACGCGAGCCCGGTGGTCATCGCATCGACCGACAGCGTCTTGCCCTTGAGGTCGGCGAACGACTTGATCCCCGGCCCGCCGACGACGGAGAGGAAGCCGCCGTCGCCGCCCATGACCACGGCGAAGTCCGGCTCGCCCGCAAGCTTCGCCTCGCCCTGGCCCTCCTGATAGGCGATGAAATTGTCGATCGTCGCGAGCGCGACATCGTAGCGGCCGTCGTACAGGCCGGTGACGAGCGCCGCGGAGTTGGGCGTGAAGCTCAACTGCACCGACACGCCGTTGGCCTCGAAGAAGCCCTGGCGCTGGGCCGCCCACACCGGCAGGTTCCAGCCGCCGTCGAACGCGATCACCCGCACCGGCACGGCGGGCGCGGGCGCCTGCGCCGAAGCGACGGCCGCCAACGCGAATGCGGTGAGCGCCGCACCCAGCATACGGAAATTCATCATTGAGCTTCTCCCCGAGGTGACCGATCTGATGTCGATTCCGGACGACGTGATCAACGATAACGTCGTTCGCGCGAATGCTCAAGGGAAGATTGCGACGGGGGCGCAGCCGGGGGGACAAAAAAAGCCCCGCTCACGCGGGGCTCGGAGGAAACGCGCGCTGCGCCGGCGTGCGCGCAGCGCGCGAGGGCGACCGGATCAGAGCTTGTTCTCGTGGCACTGGTTACAGCGCACGGGCGTGCCCGCCAACAGCGTGACGGTCCTGTTGCCGTCGTCGTCGGCCTTCAGCGTGCGCTTCGCCGCGACGCGCGACAGCGGCGTGCCCTCGCCTTTCATGCCGTGGCATGCGCGGCAGGAGTCCTTGTTGTTCTCGGCGACTTCCTTGTGCCTTAGGTTCCACTGCGTGTCGTTGACCGGATGCATGCCGTGCGGTCCCTTGAGCGTGAGCCCCAGCGAGCCCGCCGCGTGGCACGTCGTGCACTCGATCAGCGTACCCGCGTGTCCCTGCAGCTGCTTGGCGGCGACGTTGTCGTTGGCACTGTCGTTCGGGTTCGGCCACTCGGCGTGTGTGCCGCCGTGGCAACCTTGGCACGCGACGCCGCCATGACCCTTTGAGATCCGGTAGAGTTTCTCGTTCTCGGCGAAGATCGACGTCGGCGACTGGATCAGCGCGACCGCGGCGGCGGCGGCGCTGCTCTTCGTGAACGCGAGCAGGTTGCGGATGCCGTCGGGCGCGACGAGGTGGTCGCTGCGATTCATCGTCGTCACGCTCTTCGCGTCGCCGACGTGGCACGACTGGCACTTCGGCTCCACCGCCCACGGCACGCGTCGGGTGAGGTCCAGGGTTCCTTTGCTGGGCAGGTTGACCGTGAAGTCGTTGCCGACCTGCTTCATGTCGCCGTGGCAGTCCTGGCACACGACGCCGCCGGCGCCCATCGCGCCGCGCAGGCACTTCGTCAGCTTGCCCGGATGGCACTGGTAGCACGTCTCCTCGAGAATGGGCGTCTGCACCGCCAGGGTGCGGGCCGGGCCCGGCAGCGGCATCGCCGGAAACAGGTTCGTGTACTGGCCGTGGTTGAAGTGCATCGCGCGCGACATCGAGATGTGCCGCAGCTGCTGGCGGCCGTTGACGCCGATCGCCGGCTCGTTGATCGGGCCCACCTGCGCCAGATCCAGCGCCGGCGAGTAGTGGCACTGCGAGCACTGGATCGCGCGACGCTGGTCGAGGCACGACGGCTCGGTGCCCCCGTTGCACCTGGCGGCCGAGCCGTCGGCGTTCGTGTACTTTGCGCCCCACTTCGCGTCGTGCAGCCGCAGGATGTTGATCTTCGCGGCGTTGTTCACCTTGTCGGGCCCCGGCGCCGTCGTCTCCGTCGCGACCTTCCATTTCGTGCCGTCCGCGTACTTGTCGATGACCGCGAACGCAGCCGCGATCCCGGAGGTACCGTTGTGGCAGTTCTTGCAGTCGGCTTCCGACGCCACCGGCAGCACGATGTCGAGGCTCGCCTTGCTGCTGGACACGACCGCCGCCTCGGGCGTGCCCTTCGCGACCGCGTGCACGCGCATCAGCGGGTACGGGTTCGAGCGTCCCGCGTCGTCGATCGGCAGGATCGGGATGCCGTCGGCGGAGAACCAGTTGGCGCCGCTCACGACGGTTCCGAACGGGAAGCTCGCGAAGAACGGAAGGTTCGTGTCGTACCGCGCGAACTTCTGTGGCGTGTTGGTCGGGCTCGGCATCTTCTGCTGTGCCGCCGCAAGCACGGGCAGCTTCACCGGGTCGGGCACCGGCAGCCCGGTCTCGACCGGCATGGGGACACCGTCGAGCACCGCGCCCGGATAGAGCAACCGGTACGCGAGGCCGCCGAGCGTGCCGTTGCTGGGCAGCGGCGCAGGCGCCCAGAAGTTGCTCTTCGTCCCCGACGGCGCGAGGTTGCTCGTCGTGTTGATGGAGCCGGCGCCGGCCGGATCGACCGAGCTCGACGTCGCGCGATAGTAGACATCGGCGTCGAGGTTCGACAGGAGCTTCGGCTTCGCGCTCGCGGTCCCGGTCTGGATGACCTGCGCGTGGACGACGTTGAACGGCGGCAGGATGCTGAAGATCTGGTAGTCGAGGTCGGCGCAGTGCATGCCGAGATCGTTGGACGCGAGCACGCGCCACGGCAGCGTCGACGCGCCGGGCGGAGGCGGCGTCGTCGCTCCCGTCACCGTGACTGCGACCGTGACCGTGTGTTCCCTGTCGCTGACGTACACCTTGGTCGAGCCCGAGGCGACGCCGGTGATCGTGATCGTGGGACTGGTGTAGACGGTCGTCGCGATGGAAGAGGCGGCCGACGCCGCCCGCACGGTGCCATTGGCCCCGGATACCTTCACGGTCGCCTTCGCCCCCACGGACAAGGAGACGGAACTGGCGGATACGGTGAGCTCCGCGCCGAGGGCCGGCGGCAGCCACACGAGCATGCCGCAGAGCGCCGTCAATAGAATTCCGTAGGTTCGTCGCATCAATGCCTCCTGTTCGTGGCGACGACTCCGGCGCGTCCGGGCGGTCGCGCGGCAGCGAATATGCCGCGGCGCGACCTTTCTGCACATTGCGGATCTGCCGGTGTCGTGCCGGGCGAGGCTACCGGCGGTTTCTGAAAGGAAGCTGAAAAACGGGATCCCGCCCGCGCGCATGTCGTGGAGCGCGAACCTCGCGCCCGATGCAATCGGCGTCGAGGAACGGCGATCGCGTATGGTCGTCGTCCGCCGCAATCGCACACTGCGCACACGCGCATCGGCGCGCCGCCGTCGCGCCGGTTGGCGGCTGCAACGGTGCGCTGTTAGAGTAGCCGCATGAACGTGCAATCGAGGAAGACGCGCCGCGCATGGCGCGCTGCGCTGCTCGTCGCCGCATTGGCCGTGTCGGCCGCAGCATCGGCGCAGGTCGCCGTCACGACGCAGGCGGTCAACATGCGCGCGGGTCCCGATCGCGGATTTCCGCTCGTGACGTGGCTGCCCGCAGGCACGGCGGTCAATGTCGTCGGATGCGTCGTCGGCTGGCGCTGGTGCGACGTCATCGCGGGCCGCGACCGCGGCTTCGTGTACTCGCGCTTCCTGTCCTACTCGTTCCAGAACCAGCCAGTCGTGATCCTCAACGGCGGCCCGACGCTCGGCCTGCCGCTCGTCACGTTCTCGATCGGATCGTACTGGGACATGTGGTACCGCAACCGGCCGTGGTGGAACAACCGCAACTACTGGTACAGCCGGCCGCCGCCCCCGCCCGTAGCATGGCGGCCGCCGCCGCCGCGCCCGCCGCCTCCGCCCGTGGTCCGTCCACCGCGACCCTCGCCGCCTGCGACGAGGCCGCCGCGCCCTGGTCCGCCCTCCGGGTCGCGGCCGCCCGATTTCGGGCCGCCGCCCGGAGGCTCGCGTCCGCCGGATTCCGGGCGACCGCCCGGAGGCTCGCGCCCGCCGGATTCCGGGCGACCGCCCGGAGGCTCGCGTCCGCTGGGCACGCCCTCCAATCGGCCGCCGTCAGGCGACCGCTCGCCCTGAACCGCCGCCGCGCCGCGCGCGTGTGTGCGGCTCGGACCAAACCCCTACCCGGACGCGCTCCGCCGCGCGCACCTACGCCATGTCCACCGCCGACTCGAAACCCCTGACCGATCGCGAGATCGCCGAACTCGACGAACTGCTGGCGGCGCTGCCGGAAGACAACGAGTCACTCGACGTCGCGATGCTCGACGGATTCCTGGCCGGCGTGCTGCTGGCTCCCGACGACGTGCCGCAATCGGTGTGGCTGCCGTTCGTGTTCGACGGACAGGGCCGCGCGACGCCGGACACGGCGGACGCACGACGCGCGCTCGAGCTGGTGCTGCGCCGCTACCACGAGCTCGCCGCCTATCTCGCGGCGCGCGAACCGTTCGATCCGATCGTGTTCGAACTCGAGGACGAGCAAGGCAAGAGCCTGACCGGCAGGGACGCGATCGCGGCGTTGACGCCGTGGGCGGCCGGACTCGCGCACGCGTTCGACATCGTGCCCGCGGTGTCGGCCGCGTACGATGCCGACGCCGACCTGGCACCGGCGTTGACCGGCGTGTTGCGCCACCTGCCGCTCGATGCCGACGACGCGAGCCCGGAGGCCGCCGACTTCATGCTGGAGCGCGACCGGATCGATCACGACGTGCCGTTGCGTGACCTCGACGAGGCGATCGACGAGCTGGTCGCATCAGTGCTCGACGCGGTCGAAATCACGCGGCCGCACCGGCCGCTCTTGCGCGACGCGCCGAAGGTGGGACGCAACGATCCCTGCCCGTGCGGCAGCGGGCGCAAGTACAAGGCGTGTCACGGCCGCGAAAATGGAAACTGAGCGGAAACCGAGCGGCAACTGCGCGGCAGCCGACCGCCGCCGGCCGCGCGGTCAATCGTCGGCGCGGAACACGACGCTGAACGGTCGCGGGATGTCCGTCATCCGCTTGTAGAGCTTCACGACCAGGAAGCTGCTCTGGCGCTCGAAGAGCGCGCGGATCTCGTCGGTGCCTTCGGTCTGCGCGGTCGCGCGTCCAATGAGCGGACGCTGCACCGGCGCCCGATGGCGCCCCGTGATGCCGATCGTGAGATCGGCCAGGTCGACCTGGCGGCTCATCCAGGCACCGTACGCGACGATCGACTCGATCTCGTACCTGTTGCGCGCGGCGGTCCGGTTGAACCGTGCCGCCAGTTCGGCGCAATGCCGCAGCAGCATCTGCGCGTCGCCCCGGGGCAAGGGGTCGATGATGCGCGCCCGCGCGATCGCGCGAAAACGGTCGGTGAGCGCGAACTCGTCCCCGTCGCGCGTCACCGGCTCCAGAATGCCGTCCGCGACCATCTGCCCGACGACGGTCTGGCTCGCCTCGGCGCTGAGGCGCAGGTCCTCGACCAGTGCACCGAGGCGCACCGTCGCGTGCGCCGTCGGTTCCTCCGGCACGCGCTCGAGCACGCGGTTGGCGGCGTCGCGGAGCTTCAGCGGGTCGAGACCGAAGTACAGGTGCTTCGCGACCAGTGTCATCGTCTTCACGGGAGGCTCCGGTGGGACTTCACCGCAAAGCTACCACATCCGTTGACTTCTTCCCCGCCCGGTCGTCCGTGCAATGGCGCCTTGGCCGATCGCCTGCCTGGTCGCCCTCACGATCGCGCCGCGCGGCGGCCCACCGGCAGCCGTGCAGGCGAATTCCGCGCTCGCGGACGCGGCCCTCAGGTCACGACCAGCAGCCATGCCGTGCCCACGGTCAGGAACACGGCAAGGAAGAACAGCGTCATGAAGAGGCCCAACCGGTAGAGCTCGCTCTGCGTCAGGTAGCCGCTCGCGACGAAGATCACGTTCTGGCTGCCGCCCTGCGGCGTGATGACGGAAAAATAGCTGCTCGCGAACAGCAGCGCGAACGCCATCATGGGCGCCGGCACGCCCCCGCGGATGCCGACGTCCAGGAACACGCCCAGCAGCGCCAGCACCTGCGACGACTGGCTGACGAACATGTAGTGGATCGCCACGTACAGCGCGACCAGCGCGACGTACGTCACCGGCCACGGCAGGCCCCCCATGCCCGCCGCGAGCCGCTGCCCGACGTACCCCATGAAGCCCAGCTCGTTCAGCTGCCCGGAGAGCGCGAACAGCACGGCGAGCCACAGGAACGTGGTCAGCGTCTCGCCCTGCTCCGCGAGGTCGTCGAGCGTCAGCACGTTGGTCATCAGCAGCACGCCCAGGCCGGCGAACGCGATGCTGGTGACGTTGAGCTTCAGGTGGTCGGCGAAGATCCAGCCGACCACCATCAGCGCGAACGCAATCGCCGTGATCCTCTCGTCGCGCGACAGCGGCCCCATCGCGGCAAGACCCGCGCGCGCCGCGGCCGGGGCGTCCGGCGTCGCGTTCACGCCGGGGGGGAAGAGCTTCATCAGCACGAGCGGCAGCAGCACGAGCGCCGTCAGCGCCGGCACGCACGCGGCGAGCAGCCACTTGCCGAAGTCGATGTCGACCTTGAAGTCGCGCACGATCTGCACGCCGATCGGATTGGCCGACGTCGCGGTCATCCACAGCGCCGACGAGACGGCGAGGCTCGCCATCGTGCAGAACATCAGGTAGGCGCCGAGCCGGCGGCCCTCCGGATCGTTCGGGCGCGAGCCCGCGCCCTGCGCCACCGACAGCACCACCGGGAACAGCACGCCGCCGCGCGCCGTGTTGCTCGGGAACGCCGGCGCGATGACCGCGTCCGTCAGCACGATGCTGTACGCGAGCCCGAGCGACGAGCCGCCGAAACGGCTGACCATGAACAGGCTGATGCGCTGCCCGAGGCCGGATTTCACGACGGCCTGCGCGACAATGAATGCGACGACGACCAGCAGCACGCTGGCGTTGGCGAAGCCGGAAAATGCCTGCGCCGGCGTGATCGTTTCGGTGAGCACCACCGCGGCGACCGCAAGCATCGTGGACGTGAGCAGCGGGTAAGCACCCACGAGGACCGACGCGATGGCGCCGGCGAAGATCGCGAACAGGTGCCACGCGGGTGCCGTGAGCCCGGCCGGGACCGGCGCGAACCAGATGCCGACCGCGATCGCGAACGGCAGCGCGCGCCTGGCGAGCAGCAACGCGCCGGTCACGGCTTCGCTCCCTGCGCGGCGGGCACGGGCTGCGACCGCTCGATGCGGACGCGCCCCGTGAGGCCGACCGTGCGCCCGGCCACGGTTCCGTCCTCGGCCTCGAGCACGTACTGCCACGTGAATTCGTAGGTGCCGGTCGCGCCGGCATAGCGGCCGGTTCCGCCGACGATCGTCCCGGTGATCCGGTCGCCGGGCTTCGTGCCGTCGCCGCGGATTTCGCTGAAGACGCGGTCACCGTTCTGGTCCGTCCAGACGGTGCGCCCGACGAGGCCCTTGGCGCTGTCGGCGAGCACGATCGCCTCCGCGCCGAATCCGACGCCGGGCCGTGCGGGCCCTGCAAGAAGAAGTGATCCGGATAGGTCGAGCAACGCCGCGTAACGGTCAGAGCCGAACGGGATCTTGTGGCGCCGTCCGGTCGAGTTCCACGAGCCGCTGAATTCATGCCAGCCGCCGGCGGCCGTCGGAGCGATTGGCGGCTCCGGCGCGGGGCCGCAGCCCGCAAGCGCCAGCATTCCCGCCGCGGCGGCGACGAACAACCGCCGGCGCCATGGCGCGCCGAGGCGCCGGAGTTCCGCTGATGTCGACGGGCTCAATGGGTCATCCTCCGCGTGCGCCGTCCGCTTCGCCGATTGCGACCCGTCATCGCGGCATTGGCACACGCGACGACGAATCTCCATCGGTTGCACGCACTGCAACTCGCGTCAGGGCAGTCTACGCCGCGCCCGCGCGCCGTCGCAAGGCGTGACCGGCATCGTCGCGATCGGCATTCGCGCAGACAACGCGTTGCCTTGACCGTACGCAAATTGCGGCGCGCGGCCGCGCCGCGCGTGGCCTACATGCTCCGTCGGTACTGTCCGCCGACCTCGAACAGCGCGTTCGTGATCTGGCCGAGCGAGCAGACGCGCACCGTGCTCATGAGCTCCGCGAACACGTTGCCGTTCGCGATGACGGCTTCCTTGAGGCGAGCGAGCGCCGCCGGCGCTTCCGCCGCGTGCCGCGCGTGGAAGTCGGCGAGGCGCTGCAGCTGTGACCGCTTCTCGTCCTCGGACGAGCGCGCGAGCTCGATCTTCTGGGGCGCGCCGTCCGCGTGCGGGTTGCGGAACGTGTTGACGCCGACGATCGGGTAGCTGCCGTCGTGCTTCTTGTGCTCGTAGTACAGCGACTCCTCCTGGATCTTGCCGCGCTGGTAGCCCGTCTCCATCGCGCCCAGCACACCGCCGCGCTCCGAAATTGCCTCGAACTCCTTGAGCACCGCCTCCTCCACGAGGTCGGTCAGCTCCTCGACGATGAACGCGCCCTGGTTCGGGTTCTCGTTCTTCGCGAGCCCCCATTCGCGGTTGATGATGAGCTGGATGGCCATCGCGCGCCGCACGCTCTCCTCGGTCGGCGTCGTGATCGCCTCGTCGTAGGCGTTCGTGTGCAGCGAGTTCGTGTTGTCGTACGTCGAGATCAGCGCCTGCAGCGTCGTGCGGATGTCGTTGAACGAGATTTCCTGCGCATGCAGCGAGCGGCCCGATGTCTGCGAGTGGAACTTGAGCTTCTGCGAGCGTTCGTTCGCGCCGTAGCGGTCCCGCATCGCGACCGCCCAGATGCGGCGGGCGACGCGGCCGATCACCGTGTACTCGGGGTCCATGCCGTAGCTGAAGAAGAACGACAGGTTCCCTGCGAAGTCGTCGATGTGCATGCCGCGCGCGAGGTACGCCTCGACGAACGTGAAGCCGTTCGACAGCGTGAACGCGAGCTGGGAGATCGGGTTCGCGCCGGCTTCCGCGATGTGGTAGCCGGAGATCGACACCGAGTAGAAGTTCTTCACATTGTGATGGACGAAGTACGACTGGATGTCGCCCATGACCTTCAGCGAGAACTCCGTCGAGAAGATGCAGGTATTCTGCCCCTGGTCCTCCTTCAGGATGTCCGCCTGCACGGTGCCGCGCACGGTGGCGAGCGTCCACGCGCGGATCTTGTCCGCCTCGTCGTCGGTCGGCTCGCGGCCGTTGTCGGCGCGGAACTTCTCGACCTGCTGGTCGATCGCGGTGTTCATGAACATCGCGAGCAGCGTCGGCGCCGGGCCGTTGATCGTCATCGACACCGAGTTGTTGGCCGCGCAGAGGTCGAATCCCGAGTACAGCACCTTCATGTCGTCGAGCGTGGCGATCGACACGCCGGAGTTGCCGACCTTGCCGTAGATGTCGGGCCGCACCGCAGGGTCGTTGCCGTAGAGCGTGACCGAGTCGAACGCGGTCGACAGCCGCTTCGCGGGCATGCCGTCGGCGAGCAGGTGGAACCGCCGGTTCGTGCGGAACGGGTCGCCCTCGCCCGCGAACATCCGCGTCGGATCCTCGTTCTCGCGCTTGAACGCGAACACGCCCGCCGTGAACGGGAAGCTGCCGGGGACGTTTTCCAGCAGCTGCCAGCGCAGGATCTCGCCGTCGTCCTCGTACCTGGGCAGCGCCACCTTGCGCACCTTGGTGCCGGACAGCGACGTCGTCGTGAGCGCGGTGCGGATCTCCTTGTCGCGGATCTTCACCACGTATTCGTCGCCGGCGTAGGCGGCCTTCGTCTGCGGCCACATGTCGAGCAGCTTCTTCGCGCGCGCGTCGAGCTGCGCGTCAATGTCGGCAGCCAGGTTGTGCAGCGTTTCCAGGATTGCGCCGACCGTCGTGCCCTCGTTGACAATTGTGTCGAGGGTGCCAAGCACACCGTGGCGCATGTCGTGGACAAGCTGATGCGCCAGCCTGAGCGCCTGCCGCTCGCGCGCGAGCTTTGCCTGCGCCTTCGTCCAGCCGTGATAGCCGCGGACCGTCTCGGCGATCTCGGCAAGATAGCGCACCCGCGCCGCCGGCACGATCGCGTTCTGCGCGGTCGAGTGTCGCGTCGCCACCGGCGGCAGGCGCCCCGGCGCGAGCTTCAGTCCCTTTGCGGCCAGCGCGCGCGTGAGCGCCTGGTAGAGCGCGGTGACGCCGTCGTCGTTGAAGCGCGACGCCATCGTGCCGAACACCGGCATTTCCTCGGGCGGGGTTTTCCACGCTTCGCGGTTGCGCTGGAACTGCTTGCGCACGTCGCGCAGCGCGTCCTGCGCGCCCTTGCGGTCGAACTTGTTGATCGCCACGAAGTCGGCGAAGTCGAGCATGTCGATCTTTTCCAACTGGCTCGCGGCGCCGAACTCGGGCGTCATCACGTACAGCGACGCGTCGACGAGCGGCACGATCGCCGCGTCACCCTGGCCGATGCCGGACGTCTCGACCATGACGAGATCGTAGCCCGCGACCTTGCACGCGGCGATCACGTCGGGCAGCGCCTTCGAGATCTCGCTGCCAGGTGACGCAAATGAGTCGCGCGTCGCGAGCGAGCGCATGTAGATGTTCGGATGCTCGATCGCGTTCATCCGGATGCGGTCGCCGAGCAGCGCGCCGCCGGACTTGCGCCGCGACGGGTCGATCGACACGATCGCGATCTTCAGCGCATCGCCCTGGTCGAGGCGGAACCGCCGGACGAGCTCGTCGGTCAGCGAACTCTTGCCGGCGCCGCCCGTGCCGGTGATGCCGAGCGCCGGGACGGCCGTCTTCTTCGCGGCCGCGTGCAGTTCCTCGCGCAGCTGCGCGGGCACCGCGTCGTTCTCGAGTCCGGTGACGAGGCGCGCCAGCGCGTGCGTCCGCTCGAACCGGCTGCCACGGCGCAGCGCGTCGAGCGATGCCGGCAGCGCCTTCGCAAGGTCCGCGTCGCACGCGGCGACGATCTCGTTGATCATCCCCTGCAGCCCCAGCTTCTGGCCGTCTTCCGGGGAGAAGATGCGCGCGACGCCATAGTCGTGCAGCTCGCGGATCTCGTCGGCCACGATGACGCCGCCGCCGCCGCCGAACACCTTCACGTGGCCGCCGCCGCGCTCGCGCAGCAGGTCGAGCATGTACTTGAAGAACTCGACGTGGCCGCCCTGGTACGACGAGATCGCGATGCCGTGCGCATCTTCCTGCAGCGCACAGTCGACGATCTCCTCAACGCCGCGGTTGTGCCCGAGGTGAATGACCTCGCAGCCGCCCGCCTGCAGGATGCGGCGCATGATGTTGATCGACGCGTCGTGGCCGTCGAACAGGCTCGCCGCGGTGACGAAGCGGACCTTGTTGACCGGCTTGTAGACCAGCGGCGGCTGACGGCTGTCGTTCATCGGGGGCTCCCTGCGCCGGGCGGCACCCGGCCCGGCGACCAAAGTTGAAGATTACCCCACGCGGAAATGGTGGCGCGGACCCGGAACCCTACGTGACGTTTACGTAAACGTCAACCTCAGCCGCGGTCCCGGCCTGGCCCCGACACCGGCACCCGCCAGGCCACCCACCCCGGCCCGCCGGCAACCCGAACCACGCCCTCCCGGCATCGGAACCGGAGCCCGCACGCCGGGGTCGAACGGCCGCAGTCGCCGTTCAGTCTCTCTTAAGTCTGCGCTGCCGTGGCGGACTTATACTCGCCGCCTCCAACGGAGTTCGTTCCTTCCCCGGCCCTTCCCTGTTTCGTCCCCGGTTCTTCCAGACCCCTCGCTCATGACCCCCACCCCCTCCCGCCCTGCCGCCGCCCGCGGTCTCGTCGCCTGGCGCCGCGCCGTCGCCACCCTGCTCGTCGCCGGCGCCGCCGCGCTGGCGCTCGCCGCGCAGGCAGCGCTGCCGCCCGGGGTCGTCCAGGGCCCGACCGTCGAGGGTGTGACCCAGTACACGCTGGCCAACGGGCTCAAGGTGCTGCTGTTCCCCGACGCCAGCAAGGCGACCACGACGGTCAACGTCACCTACTTCGTCGGCTCGCGCAACGAGGGCTACGGCGAGACCGGCATGGCGCACCTGCTCGAGCACATGGTGTTCAAGGGAACGCCGTCGATTCCCAACGTGTTCCAGGAACTGAGCAAGCGCGGCATCCAGTTCAACGGCAGCACGTCGTTCGACCGCACCAACTATTTCGAGACCTTTCCCGCCAGCGACGCGACGCTGGCGTGGACGCTCGCGATGGAGGCCGAGCGGATGACGAAATCGCTGTTCACCAAGGCGGAGCTCGACACCGAGATGACCGTCGTGCGCAACGAGTTCGAGACCGGCGAGAACAATCCGTACCTGGTGCTCTGGAAGCGGCTGCAGGCGGTGGCCTTCGACTGGCACAACTACGGCAACATGCCCATCGGGGCGCGCTCCGACATCGAAAACGTGCCGTTCGAGAATCTGCGCGCGTTCTACCAGCGCTACTACCAGCCGGACAACGCGGTGCTCATCGTCGCGGGAAAGTTCGACCCGGCGGCGACACTCGAGCTCGTCGCCAGGAATTTCGGCGCGATCCCGACGCCGGCGCGGGCGCTGCCGGCGCTGTACACCGCCGAGCCGGTGCAGGATGGCGAGCGGATGGTCACCGTGCGCCGGCCCGGCGGCAACCAGCTCGTCGCCGCGTTGTTCCGCATTCCGCAGGGTGCGCACCCGGACTACGTCGCGCTCGACGCGCTGGCCCGCATCATGACCATCCAGCCTTCGGGCCGGCTGTACCAGGCGCTGGTCGACACCAGGAAGGCGACCGAGGTCGACAGCTCGGTGCTGGCGCTGCACGACCCGGGCACGCTGGTGTTCTGGGTGCAGCTGCCGACGACCGATTCCGCGGACGTCGCGCAGAGTGCGCTGCTGGCGACGATCGCCGGCGTCGCCGACGCGCCGATCACCGACGCCGAGGTCGACCGCGTGCGCATTCGCGCGCTGAAGCGATTCGAGGACACGATCAACGACCCGCAGCGGCTGGGCGTGGCGCTGTCCGAGTCGATCGCCGAGGGCGACTGGCGGCTCTTCTTCCTTCAGCGCGACCGCTGGCGCACGCTCAAGGCCGCCGACGTCCAGCGCGCCGCAAAGTCGTGGCTCAAGCCCGCCAACCTGACCATCGGCCGCTTCATCCCCGACGCTCAGCCCGACCGCGCGCCGGCCAAGGAGGCCGTCGACGTCGCGACGCTGGTCAACGACTACCGCGGCGACGCGGCGGTCGCCGCCGGCGAGACCTTCGAAGCGACGCCAGCGAACCTCGAGGCGCGGACCAGGCGCATCACGCTGCCGGGCGGCATGAAGCTCGCGCTGCTGCCGAAGAAGACCCGCGGCGAGACGGTGCGCTTCAGCCTGCGCCTGCGGTTCGGCGACCTCGCGTCGCTGGCGGGCACCGAGCCGTACGGGTCGCTGACCGCCGGGATGCTGTCCAGCGGGACGCAGAAGCGCGACCGGCAGGCGTTCAACGACGAGATCGACCGGCTGCGCGCCAAGCTCGGCTTCAGCGGCGGCGACGCGTCGGTTTCGGCGGGCGGCGAGACAGTGCGCGCGAATCTCGAACCGCTGCTGCGGCTCGCCGCCGAGGCGCTGCGCACGCCCACTTTTCCCCAGGCCGAATTCGACAAGATGCTGCGCGAGCAGATCGGCGGCATCGAGGAGGCGCGCGTCGATCCGGAATCGCTTGCCGAACGCGCCGCCGAGCGCAATGCCAGTCCGTACCCGAAGGGCGACATCCGCCACGTGGGCAGCTTCGACGACGAGCTCGCCGACGTGCGCGCCGCCAAACTCGACGCCGTCAGGGCCTTCCACGCCAGGTTTTACGGTGCCGAGCACGCCGAGCTCGCGGTCGTTGGCGATTTCGACGCCGATGCGGTGGCAAGACTCGCGAGCGAGCTCTTCGGCGACTGGAAGAGCGGCGCGCCGTACGCGCGCGTCCCGTATCCCTACCAGCCGACCCCGCCCGGCGGCGACGTGATCGCGACGCCGGAGAAGGCGAACGCGAGCCTGATCGGCAACCTCGCGCTGCCGGTCAAGGACAGCAGCCCCGACTTCCCCGCGCTTGCGATCGTCGACAAGCTGCTGGGCGGCGGGCCCGATTCGCGGCTCGCCGACCGCATCCGCGAGCGCGGCGGGC
>Ga0209253_10000430_pt1 | contig 36143 bp, 29 predicted proteins | sample FrelakmetBRP12BR_FD_187145 | JGI IMG/M metagenome (GOLD analysis project Ga0209253, IMG submission 187145) | Freshwater lake sediment microbial communities from the University of Notre Dame, USA, for methane emissions studies - BRP12 BR (SPAdes)... | ecosystem: Environmental > Aquatic >... | reverse complement strand
TGGCGCGACCTGCGGCCGCGCGCGCAGCTCGACACCGGCTGGCCGGTGCTGCAGACCTTCCGCTCGACCGTGAGCCGCTGCGTGCGCGGATAGGCGTTGCGCACCGGCTCTTTGAGCCGCTCGAAGGCGAGCACAGACCGCAACCGATTCAGCGCCCGCGCCAGTAGCCAGGCATGCGCCGCTGATGCGCCACGGCCAGCACGATGACCATCGAGCCTTTCAGCTCATAGTGGACGGTGTACGGAAAGTGGCTCAGAACGTGACGACGCACATCGGCGTCATCCGCGGGCCACATGTCCGCCGACTCTGACAGCCTTTGCCGCTTGCGCACTGCCGCGTCACGAGTCCAGACTTCGGACTAGCGTGCCGGCGCCGTGAAGCGGATAGTCATCGCCACGTTGGCGCTGCCGCTGACAGGAGCACACCCATGAAGCCCTGGAAACCGACCGTCTCTTTGCCGGCTCCATTCCGATGCTGTACGAGCAGCTGCCCGTGCCGCTGATCTTTGTGCCCTATGCAACCGACCTTGCGCTGCGCGCGGCGGCCGGGCATCCCCGGGCCGAGCTGGAGATCGCCGCGGGCACCGGTGCGGTCACCCGCGAGTTGGCGCGCGCGCTTCCGACGGAGAGCGACATCGTTGCCACCGACTTGAATCAAGCCATGATCGACCATGCGGCAGCGATCGGTACGGCGCGCCCGGTGCAATGGCGACAGGCCGACGCGATGAAGCTGCCCTTCGCGGACGAGACCTACGATCTCGTCGTCTGCCAGTTCGGCGTGATGTTCTTCGCCGACAAGCCGGCCGCCTTGGCCGAAACGCGGCGCGTGCTGCGGCCTTGGGGCGTGCTGCTCTTCAATGTGTGGGACAGGATCGAGTCAAACGAGTTCGCCCATGCGGTGACCGCCGCCTTGGACACCCTCTTTCCGCACGATCCACCGCGCTTCCTGGCCCGCACGCCGCATGGCTATCACGACAGGGAACAGATCGCCGCCGATCTGGTGCGCGCCGGCTTTGGCGGTGGAGCGTCCATGAACACCGTCGCTGCCCGAAGCTTGGCCGACTCGGCATGGAAGCCCGCGATGGCGTACTGCCAGGGCACGCCGCTGCGCAACGAAATCGAGGCGCGCGGCTCCGTTTCGCTCGAACAAGCGACACAGCACACCGCGCAGGCGATCTCACGCCGGTTTGGCGCAGGCCCCGTTGACGGCGCCATCCAGGCGCACGTGGTGTCGGTGACCAAGTGAGACATTCACCTAACATCGCGCTTCCAGTCGTGGTTGGCATTTCAGCGTCCATGAAGGGTGCCTGATCCAAACCGGTGTCGCCGCCGCGCGGTGGCATCTCATTCGCCACACTGATGCGTCATGAACGGGAGAGCGAAGGTGACCGCCAAGAACACGATCTGCATCTGGTACGACGGCACCGCTCTGGATGCCGCGCAGTTCTATGCCAAGACGTTCCCTGACAGCGCGGTGCGCGCGGTCCACCGCGCGCCGGGCGACTATCCCGCCGGCAAGGAAGGCGATGTGCTGACGGTGGAATTCACCGTGCTGGGCATCCCCTGCCTCGGGCTCAACGGCGGGCCGGCGTTCAAGCACAACGAGGCCTTCTCGTTCCAGGTGGCGACGGACGACCAGGCCGAAACCGACCGCTTGTGGAATGCCATCGTCAGCAATGGCGGCCAGGAAAGCGCGTGCGGATGGTGCAAGGACAAGTGGGGCCTGTCGTGGCAGATCACGCCACGCGCCCTCACGGCTGCGGTGGCCGACCCCGACCGCGCGGCCGCCAAGCGCGCATTCGAAGCGATGATGCAGATGGGCAAGATCGACATCGCTTCGATCGAGGCGGCCCGGCGCGGCTGATGTCGCTCAGCACCCTGCCGATACCCCACCTTGAAATGACGCGGCCGCTCCCACCGATGATGAGGAGCGCCCGCGGTTCTGGCTACAGAACCAACTACAGCGTGTCGTAGGGCCCCGACCAGTGACACCCCGTCGGAGTCGCCAGACGTCGAGGTGGTGATCGAGGTGCCGCGCGGCAGCGGTCGCGCTCAGGGCCGCGCGATCAGCCTGAATACCTTGCCGGTGTTGCCGAAGGGTCCGAGCCCCTCGTGGGTCAGCACGAAGATCTCGCCGGCCGCGTCCTCGGCCAGGCCGATGATCCGGCTGTCGATCTGCAGCACGCGCTCGTACGGCCACGGCGCGCCGTCGCGATCCTGCGGCTGCGCCGTGAACAGCTGGCCCGACGGCTGCCGAAACGATGCGCTCCAGTCGGCGAACAGCAGCTTGCCGGCCAATGCCGGGATCGCCTTGCCGCGGTAGACGCGCGCACCGGTGATCGCGGTGCCGACCCCGGCGATGCCGAGCTTCGACTCGGGGTGCGCCACCTGCATGTTGGCGTACTCGACCACCGGCAGCTCGAGCGGCCGGCCGGCCGCGTCGGTGCGGGCGCAGCTGGCTGGCGGCTGGCGCGGCTTGAGCCGGTCCACGCAGTGCGCACCCTCCATCAGCGGCCAGCCGAAGTTGCCGGGCTTGCGCACGCGGTAGGCCGCCTCCCACAACGTCTCGGCGGTGGCGGTGATGTAGAAGTCGCCGCTGCGGTTGGCGTCGAACGCCAGGCGGTACGGGTTGCGAAAACCCCAGGCGTAGATCTCGGGCTTGCCCGCCTTGCCCACCAGCGGGTTGCCGGCTGGAATCGCATAGCCCGGAAACCCGCGGTCGACATCGATGCGCAACACCTTGCCGAACCAGGATTCGAGGTCCTGCGCCAGATGGTCCCAGATCAACAGCTCGGCCGGCACATTGAACGCCTCGTACAGCACCGTCTTGCCGATGCCGTGCGACGCGCCGCTGTCGCCGAAGCCGATGTACAGATAGCCGTCGGGGCCGAACGCGAGTGCGCCGCCGTTGTGCTTGCGGCTCGGCCAGTCGAGTTCGAGCAGCACGCGCTCGCCGGCCTGGTCCACCGGCCCCAGCGTGCCGGGCTTGAGGCTCAGCTCCGACACGCGACGCGTGTGGTTCCAGCCCGGCGGCGCGCCGGCGCGCAGCGGCGCGCTGTAGCTGACCACGAGGCGGCCGTTGCGCGCGAACTGCGGGTGCAGCGCGAACCCGAGGAGTCCGCGCTCCTCGAAGTCGTTGGTGAGCGCCAGCAGGCGCGGCCGCAGGTCGAGCAGCGGCTCGGCGCGCGCCGTGCCGTCGCGCTCGAGCACGCGAACGAGACCGTCTTGCTGCACCACCAGCATCCGGCCGCTGCCGTCGGGCAGCTCCTCCAGCTGGATCGGCGCGACGAGGTCCTGGGCCAGCAGTTGCAGGGCCAGCGTTTGGCCATGCGCCGGCGCGAGCAGCGCCAACGCGAGGCACACCACCGCCCCCGCGATACGGGCCATTCCCATCACAACCCTCCTGGTCATCTGCTGCGCGCCGATGATAGGGGCCGGCAAAGACCCCGCCCGGCGAGGTGTGACGACCCGTCGCGGCACGCGGGTCTGCCGCGACGCACTGAGCGCGCCCCGCTCGTGCGATCATGCCGCCGTTCGCACCGACGGGATACCCCACTTGCCTCGCATCAGCGGACGCAGCGCGTTCTTGCAGCTCCTCGTCGACGAGGGGGTCACGCACCTCTTCGGCAACCCCGGCACGACCGAACTGCCGATCATGGAGGTGGTGCCGGACTTCCCGCAGCTCAAGTTCGTGCTCGGGTTGCAGGAGGCTATCGTGCTGGGCATGTCGGACGGCTACTGCCGGGCCTCGCACAAGCTCGCCGCCGCCAACGTGCACGTGATGCCGGGCCTCGGCAATGCCATGGGCGCGCTCTACAACGCCAAGTTCGCCGGCTCGCCGGTGATCCTCACCGCGGGGCAGCAGGAGCAGGGCCACGGGCTGCTCGAGCCCATGCTCTACGAGCCGCTCGTGCCGGTGGCGCAGCCGCTCGTGAAGTGGGCGGTCGAGGTCACGCGCGCGGCTGACTTGCCGAGGATCCTGCACCGCGCGGCGAAGATCGCGCTCACGCCGCCCACCGGGCCCGTGTTCCTCAGCCTGCCCGGTGACGTGCTGGACGAGACGCTCGAGCTGGACCTGGGGCGCCCGGTCCGGGTCGTCTCTTCGTCCAGGCCCAGCGACGAGACGCTGACCAGCTTGGTTGAGATGCTTCTCAAGGCGAAGAGGCCGGCGATCCTCGCCGGCCACGAGCTCGCGCGGCACGAGGCGTTCGCAGAGGCCGCCGAGCTCGCCGAGCGGCTCGGCGCCCCCGTGTTCGGCGACTCCATCCCCTACGCGGCGCCCTTTCCGACCGAGCACCCGGCCTACATGGGGGCGCTGTCGCGCCAGCAGAAGCAGGTGCGAACGCTGCTCGAACCCTACGACCTGCTCATCTGCCTCGGCGCGGACCTGCTGCGCATGTCGGTGTACAGCCCGGTCGAGCCGCTGCCCGAGGGCCTGCCGGTCATTCACGTCTCCGAGCGCGCGCACGAGCTGGGCAAGAACTACCGCACCGACCTCGCGCTGCACGCCAACGTCAAGCAGACCCTGAAGGCGCTTCTGCCATTGCTGAAGCACCTGCCGCGCGACAACCCGAGACTCGCCGAACTGGCAAGGAGCAACTGGTCGGCCCAGCGCGACAAGGCGCGCGCGGAGGCGATGCGCGCGGCGGACACCTCGCCGATCGACCCCTTGTACCTGGCACTGCGCTTCGCCGAGGCGCTGCCCGTCGACGCGGTCGTCGTCGACGAGGGTCTGGTCAGCACCTTCAGCCTGCCCAAGATGCTCTCGATGCGCGACACACGGTCGTTCTATGGCCTTGCGAGCGGCGGCCTCGGGTTCGCGGTGCCGGGCGCCGTCGGCATCAGCCTTGCGCTGCCGGGCCGGCCGGTGGCGGCGATCGTCGGCGACGGCAGCGCGATGTATGGCATCCAGGGCCTGTGGACCGCGGCGCACGAGAAGCTGCCCATTACCTACGTGATCGCCAACAACCGCGGCTACCGCATCATCAAGGAGCGGCTGGTCTCCTTCCGCAAGACGGACAAGTTCACCGGCATGGACCTTCGCGAGCCGGACATCGACTTCGTGGCCCTGGGAACGTCGTTGGGACTGAATTCGACAAGAGTCACCGACCCGCAGGACATCGCGCCGGCGCTGCGCGCCGCCTTCGCCAGCGGTGGGCCGCACTTGATCGATGTGCGCGTGGCGGACGGGTTTGGCGGGTAGCGCCTTCAGCCGGCGCGCTGCGGCTCACCGCTTCGCAAGCCTCGACCACCGGTGTCGTGCTGAGCACCTGCCCTGAGTCGTCTCGTTCCGGCGTCAGGCCCCGGCAGCGCCAAAGTCCTTGCGCTCGAGCAGGCGCGACACCGCGTAGCCGATGACCAATCCCCAGAACGGCGCGCCGACGTTGAAGATCGGCATGTCGGCCACCGTGATGAGGAACGTGACGAGCGCGCCGAGCGTGAAGCGCTCGCGGAAAGACACATTGAACGCCGTCTGCAGCACGCGCAGCACGGCCAGGCCGGCGAGTGCGGCGACGAACGCGGGCGGCGTGGCGAGCATCAGCCGGGTGAACACCGGCGCGAAGAGCCCGAACGCCAGCGCGAACACGCCCACCGCCAGGCCTGCGGCGTAGTGCCGCTGCCGCTCGCCCGAGCTGGAGATGATGGCGTTCACCGGGCCGGTGAGACAGGTCGACACCGTGCCCACCAGCGCGGCCAGCATCGAACCCGCGCCGCAGGCCACCGTGATCGCGTTGATCGGCGGCTGGTGCCCGGCGGCGTTGAGCACCGCGACTCCTTGGCCGTTTTGCACCACGAGCACGGTGATTGCGAGCGGGACGACGAGCTCCACCATTGCGCGCCACGAGAACACCGGCGGGACCAAGTTGGGGCCACATCGCACCGACCCAGGCTGCGACATAGCCCGAACTCAGTCTCTGCAACAAAGCTTCAGGCTATTTCTTCTTGCCTTTCTTGTTTGCCGCCTTCTTCGCTGGTGCCTTCTTCTTTGCAGTTGCCATAGTCACCTCTTGGTTGGTTGAGGGGTTGCCGAAGCCCCAGGGTCTAGGCAGATCGCAATGTAATGCGTCCTGTGGCGTCAGCGCCAGTGGTGTGCTGCATGCGACGCGCGTGACGGCGGGCGAGTCAGCCGATCACTTCGGTGGCCCGCAGCAACAGCGATTGCGGGATGGTCATGCCGAGCGCTTTCGCCGTGCGCCGATTGAGCACCAGCTCGAAACTGGTGGGTTGTTCGATTGGAAGTTGCCCCGGGTCGGCGCCCTTCAGGATGCGGTCGACGTACGAAGCCGTGCGCTGCGCGGTCTCGCGGCCGTCAACGGAATAGCTGAGCAGCCCACCGTTCGACGCAAACGCGCGAACGAACGAGAACGACGGCAGCCGGTGCATCGCGGCGAACTCGATCGCCTTGTCGAGCACGAGGCTGGGTTGCACGAAGACCGCGTCGACGCGTGCCGCGGACCAGCCGGCAAATGCCACCGCGTATTCCTCGGCCGCGTGAACCCGCGCCGTTCGCAGCTCGATCTCCAGCGCGCGCGCCGCCTGCTGCAGCATCTCCAGCAGCGCCGGAGTGAACGGGTCGGCGGCGTTGGCGAGCACGCCGATGCGGCGCGTCGGCGAGCGCAGTTCGCGCGCGAGCTCGAGCGTCTTGGCGGCTAGATTCGCACCCAGGCCGACGATGCCAGTGACGTTGCCGCCCGGTCGCGTGAGCGACTGTGCCAGCCCAGCCGCGACCGGGTCGAGCGCAGCGCCGGCGATCACGATCGGAACGCTGGCGGTGGCGCGCCGGGCCGCGTGCGCGGCCGGCGACTGCACCGTGACAATGACATCTACCGGCAAGCGCGCGAGTTCGGCCGCCAGCGGTTCAAGCCGCTGCGGCGCATCGTCGGCCGAGCGCAACTCGATCACCAGGTTGCGACCCTGCTGATAACCCAGTTCACTCAGCGCCTGGATCACGTCGGCCACACGAGGCAGCTGCAAATTGGGCGTCAGGATGCCGACCCGGGCTACCCTCTGTGCCTGCGCCCATGCGGCGCCACAGCCAGCGGCCGCGGCAGCAAGGGTGATGAGCATGCGGCGTTGCATTGAATCGACTTGCGGCCGGGGAGCGTGGAGTCGTCAGACTATAGAGCAGCCCGCCCCGTGCGGGACACTCCCTGCAGACCTCCGCGGCCAGTCCAGCGATGATCGGGCGCCAGCAACAAAGCACCGACTCCGAATGAACACGAGAAACCAGACGCTGGTCAATCAACTGATCGGGCTCTTGCCTGTGCCACCCGTTGCCCTCGCGCTCATCGTGGCAGCCGTGCTCGTGCTGCCGCTGTTGCTGGTGGCCTATACGCAGGGCCCATCCGCTGCTGTCGCGCCGCAGGGCCTGTGGCGCCTGGCGATGGCACCTGCGCTCATCGCCTTCATCCTGGGGGTTCATCCGTGGCTGCAAGTGCGCTGGCGGCTGGCGATCGACGCGCTGCGGCCACTCTCCCTGCAACCCGACATCGTCGACCACGCCTTCATGGCTTTTCGCCTTGGCGCGTGGGTCGCACTGCTGCTCGGTGCGGCGTTGGCCATCTGGATCAGCCAGTCCATGCCGGTGACTGGATGGCTCTTCATCTACACGCTCGCCACGAACATCGCCTTGTTCAGCCTGATGGCGCTTGCCATCTACGATGGCCTGCGTCGAACGAGGCAACTCAAGCGGGTGGTGGCGGCAGGTCTAACGCTGGATCTGTTCGACCGCCACTTGCTGACGCCGCTGGCCCGCTTTGGCCAGAGCGTGTCGTTGACTTTCGTCGGCGGAATCTGTCTCAGCCTGATCTTCCAGTCCGCCGCGAATCTGTACTCGATGCAATCGCTGGTGATCTATTCGATCCTGATCGCCGTCGCCCTGACCCTGTTCTTCTCATCGATCTGGAGCATCCACGTCGCGCTGGTGGTCGCGCAGGAACGCGAACTGGCCACCATTCGCGAGCACTGGAGTCGGTCACGTGACGAACTGCGACGACACCTCGAACAGGCCGGTTCCGCGTGCGGCGCTGAAGACGCCGCGAGGCTCTACGAACCGCTGGTCGTCTTCGGCACGTACGAGCGGCAGGTGCTGGAAGCATCCACCTGGCCCTTCAACCCGAAGATCGTCAAGCAGGTCGCGGCGTCGCTGGTCGCGCCGATCCTGATATACGGGATCAAGGTTGCCGTAGGGCTGTCGGGCCAGACCTGACCCTGGATCCGCTTTCGATCATCAGGTCACCTGCAGTCCCCCATCGTCGGCAAACATAGCCCGATAGCGGACTGTGCCGGCCGCAACTCCATTCAGTGATTCTTGAGCGTCTTCTCAAAGAACTTCACGACCTCTGAATCGAAGCCAACATGAAACGCCGCCCGATCGAAGCCCGCAGAGCTCGTGCAGATTGCAGCGGCGATTGAAGCGAGTGCATTGCTGCAGGGTGCCAGGAAATCGTAGTGACCGGCATTCGGAACGACGTGATAGTCCGGTGCTTCGGGCAGTGCCAGTCGCACTGCCTCTGCATATCGTGGGTGCGGCACGATGACATCGTTCTCGGCTCGCCAGAGTTGCACCGGCACCTTGATGTTCTTCAGACCGTCCGGCGAGAACGTGAATCCGAGCGCTGGCGCAGCAACCACTGCGGCCTTGATGCGTGCGTCGGCGACCGCGACGGTGGCAGGCGCGACGGCCGGGCTATCGCTCTTGGCCATCAACTGGCATGCGAAGTCGCCGGGATACTGCCGGCACATCGGACCGATCTTCGTGAAGTCCGGGACGCCACCGATGATCGCCAGCGTGGTGAATCCGCCTGAGGAAAAGCCGAACATGCCGACGCGCTGCGGGTCGCTCGCCGCACGCCCGTCCCAAGTTGACAGCATGTGGTCGATCACTTGACTGACCTGCCTCGGCCTGTCCATGACGTCGACGCTGCGACTCTGGTCGGCGTAGTTGTCGCCCGTATGGTTCATAGCCACCACGACGAAGCCCGCGTCAGCCAGGGCAATGGCGGTGTCGAAATGTCCGAGGTGGGAACCGCCCGTTCCATGGGACATCACGATCATCGGCAATGCCTTGCCGTCCACCGGCGCGTTGATTGCGACGGTCATCGTCGTCGGGCCCATTGACACGGGTTTGGCAGTGGTCTGGCTCGGATACCAGATGCCGATCACGAGGGGCTTGCCACTCGGGTCAGCGGCGACCCCTTGCTGGAAGCCGGCAGCATGGGCACATGTGCCGGCAAGCGTGATCGCCATCGCGGCGACGGCGGACAACAGGTTTGACTTGTTGATCTTCATGAGAGGGCAGCCTGCTTTGGAGAGAGCGGCGATTGTCGGCACGACAGCGCCGGAGGACGTGCACTCTGCGACGAGGCGGCAGCCCGAATCGCCAAGCCGACAGATCGTGGAGTGAAATGAAGCTTGATGGTACTGCCCGAGGCTGCTGAATCCCTCGAATGTTCGCCTCTACTCCGGTCGACGGGCAGCAGTGGGTCGGCAGTGACCTGCCAACACCGCGAGCCGCGGTGGCCGTTGTCGCCCACCATGCTGACGCACCAGCGCACCACCTGCGCCTCGCCGGCGCGGTCGCCGGGGATCAGGCGGCCGGACTTCTTCGCCAGGTAGACGAGGATGGCGGCTGATTCGGACAGCACCAACCCGTCGTCGTCGATCGACGGGATCTGTTCGAAGGGGCTGAGCCGGCGATAGGCCTCGGTGTTGAGGTCGTGCGCGGGGTGGTCCATGCCGGCCACCTCGAACGGCGGCTGAATCTCTTCGAGCGCCACAGCACGCGCAGGTCGCGGGTGTGGCCGCGCGCGATGGTGTTGACCTTCGAGAAGCCGTAGACCTTGAGCATGGTGAAATGCCTGCGCTGACGATGCACTGCTTCAAAGGGTACATCTGCCAGGCCTACGCGACGCGCCCGAACCAGAGCACCGACAGGGCCGACCCGGCCACGATCAGGATCGCCGCCGCCATCGCCAGCACGCCGGTCAGCTCGGTCTCCCGTGTTTGGATCTGCAGGCGCGAGCCGAGCGACTGGTACACGCGGCGCAGGTCTTCGGCGGTGCCGGCGTGGTAGTACTCGCCGCCGGTCATGCGCGCCACTTCGCGCAGCGCGGGTTCGTCGAGCTGCAGGTAGATGGCCATGCCGTCGCCCTCGGCCAGATGGCCGTCGGGGGTGCCCAGTCCCACCACGTAGACGCGCACGCCCCGGTCGGCGGCCATCTTCGCGGCCTGCAGCGTGTCGACGCCGGTGGTGCGGCGGCCGTCGCTCAGCAGGATGATCGCGGCGGACTCGTAGGTTCCCGGCGCCACCGGCGTGAAGGGTTTCGTTGCCGTCTTGCGCCGCGACGAGCCGAAGGTCATCTCGCCCAGATCGAGCCCGTGGTCGGGAAACAGCTCGGCCAGGCACAACACGATGGCGCTGCCGATGGCGGTGCCGCTCTGCATCTGGATGCGGTCGATCGCGCCGATCAGCGAGGGGCGATCGATCGTCGCCTGCTGGGCCACCTGGGCGCTGCCGGCGAAGGTGACGATGCCCACCTGGATGTTCGGGGGCACTTCCTGCAGAAACACTCGGGCCGCTTCCTGCGCGGCCACCATGCGCGTGGGATTCACGTCGCGCACGCGCATGCTTAGCGACACGTCGATCGCCAGCATGATCGTGGAGCTCAACCACGGCAGCGTCACCCGCGCCGTCGGGCGCGCGAGGCTCAACAGCAAGACGGCCAGTGCCAACCCGATGAGCGCCGGCGGTATGTGCCGCCGCCATGGGCGGCCCGCCGCCCGGCGGGCAATGCTCACGCTGCTCACCCGCAGCGCGGCCTTGCCGGGCCTGCGCAGTAGCCACAGGTACAGCGCCGGCAGCAACGGCAGCGCCAGCAGCAACCACAGGTTCTGGGGCCAGAGAAAGTTCATCTGCGACGGCAGGTGCCTCACGGCAGATTCTGGCGGAAGCCGTCGGCCGCGTCCCGGCGCCGCCAGCGGCTAGTACGCGGCTGCGGAGTCACCGCGCGGGCAACCTGCCGGCAACGAGCATCCCCAGCACACTGATCCCCGCCGCTACCCACACCGTGGAGGCGTAGCTGCCGGTGCGGTCGAACAGCGCGCCCGCGAGCACCGGCAGGCCAATGGCGGCCGCGCACCAGGCGATGTAGAGGCGGCCCGCGACGTAGCCGAACTGGTTCTTGTGCCAGTACTGCGCGATCGTGCCGGCGGCGAGCCCCGAGACGATGCCGTAGCCGATGCCGATGAGGCCGAGGGCGAAGGCGGCGCTCACCGGCGTCGGCTTCAGCAGCAGCAGCATGGCACCCGCGAGCGAGCACGCATGCGCGCCCACGCCCACGCGCGCGGCCGCGAAGTGATCCACCAGCCATCCGCCGCCGATGCGGGCGGCGCCGACGGCCCCGGTGATGAAGGTGGTGGCGCCCACCGCGAACGCCGCGGCGCCGCCGTAGGCCTGCACGATCGCGGCGGCCTGGCTCAGCACCGTGAGGCCGGCCGACGCGGCCAAGAAAAACACCGCCGCCAGCAGGTAGAACGTACGCCCGAGCCGGCCGCCCGCGGCCTGCGGCGCAGACGTGTCTTGCATGTCGATCCGCGCGGCCCGCAGCAGGGCCGCCGCGCTCGCGCACGCCACCAGCACGACGGCGCCGAGACCCGCGAGCGTGGGCCGCACCCCGAAGGCCACGATCGACCAGCCGAAGACCGGCGCGCCGAACATCGCGCCGAGCGGGTAGAGGCTCACGACATAGCCGTTGGCGAGGCCGCGGCGTTGGACGACCGTCTGGTTCACCGCCTGCTGCGCGACGATGAACAGCACGCCCGCGCCGGGCCCGAACAGCACGCCGTAGCCGAGCGCGAACTGCGCGAAGCCCGACGCCGACGCGGCGAGCATCAGCCCCAACCCACTGGTGAGGCCGCACGCGAGCGCGAGCGTCACCGGTGAGAGCCGCCGGTAGAGCTGCGGCGCGAAGTTCATGCCCACCGTGAGCGTGACGGTGGCGAGCCCGAACACGAAGCCCATCTCCGCGCGCGTCGCACCGAGCAGCGCCTCCATCGGCTTGAGGAACACGCTGAAGGCGTAGAGCGTGCCGAACGGCAGATTGACGACGGTCGCGGCGAGGAGTGCGGCTTCGCCGCGGTGGCCTGGGCTCACGGCATCCGCATCAACGCCACGGGTCCTGGGCGGGGTGCCACTACAGGGTGGAGCATGGTGGGGATCTGCAGACGTGGAGGTTGGGTGTCTGCATGGGCGGCGTTCTCGGCGAAAACGAACTTCACTCTCGCTTTGGGATCGGGTTCTGAAGGCGATCGACTATCGCAGCGAACGTGTCGAACAGACTGACCCTTAGCTGCGATCTCGTCGTAGGTAGAGATCTGCTTGAAGTCCTCGCCACGGGCTATCACTCTGGCGCTCAGCTCTCTACCTCACCCACACCCTGGCATTCCCAAACATCCGCATCCACGGACTCCGAGCCGAGCGCTCGCCGCTGGTCCAGCTCATCTGCACGTTGCGAAACACGCGCTCGGGGTGCGGCATCAGCACGGTGAAGCGGCCGTCGGCGGTGGTCACGGCGGTGAGGCCATCGGGGCTGCCGTTGGGGTTGTGCGGGTAGGTCTCGGTGGGCTTGCCGCTGTTGTCCACGAAGCGCATCGCGCGGTGCACGGCCTTGGGGTCGCCGCGCTGGCTGAAGTCGGCAAAGCCTTCGCCGTGCGCCACCGCGATGGGGATGCGGCTGCCGGCCATGCCCTTGAAGAACAGGCTCGGGCTGTCGAGCACTTCCACCAGTGACAGCCGCGCTTCGAACTGCTCGCTCTTGTTGCGCGTGAACTTGGGCCACGCCTGCGCGCCCGGGATGATGGGGCTCAGCGCGGCCATCATCTGGCAGCCGTTGCACACGCCGAGCGCGAACGTGTCGGGCCGCTGAAAGAACTTGGCGAACTGCTCGGTGAGCGCCGGGTTGAAGAGGATGCTGCGCGCCCAGCCCTCGCCGGCGCCCAGCGTGTCGCCGTAGCTGAAGCCGCCGCAGGCCACCAGGCCCACGAACTGGTCGAGCCGTGCGCGGCCGGCCTGCAGGTCGCTCATGTGCACGTCGAAGGTGTCGAAGCCGGCCTGCGCCATGGCATAGCTCATCTCGACCTGGGAGTTGACGCCTTGCTCGCGGAGGATGGCTAGTTTGGGTTTGGTGAGGTTGAGGGAGGGGGCGTTGATAGGACTACCGCCGCCCTCACCCCTGCCCTCTCCCGCGAGCGGGAGAGGGGGGAATACGGTGGGATCGAAGGTTAGGTAGAGATGTAGGCCGGGGTCGTCGGTAGCGCCGGCGGCTGCGTGTTCGGCGTCGGCGCAGGCGGGGTTGTCGCGCTGGCGGGCGATTCGCCAGCTCACCTCGTCCCAGGCCTGGTGCAGGTCGCGCAACGTGGCGCTGAATCGCGGTTTGGCGTCGCGCCAGATCTCGACGATGCCGCGGTCGTTGAGGTGGCCGATCGTGTGGCTGTGGCGGCTCAAGCCGTGGCGGCGCAGCGTCGCGATCACCGCGTCGCGCTCGGCGCGGCGTACCTGGATCACGGCGCCGAGTTCCTCGTTGAACAGCGCCTCCAGCGTGAGCTGGTTGCGGCGCTCGCTCACCTGCGACGCCCAGTTCTTGGAGTCGCCGTATTCCGCGCGGCTGTCGGCAATGCCGTCGCCCTCGGTCACCAGCAGGTCCACGTTGAGGCTCACGCCCACGTGGCCGGCAAAGGCCATCTCACACACCGCGGCCCACAGGCCGCCGTCGCTGCGGTCGTGGTAGGCCAGCAGCTGGTTCGCGGCGCGCAGCTCGTTGATGGCGGCCACCAGGGCCTTGAGCATCGCGGGGTCGTCGAGGTCGGGCACGCCGTCGGCGGCCAGGCTGCCGAACTGCGCGGTCACCTGCGCGAGCATCGAGCCCGCCATGCGGCGCTTGCCCTGGCCCAGGTCGATGAGGATCAGCGTGGTGTCCTCACGACCGCCATCTTGGGCAGCGGGAACCTTCTGCAGCTGCGGCGTCAGCGTGCCGCGCACGTCGGCGAGCGACGCGAACGCGCTGACGATCAGGCTCACGGGGGCGGTCACCTGCTTGCTCTCGCCGCCCTCGGCCCAGCGCGTGCGCATCGACAGGCTGTCCTTGCCCACCGGGATGCCGATGCCCAGCGCGGGGCACAGCTCCAGGCCCACGGCGCGCACGGTGTCGTACAGCGCCGCGTCTTCGCCGGGCTCGCCGCAGGCGGCCATCCAGTTGGCGGAGAGTTTCACGCGCGGCAGGTCGATCGGCGCGGCCAGCAGGTTGGTGATGGCCTCGCCCACCGCCATGCGGCCGCTGGCCGGGGCGTGCAGCGCGGCCAGCGGCGTGCGCTCGCCCATGCTCATGGCCTCGCCCCGAAAACCGCTGTAGTCGGCCAGCGTCACCGCGCAGTCGGCCACCGGCACCTGCCAAGGGCCCACCATCGGGTCGCGGTGGGAGAGGCCCCCCACCGTGCGGTCGCCGATGGTGATGAGAAACCGCTTGCTCGCCACCGTGGGGTGGCGCAGTACGCTGAAGCACACGTCGTCGAGCTTCACGCCGGTGAGGTCGAGCGGCGCGTCGTCGCGCTGCAGCCGTTGCACCTGGCGGTGCATCTTGGGCGGCTTGCCGAGCAACACCTCGAGCTGCATGTCGATGGGGCGCTCGCCGCCGGGGCCGTCTTCCAGCACCAGCGTGCGCTCGTCGCGCGCTACGCCGACGATGGCAAACGGGCAGCGCTCGCGCTGGCACATCTGCTCGAAGAGGGGTAGCAGATCGGGGTTCAACGCGAGCACGTAGCGCTCCTGGCTCTCGTTGCACCAGATCTCTTTCGGCGCCATGCCCGATTCTTCGAGCGGCACCTGGCGCAGGTCGAACGTGGCGCCCTTGCCGGCACCGTCCACCAGTTCGGGGAACGCATTGCTGATGCCGCCGGCGCCCACGTCGTGGATCGCGAGGATGGGGTTGGTGTCGGCCGCGGAACCGACGGGCCGCTCCCTAGGTTCCGCGTCCCCCTCGGGGGGCGGGCCCGGCTCGCCGGGACCTGGGGGCCCACCAAGATTCCAGCAATGGTTGATGACCTCCTGCGCGCGGCGCTGGATCTCGGGGTTGCCGCGTTGCACCGAGTCGAAGTCCAGCGCGGCGGTGTTGCTGCCGGCGGCCATGGAGCTCGCCGCGCCGCCGCCCATGCCGATGCGCATGCCCGGGCCGCCCAGCTGCACCAGCAGCGTGCCGGCGGGGAACTGGATCTTGTGGGTCTGCGTGGCGCTGATGCTGCCCAGACCGCCCGCAATCATGATCGGCTTGTGGTAGCCGCGCTGCACGCCCGCGACGCGCTGCTCGAACACGCGGAAGTAGCCGCCCAGGTTGGGCCGGCCGAACTCGTTGTTGAACGCGGCGCCGCCGAGCGGGCCCTCGGTCATGATCTGCAGCGCGCTGGCAATGTGTTCCGGCTTGCCGATGCCGCCCTGCTCCCATGGCTCGTTCGTATCCGGCAGGTAGAGGTTGCTGACGCTGAAGCCCGTGAGCCCCGCCTTGGGTTTGGCGCCGCGGCCGGTGGCGCCTTCGTCGCGGATCTCGCCGCCGGCGCCGGTGGCCGCGCCGGGGAACGGTGAGATCGCGGTCGGGTGGTTGTGGGTTTCCACCTTCATCAGCACGTGCGCGGTCTCGTGGCGCGGGCCGTACAGCGGCGCGTTGGTGAAGCCTTGCGGCGCCCAGCGCTCGATGGGGCCGCCTTCCATCACCGCGGCGTTGTCGCTGTAGGCCACCACCGTGCCCTGCGGCGACACCTCTTCGGTGTGGCGGATCATCTGGAACATCGAGTGTTCCTGCGCCACGCCGTCGATCGTGAAGCGGGCGTTGAAGATCTTGTGCCGGCAATGCTCGCTGTTGGCCTGCGCGAACATCATCAGCTCCACGTCGGTGGGGTTGCGGTTGAGCTGCTTGAAGGCGTGGGCGAGGTAATCGATCTCGTCGTCGCTGAGCGCGAGGCCGAACTCGGTGTTGGCTTGCAGCAATGCAGCCCGCCCCTGGCCCAGCACGTCCACGTGCGCCATCGGCTGTGCCGGGCGTTCGTCGAACAGGTGCGCCGCGGCTTCGAGGTCGAAGGCCACGCTCTCGGTCATGCGGTCGTGCAGCAGCGCGGCACAGGCTTGCAGCTCGACCGCGTCCAGCGCCTTGGCGCCGCGCAGGAGTCCGCCTTCGAGCGACAGGCGGTATTCGGTGATGCGCTCGATGCGCCGCACCGCGAGGCCGCAGTTGTGCGCGATGTCGGTGGCCTTGCTGGCCCACGGCGACAGCGTGCCCAGGCGCGGCATCACCACCACGCTGGCGCCTTCCGACGGGCCGGTGTACGGGTCGCCGATCGTCAGCAGCGCAGTGAGCTTGTCGTGCGCGTGCCGGTCGAGCGGCGCGTCGCTGCACACCCAGTAGGCGTGGCGTGCATGCACGCCGGCGATGCGGGCCACATGCTCGCGCAATCGGGGCAGCAGTGCCTGGGCGCGAAAGGCCGAGAGTGCATTGCCGCCCTCCAGGTGAACGAGGTGCTTGGTCACGATGCGAGTAAGGGCGACAAGCCGCGCATTTTACCGGCCGGTGTGATAATCGCGGCCCTATGTCGATCACCCTAAAGACGCCCGACGACATTGCGGGCATGCGCATCGCAGGGCGCCTGGCCTCGGAGGTGCTGGACATGCTCACGCCGCACGTGGTGGTAGGTGTCACCACCGAAGCGCTCGACAAGCTGGCGCACGACCACATCGTCAATGTGCAAGGCGCGATTCCGGCGCCGCTGAACTACGCACCGCCGGGCTACATTCCCTACCCGAAGTCGGTCTGCACGTCGGTGAACCATCAGGTCTGCCACGGCATTCCGAACGAGCGCGCGCTGAAGAACGGCGACATCGTCAACATCGACGTCACGGTGATCAAGGACGGCTGGCACGGCGACACCAGCCGCATGTTCATCGTCGGCGAGGGTTCGATCGCCGCCAGGCGCCTGTGTGCGTTGACCTACGAAGCCATGTGGAAGGGCATTGCGCGCATCAAGCCCGGCGCGCGCTTGGGCGATATCGGCCATGCGGTCCAGAGCTTCGCCGAGGCCCAGGGGTTCTCGATCGTGCGCGAGTTCTGCGGCCATGGCATCGGCCGCAAGTTCCACGAGGAGCCGCAGGTGCTGCACTACGGACGCCCGGGTACGCTCGAAGAACTGCTGCCCGGCATGGTGTTCACCGTCGAGCCGATGATCAACGCCGGCCGGCGCGAGATCCGCGAGCTTGGCGACGGCTGGACCATTGTCACGAGGGACCGCTCGTTGTCGGCGCAGTGGGAGCACACGGTCGTCGTCACGGAGACCGGCTACGAGGTGATGACATTGTCGGCCGGCAGCCCCGCACTGCCTTCGTTCGTCGACAGCGGCGCCGTTGCCGCGGCAGCTTCCAGCCAAGCCCCGTCGCCGGTCACGATCGCCGGCTGATCCGGCACGGCGCCATGTCGGCCCGACTCGACGATCTGCAGCGCAGCGGCACCGGAGTCGCCGCGTTGCGTGCGTCGTTCCGCGACGGCAAGTCCGCGCTGGTCGAGCATTTCCTGCATTCGCGCGCCACGGCTCCGGCCGCAGTGCGCCTGACGCGGGCACTGGCGCGCCACGTCGACGCCTCGCTGATCGAGCTCTGGACGCGCAGCGGCATGCCGCCCGGCGCCAGCCTGCTGGCCGTGGGCGGCTACGGCCGGGCCGAGCTGTTCCCCCACTCCGATGTCGATGTGCTGGTGCTGCTGCCCGGCGACGTGGGCGACGCTCCGGCACCGATCAACGACGCGCTGCGGGCGGCGATCGAGGGCTTCGTCACCGCCTGCTGGGACATCGGCCTGGAGATCGGCTCGTCGGTACGCACGGTCGAAGAATGCGTGACCGAGGCGCTCGCCGACGTGACCATACAGACTTCGATGTTGGAGTCGCGCTTTCTGTGCGGCTCCCGGCGCCTTTATCGTCAGTTCAAAGACGCCACCGAGCACGCCATCGACGTCAAGGCGTTCCTGCGCGCCAAGACCCTCGAGATGCGCCAGCGCCACGTGAAGTACGAGGACACGCCGTATTCGCTGGAACCCAACTGCAAGGAGAGCCCCGGCGGCCTGCGCGATCTGCAGGTGGTGATCTGGGTCGCGCGTGCCGCCGGGCTGGGTCGAACCTGGGCCGAACTCGCTGCCAACGGATTGCTGACGCCATTCGAAGTGCGCCGGCTGCACCGGCATGAAGGCACGATCAGACTGATCCGGGCTCGCCTGCACGCGGTGGCCGGGCGGCGCGAGGACCGGTTGATCTTCGACCTGCAGACCGCGGTGGCCGAGAGCTTCGGCATCAAGGCCGGCAAGGTGCAGCGGGCTTCGGAGGTGCTGATGCACCGCTATTACTGGGCGGCCAAGGCGGTGACGCAGCTCAACCAGATCCTGATGCTCAACATCGAGGAGCGGGTCAGCGGCTCGGAGAACCAGCCGATGCGGCCGATCAACGAGCGCTTCCTCGACCGCGGCGGCCTGCTCGAGGTGGCGCTCGACGATCTGTACCAGCGCGACCGCCATGCGATCCTCGAGACCTTCCTGGTGTTCCAGCAGAACGAGGGCATCCAGGGCCTCTCGGCGCGCACGTTGCGCGCGCTGTACAACGCGCGTGGCCTGATGGACGCCGCCTACCGGCGCGACCCGCGCACGCGCGAACTGTTCATGGAGATCCTGCGCCAGCCTTCGGGCCAGACGCATGTGTTTCGCCTGATGAACCAGACCTCGGTACTGGGCCGCACAATGTGGGCGTTTCGCCGCATCGTCGGGCGGATGCAGCACGATCTGTTCCACGCCTACACGGTGGACCAGCACATCCTGATGGTGCTGCGCAACGTGCGGCGCTTCTTCATCCCCGAGCATGCGCACGAATACCCGTTCTGCTCACAGCTGGCGTCACAGTGGGACAAGCCCTGGGTGCTCTACGTCGCGGCGCTGTTCCACGACCTGGCCAAGGGCCGCGGAGGCGACCACTCCGAGCTCGGCGCAATCGAAGTGCGGCGCTTCTGCCGCGACCATCGCATCGAACGCGCCGACGCGCAGCTGATCGAGTTCCTGGTACGACACCACCTGACGCTGAGCCACGTCGCGCAGAAGGAAGATCTTTACGACACCGAGGTGATCCTGCGTTGCGCCAGGCTGGTGGGCGACACGCAGCGCCTGACGACGCTGTACCTGCTGACGGTGGCCGACATCCGCGGCACCAGCCCCAAGGTCTGGAACGCCTGGAAGGGCAAGCTGCTGGAAGACCTGTACCGGCTTACGCTGCGCGCGCTCGGCGGCGCGCCGCTGAACATGGAAACCGAGATCGAGGCGCGCAAGCACGAGGCGCGGCAGTTGCTCGCGTTGCGCTCGGCCCTGCCCGACACCGAGCGGCCGCTGTGGGACACACTCGACGTGAGCTACTTCGCGCGCCACGACGCCGCCGAGATCGCCTGGCATGCGCGCTCGCTGTGGCGGCACGTGAAGACCACCCAGCCGGTGGTCAGCGCGCGCCCGTCGCCGGTGGGCGAAGGCCTGCAGGTGCTGGTGTATTCGCCCGACCGCGCCGACCTGTTCGCGCGCATCTGCGGCTACTTCGACAGTGCCGGCTTCTCGATCCAGGACGCCAAGATCCACACCAGCAAGGCCGGCTTCGCGCTCGACACGTTCCAGATCGTGCACCCGGGCTACGACGCCAACGACGTGGCGGGCCACCGCGATCTGATCTCGCTGATCGAGACCCAGCTCGTCGCCACGCTGAAGGCCGGCGGCGCGCTGCCCGAGCCGCGTCAGGGCCGACTGTCGCGGCGCGTGCGCTCGTTCCCGGTGACGCCGCGCGTATCGCTGCACCCGGACGAACGCGCGCAACGCTGGATCCTTTCGGTCAGCGCCAGCGACCGCACGGGCCTGCTGTACGGCATCGCGCGCGTGCTGGCGCGACACCATGTCAACCTGCAACTCGCCAAGATCTCGACGCTCGGCGAACGCGTCGAGGACACTTTCCTCGTCGATGGCCCGGCGCTGCAGCACAACCGCGAACAGTTGCAGATCGAAAGCGAGTTGCTCGACGCGATCTCGCCTGTGACCGCATGACACCGAAACCCGTGGCGGCGACCGAGGCCGCGCCCGCGCTCGATCGGTACGACGCGATCGTCGATGTGCGCTCGCCGTCGGAGTTCGCCGAGGACCACCTGCCCGGTGCCGTGAACTGGCCGGTGCTCGACGACGACGAACGACGCATCGTTGGCACTCTGTACGTGCAGGATTCGCCGTTGGCTGCGCGCAAGCTCGGCGCCACGCTGGTGGCGCGCAACATCGCCACACACATCGAGCGCCGGGTGCAGGGCCAGGCGCGCGAATGGCAGCCACTGGTGTACTGCTGGCGTGGCGGCCAGCGCTCGGGCAGCCTGGCCTGGTTTCTCGCGCAGATCGGGTTTCGCACTTCGCAGCTCGTCGGTGGCTACAAGGCGTTTCGCGCGGTGGTGCGGGACGACCTGACCACGCTGCCGGCCCGGCTCGATTTCACCGTGGTGGCCGGGCGCACCGGCTGCGGCAAGACGCGTTTGCTGCAGGCACTGGCCGAGCAAGGTGCGCAGGTGCTCGATCTCGAGGCGCTGGCCTGTCACCGCGGTTCGGTGCTCGGCGGCCTGCCTGGTCGGCCGCAACCGGCGCAGAAGCGCTTCGACACGCTGCTGTGGCAGGCGCTGCGCGGCTTCGACCCGGCGCGGCCGGTGTTCGTGGAGAGCGAGAGCAAGAAGGTCGGCAGCCTGCAGCTTCCCGAGGCGTTGGTGCAGCGCATGCGCCTGCAGGGCCGCTGCGTGCGCGTACAGATGGGCGAGGGGGCGCGCATCGAGCTGCTTCTGCAGGAGTACGGCTTTTTCGCGCAGGACACCGAACGCTTCTGCGGCCTGCTCGACGCGCTGGTGGACCTGCAGGGACGCGAGCGCATCAAGCGCTGGCAGGGCATGGCGCGCGCCAGCCAATGGGCCGAGCTGTTCGCCGAGCTGATGCGCGACCACTACGACCCGCTGTACGAGCGCTCGATGCAGCGCCATTTCGCGGGCCTGCAGCAGGCGCCGGTCGTCGATCTGGCCGACGGCGGCCCCTCGGCGCTGGCCTCGGCGGCGCGGGCGTTGCTCGGATGAATTGACGACCATCAAGACAGCGCCGCGGCCTCGCGGCGAAGATGCGCTGCCATGCCCGACCGCCCTGCTCTCGCCGACTCGCGGCACTACGCCGTGCGCACGATCGAGTTCACCCAACCGCTGCGCTGGCTGGCCTTGGGCTGGCGCGACTTCCTGCGCTGCCCTGTTCCGGGCTTGCTGCACGGGCTTGCGTTGACGCTGTTCGGCGCGGTGCTGCTCGCGCTGGCGCGCGATCGCTTCTGGTTCCTCGCGGGGGCCTTCAGTGGCTTCCTGCTGATGGCGCCGATCGCGGCCACCGGGCTCTACGCTCTCTCGCGCGCGCTCGAGCGCGGCGAACGCGCCACGCTCGCCGTAGCGCTGCGCAGCTGGGTGCCACGCGACCACAGGCTGGTCTCCTTCGGTGTGTTGCTGTCTCTCGCCGGCACCGGCTGGGTGTTGACCTCGGCCTCGCTGATCACCGGCTTCGCCGACGCCGCGGTGCGCAACCCGATGGACTTCATCCACTACGTCGTACTCAGCGAGCGCTCGTGGCTGTTCGAAGGCTGGCTCGCGCTCGGCGGCGCGCTGGCCGCGCCGGTGTATGCGTCCAGCGTGGTGGCGATCCCGCTGCTGCTGGACCGGCGGATCGGCGTGATGGCCGCGGTGTTGACGAGTTGGCGCTGCGTGCTGGCAAACCCGGTGCCGCTGGCCTTGTGGGGTGCTCTGCTGATCGCGCTCTCGGGCCTGGGCATGATCACGGCGGTCGGACTCGTCATCGTCGCGCCCTGGCTCGCGCACGCGAGCTGGCATGCCTACCGCGACCTGGTACGCCCGGCGCAGGAGGGCTGAGCGCGCCATGTTCGGCTACACCGAGGAGCAGATCGCCGGCTTCGGGCTCAGCTTCGGCGTGAGCGCGTTCATGCTGTACATGGTGTTCATCATCTGGCAGCTCGCGCGCGAGTCGAAGGCCGGGCGCTTCGGCACATTCGTGTTGTTCCTCGCCCTGGGCTTCGGTCTGCTGGGCTTTGCGGTCAAGGGCATCATCAAGCTGTTCATCGGCGGCTCGAGCACATGACCAGCACGCTGTTCGTCGCGCTGTCGGTGAACGCGGCCGCGGCGATGAACCTGGCACTGGCCGTAAACCACCTGCCCGACCGGTACATGGCCTTCTGAGCCAACCCGGCCGCGCAAACAATAAAGCCGGCACAAGCCGGCTTTTGCTACTGACTGGCGCCCCCTCCAAGAGGGGGCGGGGGGACAGCGCACTGCGAACAGGCGCCCCGCTCAGCGCTCTGGCACTCCCCCAGGCTTCGCGCTTGCAAGCGCGAAGCCGTTCGCCAGGCGAGCGACAGTCCGCAGGGGCTGCCGCTCGTCCGGGTTCACCCCATGTGGAGTCCGCCGTTGCAGGAGAAGTCTGCGCCGGTGGTGAAACCGGAATCCTCACCGGCCAGCCAGGCGACGACCGATCCGATCTCTTGCGGCGTGCCCAGGCGCTTGACGGGAATCGTCGAGATGATCTTTTCGAGGATTTCCGGCTTGATCGCGCGGACCATGTCGGTGCCGATATAGCCGGGGCTCACCGTGTTGACGGTCACGCCCTTGGCAGCGACCTCTTGCGCCAGCGCCATCGTGAAGCCGTGCATGCCGGCCTTGGCGGCGGAGTAGTTGGTCTGCCCTGCCTGACCCTTTTCGCCATTGACCGAGGAGATCTGGATGATGCGGCCCCAGCCCTTCTCGACCATGTCCGGCACCACCTGCTTGGTGACGTTGAACATCGAGTTCAGGTTGGTGTCGATCACCGCGTGCCAGTCGTCGGGGGTCATCTTCAGGAACATGCGGTCGCGCGTGATGCCCGCGTTGTTGACCAGCACCTCGATCGCGCCATGCTCCTGCTTGGCCTTGGAGAAGGCCGCGACCGTCGAATCCCAGTCGCCGACATTGCCGACCGAGGCGTTGAACTCGTAGCCCTGCGCCTTCTGCTCGGCCAGCCATTTGGCATGGTCGCGGCTCGGGCCGCAACCGGCGATGACCTTGAAACCTTCCTTGTGCAGGCGCTGGCAGATCGCCGTTCCGATGCCGCCCATGCCGCCAGTCACGTATGCCACTTTCTTTGCCATGCTTCGCTCCTCTAGTTTCAGTTCGGGCTTCGTACAGCGTGAAGCCGGATGCGCGACGGGTCAAGCGGGTTCGCCCGCAGACCCGGCGGATTTCAGCGTTCGACGGTCAGCGCCACGCCCATGCCGCCGCCGATGCACAAGCTCGCGATACCCTTCCTGGCATTGCGGCGCTGCATCTCGTGCAGCAGCGTCACCAGGATCCGGCAACCCGATGCCCCGATCGGATGCCCGATCGCGATCGCTCCACCGTTGACGTTGACTTTGCTCGTGTCCCAACCCATTTCCTTGTGCACGGCACAGGCCTGGGCAGCGAACGCCTCGTTGATCTCCAACAGGTCCAGATCCGCCGGCTTCCAGCCCGCGCGCTCGAGCGCCTTGCGCGCCGCCGGCACCGGGCCCATGCCCATGATGGCCGGGTCCAGCCCCGCGCTGGCGTAGCTCGCGATGCGCGCCAGCGGCTTCAGGCCCAGCGCCTGCGCCTTCTTCGCACTCATCACCATCACGGCCGCCGCACCATCGTTCAAGCCCGAGGCGTTGCCGGCCGTCACGCTGCCAGCCTTGTCGAACGCGGGCTTGAGGCCTGCCAGCGCGTCGGCACTGGTCTTCTTGTTGATGAATTCATCGGCCGCAAAGACGATCGGGTCACCCTTGCGCTGCGGGATGCTCACCGCAACGATCTCGTCCTTGAAGCGCCCGCCTTCCTGCGCCGCGGCGGCCTTTTGCTGCGATGCCAGTGCCAGCGCATCCTGTGCCGCGCGGTCGATACCGTACTTCTTGGCCACGTTCTCAGCAGTGATGCCCATGTGGTACTGGTTGTAGACGTCCCACAGGCCGTCGACAATCATCGAGTCGACCATCTTCCAGTCGCCCATGCGCTGGCCGTCGCGCGAGCCGTGCAGGACGTGCGGCGAGAGGCTCATGTTCTCCTGGCCGCCGGCAATGATGATCTCGCTGTCGCCGTCGCGAATCGCCTGCGCGGCCAGCATCACCGCCTTCAGCCCCGAGCCGCAGACCTTGTTGATCGTCATCGCCGGCACCGCTTGCGGCAGGCCGCTCTTGATGACAGCCTGGCGCGCCGGGTTCTGCCCGGCGCCGGCCTGCAGCACCTGGCCCAGGATGACCTCGCCGATCTGCTCGCCGGGGACGCCGGAGCGCTCCAGCAACGCACGAATCACGGTCGCACCCAGCTCGGGTGCCGGGGTCCTGGCCAATGTGCCGCCGAACTTGCCCACGGCGGTACGGGCGGCTGCAACGATCACGATGTCGGTCAAGGGTCTTCCTTGGTTCGGTGGTTCGGGCTCGGGGGTCAAGCCTTCTGCTTGACGTAACGCCCCGGTGCGGGTTCGATCGTCTTGTGTCTGCGGTTGCCAGGCGACTTGGGCGCCGGGATCAGTTTGCCGCCATGGGGCTCGAGCCAGGCTGCCCAGTCACTCCACCAGCTACCGGGCTTTTCGGTGGCAGTGGCGAACCACTCGTCGGACGTGGCGGGCAGCTTGTCGTTGATCCAGTAGTTGCGCTTGTTCTTGCTTGCGGGATTGATCACGCCGGCGATGTGGCCCGAGGCACCGAGGACAAATCGCTTCTTGCCCTTGACGATGGCTGTGGACGCGTATGCCGCCGGCCAGGGCACGATATGGTCTTCGCGCGACGCGTAGATGAAGACAGGCGCCTGGATTCGACCTAGATCGACCTTCTCGCCGCAGACGGTCAGCCTGCCCGGCACGCGCAGATCGTTCTGCAGGTACATGTGACGCAGGTACCAGCAGTACATCGGGCCCGGCAGGTTGGTGGAGTCACCGTTCCAGTACAGCAGGTCGAATGGCGGCGGCGCCTCGCCCTTCAGGTAGTTGCCCACGACGTAGTTCCAAACCAGATCGTTGGGCCGCAGGAAGCTGAACGTCGTGGCCAGCTCCTTGCCCTTGAGCAGGCCGGGGCCGCTGGGCGACTGTTCGCCGATCGTCATCTCGCGCAGCTGCACGCCGGGCTCGTCGACAAAGACGTCGAGTACGCCGGTGTTCTCGAAGTCCAGCAGGCTGGTCAGCAGCGTCAGCGAGACCGCCGGCTGTTCGCCGCGCGCCGCCAACACCGCCAGCGCGGTGGCAATGAGGGTGCCGCCGACGCAGAAGCCGAGCATGTTGAAGCGCTCCTGGCCGCTGATCTCGCGCACCACTTCAATGGCCTTGAGCGGACCGTCGGCGATGTAATCGTCCCAGGTCTTGGCAGCCAGCGAGGCATCCGGATTGCGCCAGCTGATGACGAACACGCGGTGGCCCTGCTCCACCGTGTAGCGGATCAGCGAGTTCTCGGGCTGCAGATCCATGATGTAGTACTTGTTGATGCAAGGCGGCACGAACAGGATCGGCAGCTGGTGCACCTTGGGCGTCAACGGCTGGTACTCGATCAGCTGGAACAGATCGTTCTCGAACACCACCGACCCGGCGGTGGTGGCCACGTTGCGGCCGACCTCGAACACCGATTCGTCGGTCTGCGACACATGGCCCTTTTCGATGTCGTGCCAGAGTTGCTGCAGCCCTTGCGTGATGCTCTCGCCACCCGTGTCGAGCGCCTTGCGCAACGCCTCGGGGTTGAGCGCCAGGAAGTTGGCGGGGCTCATCGCGGCGATCCACTGCTGCACCGCGAATCGAACGCGGGCGCGTGTCTTGACGTCGCCCTCTACCGCTTCGGCCATCTGCATCATCGTTCGCGCGTTCAGCAGGTACATCTGGGCCGTGTACGCCGACCCGGGGTTGGCGGCCCATTCCTGAGCGGCGAAACGCCGATCGGGCACCGGCGCGGCAGCCGCGCCATCTCCCTGCATGCGCATCAGGGTCTCGTTCCACAGATCAGTGGATTGCTTGAGGTAGTCGCTCTGCAGGCTGGTGATGGCCTGCATGGGCAGGCTCAGACCGGACATTGACTTCCAGATTTCACCGACGGCCGAGCCGAGCGCACGCGCGCTGTCGGCCGCATCGGTTGCTGGCGCAGCCTGCTTGGACTTCACGTGTCTTGTCTCCTTGTATCCGGCTCGCTGTGATACGCCGGGCCGGCTATCGCTGTCTACGGTCGACAGCGTTTGTACCGAGGTCAACTTACCGGAAATTGACTGTCATTCCGTTTGGCGACTTTGTTTACCATACAGCGAAATGCATATCGTAGCGATCGCCTGGGTCTTCGTGGTCGGTCTGGTCGCGTTGGTCGAGGCCACATCTACGCATGGCACCCTGCTCGGCGCGTTGATGACGCTGGTTCTCTACGGCGCGGTGCCGTTGCCGATCGTGCTCTACATCCTCGGGACGCCGACGCGCAGACGCGCACGTGCGCGCCGCGAGACGTCAGCCCGACGGACTGCGGATCCAGGCCGCGGCCACCATGCGACCCGTGATGCCGTCGCGCCGGTACGAGAAGAACCGTGATCGGTCCTCGACGGTGCACCAGCCGCCGCCGCTGACCCGCTGCAGGCCCAGTGCACGCAATCGCTCGCGTGCCAGACCCGCCAGATCGGCACGCCAGCGCAACTGTCCACCGCTGCGCGGCTGGAATCGGAAGCACGGCTGGTCGGCAGCGGCGACCGGCGCGCCGAACGCCTGCAACACGTCGGCGCCGACCTCGAACTCGCGCCGCCCGATGCAGGGGCCGAGCCAGGCCACGAGCGCGCCAGCGTCGCAGCCGGCTCCCTCGCAGAGCGCATGCACCGTGCTCTCGAGCACGCCGGCGGCCAGGCCGCGCCAGCCGGCGTGCGCGGCCGCCACGGCACGCCCGAGCGGCGCCGCGAACAGCACCGGCAGGCAGTCGGCTACCTGCACGGCGCAGGCAATGCCGGGCACATCAGTCCACGCGGCATCGGCGTCGGGCGGCGGCGCAGTCAGCGACACGGCATCGATGCGCACGACATCGCGACCATGGACTTGCCTGAGGTACACGGGCTGTGCGCCAGTCGCGGCCGCGAGAAGCCTGCGGTTCTCTTCAACGCACCGGGGCTGATCGCCGCTCGCCAGACCCAGGTTCAGGCCATCCCACGGCGGGCCGCTGACGCCGCCGCGGCGTGTGGTCATCAGCGCCCCAATGCATGATGCGGCGTCCCATTCGGGTATCAGCGCCTCACTCAGCATCCGGACAGGCTGAAGGCTGGGTCTTCGAGAAGGCGTCGAGCTTCATGCAAGCGTCGAACACGCGCATGACCTGCGGCACATGGTCGGTGCGGCAGTTGTAGCGCCGGGCATTGAAGATCTGCGGCACGAGCACACAATCGGCCAGCGTCGGCGTGTCGCCGTGGCAGTAGCGCGACGGCTGGGCGACGAGCTGACGCTCGACCGTCTCGAGCCCGGATTCGACCCAGTGTCGGTACCAGCGGTCCTTGTCCTCTTCGCTGACCTTCAGCGAATGCACCAGATAGCGCAGCACGCGCAGGTTGTTCAGCGGGTGGATCTCGCAGGCGATGTCCAGTGCCAAGGTGCGCACCCGCGCGCGTTCGATCGCAGCCTTGGGTAGCAGCGCGGGCTCCGGGTGGGTTTCATCCAGGTACTCGATGATCGACAGCGACTGCGTCAGCACCGCCGGGCCGTCGCGCAGCAGCGGCACCAGGCGCGCGGCCGACACCGCGGAAAAGGACTCGTCGAACTGCTCGTTCTTGGCCAGATGCACCGGCTTGTAGTCATAGGCCAGGCCCTTGAGCGCCAGCGCGATCCGCACCCGGTACGACGCCGAGGACCGGAAGTAGTTGTAGAGCTCCATGCCGCCGGCTCCGGCTATCGAACGGCGACCCGCAGGGTTCCCAGGCCGGCGATCGCGCCTTCCATCACATCACCGCGCACAACGGCGCCCACGCCAGCGGGTGTTCCCGTGTAGATCAGGTCGCCAGGCTGCAGCACCCAGGCCGCAGAGAGATGCTCGATCGTCTCGGCAACGCTCCAGATGAGGTCGGCCAGATCACCCTTCTGGCGCAGTTCGCCGTTGACCTTGAGCGTGATCGCGCCGCGCGTCAACTCGCCCGTGGCGCTGATGGGATGCATGACTCCGATCGGAGCAGACTGGTCGAACGCCTTGCCGATGCTCCAGGGCCGGCCCTGCTTCTTCATGTCGTTCTGCAGGTCGCGGCGCGTCATGTCCAGCCCGATCGCATAGCCCCAGATGTAGCGCGCCGCATCAGCGGCGCGGATGTCGCGTCCACCCAATCCGATGCCCACGACAAGTTCGATCTCGTGATGCAGATTCTTCGTCAGGCTCGGATAGTCGATCGTGCCCGTCTCGCCATCGGCCACCGGAACTGCGGCATCGGCCGGTTTGGTGAAGAAGAACGGCGGCTCGCGGCCGGTGTGGCCCATCTCCTGCGCGTGCTCGACGTAGTTGCGTCCGACGCAGTAGATGCGGTGCACCGGAAATCCCGCGCCGCCTGTCGTGGGCACCACAGCCTGCGGGGCTGGATTGAAGACATATGTCATGGTTGGACCGTTCCTGAAGTCAGCGTCGAGCGCAGATGATGCCACGCGCACACCGCAGGCTACACTGCGATCCGCCATGTTGGAGCCGCGACGCATCAAGCATTGCCGCGCCTGTGGAACGGCGGTTGCCTACCAGGTACCGGCTGACGACAACCGGGAACGCGCCGTCTGTGCGGCCTGCGGCACGATTCACTACGAGAACCCGCTCAACGTGGTCGGGACCGTTCCGGTGTGGGGCGAACAGGTGCTGTTGTGTCGACGCAATATCGAACCTCGCTTTGGTCTGTGGACGCTGCCCGCCGGGTTTCTGGAGCTGGGCGAGAGCACCGATTCGGGCGCCCTTCGCGAGACGGTCGAGGAGGCCGGCGCGCAAATCGAACTGCAGGGCCTCTTCTCGGTACTCAACGTGGTTCGCGTGGGACAGGTGCATTTGTTCTACCGTGCACGCATGCTCAGCGCCGACCTGGCACCTGGCCCGGAGACGATCGAAGCGCGATTGTTTCGCGAGCACGAGGTGCCCTGGGACGAGATCGCGTTTCGTACCGTGCGTGAGACGCTGGTGCGCTTCTTCGACGATCGCCGGCGTGGTCAATTCGGCCTGCACTGCGCCGACATCGGATGACGATGAGCATGACGACCGTCACACCTCCGCGTGACCCGGCACCTGCCGGACCCGCGGTCGTGGGCGCTGCCGCGGGGCGGCTGCGCGAGGACTTGATCCACCCTGATCCGCTGCTCGACTGCCTGGTCGAGGTCTGCCGCCTGCACGGCCTCGGTGCGTCGCGCGCGTCGTTGTCCGCCGGGCTGCCGCTCGTGGCCGGGCGCCTGACCCTCGATCTGGCCGAGCGCGCCGCTGCGCGTGCCGGCATGTCCGCCCGTCTGCAGCGCCTGCCGCTGTCGGAGATCGACACGGCGACGCTGCCTGCGGTGCTGATCCTCAGCGGCAACAAGGCCTGCGTGCTGCAGGGGTGGAGCGCGGACGGTTCCAGCGCCCAGGTGCTGCTGCCGGAAACCTCGCAGGGGTCGGTCACCCTGACTCGCGAGGAACTCGCTGCGCGCTACGCAGGCGTCGTCCTGTTCGTCCGTCCGCATTTTCGATTCGACAACCGAGCGCCCGAGCAGCGGCCCGGTCGCCAGGGCCACTGGTTCTGGAGCGCGGTGCTGGCACAGCGATTCGTCTACCGCGATGTGCTGCTCGCGGCCCTGCTGGTCAACTTCTTCGCGCTCGCCCTTCCGTTGTTCACGATGAACGTGTACGACCGCGTCGTGCCCAACAACGCGGTTGAGACACTGTGGGCACTGGCAATCGGCGTTTTGCTGGTGTTCGCAGCGGACCTGGCGCTGCGCAAGCTGCGCAGCCGGTTTGTCGACGAGGCCAGCGCGCGCATCGACGTCGAGCTCTCGGCACGGCTGATGGAACGTGTGCTGGGCATGCGCCTGGAAAACCGGCCCGAGTCGGTAGGCTCCTTCGCGTCCAATCTGCGGGGTTTCGAGCAAGTGCGCGACTTCATCGCATCGAGCACCGTCGCCGCGCTGATCGACTTGCCGTTCGCGGCGCTCTTCGTGGCGGTAACGCTTTGGATCTCTCCCTGGTTGGCGCTACCGACCGTTGCGATCTTCATTGCGATCGTGATCATGGGTTCGGTGGCACAGCATCGATTGCACGAACTCGCGCAGACCACGTACCGCGCCACGGCGCAACGCCACGCGACACTGATCGAGAGCCTGGGCGGCATCGAGACGATCAAGACGCAGTGCGCCGAGGGCGTCGTCCAGGCCCGGTGGGAACGCGCCAACGCCTTTCTGGCCCGCGTCAATGTGCGCATGCGCAGCCTCTCGTCGAGCGCGATGTACACAGCCGGCACCATGACGCAGCTGGCCAGTGTGGCGGTGATCGTCATCGGCGTGTATCTGATCAGCCAGCGCGAGCTGACGATGGGTGCGCTGATCGCCTGCAGCATGCTGGCCGGCCGCGCGCTCGCGCCCGCGGGCCAGGTCGTCGGGCTGCTGATGCAATACCAGGGCGCGCGCACCGCGCTCGAATCGTTGGACAAGCTGATGGCCAAGCCCGTGGAGCGGCCGGCGCCCGATGAAGGCGGCCAACCCTTCATCCAGCGCCGCGAGCTCAAGGGCGACATCGAGTTCCGCGGCGTGCGCTTCAACTATCCAGGTCGCGATGACGCGGCCTTGGACGGTATCAGCTTCCGCCTTGCAGCCGGCGAGCGCGTCGCGCTGATCGGCCGCGTGGGCTCGGGCAAGTCGACCATTCAGCGCCTGGTAATGGGGCTGTACCATCCGAGCGAAGGCGCCGTGCTTCTCGATGGCATCGACATCCGGCAGCTGGATCCTGCAGATGTGCGGCGAAATCTCGGCTACGTGTCGCAGGACGTGCTGTTGTTCTATGGCTCGATGCGCGACAACATCACTCTCGGATTGCCGTTCGCCGACGACACGGCGATCGTGGCCGCCGCCGAGACTGCCGGGCTGGCGGACTTCGTGAATCGCCATCCGCGCGGATTCGACATGCCGGTGGGCGAGCGCGGCGAGTCGCTGTCGGGCGGACAGCGGCAATGCGTGGGACTGGCGCGCGCACTGCTGCACAACGCGCCGGTGATGCTGCTCGACGAGCCCACCAGCGCCATGGACTTTTCGACCGAGGCCCACATCACGTCACGCATCACAGCATGGGCGGTGCACAAGACCGTCGTCTTGGTCACACACCGCACGTCGCTGCTGTCGATGGTCAATCGTGTGATCGTCATCGACGGCGGCAAGGTCGTGGCCGACGGCCCGCGCGACCGCATCATGGAAGCGCTGCAGACCGGGCGCATCGCGAAGGCGGCATGAGCACACCCACACCCGACACCGTCCGCGCGCCCGCATTCGTCGGCGTGCGGATGATGGGTTGGCTCGATCGGGTTCGGGTCTGGATTCAGCCGCTTGCCGACCGTGTACTAGGCCCCACGCTCAGCGAGGCCGACGCGGTTGGTGCCGGTGTTCGCAGTTTTGAGCAAGAGGCCGATGCGCTGATATCGCGTCAACGCACGCGTGGCGCGCAGAAGATCGTGCGTGCTGCTGCAGCGGCAGTGCTGGTCTTGCTGGTGTGGGCGGCTCTCGCGCCGATCGACGAAGTCACGCGGGGCGAGGCGCGCGTCATCCCTTCGCGTCAGTTGCAGGTGGTGCAGTCGCTCGACGGCGGCGTCGTGGCCGAGATCCTGGTGCGCGAAGGCCAACTGGTGGAGGCCGGCCAATTGCTGTTGCGTATCGACGAAACGCGGGCCGGCGCTGGTGTGCGCGAAAGCGCGGCACAGGGCCTCTCCCTGCGCGCGCGTTCAGCCCGACTGCGCGCACTGGCCGAAGGCTCGACCTTCGCGCCGCCGCCTGCGCGCGATGATGAAGAGCGCCGCGCGGTCCTGGACGAAAAGCGGCTCTATGAGTCTCGGCTCAGCGAACTGTCGACCCAGTTGTCGATCAACCGGCAGCAACTCGCACAACGCCAGCAGGAATTGAACGAGATGCTCTCCAAGCGCGCTGCGGCGCAACGTGGCCTGGAGCTGACGCAACAGGAACTGACGCAAACCCGTCCGCTGTTGGCCACGGGCGCGGTATCGCAGGTCGACGTGTTGAGGCTCGAACGCGAGGTGTCGCGCTTTCGGGGCGAACTGGAGCAGGCGACGGCACAGATCGCTCGCGTCGAGGCCTCGATCGGCGAGAGCCAGCGCAAGGCTCAGGAGACCGAGTTGACCTTCCGCAACGAAGCGCGCAAGGAGCTTGGCGAAACGATGGGCAAGCTCAACGCCTTGAACGAGGGCGCAGTTGCCTTGGCCGATCGCGTCGAGAAGGCGCAGGTCAGGTCGCCGGTACGCGGCCGGGTACAGCGATTGTTGGCCAACACGATCGGCGGCGTCGTGCAACCCGCGAAGGACATCGTCGAAATCGTGCCGCTGGACGACAGCCTGGTGCTGGAGGCTCGTGTCGCACCCAAAGACATTGCCTTCATCCATCCTGGCCAGACGGCATTGGTCAAGTTCACGGCCTACGACTTCTCGATCTACGGCGGTCTGGAGTCCAAGGTAGAGAACATTTCGCCCGACAGCGTGATCGACGAGCGCGGCAATGCCTATTACCTGGTGCGAGTGCGCACGGCGCAGGCCGGGTTCGGCGACAAACTGCCGATCATTCCGGGCATGACCGCAGACGTCGAAGTGCTGACAGGTCGCAAGTCGGTGCTGGCGTTCCTGCTGAAGCCGATTCTGAAAGTGCAGTCGCGCGCTTTGACCGAGCGGTAATTCCGCACGTCGGCAACTCGCGCCAGCGCCGCGCGCGCGCTGGATTCGGACGGTCACACAACGTCGTGCGCAGCCGCATCGTCACATCTGGTGACAGGCTTCACGGCACCACTGGGGACGGCGTCAGCGACCGTCATGTTCTGCGTCTATTCTCGGCGCGGAATGCACCCAAGCGTGCGAAGGTCCCAGCATGCCCACCATGAACAAGACCGATTTCGGAACCGTGACCGCGATCTGGGGGAAGGCCTGGATTCGAAATGTCGACGGCAGCTTCCGCCAGCTGGCGGTGGGCGACAGCCTGCGCAAGGGCGATGTCGTTCTGACAGCGCAGGATGCGATCGTTCGTATCGGCGACATCGACGCGCAAATTGCCGCCGCGCCGGCCGCCGGACCCGCTGTCTCAACCGATCTCGATCGGATCATCGATGCCGTGGATGCCGGCGAACCGCGCGAGGCACCTGCCGCCGGCTTGGCGGGCGGCGCGGGCGGTAACCTGCAGCCTGGGTTTCGCGTGGGACGCGTCTCGGAATCGCCATCCGCTGCGTTCGTGCCATCGTCGAACGCGAGCGACATCCCCACCGATTTGCACTTCGTCAGCTCGACCCCGCCAGAGCTGACGGTCAGTGCTCTCGCGCTCGGCATGACCTCGATCCAGGCGTTTGAACAAGGCCCCAATGTCAATCTGGGTCTGACCGCGCCGCCCGGCACGACGCGGGTCATCATGGATTCCGTGCCATCGGTCGGCGTGCTGCTGCGCGCCGACGGAACGGCGGTCACGACCGGCAGCACGCTGACGCCAGCACAACTGTCCGGGCTGATCTATGTGCCGCCTGCTGATTATTTCCCCGGCACTGCAGTCGGTGATATTCGCTACACGGTCGGCAACGGCAGCGGTAGTGCGACCGGCGCGGTGGTCATCAATCTGGTTGCGGTCAACGACGCGCCGGCCGCCGTTGTCGGCAACGGCGCCGGACTCGAAGACCACACGATTCCGGTTGCGTTGATCGGAACCGACGTCGACGGCACGATCACCGGCGTCGTGGTCGACCGCCTGCCGACCTTCGGCACCCTGCTCCTGCCGGGCGCCGTCGCGCCGGTCGCGATCGGCCAGAGGCTGACGCCGGCTGAGGCGGCGAATCTGCAGTTTCGGCCCGAAACGGATCAGGCTGGCAACACGAGCATCGGGTTCTCGGTGATCGACGACGCGGGCGCCGCGTCAACGAGCAGCAATTGGCACATCAACATCATCGCTGTCAACGACGCACCGATCGCACTGGGCGATGCGGCCGTGACGCGCGGCACGACGCCAGTGACCGTGAACGTGCTGGCCAATGACAGCGATGTCGAAGGCGATCCAATCCGGATCACCGACGCCACGGTCGCACCCGCGCTTGGCACGGTGACGATCCTGCCGAACGGCAGTTTGAGCTTCGTGGCCGCTCCCGGCGTGGTAGGTCCGGTCAGCATCACCTACACGGTGAGCGACTCCGGCGGCGCGAGCACGAACGCGACGCTCGATGTGCTGGTTCGGTCGGAAATTCCACCGGTCGTGACCGTCGACGTAGCCCCGTTCGGCAACGACGCCACCCCGCAGATCGCGGGAACCACGAACCTGGCATTGGGCAGCACGGTGTTGCTGACGGTCACCGACAGCGCTGGTCAGACGCAGACGTTCGCGACCACCGTAGCGTCGAACGGCAGCTACGCAGCAGCCGTGCCGGCAGCGTTGATCGAAGGGCCGTTCACGGCCGTGGCCAGCGTCGTCGATGCCGCGGGCGACACGGCAAACGCCAGCGACACCGGGTTCATTGATTTGACGCCACCGCAACTTTCCGTTGTCGGGCCCGCAATCACTGCCGATTCGACCCCTACGTTTTCTGGTGGCACTGACCTTCCGGCAGGCTCGATCGTTACCCTGCGCATCACCGACAGTGCCGGCGTCACCCAGACCGCGACCACCACGGTGCAGCCAGGCGGCAATTACACCGCCGATGCTGCCAGTCCGCTCGCCGACGGAACCTACACAGTGCAGGCATCCGCTAGCGATCCAGCCGGCAATCAAGCGCTGGCGACAGCCGGCGGCACGGTTGACCAGACGGCGCCCACGATCACCGTCGATGCGCCATCGCTGGGCAACGACAACACACCGACGGTCACCGGCACCACCAGTCTGCCTCCCGGTAGCACAGTGCGCATCACGTTTACTGATTCACTGGGGCAGACACAGACGATCACGGCCACAGTTTCGGCACCGGGCACGTTCAATGCGACGCCAACTGCTGCGTTGCCGGATGGACCGTACACGGCTCGTGCCACCGCAACCAACTCGGTCGGCAGCAGTGCCGACGCAATCGACAGCGGCGCAGTCGATACCGTGCCACCGACTCCCACTCTCAGCCTGGATGCCATCGCCGGCGACGACCAGCTCAATGCCGGCGAAGCAGGCGCAGCGTCGATACTCCTGACCGGTCACGCCGGTGGTGACGCACAATCGGGTGACCTCGTCACGTTGCGCATCGGCGCAACGGCCGTGACAGCGGTCGTACAAGCTGACGGAACGTTTTCAGCCTCTGTCAGCGGGGCGCTCCTCGCCGCCGGCAGCAGCGTTGTCGCATCGATCAGCAGTGCAGATGCAGCCGGCAATGTCGGCAGCGCCAGCGTCACGCGCCCCTACTCGATCAACGCTGCACCGATGGCCGTTGCGGACTCCGCCTCGGCAGCCGAAGACGGGCCCGTTCTAGCCGGTGACGTAACGCCAAGCACTCCAGGTCAGGACTCCGATCCCGAGGGCGACCCGCTGACCGTTATCGGCATCGCTGCCGGGGCCGTCGTTCCAGCCAGCGGAGGTGTCGGCGCTGCAGTCACCGGCGCCTGGGGCGCACTCACGCTCAACTCCGACGGCAGCTACACGTACGCGCCGTCCGCAGCAGCACAATCTCTGGCAGCGGGTGAAACACAAGTCGACGCCTTCACCTACCGTATTGCCGATACCGCAGGAAACGAGGCGACGGCGAAGCTGGTCATCACCATCACCGGCTCCAACGACGCCGCCGTGCTGTCCTCGGCCACCGCCACCCTGACCGAGTCCGACACCGCGCTGTCCACCAGCGGCACGCTCACCATCA
>Ga0209253_10000429_pt1 | contig 36143 bp, 40 predicted proteins | sample FrelakmetBRP12BR_FD_187145 | JGI IMG/M metagenome (GOLD analysis project Ga0209253, IMG submission 187145) | Freshwater lake sediment microbial communities from the University of Notre Dame, USA, for methane emissions studies - BRP12 BR (SPAdes)... | ecosystem: Environmental > Aquatic >... | reverse complement strand
CGCGCGCTTCGGCACCGAATTGCTCCGGCGCCGCTGGATCGCCGGCAGGACGTCGCTGCGCCTGATCCTCGGGAACGCGCTCGGCGTCCGGCCCGCGGAGGTCCCGCTCGCCCGCGGGTGGCGCGGCCGGCCGCAGCTTGCCGACACCGGGCCGGGCATCGACTTCAACGTCTCGCACACGGGGGGCGTGGCGTTGATCGCGGTCGCGCGCGACGTGCCCGCCGGCATGCGGATCGGCGTCGACGTCGAGCGCGCCGATCGCGACGTCGGCGCCGACCGCCTGGCGCGCAAGTTCCTGACGCCCCGGGAACAGGCGACGCTCGCCGAAGCGGACGCCGACGGGCGCCGGCGGCGCTTCCTCCGCTACTGGACCTGCAAGGAAGCGATGAGCAAGGCGACCGGCGACGGTCTCGCGGCGCCGTTCCGCCGGCTGGACGTCCTGCTCGCGGAATCGCCCCGGCTGATCGACGGCCCGCCGCCGTACCTGCCGGACCGGTGGTCGCTGCGGCACGGAGCCGTCCCCGAGGGCTGGCTCGGTACCGTCGCGATCTGGCACGGGCCCTGATCCGTCACCCGCACCGGCCGCCGCCCGGGGGGCGATCGCGCCCCGTCCCGCCGGTCACGCGTCGGCCGGCTTCGGGTACTTCCAGCGTTTCTGGACCCACAGCCAGTCGGCGGGGCTCCTGCGGACCGCCTGCTCCAGATTGCGGGCGAAGCCTTCCATGATCGGCGAGCCCCCGCCGTCGCCGTCGAACGCATACGGCGGCTCCGCCAGCACCGTGAAGCGCACCGTGTAGTGGCCGCGGCGCACGCGGTGCATCGTCACGAAGAGCACCACGGCGTCGAGGAAGCGCGCGACCTTCTCGGCGCCGACGAAGAACGCGGTGTCCCGATGGAGCAGCCGGGTCCAGTGCTTCGGGTCGTCGCGGCGCGGCGTCTGGTCGGCGATCAGCCCGTAGCCGCGCGGCGTCCCGGCGCGGCTCATCAACTCGTAGACGAAGTCCTCGCGCCGGATCGGCTTGCCGCCGAAGCGCGAGCGCGCCTCGCGCAGATAGCGGTCGACGGCTTCGACGCGCAGCGTCTGGTAGACCGCGTCCAGGGGCAGCCCGAACGTCGCGCCACCCGCGAGCAGCAGCCATTCCCAGTTGCAGAAATGCGGCGCGAGCAGCACCACCGAGTGCTTCGCCGCGACGGCGCGGTCGATGACCTCGGGATTCTCGAAGACCACGCGCGCGCGCAGCGCGTCGGCGCTGGCGCCGAATCCCCAGGCGGCTTCCACGACGACGTCGGCGAGGTTGCGGTACGACTGCCGGACGATCGCCGCGCGCTCGGCGGCGGTCTTCTCCGGAAACGCCTGCGCGACATCCCCCGCGACCTGCTCGCGCCGCCACCGGGCGACGTGGAACCCGATCGCGTAGACGATCCAGCCGTATGCGTAGAGCAGCGGCAGCGGCGTGCGCGCCAGCGCTCTCAGCAGGAACCGCATTGTTTCAGCTGGACGACCGCTGCGCGTGGATCAGCCAGAGCCGCGCAAGATCGGCCGTCCCGTCGCTGCCCTGCACCGTCCTGAACGCCGCGACGGCCTTCGCCTTCTGGCCCGCGGCGAGATACGCGATCGCGAGGTGCAGCTGCGCTTCGTCCGGCCGGTTGATGCCGCCCTTCTGGATCCCCTGCTCCATCAGCGCCACGCCCTTGTCGAACTGGCCGGCAGTCACCATCGCGTAGCCGACGCTCAGGAGCGCGCTGCCGTCCTTCGCGGCGCCGGCGTCCCGCGCGTTCTGCGCGAGCATCCGGTCGTCCTCGACGACCTGCTTCGCCGCGGTGTCGCGCAGCTTGCGCTGCAGCTCGGCGTCGGCGCCCGTGCCGAGCAGGCCGGAGGCGAACCCCTGCTCGACGACGCGTTTCGCCTCGGCGGGAAAGCCGGCCTTCAATGCGAGTTGCGCCATCGCCGTGTACTGCGCGGCGCTCGTCAGGTTGCCCGTCGCCTCCCGCAGCCGCAGCGCGTCGAGCAGCAGGTACTCCGGGAACCCCGGCCGGCTCTCGACGCGGCCGATTGCGTCGGCCCAGTATTCCTTCTTCGGGTAGTACGCGAGCAGCTTGTCCAGCACCTGGACGTAGCCGGCGTTGTCGTTCTGCTTGATGTAGGAACTCGCGAGCAGCTGCAGCTTCTCCAGCGTGGGCGGCGGCGCCGCTTTCTCGTCGGCGTCGACCATCGCGCGGAGCTCCGTCGCGGCGGCCGCGAAGTCGTTGGCGAGATAGAGCGACTTGGCGCGCAGCAGGGGCATCTGCGGATCGGTGCCGCCGTCCTTCGCGTAGCGCGCCGCCCACGTCGCGGCCTTCGGGTAGTCGGCCATCCGGAAGTACGTGAGCGCCAGCGCCTGGGCCGCCCTGAGCTGATCGGCCGGCGGCGCGCGCCCGGAGGCGACGACCGCCTCGAGCGCCTTGACGGTGGTCGGCATGTCGCCGGCGCCGGCGGCGGCGACGCTGCGCGTGCGGTCGATGACGTAATTCTCGAAGGGGGTGCGGTCGGGGACCGCGTCCGCCTCGCGCACCTTGGCGAGCGCCTCCGGGAACTTCTTGGCCTTGATGAGCTCCTCGGCGGCGACCAGCGGCGTCGCCACCTCGGGTCGAATCGTCTCGGCCTTGGTCTCGGCGGTTTGCGCCGGCGCGACGGTCGGAAGCAGGGCCACGAGCGCGGCGACGGCGATGAGCTCGCGCCAGGGAAAGCGATGGCGATTCATGGGTCGGGCCTTCAGCGGTTGGGCGAAGGCGCGCGGGCGGCTGGCCCGGTCGCGCAAACCCGGCATTCTACAAGTTTTCCGAGGGCGGCACGGAGCGCGGCGCGACCTGCTCGCGGCCGGCCCTGACCACGCCGCGGCGGATCTGGTCCTGCTCGATGGACTCGAACAGCGCCTTGAAATTGCCCTCCCCGAACCCCTCGTTGCCCTTGCGCTGGATGAACTCGAAGAACACCGGCCCGAACTGGTTTTCCGAGAAGATCTGCAGCAGCAGCTTGCCCGGCTCGCCGTCGATGAGGATGTTCCGCTTCGCGAGCTCCGCGAGCGGCTCGCCGTGCCCCGGAATCCGCTTGTCGACCTGCTCGTAGTACGTGGCCGGGGTCGCCAGCAGCTTGACCCCCGCCGCCGTCAGCGAATCGACGGTCCGGTACAGGTCGGCCGAGCCCATCGCGATGTGCTGCACGCCTTCCCCGTGATAGCGGTCGAGGTATTCCTGGATCTGGCCGGGCTTCTCCTGGCCTTCCTCGTTGATCGGGATCCGGATCTTGCCGCAGGGGCTCGTCATCGCGCGCGACTTGATGCCGGTGACCTGCCCCTCGAGGTCGAAGTAGCGGATCTCGCGGAAATTGAAGAGCCGCTCGTAGTAGCCCGACCACTCGTCCATCCGGCCGCGGTGCACGTTGTGCGTCAGGTGGTCGATGTACGTGAGCCCGTGCCCGGGCGGGTTCCGGGGCGCGCCGGCGATCGGCGCAAAGTCGACGTCGTAGATGCCGATGTCGCCGATCTCGCCGGGCCGTGCGCCGTCCTTGCCGCGCCAGCGATCCACGAGATAGATCATCGAGTCGCCGATGCCCTTGATGCCGGGAATGTTGAGCTCGCCCGGCCCGCCGGTGGAATCGTAGCCCCACGCCCCGAGCGAGATCGCGCGCCGGTAGGCCTCTCCGGCGTCGCGCACGCGGAAGGCGATCGCGCAGATCGACGGCCCGTGCAGCCGGGCGAAGCGCTGCGCGAAGCTGTCCGGCTCGGCGTTGAGGATGAAGTTGATCCCGCCCTGGCGGTAGAGCGTGACCTTCTTCCGGCGGTGCCGCGCGACCGCCGTGAAGCCCAGCCGCTCGAACATCCGGCCCATCGCCTCCGGGTCCGGCGCCGCGTATTCGACGAACTCGAAGCCGTCGGTTCCCATCGGGTTGTCCCACGGGACGAATGTCCCTCGCGCTTCGCCCATCAGTGCCCGCCCGGCCGCCCGAAGGGCACTGTGCTCCCCCTCGGGGGGCAGCGAACGAAGTGAGCGTGGGGGCCGTCCATCCACCCGCCCGGCCGCCCGAAGGGCACTGTGCTCCCCCTCGGGGGGCAGCGAACGAAGTGAGCGTGGGGGCCGTCCATCTCAGCCCTCCAGAAGTTTCGCCGCGATCTGCTGCGGCGTGAGTCCGGCATTCGCCGCGGCGGCCTGCCGCTCGCGCTCGAGATTGCGCTCCAGCTGGACTTTCGCGGAACGGTACTGCTTCGGCCACTCGATGTCGGCGTAGCCGATCTTCGCGGCCTCGCCCAGCGTCCACGCCGGGTTCGCGAGGTGCGGCCGCGCGATGGCGCACAGGTCGGCGCGGCCCGCGGCGATGATGCCGTTCGCGTGATCGGCCTCGAAGATCGCGCCGACGGCGATCGTCGCGATGCCGGCCTCGTTGCGGATGCGATCGGCGAACGGCGTCTGGTACATGCGGCCGTAGACGGGCTTCGCGTCCGCGACAACCTGCCCCGACGAGCAGTCGATCATGTCGGCGCCGGCGGCCTTGAACAGGCGCGCGATCTCGACCGCGTCGTCGGGCGTGATGCCGCCGTCCGCCCAGTCGTGCGCGGAGATCCGCACGCTGATCGGCTTGTCCGCGGGCCACACGGCACGGATCGCCGCGAAGACCTCCAGCGGATAGCGACAGCGGTTGGCGAGGCTGCCGCCGTAGTCATCCTGCCGCCGGTTGGTGAGCGGCGAGATGAAGCCCGACAGCAGGTAGCCGTGCGCGCAGTGGAGCTCGAGCCAGTCGAAGCCCGCCTCCGCCGCGCGGCGGGCCGCCGCGACGAATTGGTCCCTGATGCGCGCGAGATCGTCGGGCGTCGCTGCGCGCGCCGTCTGCGACACGCCGGCGAGATACTGCTGCGCGCTCGCCGCCACGAGCGGCCAGTTGCCCTCCGGCAGCGGCCGATCCTCCCCGCCGGCCCACGGCACGCAGGTCGAGCCCTTGGCGCCAGCGTGGCCCAGCTGCATCGCGATCTTCGCGTCGGTTTCCCCGTGCACGAAATCGACGACGCGCCGCCACGCATCGCGCTGCGCGTCGGTCCACAGGCCGGCGCAGCCCGGCGTGATCCGCGCGTCCGGCGCGACGCAGGTCATCTCCGCGAAGACCATGCCGGCGCCCCCGAGCGCGCGCGCGCCGAGGTGCACCAGGTGATAGTCGCCCGGGACGCCGTCCCTGGCCGAGTACTGCGCCATCGGCGACACGACGATCCGGTTCCTGACGACGACGCCGCGCGCGCGGAAAGGGGTCAGCATCGGCGGGATGCTGCGCGCGGTCGCCGGCATCGGCAGGCCCGCCGCCGCGAACGCCCGCGCCGCGAGCCAGCGCTCGTAACGCTCGACGTAGCCGGGATCGCGCAAGCGCAGGTTCTCGTGCGAGATGCGCTGGCTGCGCGTAAGCATCGAGTACGCGAACTGCTCGGCGTCGAACCGCGTGTAGCGGCGGACGTTCTCGAACCACTCCATCGAGTTGCGCGCCGAGCTCTGGATCTTCAGCACCTCGATCGATCGCGCGTCCTGGTACACCGCGAGCACCTTGTCCACGCCCTCGGCCCCGTGCGTGGCGAAAGCGCGCGCGAGCCCGATCGCGTCCTCGAGCGCGAGCTTGGTGCCCGAACCGATCGAGTAGTGCGCCGTGTGCGCGGCGTCTCCCATCAGCACCACCGGGACGGGCTTCGCGCCGACGGCGATCCAGTGCACCCAGTTCGCGCAGACGATCCGCGGGAACCTGATCCAGATCGCCGACCCGCGCAGGTGCGACGCGTTGGAGAGCAGCCGGTGGCCGTCCAGATACGCGGCGAAGAGCCTCTCGCAGAAGGCGATGCCTTCTTCCTGGCTCATCCGGTCGAGGCCGGCCGCCTGCCACACCTCCTCGGGCGTTTCGACGATGAACGTCGACGTGTCGCCGTCGAACTGGTAGATGTGCGCCTGGAACCAGCCGTGCTCGGTCTCCTCGAAGGCGAAGGTGAAGGCGTCGAACTTCTTCTTGGTGCCGAGCCAGACGAAACGGCAGCGGCGCGCGTCGACGTCCGGTCGGTACGCGTCCTCGTAGCGCGCGCGGATCGCGCTGTTGATGCCGTCGCAAGCGATCACGACGTCGGCGCCGTGCTGCGCCGCGACCTGCCGGTCGTCGTCGACGTTCGTCTCGAACACGAGCGTGACGCCCAGCTCCTCGCACCGCGCCTGCAGGATGTTGAGGAGCCGCTTGCGGCCGATGCCGCAGAAGCCGTGCCCGCCGGACGTGATCTTGCGCCCCTTGAAGAAGACGTCGATGTCGTCCCAGTGGTTGAACGCCTGCAGGATCGTCCGCGCGGTCGGCTCGTCGGCGGCAACGAGGTTGCCGAGCGTCTGGTCCGAGAACACGACGCCCCAGCCGAACGTGTCGTACGGGCGGTTGCGCTCGACGACGACGACCTCGTGCGCCGGATCCTGCTTCTTCATCAGCAGGCCGAAGTAGAGCCCGGCCGGCCCGCCGCCGATGCACACGATCTTCACGCGGCCCCCTGCGCCGGGCCGCGGATGTCCGCCTCGACCAGCGCGCGCAGCTCCGGCGTCACCGTCGGCTTCACGCCGAACCATTTCGCGAACCCGAACCCGGCCTGGTGCAGCAGCATGCCGAGCCCGTCGACCGTCCGGTGGCCGCGCCGCCGCGCATCGGCGAGGAGCGGCGTCTCCAGCGGCACGTAGACCATGTCGCAGACGATCGCGCCCGGCCGCAGCGGTCCGAGGTCGATCGCGAGCGGCGGCTTGCCCTCCATCCCACACGACGTGCAGTTGACGAGCAGGTCGGCCGCCGGCAGCAGCCGCGGCAGCGCGTCGACGCCGTGCACCTCGACCTGCGCGCCGAAGTACTGCGCGAGGCTCTGCGCGTGCCCGCGCGTGCGATTGACCACGACGACCGCCATCCCGCGCTGGAGCAGTGCATAGGTCGCCGAATGCGCCGCGCCGCCCGCCCCGAGAATGACGGTGCGACCGCGCGGCACGACCCAGCCGGGCATCGTCTGGTCGAGATTGGTGACGAAGCCGTGGGCGTCGGAATTGCCGCCGACCAGCACGCCACTTTCGAACCAGAGCGTATTTACGGCGCCAATCGCCTGCGCCGCGGCGTCGCGCCGCGCGACCCGCTCGAACGCGGCCTCCTTGTGCGGCACGGTGACGTTGCCGCCGACGTAGCCCCGGGTCGGCAGCTGCGCCAGGAAGGTGGCGAAATCCTTCGGCGCGACGTCCTGGAGATCGTAGTGGCCCGGAATGCCCAGCGTCGCGAGCCAGTGGTTGTGGATCAGCGGCGAGCGCGAGTGGGCGATCGGATGGCCGATGACGCAGGCGCGGGGGATCGAGACGATGCTCATGCGTTATTCTAGCGTTTGCCGTGCGCCGCGCCGGTCGAACGCGAGCGCATCGGCGATCCGACCCGCCCCTGCCCCCCGCATCCGCAATGTCCCGTTGATCCGATGTCGGCCGACGCTCCCCCAACCGCCTGCGCCGAGCCGGAGTTCGGCCCCTGGAACCCGGGACTCGACTCGCGCATTCCGCGGCAGCTCCTGCCGCTGGCCACGATCTTCCGGCCGGAGAACGTCTTCACCGACGTCGCCAGGGCCGAGGAGCTCTCCGACTTCACCGGCCTCGAGTTCACCGAGATCGTCGCGTTCCGGCCCGAGCGCCTGGCGCTGCACGAGCTCCTCGTTCGCGTCACCGCCGACTTCTCCGTTCCCGACGGATCGAAGATCGAGGATCTCGGCATCAATTTCCGCGGGATCGTGCGCGTGCTTCTGGCCCGGCACGTCGCGCCACGGCTGGCCATGATCGCCTCGACGTACGATTCGCTGCGGCAGCAGCTCGCGAACGCCGTCGAGACCGAGCTCGCGCCCCTGCTCCCCGCCCCCGCGAGCGCCGTCGCGGCGCCGGCAAAGGGCGCCCGCGGGCTCTTCGCGCGCCTGGGGCGAAGCCGCGGCGATACCCGGGACGCGGACACCGAGCCGCAGGACCGCGTGGTCGCGGCCTTGCAGGCGAAAGGCAACGAAGCGGGCGACGCCGTGCGCAGGGCGGCGTGCCGCGCGCTGGCGCGAGTCGTCTCCGCGCTCCTCGTGCGCCACGGTCGCGTGTGGGGCAGCCGCGAGCTGATCGCCGCGCTCGCGACAGACATCGCGTGCAACCACCTCGCGGCGGACGAGATCGGCCACCTTCTCGACGGCTGGCTGCCGGACGCCGCCGAGGCCGAGGGCTACCTGCTCCTGCCGCGCCAGGAGCGGCCGGTCGTCATGAACACCAAGGGCCCGTCGGCGTCGGGGAAGAGCACGCTGCGGCCGCTGCAGCGGCGCCTCGCCGGCGACATCGGCGTGGACTGGAGCGAGTTCGCGCTGATCAGTCCCGACATCTGGCGCAAGCAGCTGCTCGACTACGGCGCGCTGGGCGCCGCGTACAAGTATGCGGGCGCGTTCACCGGCGACGAGCTGCACATCGTCGACCAGAAGCTCGATCGCTACATGGCGCGCAAGGCCGAGCGCGGGAACATGACACACCTGCTGATCGACCGCTTCCGGTTCGACAGCTTCGCCGCCGATTCGAACGAGGCGGGGAGCAACCTGCTGACGCGCTTCGGGCAGATCGTCTACCTCTTCTTCATGATCACGCCGCCGGCGTCGCTGGTCGAGCGCGCCTGGAAGCGCGGTCTGGACGTCGGGCGGTACAAGGCGGTCGACGACACGCTGGCCCACAGCGTCGAGGCGTACTCCGGCATGCCGCAACTCTTCTTCACGTGGGTGCGACGGTCCGACAAGCGCGTGCATTTCGAATTCCTCGACAACAGCGTCGAGCAGGGCGAGCGCCCGCGCACGGTCGCGTTCGGCTGGAACGACGAGTTGAACGTGCTCGACGTCCGCTGCATCCTCGACGTCGAGCGCTACCGCCGGGTCAACGTCGACGCGACCGCGCCGGAGCGTCTCTTCGACGACCCGATGCTGCTCGCTGCGGACAGGAACGCGGGCTTTCTCCGGCAGTGCGTCGCCGCGTTTCGCGAGGTCAGCTTCGCGGACCAGGCGAGCGGGCGCGTCTACCTGCGCATCGCCGCCGGCGTCCCGGTGTGGGCCGATCGCGAAGCGCTGGCGAAGGCGATCGCGGATCCGGACACGCGCGCCGGGCTGATGGCCGCCGCGCCGGCCGCGTTCGATCGCGCCGTTCCCTCGCCGGACCACCCCACGTTTCTGCGCGAACTGACGGGCCCCGAGCGGATGCACACGCTCGGCGCCTGGGGCGCGCCCGCCTGACGGATCGCCGCTACCGCGGTTCCTCGGGCAACGGAGGAAGCGCGCGCAGCCAGGCGATCATCGCCGCGAGGTCCTGGGGCGTGAGCTGGCTCGTCGTGTTGCGCACGACCTCGGCCATCGTCTCGTCGGCGGAATCGAAATCGGGCGTCATGCCCGTCAGCAGGAACTCCCGCAACTCCGCGTCGCTCCACTTCCCCAGGCGCGTGGGCGTGAGGTTCGGGATGCCCTTGCTGCCCATCTTTCCTCCGGCGAGCTTGCGGTCCCGCTGCGGCCCGGCGAGGAAATTGCGCGGCGTGTGGCATTCGCCGCAATGGCCGAGCGCTTCGCCCAGGTAGGCGCCGCGATCGGCTGCGGACGCGCTCCGGCCGTCGCTGGCGAACGGGCCGGGCGTGAAGAAGAGCCACTTCCACGCCGCGATCGAGAACCGCCAGCCGAACGGGAAGCGCACGTCGTGCGCCCGGTTCGCGCGGCTGTTCGGCGGCAGCGATTGCAGATACGCCCAGAGATCCCGCAGGTCGTCCGCGCTGATCCGCGTGAACGACGGATAGGGAAACGCCGGGTAGTAGTGGGCGCCGTCGGGGCGCAGCCCTTCCCGCATGGCGCGGACGAAGTCGGCTTCGCTCCAGCGTCCCAGGCCCGCCTGCGGATGCGGCGTGAGGTTCGGGCCGTAGAAGGTTCCGTAGGGCGTCTTCAGCGCGCGGCCGCCGGCGAACGGCACGGCGTCCTTCGCGGTGTCCGTGTGACAGCCGACGCATCCTCCCGCGGCGGCGAGGTATCGCCCGCGCAGCGCATCGCCCGCGGCGCAGGCGCTCCCGATCGTCGCGGTCAGCGCGAGGACGAGAGCGATCACCCGCAGGCGCGGGCCCATCTGCGGTCTCGCGGGAAGCGCTACTGCTTCTGCCGGAAGGCGTCGTGGCAGCCGCCGCAGGCCTTCGCCGCGTCGTTGATCGCCGCCTTCGTGCTCGCCTCGTTGCCGCTCTTCGCCGCCGTCACGAACTTCGTCATCTCCGCGAACATCGTCTCCTGCGCCGCCTTGAATTTCGCGGAATCCGAGTAGGTCTCGGGCAGCGTGCGGCTCTTCACGCCCTGGGTGCTCGGGTCGAAGCCGTCCCAGGCCAGGCGGATCAGCACGTCGAGATAGCCGGCGTTGCGCGCGACGACGGCGGCGTCGTACGGCGCCCGCCCCTGCGCCATGGCAACCAGCGGGAAGAAATACTTGCCCTGCAACTTCATCGCCGCCTGCCGCTGCTCGACGAGAACCTCGGGCTTGACCTGGGCGATGGCGTTGAGCGAACAACCTGCGCCGAGTGCGAGGGCCAGCGCGACCCCGAAGATCTTTCTGGACATTCGTTCCATCCCTGAGAGTTGCCGCGCGGCACATGCCGCGCAGGTCACCGGAAAACAGGCCGGAACGGCGGGATATTCCACGCACCGCGCCGCCGTCTGCGACGCGGGATTCTATCAAGACGCGGGAATCAGGCGAACGCGGGACGGGCGGCGGAGCGCGGTGGGCGGGACTGCCCCGCCGCGGGGGCAACGCCAGGGCGGCGTCGGTCCGGGACGGGTGCTTGCGGGGGGTCCGGGCGCGGCGCAGGTGGGGCGTCAGCCGTTCGCCCGCTGCCATGCCCTGGGCCGGACGACGTCCTTCGCGAGACCCACGGACTCCAGCAGCCGCACGGTCATCCAGGTGACGTCGAACTCCCACCACTTGTGGCCGTGCGCGGCGGCCACCTGGTCGGCGTGGTGGTTGTTGTGCCAGCCCTCGCCGTTGCTGATCCAGGCGACGAACCAGTTGTTGCGGCTGTTGTCGCCCGTGTCGTACGTCTTGTAGCCCCAGAGGTGCGCAAGCGAGTTCACGCTCCAGGTGATGTGCCAGACGGCGACCGTCCGCACGATCACGCCCCATAGCCAGAGGCTCAGCCCGAACTGCACGGCGGGCACGAGCCCGTCGTACATGAACCAGCCCGCGACGAAGCCGCCGAGGAAGTAGATCAGCCACTGCGCCAGGTTGATCCAGACGAGCCTCAGGTTGCGTTCCAGCGCGAGATAGTAGGGATCCTTGAGGATGTCGCGGGCATAGCGCTCGTACATCGCGACGTAGGCGGTGTCGCGGTTCCTCACGACGAGCCAGCCCATGTGCCCCCACCACCGCGACACCAGCGGACTGTGCGGGTCGCGCTGCCGATCGGAGTACTGGTGGTGCATCCGATGCACGGCGATCCAGCGGGCCGGCGTGTCTTCCAGGCAGCAGACGCCGAGCGTCGCGAAGATCCGCTCGAGCCAGGTGGGAACCGTCAGCCCCTTGTGCGTCAGGATGCGGTGATAGCAGAGATTGATGCCGAGCGTGCCGTACACGTACAGGCCGAGCAGCGCGAGCAGGAGGCCCGTCCAGGAGAAGAGCCACGGCAGGAAGGCCAGCGGCAACAGCAGGTGGAACAGCCCGAGGCCGCTGAGGTAGGGCCAGACCCAGCGGCCCTTCTCCACGCCGGCGGGCAACGGCAGCGAACCGACGCGCGGCGCGCCGGCGAGCGGGGGCGAGCCCTCCGCGGTGGTTCCGGGACCTGCGTCGACGGGGGTGTCTTGGACCATGGGCGAACGATTCGACGAATGAAGGGCTGCACGAGCGAAACGCGTCGGACAGTGCGCCGAGCCGTCGATATTGTCAATCGCAGGGCGAGGCAGAAGGCACGCCCTGGACTCCCGAGAGGATGCGGGATCGAGCGCTCCAGCCGCGACGCAGACGTCGACCCCGCTCTTCCCGCGCCTACCCCTTGGCGAGGTTCGCCGCGGCGAAGTCCCAGTTCAGCAGCTCGTTGATCACCGCGTTGACATAGTCGGCGCGTCGATTCTGGTAGTCGAGGTAATACGCGTGCTCCCACACGTCGATCGTCAGCAGCGGCTTCTGGCCCTTGGTGAACGGGACCTCGGCGTTCCCCGTCTTCACGATCTTGACCGCGCCGCCGTCGGCGACGAGCCACGCCCAGCCCGATCCGAACTGGGTCAGCGCCGCATTGGCGAATTCCTTCTTGAAGCCGTCAAAGCCCCCGAACGCGGCATCGATCTTCGTGGCCAGGTCGCCCTTGGGCATGCCGCCGCCCTTCGACTTCAGGCAGTGCCAGTAGAACGTGTGGTTCCAGACTTGCGCGGCGTTGTTGAAAAAACCTGCCTTGTCCGCCTTGCCCGCCGTCGCGTTGACGATCGCCTCCAGCGACTGTCCTTCGAACTCGGTGCCCGGGACCAGCTTGTTGAGGTTGTCGACGTACGTCTTGTGATGCTTGCCGTAGTGAAAGCCGATGGTTTGCGCCGAAATCACGGGCGCCAGTGCGTTGTCGGCATACGGCAGGGGGGGAAGGGTGAATTGCTCGGCCATGGCTTGCTCCTTCGTGTTGGGGTGGAAACGCCGCCAGCCCAATATCGTCGCATAGATCCCGGGGTCGTGCGCTGGATTGGCGTGTCGCAGGAAATACCCGCCTTTCCCACCCGCGGGCGCGGCTTCGCATCTGCGCCCGCACCGACCGCCGTCGGACGAGAATGCTACCGCCTGGGATACCCCGCGACGGAAGTCAGTCCGATGGAATGCGGCAGCGCGCGAATCCTCAACCGGCTCCTGCGCAGATTGCCCTCCCATACGCACAGGAAGTTGGGGCAACGAAATCGGCGCACCGGAACGAAGACGCTCAACACACGGTCCACGCCCCGACGGGGTATCCGGATCAGGATCTCACCACAGCCTGGGCATCGACAGTCGGGTGCGCTGTATTCGTAACCCCATGCGCCCGTGTCGGGCCGCGGCCTGGCCGGCCTGTACATGGGGGATGCCCCACTGGCTTCACTGGTCGGCATGATCAATCTCCTTCGCACGGAACTCGCATGGATCCGCGTCGATCCATGCGGCAATCTGCGCCGAGTCCTCGGCCGAATCTGTACGTTGTCGCACATAAGGCAAGCCCAGAGGACAGCCGACGCAGCTCGCCCGGCTTCCCCCCGGGTCGGCACGCACCCGGGCGCGCCCCGGCTGCCTTTGATGCGGGCCGGAATCGGCTCTGTGCGCCTTCGTACAGAACCGATCAGCGATTCGGAGGATATCCGGCGAACTGCCCGACCAGTGGCATCACGCCCGAACGCGCAAGTCCGAATGCGTCCGCGGCTCAACCTCGAAGGAATGAATGATGCATTACGTGCACCGATCGATCTTCACGGGCGCGGCACTCGCAGCACTGCTGGCAGGTTGCCAGAACGGTGATGCGCCGCCCACCACGTCGAACCGCGAGCCGTCGCAAGCCGTCACCAACGCCGCCTCCATCCCGCAGATGCCGACCCGGGACCCCTCGCTGCCTGACGCCACCACCACCTTCGCTGCGCAGGCCGCCGCGGACAAGACCAAGGACGTGCAGAACAGCGCCGCCCTGCCACAGAAGCCGGCGACTCGGGAAAAGATGACCAGGGAAGAGGAGTCGAAGGCCATGCCGCTGCCCGGCCAGGCGAACGATCATTCGACGACCGCCCTCGACAAGAAGCGCAAGTAGCAGGGAAATCGACCGCCTGGCCTTGCGCCCGGCAACGCCCTCGAGCGTCCGCGCAAGTCCGTCGCTCGAGGATGGCCCGCGAACAAGCAACGGCGGCCAAGCTGCGAAGGGACGCGCTGCACCTTCGCTCGGAATACCTAGGTCTCCGCCGCCGCTCGACTGACGTTCACCGCGGGAGTTTTCGGCTGCTTTGGCTTCTTGGGCTTCTTCGGCTCGCGGCCACGCTTGTCTCGGTTTCCCATCAGTTTCTCCTTTCCCGGTCTGCTGGTAGATTGACCGCCCCACTGCCTGGACGCAATCCCGGATACGGCGATCGCGCGAGCGGGATTTCCCTTCGGCTTCACATTTTGCGCAACGGCGTGGATCTTCGCAACAAGCAGCCGGCGGCCGGATCGCGGACGCTACCGATAACCCGCGGCCTGCAGCTCGAACAATTCGGCATAGCGGCCTCCCGCCTCGAGCAGTTGCTCGTGCGTCCCGGCCGCCTCCACCGTTCCATCCGCGAGCACGACGATGCGGCCGGCCATGCGCACGCTCGAAAACCGATGCGAGATCAGCACGGCCGTCTTGCCGCGTGAGAGCTCCTTGAAACGCTGGAAGATCTCGAACTCGGAGCGGGCGTCGAGCGCGGCGGTCGGCTCGTCGAGGATCAGAACCTGCGCATCGCGCATGTAGGCACGCGCGATCGCGATTTTCTGCGATCGCCGCCCGACGGCGATGTTCTCCGCGACGCTCAGGCGGTAGCGGACGCCATCGTGGAAGATGACGCCCGCGCACGGGCCCCCGCACGATGCATTAAAGTCCCCTGCCCTGCCCGGGGATGTCCGGGGAATCCCGCTACTTCACACCGTCGACCTCCCGGCGGTTACCGCCGCGCGGGTCACGCTTGCTCATGCTCCCGTCGCGGCGGTCGTCCGTGCGCTTGCCCCATTGCGCCTTCACCTTGCGATTCGCATGGGGGGCGTTCCTGTCACTTCTTGGCGGCTTCCTCCAGATCGGTTACGGCTTCCTTCAGATCGCCAACACCCTTCTGAATCTTGCCTTCGGCCTGCTTCTTCAGCCCCTTGGCCTGCTGCTCTTCGCTGCCAACCAGTCTGCCGACTTCTTCCTGGACCTTGCCGGCGATGTCCTTGGCTGAACCTTTAACTTGATCCTTGTTCGGGGTCATGGTCATGATGCATTCCTTAACAGTCAGTGAAAACGTCTACTCTGCGAACCGGGAGCGGTTCGCGCCTTGGGTCAAACCCCCTCCGCCGACAGCGACAGGCACGCTCGCCCGCCGCCCGGCGGTGGCCGGCTCGTCACTTGAGCCGCATGTCATTCTTGACGGACTTCACGCCCGGGACCTTGCGCGCCACCTCGACCGCCTTGTTGATGTCCTCGCGCGAATTGACGAAGCCGCTCAGTTGCACCACCCCCTTGAAGGTCTCGACGTTGATCTCCGCCGATTTCAGGGTCGGTTCATTGAACACGGCCGCCTTGACCTTCGTCGTGATGGCAGTGTCGTCGAAATACTCTCCAGTCCCCTCCTTCGTGGACGTCGATGCGCAGCCCAGGAAGAACGCCAGCGAGAGCATCAGAAAAACAGCAGAAATGCGCTTCAGTTGTGTCATGGCTAACCCTCTCTATCAATGAACGAAGAATCTACGACTCCGCTCGACCCCCAACCGCCGAGAAACCCTGCCTCGCAACTACCGCTGCGTGGTTCACTCCCCGGTCCCCATTCCGCCTACCTGCCAACTACCGCAGCAAAACGAGAGGAAGCGAGCCGCTACAGCTTGCCCAACACCAGCAGAATGATGACCACCAATAGCACCAGCCCCAGAGCGCCGCTGGGCGCGTAACCCCACTCCCTACTGTACGGCCAGGTTGGAATCACCCCGACCAGCATCAACACCAGAACAATCAACAGAATGGTGCCCAAGCTCATGTCATCGCTCCTCTTCCAGCCGACCTTGTTCCCGTTGCGCCGGCGGCTTGCGCTGCGCGAGGTGCCTTCAAGTACACGCCAGACAACTCGCGCTTCGCCGAAAACTCCTTGTCCTACTCGTTAGATGCTAGTCCCTTCCTTCAATACTGAATGTACGCTGCCGCACATACGTCGGTTGCCCCCAATTGCGGCAAAACCCCGCAGATCTCTTCGAACTTTGATCAGCCGTCGGCGTCCCGGGCGGTACGGCTTGCGCACGGGTGACCGGATCCGCCACCCGTGACGAAGGTGCTGCCAATCTGGTCCCATTTGCGTGATCGCGCACATGACAGGTCGCGCCGCATCGTGAACAATTCCAGATACCCGGCGCAAGATTGCGCCGCCGCTTGGATCACAGACAGGAGAAGCCATGGCCACGCGTCGTACCACAATGAGAAGCCGAACCGGAACCAAGCTCTACGCCGTTCGTGACGAAAGCGGCAAGTTCAAGGACATCCAGACCTATAAGCGGGCCCACGCCGCGGACATGCGCCACACGTCGAAAGCCGAGAAAGTGGCGGCACAGGGCCCCATCGAGAAGAAGGTCAGGAAAGCGGCGGACGATGCCGTCAAGTCCGTCAAGAGTTCGGTGAGGGGCGCGGTCGCTGCAGTTCAAAGGGCAGCGAAACGAGCCGTGAAACAGGTTGCGAGCCCGCCGCCAGAGGGGAAGCGAACGCGGAAGAAGGCCGCGAAGAAGACGACCCGCAAGCCGGCGGTGAAGACGACCGTAAAGAAGGCCGCGAAGAAGACGTCCTGAAGCGTCGGCTAGCCCAGGGTGCAACCCTGCTCCATCCCTGCGGCATCCTCGGTGCGATACCCCACACAGGAGCGGCCCCGGACGAGCTTCCAGGCGATCTTGTCGTTGGTCGTGACGGTCGTTACGCCGGCATCCAGGTGCGGCAACCGTGCTGGCCTTCAGCTGATACTCTGCCTTAGATCCCATTTTCCCGAGCTGTTGGCCAGTGCGGCAGGCGGGCGTCCTCAGCAGCCATGCCGAGACACCCGCCAGCCCTCGTTCGGGTACGTAGAGCAGCGATCCCCGCGCGGTCAGGCGCGCGGCTGGCCGGCCGTCACAACGAGCGTCGCCCGCTGATGAGATTGACCAGGACCATGACAATGGCGATGACCAGAAGAATATGGATGAAACCACCCAAGGTGTAGGAGCTCACGAGGCCGAGCAGCCACAATATGAGCAAGACAACCGCAATCGTATAGAGCATGGAATGCACCTGTGAGTTGATCGGTTTCCCGGCTGTTGACTGCTTCGGCTGGGCGGCCCTCACGAGGCTCCAGACATTCCCGCAACGCCTCGGCTGCCGGGAAACCATGCTTCGCAGTCGCCGTTGCGTTGCGCGTCCCCTGCGCACTGGCAGAGGATGCATTCCACAGTAGCCGTTCGGGGAGAGCCGTCATTGACCGGAATCAACGTACGCTACCGCACCAACAGCGGCCGTCACGCGTTGCGGCAAATTGCCGCGGATGACGTTGAGTGCCGGCGCCCTGCTTTCGGCAACGCCGGACCCGGGGCGGGGAATGGCTCGTGTTTGCCTGATCGCGCGCGCCTGATCCGGCCGTGGCGCGATGCTGCCAAGCGTGTCCGCGGGGTACTCCTCGAGAATTGACCCCGGTCGATGCGCCGAGTAGTCTTGACCCATCCACTGTCCGGCACGGATGGTTGACTGGGAGGCAGACCCATGAACGCAATCAAGATGGTGGCGATCGCGTTGATCGCGGCCGGTGTGCTCGCGCTGGTGTACGGTGGCTTCACGTACACGAAAGACACGCACGAGATGAAGATCGGTCCGATCGAAATGTCAATCAAGGACAAGGAGACGGTCAACATCCCGATCTGGGCCGGCGTCGGAGCGATCGTGATCGGCGGGGTGCTTCTGGTCTTCGGCAACCGGAAACCGTAGCGTCCGGTTCGGATCTGCCGGCGTCTCACAGCACGTAACGCAGGATCGCGTAGTAATGCGCGGCGCTGCCGGCGATCACGAACAGGTGCCAGATTCCGTGCGCGTGGGTGACTCTCGTGTCGAGCGCATAGAAGGCGATGCCGACGGTATAGAACAGACCGCCTGCCGCGACCCAGGCGAAACCGGCCGGGCCCAGTGCCTGCAGCATGGGAACCACGGCTACCAGTGCCACCCAGCCCATCGCCACTTAAATCGCTACTGACAGGATTCGTGGTCCGCCCGGGGAGCGCAGCTCTTGCAGGCTGCCGATCACGACAAACGCCCACACCACGCCGAATAGCGACCAGCCCCATGGCCCGTGCAGCGTGACCAGGCAGAATGGCGTGTAGCTCCCGGCAATGAGCAGATAGATGCTCTGGTGGTCCAGCTCGCGCAGGACGTTCTTGGCGCGCCCGAGCGTGCTGTGGTACAGCACCGACGAGGTGTAGAGCAGCAGCAGCGTCGCACCGTAGATCGAAACACTCACTATCTTCCACGGATCGCCGCCCGATGCCGCCAGCACCACGAGTACGACTGTGCCGACAAGCGCCGCAACGGCCGCTGCCAGGTGCGTCAATGCGTTGAATTTCTCCCCGTAGTGCAGGCGCATGGCCGCATCCCGTTCAACCGCCCCGCCCCGCCGTCACACGGCATCCCTCCTGGATGTCCGGATTAGCTTCGCGGTCCGTCATCCACCGTTCGTCCTACGCGAGAGCGTCCGGCGGGACCGGCGCCGCCAGCCACTGGCGAATGCGTGCGTAGACGCTATGTCGGCTGAGCAGGTCCAGGTGACTCATGCCGTAGCCGATCCATTGCCGGGATTCCGGAAACGTCAACGCGAGGCGGGCCTTGGGGTGGCGGCCCAGTGCGCTGGCCAGGGGCACGATGCCATCGCCCAGCAATCGATCACCGAGATCCCCCGCCCGCTTGCCGGTCGTCGCGGCAATGTTGAAACACTGCACATCCTTCGGCAACGGCACCGCCCGTCGAACGTCGCCCGAGTGCGCGAAGCGATCGCGCCCGCGCCAATCCCGGTCCACGATGTTGCCGTACCGAAGGTCGGTGATTCCGGCGCTGCGGACTTTGCCCAGGCGCGCGAACGGCGCGGTGTACCGACTGATTCCGAGCAGCAGATCCACCGAGTTGCCACCCCGCTCCAGCGGTGCTCCGTGGTGCGGCGTGCCGAGGAAGACCAGCTTGTCGAGGCGCCGCAGCCAGTCGTGGTGCGCAACGGCGCCGAAATGGCAGGCGCTGCGCGCGACCAGTCCGCCCATGCTGTGACCGATGATCACCAACTCGCTCAGCGGCACCGGCCAGGCATGCAGGAGAGCCTCGAGCAGATCGGCGAACATACGCCCGTTGACGGACACATGCAGACCGGTGTTGTAGTGGAGATAGACCGGGGTGTATCCGAGGTCGCGCGCCAGTGTGGCGCCATGATCATGCCCCTTCCGCTTCCATTGCCGATCGTTCATGCACAGGCCATGCACGAGGACGAGCAACTTGCCACCGGCGTCCGGAATGGCGGCGGCCAGCGCCTTCGCTTCCATTGGCAACGGATGACCCTCCCGGCGCATGCACATCGTGATCGCCAACGGGTTCTTCGACGCCGCCAGGTAGTCGCCAAGCACGCCGTTCAATACGGCGAGGACCGCTTCCCGCCCGGGCCAGGCACTGCGCGCACCGAGCAGGGGATTGAACTCGGCGAGCAGCCGATCGAGTGCACGACCCGCCAATCCGATCGCACCGCCGATGCTCCGATAAACCAGCCCGGTGATCCCCGTCGTGCGTCCCCGCTTCTTCCTGCCAGGAATCCCCGGGATGCTGGCGACGTTGTAGTGCAGGGCCTCGACCAGATTGACGATGCCCGCGACAGCGTCAATGGTCAGTTGATTGAGCCCACGCATGTCGGAGGCGGGCGCGTGGAGCTTCGTGACCATGATCGTGCGATGTACGGGAAGATCGGGGTCTCGTGCGGGTCGCTCCGCATGGAACGGAACGGGCACCGGCGAGCACAGTCACCGGGAACCTGCGCTCCCGGTCTCTCCGATCATTCAGCGAACATCTTAGCCGATGTCAACGAAGTGCTCCATGATTCAAGTCATAGGTTTGCACGCTCGATGCAGCGGCTGCAAGATCCGAAGGGTCGGCAGGCCGTCGGAACTGAAGCGACACTTCGGGCCGACGGTCACACTGGCGATGGTCTGTTGCTCCGGCGTGCACCCTGCAGTGGGGCGCAGCCCAACCCGGCCCCCCCTTCGACGGGCGCACGACCCGCGCAATTCTTGGCAGGGCGGAGTGCTGCCCCGTACCGTGCGCTGTCGCACAGACCGCACTGCCCGATGCCCCCATCCTGAAAAGCGAATTATGGAGGCCTCATGACCACGCTCTTCGACCCCATTTCCATCGGTGACATCGATCTCGCCAACCGCATCGTCATGGCGCCGCTGACCCGAAATCGCGCGGCGTCCGGCCAGGTGCCTTCGCGCCTCGCCGTCGAGTATTATCGGCAGCGCGCGAGTGCCGGGCTGATTATTTCCGAGGCGACGCAGATCAGCCCCGAGGGCCAGGGCTATCTCGACACGCCGGGCATCTACAACGCCGAGCAGGTTGCGGCCTGGCGACGCGTTACCGACGCCGTGCATGCCGAGGGTGGGCGCATCGCGGCCCAGCTCTGGCACGTCGGACGCATTTCGCACGTCTCCCTGCAACCGAACGGCCAGGCGCCTGTCTCTTCGACCGCACGGCGCGCCGAGACGAAGACGTTCACCAAAGACGGCTTTGTCGATGTATCGACGCCGCGCGCGCTGCGCACCGACGAAATTCCCGCCTTGGTCGAAAGCTACCGCGACGCAGCGCAGCGCGCAATGGCGGCGGGCTTCGATGGCGTCGAGGTGCACGGCGCGAACGGCTACCTGATCGAGCAGTTCCTGCGCGACAGCATCAACGACCGCCGCGACGAATACGGCGGCTCGATCGAGAACCGCGCCCGGCTGCTCGTCGAAGTGATGCAGGCCGTGGCCGGCGGGATCGGCGCAGGTCGCACCGGGCTGCGCCTGTCCCCGGTGACGCCCGCCAACGATGCCGCGCAGGACAGCAACGCACAGGCGCTGTTCGAGCATGCCGTGGCGCAACTCGCGCCGCTGCGCCTTGCGTTCGTGGAAGTGGTCGAAGGCGCGACCGCCGGTGCGCGCGATTTCGCGCCGTTCGACTACCCCGCGCTGCGCAGCAAGTTCAACGGTGCCTGGATGGTCAACAACGGCTACCAGCGGCAGACGGCTGTCGAGGCCGTAGCCAGCGGCGCGGCTGACCTCGTCGCCTTCGGGCGGCCGTTCATCAGCAATCCCGATCTCGTGCGCCGCCTGCGCGAGGACGCCCCGCTCAACGCGCTCGATGCGAGCACGCTGTACGGTGGCGGCGCCAGAGGCTATACCGACTATCCGACGCTGGACGAGCCCGTGATCGCCTAGGATGAAACGACCCCCACGCTCGCTGCGTTCGCTGCCCCCCGAGGGGGCACAGTCAGTACCCTTCGGACGGCCGTGTGGGTACTGACATGGCGTTGTCTTTGCCGCGATGAAGTGCGCGGCGGACAGCGCAAACAGCGCAGCACCGCGACATCGCTCGATCACGCCCCAAGAAAGGGAAATCAATTCATGACCTACCATTTCAGCAAGACATGCGACCTCTCGTTCGAGGAGGCGATCAGCAGCGTCACGGAAAAGCTCAAGACGGAAGGCTTCGGCATCCTTACGGAGATCGACGTCAAGGAGACTTTGAAGAAGAAGCTGAACGTGGACTTCAGGAAGTACAAGATTCTCGGCGCCTGCAATCCTCCCTTCGCCTACCAGGCGCTCCAGGCGGAAGACAAGATCGGGACGATGCTGCCCTGCAACGTCATCGTTCAGGAGCACGGGAACGGCAAGGTGGAGGTTTCGGCCGTTGACCCGGTGGCCTCCATGCAGGCAATCGAGAATCCGGCCCTGGGCGCCATCGCGGAACAGATCCGGGCAAAGTTGAAGAAGGTGATCGAAAGCCTTTGATCGCACCGTGTCGTCGACGCGGTCGCTTCGACGGCAGGGTCAAGTTGCAAGAGTTCGGCGCCGGAACGCGTCGACCATCACGGCAGCGGCGGACACGCGACACCGTCCGGAGGGAGCATCGGTTCTGCTCCGTCTTCGCCGCACCGGCTCAGATCTTCGACGCGACCTTGCCCGCAGCTAGCAGCACCGGGTCCCAGACGGGTGAGAAAGGCGGCGCGTAAGAGAGGTCCATGCCGCCGACCTCCGCTACGGTCATGTCGTTCCACAGCGCCGTAGCCAGTACATCGATGCGCTTGCCGTCGTAGAACGACTTCATTCTGGCGGCGCTCAGGGCAGGCACCGTCTTCCCACCCTCGACGGCCCTGGTGTCGGCCGCCAGTGCGAGCAGTACCTGCCACTCGAGCGTCGACACCAGGGAGCCAATGGGCGTCTCGCGGTTCGCGTTGATCATTCTCGTGAGCGCGGTCGCGGTGAATGCCTTGTCACCATTGCGGTCGACCGTGGAGCACGCGCCGAAGACCTTCTCGAAGCGCCTGGCGCCGAAGCGACCCCGCTTGTCGAGGATGCCGGTGTCGCTGTCGTGCTTGCCCTTTTGAATATTCTCGATGTCGACGTTCATCGCCAGCAGCGAGCCTCGCGTCTGGATGCTCAAGGCCGCGCCAATGGCGAGCGCTGCAGCTTCGGCAACTCCGATCGGCAGGCCGACGGCCTTGAGCCCGCGCGTGCACTCCGCGACGTCTACACCGCGGTCGCCGTTGTCATCGAAGAAGGAAACGTGCCGCTGCAGCGTGGTGTCGCCAGGCCGGCTGCGCGCCTTCAACGTGCGAGGCAACGCGCCGGACTCCTGGCCTTCCACTTTGCGAAGGGCCGGCGACGGCTTCGGGGACTTCGGTTCAGCTTTGCGAACTCTTATGGTTGACACGTTCTGCTCACTTGCCCTTCTGCTTGACCATCCACACCACCAGGCCACCCACAAGGATGACAAGCAGGATCGGCACCAATAAGCCGCCATATCCCCCCATCCCCGCGTAGCCGCCCATCCAGCCGCCGTCCATCATGGATCCGTTCTGCGCCAAGGCAACGCCGGCGGACAACAGCGGCACCGTACCAACAACCATTGCAAGCGAGGTTTTCATGAATTTTCCCAAGTGAAACGATGAGGCGAGCGAACCGCTATGGCTTCGACGTGTGAGGTGGAAAGAGGCGATGCCATATGGCGGATCCAGAGCAAGGCGGGCCGAATTGCATGACCCGTTTTCGCGCACGAATGCCAACCGCCGGGCAGGACCCGACGCGGCGGCCGTCGCACGGTTGGAGCAACGTTACGCCGCGGCATCGCCGGAGTCGGTGCGCCAGCACACAAAAGCCGGTTTCAGCCGTCGGTCTCATTCTCGCGACGGCGTCGCTGACGTGGCAGGGTGACTCCGACTTCGGTTGGCGGCGCCAATCAAGACCGGATCGCGTGCGGTCCCGTTGCTGGCCCGAGGTCGTTGTCTCTAGGGACTGGATTCGCCAAGGACGTGGAAGGGATCGCCTCGCGGAATGTCCGCGAGCAGGCGATCGAACTCCGTCTTGACCACCGCATAGCACTCACAGACCGCCTTTTCCAATCCTGGCCGGTCGAGCACCTCGATGCGGCCACGGCTGTACCGAATGAGCCCTTGGCGCTGCAACTTTCCGGCGGCTTCCGTGACGCCCTCACGGCGCACACCGAGCATGTTCGCGATCAGCTCCTGGGTCATCGTCAGCGTATTCGAGGACAGGCGGTCGAGGCTCAACAGCAGCCACCGGCACAGCTGCTGCTCGACCGAGTGGTGCCGGTTGCACACGGCGGTCTGCGTCATCTGCGTGATCAGCGCCTGGGTGTAACGCAGCAGCAGATGGAGCACCGGTCCGCCGCGGTCGAATTCGCGCTTTAGGTGCGGCGCCGCCAAGCGAAAGCCATAGCCCGCGCTCTGCACCACGGCCCGGCTGGGGGTGGTTTCGCCGCCCATGAACAGCGAAATGCCGAGTATTCCTTCGTTACCGACGACCGCGATTTCGGCCGATGCGCCATCCTCGAGGACGTAGAGCAGCGACACGATCGACGTGGTGGGGAAATAGACGTAATCGAGGCGGCCGCCCGACTCGTAGAGGGCCTCGCCGAGCGGCATCGGAACCAGCTCCAGATGCGGGGAAAGGCGCTCGAACTCGGTGGCGGGCAACGCCGCGAGAAGATGATTTTGCGTCGGGCTATCGGGCGCGGCCATCGGCGAACTCCGGAGATGCATTCCTCCTGAGGGATCGGTCAGTCTTCGCCGACCGGAACGCCTCTGGAGAGAATATCACGAAGGAAGATGCGCCCCGGCGCGACGTGTGCGCGGATCGGCCGGAACGTTGAATCACCGCTAAAGTGGATCAAGGGCGCAGCCATTCAGACTGCGCGATGCGCATGGCACCCGGCGCCTACCCAGCCTCCGTGCGATAGCGCACGGACTGTGCATCTGCGGTCGCATAATGTGTGAGAGTGGCGCAACCTGACCGACCGGCTCGAATGAACGGGATCAGCTCCGAAGGGCGCAGCGCACGCGGCGTGTTTCACGATGGCGTTCTCGTTCGCGTGCGACAAGGCCGGGTTCGCCACCCGCACCGTCGACACCCGGGCCAGCGTTCGCCTGGCCAGGCAGGGCGAAGCCTTCGTGATCGACCGGATCGCGCTGACGATGCAGGCTACCGTGCCCGGTCTCGACGACGCGAAGTTCCAGGAGATTGCGAACGCAGCGAAGCGCGACTGCCCGCTCTCGAAGGCGCCGGCGAGCGTTCCGGAAATAGCGCTGAAGGCGACGCTGCGGTAGGCGTCAAATGAGGCGCCAGCAGCGAACCCCCCGATCGCCGGGTTTACGATAAGGCCGGCAGAGGTAGAATAGCCCGATTGCAATCGGGTAATTGTGTCCCGGGCACGACGGAGGCAATAGAGAAATGGGCTTGGTTGAAGGTGGAAAGCGCGGGTTCCCGGCGTTGGCTCTGATGGTGGGCGTGTGCTTGACGGCTTCCTGCGCCTCGACAGCGCCGTCGTCGGCCGAAGACTGGAGAGCGTTGCGACGCAGCGACCTTCCAGCCGAACTCATTCGCGCCACATGGAGTGATGAAACCTACCTGAGCGAAGGCCACCCGATAGCGGTCGGGCGCACCTCGGTCACGATCCCGCCAAGCGTTGCCGGACGCAGGCCCATCGTCAAGGCAACCAACAACGCGGCCGACGGGATCCTCATCGATACCCTGGCCTGCTATAACGCGGTCAGGGGGGAAGCGAAGTGCGCTTTGTTGCTCGATCGGCCCAATCGCTGCTATCTCTTTGTTTTCGTCGGGTCGGGGATCTCCGATAACGAAACCTTTGATGTGGAATGCCCTGCCGGGTTGATCCTCGGAAAATAGTCTTCACGCCGATGTATGACTCGAGCGAGGCCGGCGGGGGAATTCCCTTCTAAGGCTGTCCCCGGGTGTAGCTGTTCTTGACAGTCCTATAGCATCCGCAGGCAGCCGCTTCGAGTCCTCTCTGGTTGAGGATGGTGACGGTGCCGCGCCGGTAGCCGATCAGCTTGCGTTCATGAAGGCTGCCCGCTGCCACTGTGATGCCGCTCCGCCGCACGCCCAGCATGAGCGAAAGGAATTCCTGAGTGATGCGAAACTCGTTGGAGTGGACACGGTCGCGGGTCATCAACAGCCAGCGGGCCATGCGCTTTTCCACCACATGGAAGCGGTTGCACGCCGCGGTCTGAGCGATCTGGATCATCAGCAAGTGGGTAAAGAGAAGCAGCTCTCGCCGCAACGCATCGCTCTTGCCGAAACTGCGGCGAAAGTCCGCTACCTTCATCCGCATTGCCGTGCCGCCGCCTTGTACGATGGCGCGAAAGGGTGAGGCAGCAGCGCCCAGCGCCACGGGAAGCCCGATCATGCCTTCGCAGCCGATGAGCCCGACCTCTGCGGCGCGGACGGAATCCACGGTAGTCAGCATCGAGACGAAGCAGTCTTTGGGAAAGTACACGTGCCGAATCTGGGTGCGGGGTTCATAGAGAACCTCCTGAAAGGCCAGCTCGACCGGTTCGAGGAACGCCAGCAGTTCTCGGTAATCCTTGCGGGGCAATGCGGCGAGCAGGCGGTTCGCAACCGGAACGTGTCTTGCAGCAAGCATGAGAGCCCTCCCCGCGTGCAGCCTTGGCAACTCCTTCGTCGGGAGTCTCTTTTCGTGCTTCGGAAGGGCGATCCCGGACGGGGTCGAATCGAAGGCTTGGCAGACGTACTACCAGTCTAGGTCGCGTTCAGATGAACAGGCAATTATGTTCGGGATCGTACATTGCATGAGCCACGCCACGCTTTCACCGGTGCCGACGGTGTGCCGGTGCAATTTCAGCTGAAAATTCGGAATCACGACCAGCACATTGCCAGGAATTTCAGTTCCTCCGGATTTCATTGACAACCAGACGGGCCGGGCTGATCGACCGCTTCATTTGCGCCCGTCATCCACGACCATCTCTCCGCCGTCCGGCTGCACCTGCTTCTCGAAGCGCACCAGAAGCGGCTGGATGAGCATGCGGATCTGTTCCTGGGCATCCGTCAACGTCGCGACAACATGCGTTGTTGCGCCGCCACCGATCCGCTCCTTCGCGTCGTTGAGGTCGCCTGTTGCTTCCCACAATCCCACGACCAGGTTCATTTTCGGAAATCGCCGACGAAGTCGTGTACACAGGTGACGAGCGTGCGCCACGGGCGCGGGGGGTGTGGCGGAAATGCAGACCAGAACGGGCTTGCGCTGCCCGACGAGCTCAACCACCTCTCTCGCGGTGGCCGTGTACGAGACGGTCTCCACGAGGCAACCGCGAGGCTCCACGATTTGCGCAAGCATCATTGCGGCAATTTCGTCGGCCTCGTCGTGGGCAGGCAGGCAGAGGATGCAAGGTTCCGGCAATGGGGTCCGTTCGGTGACACCGGAATCTGCGTCCGTCTCGTGCTTGCCGTCGCGGCTCTCTTCTTCCTGCAGTTCCTGCTGACGCTCACCCCGTTCCTGAATCATCTGCGTCAAGCTCTGCAAGATGAACTTGTGCCGTCCCTCCGCGAGTTCGCCCCGATGCCAATGGGTTTCGGCCGAGGCAAGCGCCGGGATCAGCACCGTGTCGTAGACCTCGACAAGCGGCGTGTGCTCGAGAAACTCGTCGAGCAGTTGGGTCGCCTCTTCCTGGTCTCCCGCGAGGAGCCGCTGGTAAATTCGCTTTCTTGGCTCGAACACCGGCTGGTCGCCGAGCAAAGTGTCGAGGAAGGCCAGTTGGGGAACGTGTTTGCCGATCACCAACAGGCAGACGGTCAACGGCGTCGCGAGCAGCAGCCCTACCACTCCCCACAGCCACGTCCAGAAGACGGCCGCAAGCAGCACCGCCACCGCCGACACGCCCGTGTTCTTGCCATAGAGCCAGGGCTCGAGGACGTTGTTGCTGATGAGTTCCAGCGCCACAAACAACCCGATCGTAAGGCTCGGCGCCACCCAGTCACCCGAAATGGCCATCGACAGGCCAATCGGCATTGCAGCGGCAATCCACGGGCCGATGTAGGGAATGAACCTCAGCGTCGTGGCCAGAATTCCCCACAGAATGGCGTTGGGGACGCCGATCAGGTAGAGCCCGATACCCACCGCGGCACCGAACAGCGCATTGATCAGGAACTCCGTCGCGAGGTAGTGGCTGACCCGTGTGCCGGCGTCTTCCAGCATCTGCGTCGTCACGGTCACGTCCCCCTTTCCAACAAGGCGGATGAACCGGTCGCGCAGGTCGTCGCGACGAACCAGGAAAAAGACGACAAGTATGAAAACCATCCCAGCGGAGCCCAACACCTCGAGCACGGTGCCGAACATTCCACCAAAGACCTGAAGCGGGCTCGCCGGCGAGGTGACCACCCGAACCGAGTACGGCCATTCGGTAGTTCCCTGCGGCGCCTGGGCCGGCCCCACCTGCGGCAGGTTCTCGCTCATTCCCTGCGCCGTTCGTGTCGCCGTGCTCAGCGCGGCGCTGACACGGGCATTCGCCGAGTGCACTTTGGCTTTCAGATTGTTCTCGTACTCGGGCAGCTTGGGGGCCAGGTCGGTCACTTGAACAACCGCCGTCCACGTTGCCGCTCCCAGCACCGTGAAACCCACGATGACCGTTACCAGCACCGCCGGGATCCGGCCGAGCCTGAGCCGCTCGAGCCAGTCGCACACCGGGCTCAACAGGAAGCTCAACAGCACGGCCAGTGCCATGGGCGCCAGCACACCCTTGGCAAGGTAAAGCGCCGCCACGACCACGGCGATCGATGCCAGCATCCAGGCTGATTTCGCAAATTGGTCGGACGGGGCCATGGGATCAAATCGCGTTGCTCGGTTGTCGGTCTTGCAAGCGTCGGAACTATGCCGCCCTCTGTCTGCGAGCGATCACCTGGCGCTAGTCGAGCAACTTCTGAACCTGCATGGCGACGCCGAATGCACCCTGCAGTCTGTCGAGGTCCACCCCGGCCTCCCCCTCTTGGGTTGTCGCAGTCAGTGTAGCGACCCAACGAGAACGTCACAAATCACCCGTTGGCTCGGCCGGTGGGTGAAGCACCGGGAGTTTGCGCCAGATCAAGGGCCCATCGGACCAAGTCGCACGGGGGCGCGTAAAGTCGTCCTTGCGCCCTGCCAGGAACGGTGGGCGTCGTTCACCTGCAGGAGGTCCCCATGGTCAGTTACCCAGTGCGCTTTTCCGCCGTTGTGCTGGCGGCGGTCCTTGCGGCCTGCGCCACGACGGCGCCGATGCCATCCGGCAAGCCCGAGTTCATGCTCGTCGGCGTCGACAACAAGGTGGTATTCGCCGACGACGGTAGCCTGCAGTTCCTTCCGCCCGGCAAGGACTCGGTCGTCGTCATCGACATCGGCACCGATCCCGCCAAGCCGCGGATCGTGGCCAGCCTGCCGCTGATGAACTCCGTGGTCGGGCCGCCGACGAACCTCGCGGTCAATCCCGCGGGCACCCTCGCGATCGTGGCGAATTCGCTGGACTGGGTGCCGGACGGCGCCAACTGGAAATTCGTCCCCGACAACAAGCTCTACGTGATCGACCTCACGACCAACCCGCCCGCGCTGATCGACACGGTCGCGATCGGCAAGCAGCCGTCCGGGCTTTCGATCAATCGCGCCGGCGATCTCGCGCTCGTCGCGAACCGTGCCGACAACTCGATCAGCGTGCTGTCGATCCAGGGCAAGCAGGTCAAGCTGATCGACACCGTGCCGATGGGCGAGATGGTCGCGGCCGTCGTGTTCACGCCCGACGGCAAGCGCGCGCTCGCGGCGAAGTTTCCGGGCCACAAAGTGGCGTTCCTCGATGTGAACGGACAGAAGGTGACCTACGGCAAGCTCGACGTGTCGGTCGGCCTGTGGCCCTACAACCTGAGCGTCTCGGCCGATGGCAAGCTCGCGCTGACGGGCGACAACGGCAACGCCGGCCGGTCGGACGGCAACGTCGACACGGTCACGGTCATCGACATCGAAGCGAACCCGCCGCGGGTGATCGACAAGATCGTCGTCGGCGACGGGCCGGAAGGGTTCGCGGTGAGCCCCACCGGGCGCATGGCCGTGCCCATCATGCTGGGTGGCTCGGACGGCCCCAAGAACAGCTGGTTCTACAACCGCAACGGAAGCGTCGCGGTCCTGAAGCTCGACGGCAAGAAGGTGAGCAAGAGCGGGGAAGTCGCCGTGGGCGGCATACCCGAAGGCGCGGTGTTCAGCCCGGACGGCCGGTGGCTCTACGTCGGCAACTACGTCGACCGAAACATCTCGGTGCTGCGCGTCGACGGCGACACGCTCGTGAACACGGGCAACGTCGTTGCGCTGCCCGGCAGCCCGGCCTCGATGCGAGGCAGAGTGCAGTGACGGCCCCGCAGATCCGCGCCCGCTCGATATGCGGACGGCGCCGTTGAAGGTCTGCTGACCTGCTCTTCGGCGATGTCGGCGTTCGAGCCGGCGTTCACCGCCGCGCTTGAGGCGCAGCCCCTGGCCGGCTGAGACTGCGCATGGCCCCCAGCGTCCTGCAGGTCGTCCTGATTTCGGCAATTCCCGTTGGCGCCGCATTCATCGGCGCGACGGTTGCCGCGCTGCGCCCACCCGGCCGCATCGTCCGAAGCAGCATCCAGCACTTCGCGGCCGGCGTCATTTTCTCCGTGGTCGCGGTCGAACTGCTGCCCGAGGTGCGACGGGGGCATGATCCGTTCGAGGTGGGCTGGACCTTTGCGGCGGGCCTTGCGCTCATGCTCGGCATCGATGAGGTCGTGAAGCGCTTCAATCCCGCCGGCGAGCATCCCGGCGCGCGCGGGCCGTCGGCCGGACAGCTCGTGCCGATCGGCGTGGACCTGCTTCTGGACGGGCTGCTCATCGGGATCGCGATGACGGCCGGGCTGAAGCAGGGCGTCCTGCTCACCATCGCCCTCACGCTGGAACTCTTCTCGCTCGGCCTCGCGATGGCGGTCACTTTCGGAACCGCCAAGGTGTCGGTTCGGATCCTGGCGCCCACCGGCATTGCGTGCCTGATGATCGTGGGCGCGGTCCTCGGTCGGACGCTCCTCGCCGACGCGTCGGTACACACCCTCGCGGGACTCCTCTCCTTCGGCTGCGCGGCGCTGCTCTTCCTGGTGACGGAGGAACTGCTGATCGAGGCGCACGAGTCCGCCGACACCGCGGTGACGACGACGATGTTCTTCGTGGGATTCCTTATCTTCCTGCTGCTGGGGATGCTCGAGTAGCGCCCTGCCGCGCCGGGCCCGAGGGGCAGAGTTGCGACGGTCTCGTCCACGGCGGCCCGCCTCGCCACGGGTCGATATGGGACAATGTCGACAGGCCACGTCCATTCGATTGCGCCGCAAAGGCGCCTTGGAGCATGACTTACTGCGTCGGTATCCTTCTGAACGACGGTATGGTCTTCGCGTCCGACTCCCGCACCCATGCAGGCGTCGACAACTACGCGAAGTTCTGCAAAATGACCGTCTTCGAGCGGGCGGGCGACCGGGTCATCGTCCTTCTGAGCTCCGGGAATCTCGCCGGCACGCAGGCGGTGATCAGCATGCTGAGGCAGCGCGGTGATGCCGGCGAAGGAACGCCGAACGTCTGGGCCGCGCGGACGATGTTCGACGCCGTGACCGTCGTGTCGGACGCCATGCGCGACATCGAGCGTCGCGACGGATCGTACCTCGAGGAGAGCGGAATCAGCTTCAACGCGTCGTTCATCGTCGGCGGGCAGATCAAGGGCGAGCCGATGCGGCTGTTCCGGATCTACGCCGAAGGCAATTTCATGGAGGCCGGCCTCGACACGCCGTTCATCCAGACGGGCGAGACGAAATACGGCAAGCCCATCATCGACCGCGTGATCACGCCGACCACCAGCCTTGCCGAGGCTGCCAAGTGCGTGCTGGTGTCTTTCGATTCGACGATGCGCAGCAATCTTTCCGTCGGCATGCCGATCGACCTGATCTGCTACGAACGCGACAGCCTCGCGGTCACGATGCGCCGCCGCTTCGACGAGGGCGATCCCTACTTCGCGTCGCTGAGCCGGCAATGGAGCGAAGGCACGCGTGCCGTGTTCAGGCAGCTGCCCATGCTGCAATGGTAGACGGGCCAGTCAGCGTGGCCGAATTGCCCTCGGCCGCGATCGATTCGCCGCGAGCGGCACTCGCGCCGAGCTAGGCAAGGCCATGCAGATTCGCGCCGGCTTCGAATTGGTCTACGAGTGTCCGCAACCGACACCGATGCTCCTGATGCTGAACATCCACTACACGCGCGCGTCGGATATCCTGGTGCCGGATCATCTGGTCACCACTCCGTCGCTGCCGATCAGCGCGTATCGCGATTCCTTCGGCAACTGGTGCAGCCGGGTGGTCGCGCCGGCCGGCGTGACGCGCATCAGCACGGACGCGCTGGTCAACGACAGCGGGCTGCCGGACATGGTCGTCCCGGGTGCGCTGCAGACCCCAGTCGAGCACCTGCCCGAAGAGACACTCATCTTTCTCCTCGGAAGCCGATACTGCGAGACCGATCGGCTGTCGCCTATCGCCTGGCAGTTGTTCGGCACCGGCCCGACCGGCTGGGCCCGCGTACAGGCCATCTGCGATTTCGTTCACCACCACATCGAATTCGGCTACCAGCATGCGCGGCCGACCAAGACGGCGTGGGAGGCCTACACCGAGCGAACCGGCGTCTGCCGCGACTTCGCGCACCTCGCCGTGGCGTTCTGCCGCTGCATGAACATCCCGGCGCGCTATTGCACGGGGTACCTGGGCGACATCGCCATCCCGCCACCCCATGGGCCGATGGACTTCGCCGGCTGGTTCGAGGCATGGCTTGACGGGCAGTGGTACACCTTCGACCCGAGGAACAACGTGCCTCGCGTCGGGCGCATATTGATGGCGCGGGGCCGGGATGCCGCAGACGTCGCCATCAGCACGACGTTCGGGCCCAACGTCCTGAAGAGCTTCCGGGTGTGGACGGACGAGGTGATTGCCACGCAGCCGTCGCCTTGAGAGCTCGCTCCGCGCGTGCGGCGCCGTGTGTACGACGTTCCCCAGCGTTCCGCGGCAGCGATTTCCAGCTTTGAACTGCCTCAAGACGGGGCCAACGTCGCAGGACGTACTTCGCGAAGAATTCGGCTGCCTGCGCATTTAGTAGCAGATCGGCGTCGTCGGGCATGGCGGAATTCTTGCGCGCGAACTGATGCGCGGCCCCCGGTTGGCACCGCTTTTGCTCCGGCTGCAAGTGCAGGCGCTCTTAGGACGAGCCCATGCATGAAACGTTACAAGACGTACCCTACAGACGATGAAAGACAGGGGCGTTGCACCGGATTGGTACTCAAAAGGGGGAGCTACCACTGGGAGGGCAGGATGCTGAACCTCGAGAGGTGCATATGAATCTTGCCGATGTGTTGTTGATTCTCGTCGCCGAGGCGTTCGTGCTCTTGGCCATCGTATTGTTGGTGCGAATGATCGGCGAGTCGGATCGCATCGCGCGTCGCGCCCGGAACTTCGCGCGTCGCGCCCGGGAACTGGACAACCTCCCCATTGGTGAGCGCACCTTGACGCGGTTAGGCGCCGGCTGAATCTTGCTCACGCTTGTTGTCGCGGCGACCGCGTAGATTGACGCAGCCGCCACGATCGCGGGTCGGGATGAGTGTAGATAGGCGGACGCGTTTGCTCCCGGTGCCGCCAGCGCTGCGTCGGCCCCGGGCGACCCGATAGCACTTCGCGCCACTCCAGGATCAAGCCTAACGCGCGCTCGCGCGACACCGGCGCGACACCGAACATCACCTACGTCTTCAGACAGTTATTGTAGACCTGATCCGGGTCGCGCGGATCGCGCCCGGGAGCGTCGTCGAGGTCGGGCATGTCGGGACGACAGCGCGGGGCCGCTGCGCTGATCGGCGCGGGCTCGAGTACCTGCTGCAACCGCCCGAGTCAAGCATCGAGGCGGCGGATGGCGATCCGGGCAACGTTCGCGCAGAGGTCGCCTGCCGTGCGCGCGCTGTTCGATATGCTGGTCGAGCTAGTAAGGGGCAGCGCAAACAGGCATTAGCGTACGCGAGTCTCGTCCCGGCGTAACCCCCTGGCGTACCCCTGACCAAAAAAGCAAAAACGGCCCGCCCAAAGGCAAGCCGTTGACTTGTTTGGCTGCGGGGGCCTGCAACCGGCCATAAATGTGGTGAGGATCGTGGTCTCAAGAAATGGAAACGGCCGACGAACCGTCGGCCGTTGTCTTCTATGACTGGTTGCGGGGGAAGGATTTGAACCTTCGACCTTCGGGTTATGAGGCGGTTTTAGGTTAGGTTCGTTGTTTATTAATCAAGAACTTGCAGCGCTTGCCGAACTCCGAATCAGTGTAATCAAGGCACAGTTTAGGCACACCCAATCATGGCAGGTCACAGATGCCTGTCGCCAACGATGCACTGGCCGCGAACCTCTCCTCTGCCGAGCGACCGAGGGATTATGTAAGCGTTTAGGCGGAGGCGTGGGCCTTCGCTCGCGCGTACAGGAACTCCGGCGCGAGATCGAAGCCATTCGACCAAACCACCGTGTCCATTTCTACGCGGATCGCCGAAAACGCCGCTTGATCGCGAAGAGCCGCCACGATCGGGCGCGCGTCGGACGCGATGAAGTCCTTGAGGTCTATTTCGCCTTCCGTAGCGTCCGAAAAGCGGACCCACAGCCGGTAGTCCGGAAGCGTCCTTGCGTCAGTAACCCAGATCATGGTCAATCTCCTCAAACCAGTGGAGCGATCCGCCTGAAATTACCCTCTTCGGCCAAGGTCGTCCAGTTCTCCATCAGCTCCGCCTGGTGCATCTCCCCCCACTCTATGACGAGACCGAGAACGCGCGGGGGAAGCCGCCCGTCCCGAAGCTCCAGCGGCTCGATCCCGACAAGTGCGCGGTACTCCTCATACCGTACGTGAAAATGCGGCGGATTGTGATCGTTGAAGTACATCGTGATCACGATGCCGAGGAAGCGGGAAATCTCGGGCATGGTCGAATCCTAAAGACTGTGGACTGCCAGGGGACCTCCTTCGGTCGTCAATGACGACGCAGTGAAAATGGAGGTGGGCATTGAGTTTTCACGAATCTATTATAAATCCATAGCTTGCGACGCTTGCCAACTCGCTTCCCCCGTCTCGCCAAGGCGCAATTACGGCACAGCCGATGCAGGCCCGACACAAGCCGGGTTGGCGGTGATTTTTCGAGTGGAAGTTTTCCCCGCTGACGCGAGGTTGGCATGGCGCCCATGCGGTCGTCCGCATATGGTCTTTAATCCATATGTTGTTACATCCATAATACCTGCCGTGAGCTGGACGGTACTTTTCCACGACGAGTTCGACCGCGAGATTCGGACCCTCGCCAAGGGCTTGCAGGATGAGCTTCTCGCATGCATTTGGCCTCGCCGGCAACCGTTGCCGCACAAAAGGAAAAACGACATGCCAAGAAATCTTGAACAAGTGCTCGCCAAGCTGCCCGCCAAGCGCCGCGCGAAGGTTCAACAACGGGCGGCGGAACTCGCGACCCTCAAAGACCTGCGTCATGCGGTCGAGCAGACGCAGGAGGAACTTGCGATTGCCCTCGGCGTCGGACAGGACACGATCTCTCGCCTGGAGCAGCGAAGCGACATGCTGCTTTCAACCCTCAAACGCTATGTCGAAGCGATGGGCGGGACGCTCGACCTCGTCGCCAAGTTTCCCAATCGTCCACCAGTGATCATAGAGCAGATTGCAGAACGTCGAGGCCAAGAGAAGCAGTCCGCCAGAGGGCCGCGCACCGGCAAACGACACGCCGTCGAAGTTGTCTGACGTTGCTCGTTCGATCGACGCCGGTTTGAGGTTCGACCCGATCCCAAGTCGGGCAGGAGATGGACCCGATGCGGTGGATTTCCATGCCTGGAACGGCGGCACTCGGCCCCTGCTACCGGGCACGCGGGCGCCAAGAATGGCTGTAATCTCGCGACACCGGCCGTTCAGTCGCGGTTGGCCAGTGGGCGCGTTCGGCCAAGAGCGGGCATACAAGGATGGCAGCAAGATTTCCCATTACCGGCGCGAGAGTGCATAACTCCCACTCTTGCGTCGCCTGACCTTGTACTTGTGACGCAACCACCGACGCAACCGCGTCGCCGTGTGCTGTCGAGCGCACGATAGGCGCTGCGGACGGTCCCCACTTGGAAGTAGTTTGCCACGCCACCCAACGACTCAACCTGCGAGGCGCAGGCAGCCTGCCCGACCTCATGGGTTTCGCGTCATCGCGATCGAGGAGGGCCTGCTCACCGCGGAACTCGACATCCGGCGCGACTTGGTAGCCGCCAACGGATTCCTGCATGCGGCGACCGTGGTGGCTTTGGCCGATACCGCCTTCGGCTTCGGATGCATCGCGCACCTGCCCGCGGGCGCCGAGAATTTCACCACCATCGTGCTCAAGGCGAATTTCTTCAGCACCGCGCGCGACGGCACCATCATGGTGGCTGCACGACGGTGCACTTGGGCAACAGCATGCAGGTGTGGGATGCCGAAATCACGCGCACGGTCGACGGCAAGTCGATCGCGCTGTTTCGGTGTACGCAGATGGTGCTGTGGCCTCGCAAATAGCGTTCGTCCGTCGCGCCACCTCAAACCACAGGCCCAGCTAGTTCGGCCCCTGCGACGAATTCGGCGCGACGGTGGTGCTGTTGCTTGATGGACGTCCACCACCCGGAGGACGGCCACTTCCGGGAGGACGTCCACCGCCGGAGCCGCCATCCGGCGGTCGACCACCCCCCGGATTGCCTCCACTTGGCGGTCGACCACCATCGGAATTGCCTCCCCCCGGAGGGCGCCC
>Ga0209253_10000428_pt1 | contig 36160 bp, 29 predicted proteins | sample FrelakmetBRP12BR_FD_187145 | JGI IMG/M metagenome (GOLD analysis project Ga0209253, IMG submission 187145) | Freshwater lake sediment microbial communities from the University of Notre Dame, USA, for methane emissions studies - BRP12 BR (SPAdes)... | ecosystem: Environmental > Aquatic >... | reverse complement strand
GAGGGTGAGGGGATGATCGACCGGACGCGGGGGTATTACGACGAGGCGCAGGAGACGATGCCGGCGGCGGGGCGCGCCGCGGCGCATCGGGAGCTGCTGCGGGAGACCGTGCGGCACGCCTACGAAAACGCCCCGGCCACGAGGCGCAAGATGGACGAGGCGGGGGTGCGACCCGCCGACGTCAAGGAGTTGACCGACCTCCGGAAGATCCCGCTCACCCGGAAGGCGGACCTGAAGCACATCCAGAAAGGGGAGCCGCCCTTCGGGGGGCTGGCCGCCGTCCCCCCCCGGGCGATGCGCCGCATCTACGTTTCCCCGGGCCCCACCTTCGACCCGGAAGGGCGCGACAAGACCCACTGGCGGTGGGAGAAGCCCTTTTACGCAGCCGGCTTCCGGGAAGGGGACATCGTCCAGAACACCTTCATGTACCATTTCTCCCCGGCGGGCCTCATGTTCGACGAGGCGCTCCTGCGGATGGGGTGCACCGTCATCCCGGCGGGGGTGGGGAACACGGAGATGCAGGCCCAGGTGATGAAGGAGCTTGCCGTCACCGGGTACGTGGGGACGCCGTCGTTCCTGATGAGCATCCTCGAGAAGTGCAAGGAGATGGGGATCGGCCCCGGCGACGGGCTCTCCCTGCAGGTCGCCCTGGTGACCGCGGAGATGCTCCCCGAGTCGCTGCGCGCGCGCTTCCGCGACGAGTTCGGCGTCCAGGTGCGCCAGTGCTACGGCACCGCGGACGTCGGCTCCATGGGGTACGAGTGCTACCAGGCCAAAGGGATGCACGTCCCCGACGAGATCCTGCTGGAGCTGATCGACCCCGCCACCGGGAACCCGGTCCAGCCCGGGGGGATCGGCGAGGTGGTGGTGACCCTGCCCGACCGCACCTACCCGCTGGTGCGCTTCGCGACCGGCGACCTCTCCATCCTCACGGAGGACCCGTGCCCGTGCGGCCGCACCTCCCCCCGGCTGCTGAAACTGGTGGGCCGCGTGGACCAGGTCACCAAGGTCAAGGGGATGTTCGTCCATCCCGAACAGGTGGCCCAGCTCGAGAAGAAGGTGGGGGAGGCCGCTTCCATCCAGTTCGTCGTCACCCGGGAGGGGCACGAGGACCGGATGGAGATGCGAGTGGTTCTCCAAGGTGGTGTAGTGCCTTCCGACGCCCTTGCCGCCCGGATCGTGGACGCCGCGCGGGAGATCACGCGGCTGCGCGGGGAGGTCCGGTTCGTCGCCGCGGCGGAGGTCGAGGAAAAAGACAAGAAGATCATCGATAAGCGGAAATGGGACTGACAACCAATTACTACCCGGGGTATGTTCGGCAACGTTGACGCAGGGCGCAGCGGGGGGTTCCACGAAGCGGCGTATGGAGCGAGGCAGAGTTTGCGTCGAGCGGAATTCGCAGTGAGCGGACGCAGGTCGCGAACGTAGCGGAGTGGAAGCCCCCCGCGAGCCCGGAGTCTGTGTAAACAACAGGGGAGGGAGCGCATGGACGCCGCCACGCTGAACCAGCACCTTGAGAAGCACCTTCGGGTGGGCACCTTCCCCCTCGGGATCAAGTCGCTGAAACCCGGGGAGCCGCTCCCGGAGAAGGTGAAGATCCCCACGAAACACCTCGGTGTCAAAATGGCTATCTGCCAGGCGATCTCGATCGCCCGGCGATACGGATGGACCATGGCGTTCTCCGGGGACGACCTCTCGTGCCCGATCGCCAAAGCGGCATTCGGCTTCGAGGAGCGCAACGAATATTACAATTCCGGCTCTCTGGCGGACGGGATGTACGCCTCCTGCAAGGAGGCCGGTGCAAAATTCGAAGAGGCCCTTGCCAAGTACGACCTCGGCGAGTACGCCTACATCGTCGCCGGCCCCCTGGGCCGCATCAACTTTGTCCCCGACACGGTGCTCGTCTACGGGAACTCCGCGCAGGTGCTCCGTCTGCTCAACGGCGCCCTATACAAGCGGGGCGGAAGCCTCAAAAGCGACTTCTCGGGCCGCGGCGACTGCACCGACATCGTCATCAAGGGGAAGAAGAGCGGCGAGCCGCAGGTGATCCTGCCGTGCTACGGCGACCGGATCTTCGGGATGGCGGCGGACGACGAGATGGCCTTCACCTTCCCATTCGAGCGGGGGCCGGAGGTCGTCGAGGGTCTGGAGAAGACCCACGCCGGCGGCGTCCGGTACCCGATTCCCATCTACCTGCGCTTCCAGGCCGACTTCCCCAAGTCGTACCAGGAGCTCGACAAGATGTGGGAAGAAGGGAAGAAAAAGTAGGGGACGCCGCATGTACTCCCTGACGCCGGGCGACGAGATCCGCGGCCGGATCGCGAAACTGCAGGATCGGTTGCGCCAGGCAGGCCTCGCCGCCGCCTTCCTCGTCCAGAACGCCGACCTCTTCTACTTCACCGGCTCGATCCAGCAGGGAATCCTCGTTGTCCCCGCCGATGGGGAGCCGGTCTACTTCGTCCGCCGCGTCCACGAGCGGGCGTTGGAGGAATCGCCCCTCCTCGAGGTCCGCAAGATATCAAGCCCCAAGGAAGTGACCGCCTATTACGCCGCGAAGGGGATCACCTTCGCAAAGATCGGGTTCGAGCTGGACGTCCTCCCCGTGGGTACCTTCCTGCGGTTCCAGCAGGTCTTTCCCGGCGCTCAGCCGGAGGACGTATCGCTGATCCTGCGAGAGATCCGGGCGGTGAAATCCCCCCACGAGGCAACGGCACTGAGGGATTGCGGGAAAAAGCTTTCGAACCTGTTGTCCGGTGCCCGGAAGAAGATCCGTACCGGCATGACGGAGATGGAGCTCCAGGGGCTCCTCCATGGAGAGGCCATCGCCGGCGGGCACACGGTGATCACGCGGATGCGAGCCTTCAACCAGGACACGGGTCTGGGATGCGTCATCTCGGGCCCCGACGCGGCGATCCCCTCGTACGCCGATTTCCCGACGGCGGGGAAAGGGTCGTGCCCCTTTGTCCCCGCAGGGCAGGGGTACCGCGCTTTCGGGAGGAACGAGCCGATCATCGTCGACCTGATGTGGGCGCAGAACGGGTACCTCGTGGACATGGCTCGGACCTACAGCATCGGCCCGCTGCCTGCGAAGCTGGAGGAAGCGTACGACCACACGGTCGCCGTGATGCGCGCGATCGAGGCGGGGATCCGGCCGGGAGCCATGGCCGGGGACCTGTACGAGGCCGGGCTGGCGGTGGCCGCCGTCAGCCCTTACGCGGGAAACTTCATGGGGGCGCCGGGATATAATACGAAGTTCATCGGCCACGGCGTCGGGATCGAGGTCGACGAGATCCCCTTCGTCGCAAAGGGGGCGCCCACGGTTCTCGCCCCCGGCATGGTCTTCACCCTCGAGCCGAAGTTCGTCTTCCCGGGGGAAGGCGCCGTGGGGCTCGAGAACACGTACTTGGTGACCGAAAGCGGCTTCGAGACGCTGACGCCGCTGGAGGAAGGGATCATCCGCTGCGACGGCGGGTGAGGAGGAGGGGGCCGTGAAGAGAGTCCCGAACCGGGAAGACGCGGTAATGATCGTAGTGGACATCCAGGAGCGCCTGGTCCCCGCCATCCACCCGGAGCTGTACGGGCGGGCCCTGAAGAACATGAAGATCGCGATCGAGGCCGCCGGCACCCTCGGCCTTCCGATCCTGCTCACCGAGCAGTACCCCATGGGGCTGGGGCGCACCGTGCCGGACGTGACGAAGGCCCTGGAAGGGAAACCGTACCAACTGCTGGAAAAGCTCACCTTCAGCTGCGCCCGGGACGAGGGGTTCCTCGCGGCGCTGGCAAAAACCGGCCGGCGCCAGGTGATTCTCATCGGCATGGAAACCCACGTCTGCGTCTACCAGACCTCGGTGGACCTGACGAATGCGGGGTACGAGGTGTTCGTCCTGGACGACGCCGTCTCCTCGCGCTTCCTGCACAACTACCAGAGCGGCATCGCGGCGCTGCGCGACGCGGGAGTCGTCGTGGTGAGCACGGAGACCGCCGTCTTCCAGCTGCTGAAGGTTGCGGCCACGCCGGAGTTCAAGAAGATCTCGTCCCTCCTCCGATGACGACACGCGCACGGCGGCTCGCCCCCTTCGCCTTCGCGGGGATCCTGGTGTGCCTCGCGGCGCCCGCCCTCGGGGCCCGGCAGGTCCTGGTCCTGTTTCCACCCGGGACCGCAGAGAGCGGCGCCGACAACGTCCTGCGGCCGGCCCTCCCGATCCTCGAGCAGACGCTGAAGGAGAAGCTGGAGGACCGGTTCGATGTCCGGCCGACAGGGCAGGGATACGAGTCCGCCACGGAAGCGAAGCGGCTCCATCGCGCCCGCACGGTGGGTGCATCGTACATCCTGACCGGAAACCTCTCCCGCATCGGGAAGTCCGTCACCCTCGACGTCACCATCGCCCCCACCGAGGAACCGTCGAAAGGACGCACGGTCGTGGTGAACGGGACTCTCGACAACGTCTCCCCCGTTTCCGCGCTTTATGGATTTTTTTTCCGCGCCCTGGCGGCCGAGGCCGCTTCCAAGGCGAAAGCCCTCTTCTTCGGCGACGAGCGGATAGGGGAGGGGCCCGCGGCCAAGAAGATCCCTCGATTTTCAGGCACTGTCACCCGCAGCGCGCCCCTGCACGGGGAGGTCGTTTCCATCTCCGCCTCGGACGTGAACCTCGACGGGAAGGTCGAGATCGTCGCCGCGTACCCCGACGCGATTGCCGTCTACGGTGTGGCCGGGGACGATCTCCGGGAAAAGGCCCGGATTCCGAACGCTGGGCAGGGGCTCGTTCACGTCGATGCCGCAGATGTCACTCGGAACGGGGTGGCGGACATCGTTGCCACACGGTTTACCGACGGGAAAGCCCTCTCCGACATCTGGCAATACGACGGGAAGGAGTACCGGAAGATTTCCTCCGATCTCCCGTACTTCCTTCGCGTTGCGGACCTGGGGGCCGAAGGGATCGTGCTCCTGGGACAGGAGTCCGACCCGGAGAAGGTATACAAGGGGCCGATATTCCGGTTGACGATTCCCCGGGACGGCAAGATCGAGGCGAAGGACAGGAGCCGGGTGCTGCCCCTCCCCGAGGGGACCTTTCTCTACGCCTTCACCGCCCTCCGCCAGGGGAAAAGAGACGTGCGATACGCTCTCCTCACCGCCCACGCCCGCCTCGTCTACCTCGACGGGGAGGGGAAGGAGCTTTGGGAGGGATTGGACGCCGTCACGGGTCCGGACACGGTCCTGGAAACCCCGGAGCGGCGCGTCTGGATGCCGCCGCGGATGGCCTCCGTCGACCTCAACCGGGACGGCGTCGACGAACTGGTCGTGCTGAACGACCTCGTCGCCGCCGGCACGTACTTCGAGAACCTGCGCCTCTATTCCCAAGTGGAACTGCTCTGCTTCGCGCAGCAGGGAAATGCCCTGCAACTTGCCTGGCGCTCCCCTCAGTCCGACGCCTCCGCCCGGGACCTTGTCGTCGACGGTTCCACACCGGGTGTCATCCGGTTTGCCGTGGCCTCCCGCGACCAGGGAAAGCTGATCGGCGGGGCCGCCCAATGGCGCATCCTTTGGCTGAAGTGACCCCTTCCCGGAAGCATCCCGGAAAGCCTCCGGAAAATTTGACAACCCTGCGGCGTTCCGTATAATTTACAATTCCTCCGAGCGTGGCGGTGTAGCTCAGATGGTTAGAGCATGCGGCTCATATCCGCAGTGTCCGGGGTTCAATTCCCTGCACCGCCACCAGTTTTCCCTATAAATACGGGCTCGTGCGTGATACTATGCGTCATCCATGAGACACATGGGCGTCCTCATCGTCGATTCCGATTTGAAGGAGCGGGAAAAGAACGCCCGCGTCCTCTCCGATGCCCGGTACACCGTCCACCAGGCGTCCGGCTTCGGCGAGGCATCCGAGATCATCAAGCGGCACCGGGGGAGGCTCGTGCTCCTCTCCGAACTCGCCACGGGAGGGGACGGCGGCCTGAACTTTCTCTCGGAAACGCTCAGGAAATTTCCTTTCCTCCCGTTCACTTTCCTTGCCAGCGATCCTCCGCTGGAGTCGGTCATCGAGGCGCTGCAGAAGGGCGCGTACGATTTCCTGCGCAAGCCGGTCGCCCCGGACATCCTGTGCCACTCTGTCGGCCGCTCGATCCAGAAGTTGGACCTCACGCTGGAAGCTGAGAAGCAGGAGAGGGATGTCCGGCACCTTCTCGCCCACAGCCGGGAGGAACTGAAAGCCGCCCAGACCCTCTCCTCCTTCAAGGGGTTCATGATCTCCATGGCGGCCCACGACTTCCGGTCCATCATCACCGTCCTGGAAGGGTACGTGAATATGATCCACGAGAGATGCCAGGGATGCTCCGTCGCCGAACCCTCGGGGATGTTGGGCCAGGCCCAGCGGACCATCGGGCGGCTTCGCACCATGGCGAACACCCTCCTCGACTATGAAGCGGCGGAGAAGGGACAAATCCACGTCGAAAGAAAACCGTTCTCCCTCGTGGAGGTTCTCCGGGATGCGGTCGGTTTCTACCGGCAGTACGCTGAACAGAAGGGGATCGATCTTTCGCTGGACGGTGTCGCACCGGACCTGATGGCCATGGGGGACCGGATCAAGGTGATGGAGATCCTTGACAACCTCCTGTACAACGCGATGAAGTTCACCCCCGCCAAGGGGATGATCCGCCTGACCGGGAACCGGGAGGACGGCTTCGCCACGGTGTGCGTGATGGATTCAGGGCCGGGGATCCAGAAAGAGAAGCTGGACAGCATCTTCGATCAGGCCGCGATCGTGGCGACCCTGGACGCAAAAGCCCGGATCGGGCTGGGACTTTCCATCTGCAGAAGGCTCGTGGAGGCGCAAGGCGGGAAAATCTGGATCGAAAGCACACTGGGGAAAGGTACGCTTGTCTACTTCTCACTCCCTGAAAAATAAGTGTAATAAAGGGTAATTTTTTTCCTATTTTAGGTTTTTTTTAGTATTTCCATTATTCTCCAAGAAATATCCCGCCGGGAATCACAGGAAAACTATTCCACAAAAAACATGTTTCAGAGTATATATTTAGCAACGACCTGCCGAAAAGAAAACTGATTGGGCACGCAGCTTGCTTTTCCATTGTTGGTTCAACTATTTGGAGGGAGCATATGTCCTCGAACACAGTCCTTATCGTGGACGACGATCCCGTCTTCAGCCAGTTCACCAGAAACCTGCTTACCGACAAGGGGATGCAGGTGGTCGCCGCCTACAGCAAGGCGGAGGGGATGGAGTCCTTCGAGAAGAACCAGCCCTCCTGTGTGATCCTCGACATCTTCCTCCCCGACGGATCCGGAGTCGACCTTATCAAACCGATACGTTCCTCCTCCGCGGGAAGCGCCATCCCCATCATCATGGTATCGGGTCAGGGCGACGTGGACGAGGTCGTCCGGGCGATGAAGGACGGCGCAAACGATTACCTCAAGAAACCGTTCCATGGGGAGGAGCTTTTCCTCAAAATCCAGATGGTCATGGAGACATCCCATGCGAAGTGGGAGCTCGAGGAGCTTCGCACCAAGATCAAGCCGGAGGAGGAGTACCACCTTCTCTTCGGGATGAGCGACCGGATGAGCAAGGTTCAGGCAGTGCTCGACCAGGTGGCGGGTACCGACATCACCGTGCTCATCACCGGTGAGAGCGGAACGGGGAAAGAGCTGGTCGCCAAGGCCCTCCACAAAGCGTCAGAGCGCGCGAACGAACCCTTCATCAAGGTCAACTGCGCCGCCCTGCCGCGAGAGCTCCTCGAGAGCGAGCTCTTCGGCTTCGAGAAGGGGGCCTTCACCGGCGCCCACCGGCGCAAGTACGGCCGATTCGAGATGGCGCAGAACGGCACGATCCTTCTCGACGAGATCAGCGAGATGCACATGGACCTGCAATCCAAGCTGCTGCACGTTCTACAGGAAAAGCAGTTCTTCCGGATCGGCGGCGAGCGGGAGGTGAAGGTGAACTGCCGCATCCTCTGCGCCACGAACAAGAACCTCGAGCGGATGGTCGAGGAGGGGAAATTCCGCCGCGACCTGTTCTACCGGATCAACGTGGTGAACATCCTCGTGCCCCCCCTCCGGGATCGAAAGGACGACATCCCGCTCCTGGTGGACTATTTTATCGGGCGCTACTCGCAGATGTATAACCGGGAGCCCACCAAAACCGGCTCGAAGCTGATGGAGCTGTTCCTCAACTACAGCTGGCCCGGGAACGTGCGGGAGCTCGAAAACAACGTGAAACGATTCATCATCCTCGGGAACGAGGCCCAGCTGATCGCAGAGTTCAACCGGAAGCGGGAGACCGGGGCCTACAGCGCAATCCCCGACGACAGCGGGCTGGCGGACGCGGAAACGTCGGTACCCCGGCAGAGCAATACGAAGCGCCCCCTTGTGCCCGAGTCGGTGGCAATCGGCGGAGGGAACGGACCGGAACTGGAGCTGAATCTCTCCGAGAAGTCCACGCTCAAGGAAGTGTCGAAGATTGCCCAGCGAAGAGCCGAAAGAGAACTTATCGAGCGAGTGCTCAAGCAGACACGCTGGAACCGGAGGAAGGCGGCGCAGATCCTCGACATCAGTTACAAGGCCCTGTTATACAAGATCAAGGAGTGCGGGCTGAACATGGGGTGAGGATTTCCTTCTTCGTGTCGAATATCTTGAAACAAAAGGTGTCAAGGGTTGCTGGCAAGTCAAAAAGGACGGTTCAGGGGGGTGGCGTTGTGAAGCCCATATGGGCGGTAGCCTGTCTTGTCGCTGCGGTTCTCCTCGGGGCAACAGGTTGTTCGGCTTTGAATTCCGCAATAGCGCCTTCATCTAAAGAAGGAGCGGCGGGGCCCGGTACGGGGAACGGCGTGAACCCAACGTCCATGCCTGCCCCTGCGGCGGCCGGGGACATTACGGAGGAGACCCTGGGGGACAAACCGCAGCCGGCAGAGCGGCCGACGCCGGAGCAAACCCTGGCGGACAAACCGGTGCCGGCAGAGAAGCCGGCTCCGGCAGTCCCGGCAGGCAACGGGGTGAAGCCTTCAGCGCCTGCGCAGTCCCCTGCCTATTCAGGCCCGGAGTACCGGCTGGGAGCCGAGGACCAGATCAGGGTATCCGTGTGGGAGAATCGGGAACTCACCATGGACCTTGTGGTTCGCCCGGACGGGAAGATTTCGATGCCGCTGATCCAGGATGTCATGGCAGAGGGGTTGACGGCGGCGGAATTGTGCGTGAAGATCCAGGAGAAACTGCTCGCCTACATCAAGGACCCGCAAGTGTCGGTCATCTTGCTGCAGGTCAACGCCCCGAAATTTTATGTGATCGGCAGTGTCATCCGCCCCGGGACGTACCCTCTTCGCGGGGAGACGTCCGTCCTCCAGGCGCTCTCCCTGGCAGGCGGTTTTACACAATTCGCCTCCCCGAGGAACATGAAACTGATCCGAAACGCCTCGGGTAAACAGGAGGTCAGAAGAGTGAATTACTACAACATGATCGAGGAGGGCGGGGAGGGGAATTACGTTCTGAAGTCCGGGGACACGATCGTAGTTCCGTGATGCCATGAAAAACCTCCTGCCCCGAAAGATTGTCTGGATTACGGTTATGGCGTTGGGCTTCTTTCCGATGTCCAAGGGAGTGGAAGGGGCGGATTACAGGGTGACCCCGTCGATCCGCCTGGGGCAAGGATGGGACTCCAACATTTTCGGTACCAGCGGTAACGAGGTGTCCGATTTCTACGCCTCCGTCATCCCGGAGTTGATTTTCGACACAGCAAGTCCGAACTTGTCGATGCAACTGCGTGCGGGTGTGGAGGGGAGGTGGTACTACGACCACCCCGAGGTCAGCTCCGCGGGATATACAAAATACCTCCGGCTCATCTCGATCGACAACGGGTGGAGGCCGACCGCCCGCTTTTCGGTGTCCCCCGGTGTGTTTTACCTGGAAACCCTCGATTCGGTAGCCCGATCCTTCCTCGTTCCCGTCGACCCCGCGGTCCACCCCCCGGGGATCGCGACGTACGGGCTGCAGAGAAGCCGCTATTTCGGGGCGTCCATCGGGCTCCTGTACCAGGCGACCCCCAGCGTGGAGACGACCGGGATGCTGTATGGAGTCGAAAGCCAGTACCCGGATCAACCCGGGAGGATATACGACACGCGCACCGTGGGCGCGGACGTTTCGGTCCGGTACGCATACAGCCCGACAAGCTTGGTGGGCGTGTACGGAAACGGCAGCTACGAAGATTTCCATGAAACGCCCACTGCCCGGATGTTCGAGGCAGGGCTCCTTGCAGGTCACCAGTTCAATCCGGCTTTCCGGATCGACGGTCGGCTCGGGATGTCGTTCGTCCGGCAACCTGCCTCGGCCCCAGGCAATCCGGATCTCACCGACAGTACCCCGTCGGGTACCGTCACCCTTGGCTACCTGGACAACACCTTCCGGGCGGACCTGTACGGGAACTACGGGTATTCCGGGCTCAGCGGGGCCGGCGAGGTCACCCGGCAGGGGACGGTCGGTATCAGCCTTGCGGATAATGTCACGCAAGGGTGGTCGTGGAGCCTCGGGGGATATTACCAGGTCAGCCATACCGTGTTCGCTGTCACAACCGTTGAGGTGAAAACGGTGAACGGCCGCGGCAGTGTCCGCTACGCCCCCTGGGAGTGGGGAGCCTTCGACCTCACCGGATACGCCACTCGTGAAAATTCGGATGTTCCAGGCGGGGATTTGAACCGCTATTCCATCGTCCTCGGATTTACCGTAAGGAAAACCTACACCGCATTCTAAGAGGAAGCGATGCCCCTTCGACCCGACATGGAACTGAACGATTACCTGGAGATCTTCCGGAGGAGGAAGTGGTATATCGCATTCTCCGTCATCGCCATCCTGTTCGGCGCCAGTGTGCTATGCGTCGCATTGCCGGAAAAGTTCAAGTCCAGCACGACGATCCTCGTCATCCCGCAGCGTGTGCCGGAAGGATACGTGCGATCGACCATCAGCACCCGGGTGGAAGAGCACCTCTTTACCCTCCGGCAGCAGGTGTTGAGCAGGACACGCCTCCTGGCCGTGATGGATGAGCTCGGGCTGTACAAGGAGGAACGGAAGAACCAGTCGATCGAGGGAGTGGTGGAGAAGATGAGGAAAGGAATCGAAATCCAGGTTGCCTCCGCCACGACCCGTCGACAAGGCGGTGGAGAGGATGCCTTCACGTTGACCTTTGTCCACGAGAATCCTCAGATGGCGATGCTCACCGCATCGCGGCTGGCTTCTTTCTTCATCGACGAGAATATGAAGAACCGGGAGCAGCAGGCGGTGGGGACCGCGGATTTCCTCGAATCCCAGCTGCGGGTTACCAAGGCGAAACTCGAGAGGCAGGAAGAGAAGGTCAAGCAATACAAGCTTCGGTTCTCGGGGGAGCTTCCCCAGCAGCTACAGGCGAACCTGCAGATCCTGTCGCGCCTCCAGGAGCAGATGAGGACGAACTCCAATGCCATCCGGAATGCGCAGGACCGAAAAGTGTATATCGAGGCCCAGATCGGGGCACTCGAAGCTCAGGTTACGGCGCTGGCTGCCCAGCCAGGGTCCAGAGCGGGGACGGGAGACCTTTTCGAGACGACACAGGACGAGATTGCCGCGAAGAAAGCGCAGCTTGCGAACATGTCCGCGAAGTACAACGACGCTTACCCAGAGGTCCGGCGATTGAAGGACGAGATCGCCCGGTTGGAGAAACGGCTGGGTGAGGAACAGGGGAAACCTTCCGCGGCAACTTCCAGAATCGATAATACCAGGCTTCCCCGGTCCTCCCAGGGCACGCAAGGCCTGCGGAGCAGGGAGAGGGAGGAGATCCTCCGGCTGAAAGCCCAGAATACAGCCCTCGACGCGGAAATCGCTTCCCTCAAGAAGGATTACCAAGACATCCGGAAGAGCATCGAGGACCTGGAAGCGAAAGTGGAGAAATCGCCGACCCGGGAGCAGGAGATGATCTCTCTAACCCGCGACTACGAGAACCTGAAGCAACAATACGACGATTTGCTGAAGAAACGGCTCGACGCACAGGTATTCCAGAACCTCGAAAAACGTCAAAAGGGGGAACAGTTCCAGATTCTCGACCCGGCGGACCTGCCCCAGACGCCGTTTTCCCCCAACCGACCGAAAGTCATCGGGATCGCTCTGGCGCTGGCCCTTGTTGTAGGGTTCGGCGGCGCGATCGGCATAGAGATGCTGAACCCTGCCTTGCGCGGAAAACGGGACTTCCACTACTTCTTCCAGCTCCCGGTGCTCGCCTCCATCCCGATCCTGCGGGACGAGGAGTATGAAAGAAGGAAGAACCGGAATTTGGTGTTCGTCTACAGCGGACTGGTTTCCTTCACACTGGCATTGACGATCTTCCTGGTCGTTTTCGGACATAAGGTGCGCATCCTCCTGCTGGGGAGTAACTGATGATCCATTTCCCGTTCTTCCGCAACAATGGCCGGCCGGCCGGCGGGCGCAGGCCCTTGAATCTCCTCACGGTGGGGAGAGAGGATCAGCTCTTCACGGAGAAGTTCAAGGGGCTCCGGGCGATGGTGGAGCAGAAGTCGGACCTGCACGGGCTGAAGCTCCTGGGGATCACCAGCTCCATTTCCGGGGAGGGGAAGACCCTCTCCTGCGCGCAGCTCGGGATGAGCCTCGCGTCCACGGGGAGAAAGAAGGTCCTCCTGGTGGACGTCGACATCCGGAAGGCGGACCTCACCCACGGGCTGGGCGCCCGCCGGAGCCCTGGTTTGACCGACTACCTCCTCGGGGGCGCATCGCTTTCGGAACTGCCCCGGGCCACCGAGGTGCCGAACCTGTTCCTCGTGACCACCGGGGCGGAGGTCGCCTCCCCGGCGGACCTGCTGGCGGGGGAGAAGTTCAAAACGTTCCTCCAGGAGATCCGGGTCGGGTACGACGCGATCCTCCTCGACACGCCTCCGGTCCTCCCGGTCGCCGACACCGTGACGATCCGGGACCTGACGGACGGCTTCATCGTGCTCTACCGGGCCGGTTTCACCCCGCACACGATGCTCCGCCAGACGCTGGAGGAGTTGGGAGAGAAGAACATCCTCGGCGCCGTCCTGAACGGCGTGGAGGCGCCGAGCGACGACTATTACCAGAAATATTACGGATCCTACTACCGGAGGAAACCGGGCGTGGAAGGGCAAGCGATGGGGGCCAATACGGCGGAGGAGAAACCGTAGACCCGTTATGAACTCGCACTCTTTTTGGGAATATATCAACCCGTTCCGCCTGCTGAATGGTGGACCTTCGATCGGCGGTATCGACTCCCCGGACCGATTCCGGCAAATCATCGAGCGGGAGCGGGCCAGGACCGATCGGACGGGGGTGTGTTTCTCCCTCGTGGTGTTCCGCCTGGCGGGCAGGAAACGGGATACCTACCATACCCTGTACCACATCACGCAACTTCTGCACGCCCGTGTTCGGGCCAGCGACGCGGTGGGGTGGTCCGACAAGGCATCCCTCGGCGCCCTCCTGGTCGGGACGGGCGAGCCGGGGGCCAGGAAGTTCGGTGACTCTGTCCTCGCCTTGCTGCCGACAGGGCTCGCCTCCCCGGTCGTCGAAGTGTACGTCTATCCATTCTCCTCGACGACGGGTAACGGCCCTTTGGTGGAGGAAGCCGGCGGAACGGCGGCCCCGGGTTCCTCCCCCCCGGACAAGGATACCGCCAAATCCTCGGGCGAGGCCGTGTCAGAAGCTTCCGGAGAGCCGCTTCCCGCTGTCTTCGTCCGCCAGCTTCCCCTGTGGAAGGACGTCCTGGATGTTATCTTCGGCGTCGTCGCGCTGATCCTCCTGTCCCCCCTGTTTCTTCTCATCGCCATTTACATCAAGGTCGTCTCCCCGGGGCCGGTCTTCTTCAAGCAGGAGCGGGTCGGGTTCCGGGGGAAGAAGTTCCTGTGCTGGAAATTCCGGACGATGAAGGTCGACAACGATGCGAAGGAGCACGAGGAGTACCTGAAGTCCCTGATCCAGGGCGGGGACCAGGCGATGGTGAAGCTCGACGCGAAGAAAGACCCGCGGATCATCCCCTTCGGCGGGATCCTGCGCCAGACCGGGTTGGACGAGCTGCCGCAGCTGTTCAACGTCGTCTTGGGGGACATGAGCCTGGTCGGCCCTCGTCCGTGCCTCCCGTACGAGGCGAAGGAGTACGACCGGTGGCACTCGGAGCGATTCGACACGATCCCGGGCCTGACCGGCCTGTGGCAGGTGAGCGGCAAGAATCGCACCACCTTCCGGGAGATGATGCGGTACGACATCCGGTACGCCCGCCGGATGTCGCTGCGGATGGAGCTGCAAATCCTGTTCGTTACGATCCCCGCAATCATCCAGCAGATACGGGACCACCGGAAGAAGATGCGCGCTGCAAAGGAACCTATCCCGATACCGTCGGAAAAGGAGACACCATGAGCAAGACAGTGAACGTCGCAGTCGTGGGGTGCGGATACTGGGGGCCGAACCTCATCCGGAACTTCAGCGCCCTTCCGGAGTGCAAGGTCCGGTATATCTGCGACAAGGACGAGAAGCGGCTGGCCCACATGAAGCAGCTATACCCCTCGGTGGAGCCCACCAAAGAGTTCGAGAAGATCATCGGCGACAAGGAAGTCGATGCCGTGGTCGTCGCGACCCCGGTTCACCTCCACTACGATCTCGCGAAGAAGTCCCTGCAGGCGGGGAAGCACACCTTCGTCGAGAAGCCGATGACCCAGACATCCGAGCAGGCCAACGAGCTGGTCCAGATCGCGGCGATGAAGAAGATCACGCTCATGGTGGGGCACACCTTCATCTACTCCGCCCCCGTCCGCCGCATCCATGAGATCGTGAAGAGCGGCGACCTCGGGGAGGTCCAGTACATCAGCTCCCGCCGGCTCAACCTGGGGCTCTTCCAGAAGGACATCAACGTGGCGTGGGACCTCGCCCCTCACGACATCTCCATCATCCTCTACATCCTCGGGAAGCCGCCGATCTCCGTGAACTGCCAGGGGAAGGCCCACATCAACAAGGACATCGAGGACGTGACGAACATGTCGCTCGACTTCGAGAACGGCGGCTTCGCCACCATTCACAGCAGCTGGCTCGACCCGAACAAGATCCGGGAAATGATCATCGTGGGGAGCAAGCGGATGGTCGTCTACGACGACAACGAACCGCTGGAGAAGATCAAGATCTACGACAAGAGGGTAGAGGTTCCTCCGCATTACGACACGTTCGCGGAGTTCACCTACTCCTATCATTACGGCGACGCCCACATCCCCTACATCAAGCAGACGGAGCCCCTCAAGGTCGAAACCCAGCATTTCCTCGATTGCATCAAGACCGGGAAGACACCCGAGACCAGCGGTCTGGACGGGCTGCGGGTCATCCAGATTCTCGAGGCATCCTCCCGCTCCCTGAAAAACGGCGGCGGGAGAGTGGAGATCGACCAGAGCCTCGGTACCGTCTTGCCGCTGGGCTGAGAAGGGGGAACCGATGAAAATAGAACCCGGTCCGCTCCAGAAGATCGCCCCCAACGTGAAGTTCGGCGAGGGGGTGAAGGTGTACGACTTCGTCAACCTTTACGGGTGCGAGATCGACGACCACACCAAGATCGGAACCTTCGTCGAGATCCAGAAAGGCGCGAAGATCGGAAAGAACTGCAAGATCTCCAGCCACACCTTCATCTGCGAAGGGGTGACGATCGAGGACGACGTCTTCATCGGCCACAACGTCACCTTCATCAACGACATGTACCCCCGGTCGACCGCCGAGGGCGGGGGACTGCAGACGGAGGCCGACTGGGTGTGCATCCCGACATTCATCCGGAAAGGCGCATCGGTCGGCTCCAGCGCGACGATCCTCGCCGGTGTTACGGTGGGGGAGAAAGCGATCGTCGGCGCGGGGAGCGTGGTGACCAAGGACGTCCCCCCGGGAGCGATCGTGGCGGGAAACCCCGCGAAGGTGCTTCGAAATATCACCGAGGAGAAGAAAAGATGAAAGTCCCCTTCCTGGACCTGAAAGCACAGTACGAATCGATCCGCGGGGAGATCGCCGAAGCGATCCAGCAGGTGCTCGACAGGACCGCCTTCGCCGGCGGCCCCTTCGTAGCCCAGTTCGAAAAGGAGTTCGCGGCATTCTGCGACACCCGGTTTGCGGTGGGCGTCGGAAGCGGCACGGACGCGTTGTGGATGGCGCTGCTGGGATACGGGATCGGCCCCGGAGACGAGGTCATCACCGTCCCGGACACCTTCATCGCAACCGCCGAGGCGATCAGTTACTGCGGGGCGAAGCCGGTGTTCGTGGACGTGGATCCGGTGACGTACAACATGGACCCCGCGAAGGTCGAGGCTGCCATCACCCCGAAAACCCGGGCGATCATTCCCGTCCACCTGTTCGGCCAGATGGCGGACATGGACCCGATCCTGGAGATCGCCAGGAAGCGGAAACTGTTCGTCGTCGAGGACGCCTCGCAGGCACACGGTGCGGAATACAAGGGGAAGAAGGCCGGCTCGATCGGCGACGCGGGATGCTTCAGCTTCTACCCCGGGAAGAACCTCGGCGCTTACGGCGAGGCGGGCGCCGTGGTCACCAACAACGAGGAACTCGACAAGAAGATGCGGATGCTGCGCGACCACGGGCAGGCGAAGAAATATTACCACTCCCTGGTCGGGTGGAACGCCCGGATGGACGGTCTCCAGGGAGCGGTACTGAGTGTGAAACTGAAACACCTTCCTTCCTGGACCGAGGGGAGACGCCGGAATGCGGCCCTCTATGACGAACTCCTGAAGGGCGTGAAGGGGGTCACGACCCCGAAGCAGGCCGGGTATGCCAAGCACGTGTACCACATTTACGCCATTCGCGTGGCCGACCGGGACCGGCTGATTGCCTCCCTCGCGGAAAAAGACGTTCATTGCGGCATCCATTACCCGATTTCCGTCCACCTCCTGGACGCGTACAAGTCGCTGGGGTACCAACAGGGTGCGTTCCCTGTCGCAGAAAAGGCCGCATCCGAGTTCGTGTCATTGCCGATGTTCCCCGAGCTGACGGGTGAGCAGATCTCGCGCGTCGCCGTGGAGCTCAAGGCGGCCATCGCGGCTTCGGTGAGCTGAAAGGGAGTTGGCGGACCGCCGGTAGGTTCTCGGACCGTCTTCCACACCGTCGCACGGTCCAGGGGCCGTTCCGGGCCGTATGGATCTTTGTGGCGGTCGATCCGATCCTGCACAAATTCTTCGAGATCTTGTCCGATCAACGTTCCCGAGAGTCGTATCCTGTTGAGGGTTAGATCCACACGATGAACGTCTGCATGGTGGCATATGCGTTCTACGAGAAAGACAACCGTATCCGACGGTATGCGGAAGCATTGGCTGCGAGGGGAGACCGGGTGGATGTCGTTGCCTTGCGGCAGCCCGGACAATCTCTCGAGGGAGAATTGAAGGGGGTACGGATTTTCCGGATCCAGGAACGTGTACGGAACGAGGTGTTTCCGACGACCTACCTTTACCGTCTCCTGCTGTTTCTATTACAATCGGCAGCTTTCCTTGCAAGACGTTCCTTTGGCATTGGAAAGTACGATGTCATCCATGTTCATTCCGTCCCCGATTTCGAGGTCTTCTCGGCGCTGGTCCCGAAACTGTTGGGTGCGAAGGTCATCCTGGACATTCACGACATTGTCCCGGAGTTTTACATGAGCAAGTTCCACAAGAGCCATGACTCTCTTGCCTTCCGCCTCCTTGTGCTCGTCGAGAGGCTTTCGATCGCCTTCTCGAACCATCTGATCATTGCAAACCACATCTGGCACGACAGGCTGATCTCCCGTTCGGTGAAAAGCGAGAAATGTACGACCATCCTGAACTATCCGGATCTGGAAATCTTCCGGAAGGGGATCGGCTCGCAGAAAGATGAAAAGTTCCGGATGACATACCCGGGTTCGCTGAACTGGCACCAGGGGGTGGATGTGGCGATCCGCGCGTTTTCGAAAATAGCGCGGAAATACCCCCATGCGGTATTCCATATCTATGGCGAGGGACCGGAACGAAAGGCCCTGGAAAAACTGGTCACGGAACTTGGGATGGAAGGTTGCGTGCAGATCCGGGATTCGATCCCGCTCGAGGGCATCGCCAGGATCATGGGCGAGTCGGATGCGGGTATCGTCCCGAAGCGGGCGGCCTCCTTCGGCGACGAGGCTTTCAGCACCAAGATCCTCGAGTTCATGGCGATGGAGGTGCCGGTCATCGCCTCCAGTACAAGGATCGATCGTTATTATTTCGACGATTCACAGATCCTGTTTTTCCGCTCGGAGGACGAGGACGACCTGGCGGAGAAAATGGAGGCCTTGATCCTGGACGGGGATCTCCGGAAGCGCCTGGTACGTAACGCCTCGGAGTACATCAGAGTGAACAACTGGGACATCAAACGACAGGAATATTTCTCCCTGCTGGACGCCTTGTGACATTGCACGGATCTCTACGGGCAGATCGGCTTGCCACACTGTATTTCTTTCATCCGTTGAGGATCCTGGTCCGCGAGAGAAGCCCATCTGCAGCCATCCTGATGTATCACAGCGTTGCGCGGGACACCGCAGACCCCTCGATCCACCCGTACTTCCAGACCCGGATCGATCCGGAAAAGTTCGCTGTTCACATGCAGTTCCTGTCAGATGAGGGATACGCGGTAATCCCGTTACGGGAGATCAGCGCGGTTCTGAACTCCAGTGATGCGACACCCGGGAAAGCCGTCGCGCTTACTTTTGACGACGGGTTCAAGGATTTTATCCGGAACGTCTTTCCGATCCTGAAAGAAAAAGGGTACCCGGCTTCCGTTTTCGTATCGACGGGGTACGTTGGCGGCGTCTTCAAACAGAAGGAGTGTCTCAGTTGGTCCGATATCCGGCAACTAGCCGATGGGGGGATAGAGATCGGTTCCCATACCGTGACGCATCCCAAGCTCCACGGGATGCCGGAAGCGGAGATCGAGTCGGAGATCCGGACATCAAAAAGGGAACTCGAGGAAAAGATCGGCCGCGTTGTGGATACTTTTTCGTATCCATTCGCTTTCCCTCAGGAGGACTCCGCATATATCGGTCGGCTCCGTGGAATTCTCCTTCGGAACGGCTACCGTACCGGTGTCACGACGGGTATCGGCAGAGTGGTACCCGGACAGGATCCGCTGTTCCTGCGGCGGATCCCGTTAAACAACCACGACGACCACCGGCTATTCCAAGCGAAGCTGGAAGGGGGCTACGACTGGCTCCGGGGGATGCAATATCTCAGCAGAATTATGAGGGGATGGTTTTGAATATCGATTCGAACCACAGGCATTCCGCCATCGGCCATTGCTGCTCGATGCGGGTCACGGCCCGGGAGAGGCAATAATAAGTCGTGCGATTCAAGGCCTGCCTCCTGGGAGCACCGCTGGATACCGGGAATATGGGCGTCACGGCCCTCGGAAACTCCCTCGTGTCCTTGATCCTCCGGCAAATTCCGGACGCGGAAATTTCCTTCTTCGTGGGAAACCGCTCTGACCGGCCGTATTCGGTAGAGGTCGATGGCCGACCTGTTAGCGTCCGCGTCATCAATCACCGGATGTCCCCGAAGAGCAGAATCGGAGAGCACCTCCTGGGGCTGCTCCTCATGGCCGGAATATTCCGGATCGCCCCGACGAGAGCCGCGAGGGATTGGATACTCGAAAGGAATCCCCGGTTGAAGGCCTTGTCGGAAGCGGATTTTATCGGCAATATACACGGAGGCGACAGTTTCAGCGATATATACGGCATCCGTTGGATGGTCCACGGAATCCTGCCGGACCTCATCGTGATCCTTCTCCGGAAACCTTTGGTTCTTCTTCCCCAAACCTACGGGCCCTACACGTCGGGAGCCGCCAGGGGTGTCGCAAAATTCCTGCTGAAACGTGCCGCCTGCATCCTCACCCGGGACCGGGAAGGGCTCTCCATTGTCGAGGAACTTCTAGGCTCGGAGAAGACGAAAACACGTCCACGATTTTGCCCGGATGTGGCATTCAGCCTCGCGCCGAAGACGACCGCGGATGTTCCGGTAGCCCCGCCATTGCCTGCCAGCAAGGGGAACCCGGTCTTCGGCTTCAACGTAAGCGGCCTCCTGTACAACGGCGGGTTCACCAAGGACAACATGTTCGGCCTTTCGTTCGACTACCGGCATTTTGTGCGGGCTCTGGCGGAAAAGATCCTCTCCGGAACGGACGTCCACCTGCTCCTGGTACCACACACTTTCGCGCCAAAGGGGCACGTGGAGAGCGACCCGGAAGCATGCGAGGACTTGTTCCGTTTTCTCGTTTCCCGGTATCCGGACAGGGTCCACGTGGTCAACAGGGAATGCGGTCCCTCCGAGATCAAGGGAGTCGTCGGGTTGTGCGATTTCTTCGTCGGGTCGCGAATGCACGCCTGCATCGGCGCTCTTTCCCAGGGGATTCCCACAGTCGGAGTTGCGTACAGCAGGAAATTCCAGGGGGTCTTCGAATCCGTCGGCGTCGGGCACCTGGTCGTGGACGCCCGCCGTGGGAACGAAGAACAGGCGATCGAAGCGGTCCTGTCGGTGTACCGCCGGCGCACCGAAGAGAAGCGAATCATCCGGGAGAGGGTCGGACCCGCGCGGGAATTGATCGGACAGACTTTTTGCGAACTTCTGGGCGGCCCGTTACAGGACGAAACGGCGGCGGGCGTGCCGGGAACCCGGAGCAATATGGACCTCCCGGAATTGGAAAGGGCGGGTACCGTTGCCAGGGATTAAGAAGATCCAGGACGTCGTGGACTGGGGGTACTGCGTTGGTTGCGGGGCCTGTTTCTCCGCGTGCGACAAGGGAGTGGTGTCCCTTCACGCGATCGACAGGGTCGGGATCCGGCCCCGGTTCGACGGAACGTGCGCGGAATGCCGCGACTGCCTGCGGTTCTGCCCCGGTTACCGGCTCGACGGGATGTCCTCCGGAGGCGATACCTTCAGGGGAGGGGATGACAAGATGCTCGTCGGCCCTTTCCTCGATGTATGGGAAGGGTCCGCATCGGACGATGAGGTACGGTACCGGGGGTCCTCCGGGGGAGTCCTGACAGCGCTCTCCCTGTATTGCCTGGAGAAGGAGGGGATGGGGTTCGTCCTTCACACCGGGATGGATCCGGCACATCCCTGGAGGAACACGACCGTCGTCAGCCGGACCCGCGAGGAGCTTCTCCAACGAGCAGGCTCCCGCTACACGCCCTCTTCCCCCTGCGACGCATTGCGCAAGATAGAGGAGAGCGAATCCCCGTGCGTGTTCATCGGGAAACCGTGCGACGCTGCCGCCGTCACGATGCTGCGAAAGATTCGTCCCTCTCTCGACCGGAAGCTGGGCCCGGTACTGACGTTCTTCTGCGCCGGGCCGCCCTGCGCAGGAGCCACAGCGAGCCTCGTGAAGGAGGAACTCGGGCAGGATCCCGGAAAGGTCCGGGAGATCCGGTACCGGGGCTGCGGGTGGCCCGGTTCCTTCACCGTCCGCGACGCAACCGGGGCGGTCATGAAAGAAATCACCTACCCGGAGTCGTGGGGGTACCTGGCCAAGCAACACAGATCCTTCCGGTGCCACCTTTGTCCGGACGGAATGGGGGAACTTGCCGATATTTCATCGGGGGATGCCTGGCACTTGTATAAGAACGACGGGAACCCCGGGGAATCCGTCGTCCTGGCGCGGACCCCGCGGGGGCTCGACGTGGTGCGACGCGCCATCGACGCCGGGTACCTCACATTGCGTCCTTCCAGTCCGGAGCGCGTGCTTTCCGCGCAGGGACTGGGACGCAGGAGAGCGGAAGTGCACGGCAGGCTGACCGGGTTGCGGTTCTTCCGCGTTCCCACGCCGGAATACCCCGGCTTCCCTCTCCGGAATGCCTGGGCGCAGAACGTTCCGGCGCTCCGGAAAGTCCGGGTGATTCTCGGGACGGCGAAGCAGGTCCTTCTTCGCGGACTCTGGAAAAAAACCCCCGTATTCCCATTCGGAGAGTTCGCCATCGGACCGGAAGCCCCGGAAGGGCAATGAAATTCCGGATCCCGAAACTGCTGGTCAGCGTATTCGTGTTCGCGTGGGACGAGGCCAGCGATTTGTTGAGTGGGTGGATCGGGAAAACGCCCGAAGGGCGTGCCGTGGTCCTTTACTATCACGCCGTGCGCGACCGGGACCGGGGTCGCTTCGCCCGGCAGATGAATATCCTCGCTCGCTGGGCGAGGCCCTTTCCGGTCGAATCTCCCCCCCGGTTCGATCCGGGAACTCTGCATGCAGCGGTGACGTTCGACGACGGCTTTGCCTGCGTGGTGCGGAACGCCGTCCCCGAGCTGGCTGCGAGAAAGATCCCCGTAATGATTTTCGCCCCGGCAGCCTTCCTGGGAGTCCCCCCTTCCTGGATTTCAGACCCCGGCCACCCGGATTCGTCGGAGGTCGTCCTGTCGGAAGAGGAGCTTCTGGAACTGGCCAAGGTTCCCGGCGTCTCGATCGGCTCCCACTGCCTGACGCACCGGAACCTGATGAGCCTCGATGAGGAGGGGGCCCGTCGGGAAATCCGGGAATCGAGGAACCGCCTCGAAGCGATCCTCGGGAGGGAAGTACGCACGTTGAGTTTTCCCCACGGGGCGTTCGATATCCGACATGTGTCCATGGCACGTGAGGCCGGCTACGAGCGCCTCTTTTCCATTTCCCCGAAGCTGTATCGGGAATCCGACATCGTCAAGGGACGGGTCAAGGTCGAGCCTTCGGACTGGCCCCTGGAGTTCCACCTGAAACTAACCGGCGCCTATCGCTGGCTCTATAGGGTTTCAACGGTAAAACGGAGATGGCTGGGAAACCAACAGTGAGCGATATTCGACAATCTCCGGACCGAACGCCCCCGTCCTTTCGAGCGCGGGTGGACGATATGGACCCTCCTCAATGGGATGCTCTCCTGGCCGAATTCGGCGATGCCTCGATCTACCAGACCAGCGCCTACGGTGCCGCCCGGTGGGGCGAGAAACGCCTCAGCCGCATGGTGGTGGAGAACGGGGACGGTCTTGCAGGGATCGCGCAGGTCGCCGTTGTATCGATTCCCCTATTGCGGGCGGGGATCGCATACGTGCCGTGGGGCCCCCTTTGGGAGAGGAAAGGGTCAAGTCCCGAATCTGGGCGGTTCCGTTCGATCCTGAGGGCATTGAAAGAGGAGTATGTATCCAAGCGGGGCTTGCTGTTGAGGATCGCACCTGCGATTCCAGGGGAAGAACACCATGAAATATCGGGATTGCTCATCGAGGAAGGATTCTCGGAATCCGCCCCGGGATATCGGACCCTCCTGCTGGATCTTTCCCCGGACCTCGCGACGATACGGAAAAAACTCGACCAGAAGTGGAGGAACCAACTGAACCGGGCTGAAAAAAACGGCCTCACGTTGCGTGAAGGATCCGGGGATGACCTGTACGATGTTTTCATCGAACTCTATCGGCAAATGCTCGATCGAAAACAGTTCCGGACCGACGTAGATGTCGAGATGTTTCGCTCGGTTCAGAAAGCGCTTCCCGAACCCCAAAAGATGCGCGTCCTCGTGTGCGAATCGGAAGGCCAGCCGGTCGCCGCGATGGTGGGGACCCGGATCGGCGACCGGGGGATCTACCTGCTGGGAGCGAGCAACAACGATGGGAACCAGAAAAAAGCTTCCTACCTCCTGCAGTGGCGGATGATCGGGTGGCTGAAGGAGCAGGGATGTCGACGATACGATCTGGGGGGAATCGACCCGGTCGGGAACCCGGGTGTCTACCACTTCAAGAGTGGTATTTCCGACAGAGAAGTTTTCCATGTCGGCCAGTACGAACTATCCCCCGGTGGATTCACAACAAGGGTTGTCCATGCGGGAGATGCAATTCGAAACATGATCGGAAACGTGAGAAAAAGGAAATGATCTCATTTCGGAAATTCCAGAACTTTGAGGAAGCGGAACCCATCAAGTCGGAGTGGGATCGGTTCGTTGAAACGCAGACCTCCGACATATTTCTCACCTACGACTGGTGCAGGATCTGGTGGAAGTATTACGGGAAGAAGCGCGAACCGCTTCTGTTCGTGTTCCGGAATGACGGTCAGATCTGCGGGGTCTTGCCAATGTTCCGGGAGAAAATTCGCCTGGGTCCATTTTCGGCCCGTGTTGTAAAACTGATGTGCACCGACTACTCCCCTGTGACCGTCAGCATTGCCATTCGAACCGAGAACCTTGAGGCGGTGATCCGTCTCCTGCTCGAAGAACTCCAAAAGCTACACCCTTGGGACATTATATTTTTCGGTGCCCTCTGCGGGCGATATCCGGACACCGATCTCCTTTCCAGCATCTTGGAAAACCACCTTGGTGAGAAATATTCCATCAGATCCCGTCAGAGCGATGTACAGACATATTTCCAAATAGAATCAGATTGGGAAAAGCAACTATTGTCGATGAATACCGATAACAGGACAAAGATGAGACGGGTCCACAAGACGATTCGCGATCGGGATCTGCAACTGTATTCCAAGGTTGTAACAAACGAGAATATTTCGGAAATGTTCGCTCGGATGGTCGATACGCATCAGGCGCAATGGAACGAAATCGGGATGCCGGGTCATTTTACGGAGTGGCCAATGGCAATCCAATACCATCGGGAAATGGCGCAAATCCAAGCAGAAAACGGAAGACTGCGTCTCATGGAAGTTTGGTTGAGCGAGAAACCTATCGGATATCAATATTTGTACCGATTCGGTGATACGTATCTGGAATTTATTACCGGAAGAACCCATTATGAAGATGAAAAAAAAATTCATTTTCATCGAGTATCTTTTTCCGAAAAATTCAGAATGGCAATAAGAGAAAATGTTCATTGGATCGACGCCATGAGAGGACAATATGATTACAAAAGAGAGATGGGAGGGAAGTTATTTCCTGTTATGAATATATATACGTATGCAAAATATGGAAGCCGATCTCTGAATATGAATTTATTTTTCCTGTTCACCTGGATTCTAAACGTGTGCTATTCAAAGGTATGGCGCAGAAGGGTAATGCCCCGGGCAGGTATCAAGAGTAGACAATTTTTGGATTTATGGGTACGTACACATTGTTTTACGAAATAATCTGTATTTTTTAAAATACTTTCCTCCATATCGTGGACAGCCCGGCATGGTTTCCTGCAAGAGGGTATTTACCCTCAAAATCTCGGGGTGGTGTCCATGACGATCGAATAATACCTGATCCGCCATCATCGTATAATTTTGATGAATCACTTGCGAACAAAGTCCTTTCCCCCCGGACGTCCCGTTTGCTCCCGTCATTTGACCCTGTGTCCATCCGGAATTGGAGGAGAAGGAATTTCCTGGCTGATCTACGCCAGTTGGATTTTGCATAGGATGTGGCGCCATTGTTTCAACACCTTCCGCCGGGTGTGTGTCCAATATGCATTCCCGTGCCCATGAATCAACCCGCACTGATGAGTAATGAATTGATCCGGCATCGAATCGCAGCCTTTCCATGGCGGTAAGGATTCTATCAACGGCTTCCGTGGGAAGACTTTCCCCTTTCCCGATGACTGTTACCTCAAGGAACATGTATTTGCACTTCAGATGCATCAGTGGGTGGGGAAACAGAGTGGAATACATTTTCCGATGTTTCAATGAAATGATTATCAGGGACGCGTTTCATTAGGCGAACGGATCGAGGCATGGATGTATCCATCATCATTGTGAATTGGAACACCCGGGATATTCTTCTGGAGTGTCTGGAGAGTTTGGAAGGGTGCGGGATAAAGTGCCGGAACGAGGTCATCGTGGTGGACAACGGCAGCGAGGACGGTTCACAGGAGGCGGTGCAGTGCCGATTCCCCAATGCCAAACTGATCGAGAACGGGATGAACCTCGGCTTCGCAAAGGCAAGCAACATCGGCATGAAACAGGCAACCGGGCGGTACCTGTGCCTGATAAACTCAGACGTCAAGGTGCGGGAAGGGTGCATCGACCGCCTGGTTCGGTACATGGACACCCATCCCGCCATCGGCATGGTTGGCCCAAAGATCCTCAACCCCGATCTTACAGTTCAGTGTTCCTGCCGCCGTTTTCCGTCCCTCTGGACTAACCTAATTGTCGCGGTCGGGCTGGATAAACTGTTCCCGAAATCCAGTGTGTTCTATGGTGAGCACATGTTCTTCTTCTCCCATGACAAAGTCCTCGACGTGGACTACATCGCCGGGTGCTTCATGATGGTTCGCCGAGAAACGATCAGCCAAATTGGGGTGATGGATGAGCGTTTCTTCATCTATCAGGAGGAGGTGGACTGGTGCAAACGGATCTGGAAAGGTGGGTGGAAGGTCACTTTCTTCCCGGGAGCGGAAGCGGTTCACCATCATGGGGCCAGTTCCTCCCGAGATCCCTATAGATTCGCACTGGCGCAGCAGCGGTCGGTGCTACTGTATTGGAAGAAATACCACAATTTCCTGGAGAGGGGGGCACTCATCTGTATTCTCGCGCCGCGTTTCGCGCTCCGTTTGTTTCTGGGATACCTTATTATTATAGTATGGCCAAGATGGCGTCCCGAATTAGAAGCAAGGATCACGGAGAATAAAGCATTCTTGTTGGCCTTGTTCGAGCATGTGACGGGCTAGGTGAACAAAATGATTTATTATTTATTTAAGAATATTCCAGCAAAATGCATCGGGCGAAGTTCGTGTTGGAATGGGTCTAAATATATAACCAGAGAGGGGCAAAAAATGCGGAAGAGCACGTTGGGGATATTCGTTTTATCATTACTAATCCTTTTCCCAGTAAATATTATTGCTGCCAACCATTATATCCGGGCGGGGGCATCGGGCAGTAATAATGGATCTGATTGGACAAACGCTTGGACTGCAATACCAGGATCTTATACCAGAGGGGATACCTACTATATCGCTTCTGGTAATTACATCGGGAACGTAGCTATAGCATCGGCAGAATCCGGATCGACCTGGGTTTACCTTAAAAAGGCGACGGTTTCAGAACACGGTACAAGCACCGGATGGAGTGATTCCTACGCCACCGGACAGGCGGTGATCAATGGCTACCTTGCAATCATAAACTCGTACATCGAGGTGGATGGTGTAACCGGTTCAGGAAATTCAGGGCATGGGATAAAGGTAAGTCATTCGACTTGCGCAAACAACAGTGGAAGGGTAATTGATTTAGAGGCTGGAAAAAGTCACATCCATCTCCATCATATAGAGGCGGTTGGATCAGGCTTTAATTATGGCGCTAATAGTTGTGACGGTTTTTACCAGAACAATCAAACCGCAACCGGAGATATACAAGTATCTTTTTCGTGGATTCACGAGGTTACAAGGAACGGACTTACCTTGGGAAATCATCAAGGGACCGGATGGTCCAATGATTCGCTGGGATTTTTATTCGAGAATAATCGCCTGGAAAGGACCGGAGGGTGTTCCGATCCAAATATACATGGACAAGGGGTTCAGGCAGGATACCTCTCGACGCAGACCTACCATGTGTATCGTAACAATGTATTTATCGATATTCTTGGTTCAGCAAATATAGCGTTTCTCGGAGGAACAACAAACAACAACATTCGTATTTACAACAATATATTCACTTCCACGAGCAGAACTACTTATAACTCATCTCCCGGTATCATTTGGGCGCATGATGCCAGTAGTGCTACTATGACCGGGATGGGCATCTACAATAACACATTTTATAATATTAAATTAGCGCAGATACAGATTTGGCCTGCCGGCAATAATGAATCAAGGAACAATCTCTGGATTAACTGTGACTTTACCGCAGGTAATAGGGGAGTACTTTCCCAGAACAACGCATATTACGGGAACATCGGGGCAGGAGTGCCCTCCGGGGAACCGGGGCAGCAGAACGAAACATCCATGCCAGTCGTCAATGCGGCGGCGTATGATTTCCGGTTGAGGGATAAGGCGAAGTCCCTTGACACCGGCGCATCTCTGTCATCCTACTTCACAACCGACATCCTCGGGAACTTCCGCCCATATGGTGCCGGATGGGACATCGGGGCGTATGAATCCGGGTCCAAGAGACTTCCCCCGAGACCGCCGAGTAATAATGTATTGGTGAAATAGCATTTTGAAAGATGAATATAATTTTAAATTTTTATTAAATCGTCTTGCTAAATATGTCTTGATCCCGCCGATTATAATAATAAACCATCCGCGAATTGTATAAATTATGAATTCTGCTGATTTTACAAATATTAACGCCCTTGGAATGACGTTAATAGCCATATTTGGAGTAATGATATTATTTTTTCCAAGAAAATATGCCATTATCCCAATCCTCGTTGGCACATGTTATGTAAGTTTAGGTCAAGTCGTTAATATATTTGAATTGCACTTTACAAGCATGCGTTTGCTTGTGTTGGTTGGGTGGGTAAGAATCATCATGAGATCGGAAATAGAACTTCCTTTTCTGAAAAATAAGATAGACAAGGCGTTAACAGTTTTTGTTGTGGTCAGCTTTGTCATATATTGTGTTTTATGGAATAATCAAAAAGGATTTATATATAGATTGGGTGTAACATACGATATCATTGGATTATATTTTTTATGCCGCGTCCTTGTCAGAGATATAGAGGAAATTATTTCGATTGTGAAAATAATGTCAATTGCAGTGATTCCGATCACTTTGTTCATGATTTTCGAGAAATTTACAGGGAAAAATCTATTTCATTTTTTTGGAGCTGTACCGGAATATACCATGATTCGTGAAGGTCGATTACGGTGCCAAGGGCCATTTACCCATCCAATTCTTGCGGGAACTTTTGGCGTAACTTTAATGCCCATGTTCGTTGGACTATGGTTCAAGGATCGAAAAGACAGGATTTATTCTGCTATTGGAATTATTTCAACCGCTTCCATCACATTTTTATGTGCTTCCAGTGGACCATTGTTTGCATTAATTTCTATAATTATTGGATACATTATCTGGCGTTACAGAAATAATATGAGAATAGTCCGTTGGGGCATACTAATAACCATTGGATTGCTACATATAATAATGAAATCTCCAGTCTGGCATTTAATTGGTAGAATCAGTAATTTAAGTGGAGGAACAGGTTGGCACCGTGTTGACCTGATGGATTCTGCAGTAAAATATTTTAATGAGTGGTGGATTATAGGAACAAAACGTACAGCTCATTGGATGCCATATGTTCTACCCATTGATCCGGAAAATGTGGACATTACCAATCAGTATATTCTTGTAGGAATTCAGGGAGGTATAATTTCAGTAATGTTATTTTTATCCATAATCGTAAAATGTTTCAGAGCTGTTGGGTTAACAGTCAAGTGTTATGAAAATGAAACTCCAGGGTTGGCAAAATTTGTTTGGTCTTTGGGGGTATCGTTACTGGCTTATGTTGTGTCGTTTATATCCGTTGCTATGTTTGACTTTATTTCTGTTTATTATTACATGCTGGTTGCTTTTATTGCTGCATCAACAATATCTGCAATAGAAAATAATATTTCGGAAAGAAATATTATAAGGAATGTTGAATAGGGAATAAACTTGGTATAATAATAACTGAGCCTTTCTGTCTTCCTTCAATTAATATATATAGGCAGATCAAAGATGATAGATAATAAAAATATGTCCTATGTACTGATCAGTGCAGTCAAGAACGAGGAAAAATACATTCACCATCCCCTGGAATCCGTTATGTCACAGACTTGTACGCCTCTCAGGTGGGTAATTGTCAGTGATGGATCGGAGGATGGGACAGATGATATTTTGCGCAAATACCAAGAGAGATGCGATTTTCTACAGTTTATTAGAAGAGACGCAATCAAAGAAAATATAGGTTTTATGTCAAAGGTGTTCGCTTTGCGGCAAGGATATGAAACATTAAGGGAAGTTGAGTATAATTTTATTGGAATATTAGATGGAGATATTTCTTTTGATCCCACATATTATGAGAATATATTAACAGAATTTGGAAAGAACAAGAAATTAGGAATATCTGGAGGTTATATATATGAACCTGATAAGAATGGCGTATATAGACGTCGGACTCACAATAGGGTGCGAAGTGTTGCAGGAGCTGTGCAGATGTATCGGAGAGAGTGCTATGAAATGATAGGGGGTTTGCAACCGATAATTTATGGGGGAGAGGATACGTATGCAGAAATTGTTGCACGTATTAACAATTGGGAAGTTCAGGCATTTCCGGAATATAAAGTTTTTCACCATAAGCCGGGGTATGAAAAGCGAGGGGTTTGGAAAGAACGATTCAGGGAAGGAAGGCTTGATTATGTTTTAGGATACCGTACGATTTATGAATTATTAAAATTAATAAGGAGAATTCCAGAATATCCATATTTTTGTGGGGCATTTGTTAGGATAATTGGGTATGTGTGGGCGTTTATGACGGGGGAGGATAAAATACCCCCTCCAGAAATATTGATACATATTAAAAAGGAACAATGGGATATCCTTCGAAAAGCATATGGAGGCAATAATAAAAATTAATAATAATTCCATGTAAAAATATCGATTATTTATTATAATTTGAAAAATATTTTTATTGAATTTGCAAGTCTAAATACGAGGTTGTTTTTTGATAAGAAATTATCCCTAAATTCAGACGCTCTTCTTCGGAAATATATATAATATTTCTCTTTGTAACCATAAATATTATCTGTGCTTGTACTTGAAAATTCATTGACATATTGAATGTTAGCTCCATTCAATATTCCATTTATTATGTTACCAACTCCATCCCACGTTATATATTTAGCCCTCGAATTTATATTCATTACAGAAGAAATTAAATTTTTGTAATTATCCTTTAAATAATCATGGTGAATTACTAAAAATGCTGGTTTGCCAATAAATAAATTGAATGAAATATCCATTATATCTTCTGGATTACTTCTTGTAAATAAAGGAAAATCATGATATTTAGTAATATATGGTGTAATAAAGTCTTTAACTTGGAAATGTTCATATAAGTTCGTAGATATTGGAATCGTGTTAATGGCCGCCATATAGTGATTTTCTTTTAATGCTTGCATTGCTTGATTAGAAAATTTTCCTTGAGGAAATACCATGACTTTGTCAAACGGGAGTCCTGTTAATTTTTTATGCTCAATCATTCTCTTCGTAGCTATTTTTACCAATTTATCCAGATGATACAAATTTGTATTGGAAAATTCGCTTTTCGTATGATCACATCCATGCACACATAATCCGATATGTTTTTTGTTATTTAATAATAAACCAGCAATATGTTTATTCGTCCGTTTATAGTTCCATGGTATAAAGGCAACAGTAGTAAAAAAACCATGTATTTTCATTAAAGATAATAATTTATCGTAATTTAAATATCCATAATTGGCATTCAATAACGGATCATCAATTATTAAGCTTGCGAATTTATTGGTGTTTTTAAGAAAATTCGGAGTTATATGTTTTATATACATTAAGAAAGGGACAATACCAAGGAACAATTCTTTTATTATAAATTTTCCAGTTAACTTCTCGTTGATGTCTTGTATCTCTGTGGCCAGGAAAAACATTTCGCAATTATCACGATGCTGATGTAAGAATATTGAATGTCTATCGTGTGTTGAAATCAATATGTCCATGGGTCCTGAAATATTTTCGATGCTTTTCACATATTTAAAAGAAGGGGAGAATGATAATCCTGAAAATTCCCCACATATGGGTTCATGTTCATTACATATATCGATTGTCGATATGATCGGGATGTCAACGGTTCCTGATTCATATACGAAAATGGAAGACAACTTGTTGATAATAGATTCAAAAAACAGATTTAATGTTTTATATGCATTATTACTTAGTATTAAGTGAACATCGTAATTTGCAACTAATGATGCCAAATCGATAGAATGCGTTATTGTTACATAACTTACCTTGAACGCGCCAAGAATATTTATTATATTGTTGTCGGAATTGCAATTAGATAGGAATACCGCTATCATACAGTTTCTGTCTTTCAAAGTTTTTCCTCAACAAATAGTATTAAATCGAATCCATGCCTACCTTATATGTCAATACATATTTATCAGAGAATGGATTGGATGGCAAGACCGGACGGTATCATTTCCCCGCCGCATCGGGGACGATGGTGTCTGAAAAATGTCAATAGGTAACAAGATCTTCCGGGGCGGAGTCAAAATAGGCCTCGGCCAGGTCTTCACGCAGGGATTTTCATTTCTTCGGAATGTCATTGTCGCGAGGTTGATCTCGCCGGCCGACTTCGGCATTGCCGCCACGTTTGCAATAACGCTATCCCTCGTCGAGATGCTGAGTAACCTCGCGGCGGAAAAATTGATCATCCAGTCCCAGTCCGGCGATGAGGAAAGGTTCCAGGGGACGGTACAATTCGTCCAGTTTTTCCGCGGGGTTTTCAATGGGGTTGTCCTGTTCTCTGTCGCGGGGCTTGCCGCCCGTCTTTTTGGGGTGCCTGAGGCGACTTGGGCTTTCCGGTGGCTCGGCTTGATTCCTGTATTCCGTGGCTTGATCCATCAGGATATCAACCGGCTTCAGCGTCAGATGCGGTTCGGGCCTTCGATCCTCGTGGAGGCAATTTCGGTTGGCGCCATGACGGTATTGGCCTATCCGTTGGGTGTTTGGTTGGGGGACTATTCCTGCATGCTGTGGGTCATTCTCGCACAGTCCGCTCTTGTAGCGTTGATGTCCCATATGTTTGCGGAGCGGCAGTACCGATGGTCGCTTGAAAAAAAATACGCAAGGGAAATGTTTGTTTTCGGTTGGCCGTTGATCATCAACAGTGTTCTTATTTTTGGCATCCTTCAGGGAGATCGATTTGTGATCGGATCTGCCGGTCGCCTTTTTCATAACAGTATCTACTCCTTGGCAGACCTCGGAGTATATTCTGTGGCATTCACACTTACTTTCGCTCCGACCATGTTGATTGCAAGTATCAGTACTTCATTATTTCTCCCACTGCTATCGAATATCCAGGCGGAGAAAGACATTTTCTACAGCCACTATAAATTTATTTGTGAGTCCATTGCATTGGCAGGGGGGGTGTTGGCGATCCCTTTGGTTGGGTCTGGAGAATGGGTCGTCCGGGTATTTTTCGGGGAGAAATATACCCTGAATGCGGCGGCTTTAGTGGGATGGCTCGCCGCGATGCAATCTCTTCGGATTATGCGGATAGGGCCAACGATGGCGGCAATGGCAATGGGAGACACAAAAAACGCGATGTACTCCAATTTTGCCCGGTCGCTGTCATTTATTCCGGTATTAATAACCGCCGCGGCAGGGGGAAACATCGTGTGGATCGCCATATCGGGATTTGTGGGAGAGTTACTGGCTATCGGCGTGTGCCTGTGGAGATTGCAGGAAGTGCACGGGATCCGGTTTGTTGCCTGTTTCGGGCCGGTTTCATTTTCCCTGTTTTTCATGGGAATCGGCGCCGTAGCTTCGTTTTCCTCGCAGGTCCATGAATCGATGCTGAGAAGTCTTTTCGTTTCGGGAATGATAGTCGTTCTTTTCATTTTTGGTGGTCTTACTAGTTTCACGGTTTTACGCCAAAAAATTGCATCTTTTGTGTCCACACAATGATATTATGAAACACATGAAACATGTGTTCTTCGTAACAGCTTGATATTTTATTTAAATTGAAATATTGGCGGAATGATGAAATGATATCCAGAATACTTTTTGCGCTATATAAATACAATAATTTACGACTCAGGAAATTAATTTTTAAAGTTCTGGATATAATTGAAAAAGGATCTATCTTTTCAAAAACAATGCGGGATATATACAGGCGATACCACGATGTGGAAGTGGGAATGTATACTCAAGGGGCATTTTCACTTCCATGTTTAATTGATCGGCACACTCGGATTGGGCGGTATTGTTCAATTTCTATGAATGTACGCGTCATGAATCGAAACCACCCAATGGAATTCAAGTCGACCCATGCCTTTTTTTTCAATCCTGTACTGGGAATCTGCAGTAAAGATCTGGTGGAGTACATCCCGCTCGAGATCGGAAACGACGTATGGATCGGTCACGGGGCGATATTTCATCCCCATGTGAGGGAAGTCGGCGATGGGGCTGTAATTGGAGCAGGGGCGGTGGTGACCAAGGATGTGCCACCCTACGCCGTGGTGGTCGGAAATCCGGCTCGCGTCGTGCGGTACCGTTTCAACAAGGAAATCATCGATGAACTCCTGGCTTCCAGATGGTGGGAAAAATCCATCGAGGAATTGAAACCCCGATTGCAGGAATTTCAGCATTTCGCGGAGAAATCCACTTCAATGAAAATCGGAGAGGAATAGGCAATGTGCGGGATCGCCGGCGTGTTCCGACCGGGACAAGGGCCTCCATCCGAAATGATCTTGCGAAGAATGCTCTCCCTTTTACGTCACCGCGGGCCGGACGAGTTCGGTACTTATGTCAACCCCGGCATCGGTCTGGCACACGCCCGGTTGAGCATCATCGACCTTTCGACAGGGCAGCAGCCGATGTGCAACGAAGACGGCTCGTTGTGGATCGTCTTCAACGGGGAGATCTTCAATTACATCGAGTTGCGGAAGGAACTGATATCCCGCGGGCATCGGTTCCTTACCCGGTCGGACACCGAGGTCATTCTTCACCTGTACGAGGAAAAAAAAGGCGGTGCGCTCGATGATCTGAACGGGCAATTCGCTTTCGCCATTTGGGACAACAACCGGAAGGAGCTCTTTCTTGCGCGGGACCGGATGGGGATCCGCCCGCTATTCTACGCACGCGCAGGAAACGACTGGGTGTTCGGTTCCGAAGTGAAGGCCATCTTTGCCCACCCCGGCGTGACACGCAGGATCGACCCCGTCGCCCTGGACGACATATTCACTTTCTGGCTGCCTTTGTCGCCGCGGAGCGCCTTCGAGGGGATATCCGAGGTGCCTCCCGCACATTCCCTCACGATCAACGAACACGGGGCCCGCCTCGCCCGGTATTGGGACCTGCCGGAGGAGACGGACCCGCGGGGCCGCCACGGCGAGTCCTATTATGCCGAAGCCCTCCGGGATTTAATGGTGGATTCCACGCGGCTCCAGCTGCGGGCCGACGTTCCCGTCGGGGCGTATCTCAGCGGGGGGCTGGATTCCTCGGTCATCGCAAGCCTGATCCGTCACTTCACCCCCAATCCCTTGCGCACCTTCTCGATCCGATTCGAGGATCCCGAGTTCGATGAAAGCGCCAAGCAGAAGATCATGTCGGACTACCTCGGGACGGAGCACAGCGATTTTACCTGCGGCTACGGAGATATCGCCGAGGCATTTCCCAAAGTGATCTGGCACACGGAAACCCCCATCCTGCGAACCGCACCGGTGCCGCTTTTCCTGCTCTCCCGGCTGGTCCGGGACCATTCGTACAAGGTCGTTCTCACGGGGGAAGGCTCCGACGAGATCCTCGCGGGCTACGACCTGTTCAAGGAAGCCAAGGTCCGGCGTTTCATGGAGGCATCGCCGGAATCGAGGATGCGGCCGCTCCTCCTGAACAAATTGTACCCGTATCTGCAAAACTCGCCTACGCGATCCGTCGCCTACGCGAAGGCGTTCTTCGGCGCGCCGATCGCCCCCTTCCCGATGGAGTTCCACTCCCATGCCCCTCGCTGGAACATGACGTCCATGATCAAGGCCTTCTACTCCAGAGACCTGCGGGCGGAGGTCGCTTCTTCGTCTTCCCCCGAGCGGGTCGCACGTTTATTCCAGGGGGGAGAGCGGTCAAAGCGGATGGATCCGTTGACCTGGTCGCAGGAAATCGAAATTAAAACCCTCCTCCCGAGTTACCTGCTTTCCTCGCAGGGGGACCGGATGCTGATGGGAAACTCGGTGGAAGGTCGATTTCCGTTTCTCGACCACAGGGTGGTCGAGTTCGCAATGAGAATTCCGCCGGGCATCCGCATGAAGGGCCTCACGGAGAAATACGTCCTCCGGAAAAGCATGGAAGGTCTTCTGCCCGAGGAGATCAACCGGATGGTCAAGCAGCCGTACCGGGCCCCCGACGCAAAGAGCTTTTTCGGCATCGCCGGCGGAGAATTGGCGCGGGAGATGCTTTCCCCGGATTGCATCTCAAGAAAAGGGTACTTTGATCCGATACATACGGAGAGGCTGGTGAAAAAATGCCGCGGGAACCCGGCGACAGGGTTCAAGGACAACATGG
>Ga0209253_10000427_pt1 | contig 36170 bp, 28 predicted proteins | sample FrelakmetBRP12BR_FD_187145 | JGI IMG/M metagenome (GOLD analysis project Ga0209253, IMG submission 187145) | Freshwater lake sediment microbial communities from the University of Notre Dame, USA, for methane emissions studies - BRP12 BR (SPAdes)... | ecosystem: Environmental > Aquatic >... | reverse complement strand
CGGCAACCTGTTCAACGCGACGTACGTCTCCCGGGCCGACGCCGAGGCCATGATCGAGCCCGGACGGAACCTCCGCCTCAGCGTCGCCTACGCCTTTTAGTTGGATCATCTCCCTTTCCGGGAATTCCTCTCGAGGCGGCGATGGGTGTTGCCTCGAAGATCCCCGTCCGTGGAGAGGGGACCCCTTGGGGGGAACCGGACGACTGGTTCCCGGGGGGCCGGGGAGCTAGAGGCAATACCCTGAGCTAAAGCCCAAGAGAGGGATCTCCCGGAATCGGGAGATGAACCTTTTAAAACGCGTCGACGAAGTGCTCGAGGCGATAATCTCGCTCGCCGCGGAAGAGGATGGCGATGACGTCGAACCGGCAATCGACTCCGGGGCAGGGATGGGCCTGGAGATAGCCCAGGGCGATCCGGCGGATCTGCTTCTGCTTTCCCGGCGTCACCGACTCTTCCGGCCGGCCGTGGGATTCATCGGCCCGCGCCTTGACCTCGATGAAGACGAGCGTCTCGCCGTCCCGGGCGATGATATCGATCTCGCCGCGGAACAGGCGAAAGCCGCGGGCGACGATCGTGTATTTCTTGCGCTCGAGATATGCGCAGGCGATGTCTTCGCCGGCCCGGCCCAGCGCCCGGGTCGTTCTCCTGACGTCCGTCACGGCCGGCCTCTGCTCTCCGGGGATCAGGGCTTGGCCGGCCCGGCCTTCTTCCAGCGGACGCCGTCCTTGGTGTCCTCGAGGACGATGCCGGCCTCGAGGAGCGCCCGGCGGATCTCGTCGGCCTGTCGGAAGTCTTTCTCGGCCCGGGCTTTTTGACGGGTCTCGATCTTCTCCCGGACCCATGCCTCCAGGGCGTCGGCATCCGCGGGGGCGGGAGCGTCCTGGGTCAGGCAGGCCAGGACATGGTCGTCGATGTCGGTCACGAGATCGATGACGCTCCCGGCGTCCTCCCGCCCCAGCTCGCCCCGCGAGACGACGGTGTTGACGCTCCTGACCAGCTCGAACAGCGCGGCCAGGGCCTCGGAGATGTTCAGGTCGTCCTCGAGTCCGGCGGCGAATCCCGCCCGGGCCGTCTCGATCGCCTGGGCCATGGCGGGGACGGGCGGCACGTCGCGCTCGACGTGTCGAAGCTCGAAGAGGAGATTCCTGATCCTATTCCGGCTCGTCCGCGCCTGGGCCAGGGCCTCATCCGTGAAATTGATCATCTTGCGATAGTGGGTGGACAGGAGGAGAAAGCGGACCTCTTCCGGGGCGTATCCCTTGGCCAGGATGTCCGAGAGCCGATAGAAGTTGCCCTTGGACTTGGACATCTTCTCGCCGTCGACGATGAGATGATGGCAATGGAGCCAATAGTTGACGAACTTGACGCCGTTGGCGGCCTCGGACTGGGCGATCTCGTTCTCGTGGTGGGGGAAGATATTGTCGACGCCGCCGCAGTGGATATCGAAGGTCAACCCGAGGAACCGGGAGCTCATCGCCGAGCATTCGATGTGCCAGCCCGGCCGGCCCGGCCCGATCTCGGTCTCCCAGACCGGCTCCCCCTTCTTAGGCGCCTTCCAGAGGGCGAAGTCATGGACGCTGTCCTTTTCGTAATCGTCGGCGTCGCCGCGGCTGCCCGGCCGCAGGTCCTCGAGGTTGATCTTGGACAGGCGGCCGTAGGCGGGGAACTTGCCGATGGCGAAGTAGACCGAGCCGTCCTTCCGGTAGGCGTATCCCTTGTCGAGCAAGCTTTTGATGATCGCGACCATCCCTTGGATGTTGTCGGCCTCGGTCGCCCGGGGGTAATGGTCGGCCGGCTGAACGTTGAGGCCGTCCCGCTCGGCGTGGAACGCCTCGATGTACGGCCGCGTGTAGTCCTCAAGGCTCATCCCTTTGGCGGCGGCGCCCTTGATCGTCTTGTCGTCGACGTCGGTGATGTTCATGACGTGGGTGACGTCGAAGCCGCGATATCTCAGGAAGCGCTTGAGCAGGTCCTCGAAGATATAGGCCCGCCAGTTGCCGATATGGGGATAGTCGTAGACCGTCGGCCCGCAGGTGTAGAGCTTGACCCGGCCCGGCTCGATCGGGACGAACTCCTCGACCTTGCCGCTGAGGGTGTTGTGGAACCGGATCATCGCCGCCCATCTTAGCCGTTCCGCGCCCAATCCGTCAACCGAATTCGAGCGGATCAGGGGCCTGCCGGGGGATTTCCGGAGGAGGCCGCGGAAGAAGGGGTTGAGGGGTATCGCGGAGCGAGCATAAAGCGGTGACTTAGCCGGCCTCGGGACGCAGACGTCCAGGTCGGCTCCGGACCGGGACGGCGTGAAAAGTCACCGCAGCGAGCGGAGACGATCCCCGAAATCCCTCCGCCGCCGGCGAGGTTGAACAACGGGGGCGGATATGCCATAATCAGGCTTCATCATAGCCGTCCGCAAAGGCCATCTTCATGAACTTCAAGATCGGTATCCGCAGAGAGGACATCAACAGATGGGAGAGGCGGGTCCCGCTGATCCCGTCCCACGCCCGGGAGCTGGCCGAGAGGCACGCTCTCGACTTCCGCATCCAGCCGTCGGCGATCCGCGTCTTCACCGACGCGGACTTCCGCGCCTCCGGGATCGCGGTCGAGGAGGGCCTGTCGCCCTGTCCCGTCGTCTTGGCCATCAAGGAGATCCCCCTCGAGCTCATCGAGAGGAACAAGGTCTATGTCTTCTTCTCCCACACGGCCAAGGGCCAGAGCCAGAACATGCCCATGCTCCGGCGCATGATGGACCTCGGCTGCACCCTGATCGACTACGAGAAGGTGATCGACGAGAAGGGCCGCCGCCTCCTTTACTTCGGGAACTACGCCGGCCACGCCGGGATGATCGACACGCTCTGGGCCCTCGGCCGGCGCCTCGTCGCGGAGGGCCTGGCCAATCCGTTCACGGCGGTCGAGCCGACCCACCGCTACCAGAGCCTGGTCGGGGCCAAGGAAGCGGTCGGGAAGCTCGCCTGGAAGATCATCCGCGAAGGACTGCCCCCGGAGCTCGGGACGGTGGTCTTCGGCTTCTTCGGCTACGGGCACGTTTCCCAGGGCGCCCAGGAGATCTTCGATATCCTGCCCGTCGAATCGGTCCGCCCGGCCGACGTCCGGAAGCTCGTCGAGAACGGGGCGGGAGCGCCCGGGCGGCTCTACAAGGCCGTCTTCCACGAGGAGGACATGGTCCGGCCGGCCGACCCGGCCAAGCCCTTCGACCTCCAGGATTTTTACGAGAACCCCGGATCCTACCGTCCGGTGACCGAGGACTTCGTTCCGTTCCTCACGGCCCTGGTCAACGGGATCTTCTGGACGCCGAAGTTCCCCAAGTACGTCACCAAGGCTTTCTTAAAGGGTCTCTACGGGGGCGCGACCCGGCCCCGCCTCAAGGTCGTGGGCGATATCACCTGCGACATCAACGGCGCGATCGAATGCACCGTCCAGCCGACGGATTCCGAAAGCCCGGTTTACATCTACGATCCGGCGGAGGACCGGGCGATCCCGGGCTTCGAAGGGAACGGTCCGGCCGTTCTCGCCGTCTATAACCTCCCGGCCGAGCTGCCGCTCGAATCGTCGACGTATTTCAGCGGCAAGCTCAAGGACCACGTCCCGGCCCTCGCGGCGGCCAACTTCGCGGGCCGGTTCGAGGATTGCGGCCTGCCGGACGTCCTGCGCCGGGCGGTCATCCTCTATCGCGGCGAGCTCGCGCCCGATTACGCCTATCTCGCGCGATTCATCGGCTGACGGCCGCCAAGAGGGGAGAACGCCATGAAGAACGTCCTGGTCCTCGGCGCCGGCCTGGTGGCCCGGCCCCTGGTCGATTACCTGCTCGACGTTCCGGGCTTCGCCGTCGAGGTCGCGGATGTGGAGCCCGCCCGGGCCGAGAAGCTCGTGGCCGGCCATTCGCGCGGCCGGGCCGTATCCCTGGACATCTCCGACCGAGGCGCGCTCGCTGCGGCCATCGGCCGGTCCGACCTCGTCGTCAGCCTGGTCCCTTACACGTTCCACCCGGTCGTCGCGGAGCTGGCCATCGAGCAGGGCAAACATGTTGTCACGGCCTCCTACGTCAGCCCGGCGATGAAGGAGCTCGACGGCCGGGCCCGGGCCAAGGGCGTCATCCTCTTGAACGAGCTGGGCCTCGACCCGGGGATCGACCACATGGAAGCCATGCGCATCATCCACGAGGTCCACGACGCCGGAGGCCAAGTCCTTGTCTTCACGTCCTGGTGCGGCGGGCTTCCGGCCACGGAGTCCAACACCAATCCCTTCGGCTACAAGTTCTCCTGGAGCCCGCGGGGCGTTCTCCTCGCGTCCAAGAGCTCCGCGCGATATCTCAAGGACGGCCGGATCGTTTCGGTCCCGGCCGCGGACCTGTTCGCCGCCCCCCGGATCGTCCCCATCCCTGGCCTGGGGGAGTTCGAGGGGTATCCCAACCGCGACTCCGTGCCCTACCGGGAAACCTACGGGATCCCCGAGGCCCGGACCGTCCTGCGAGGGACGCTCCGCTATGCCGGCTGGTGCGAAACGCTGAGGAAGATGGTCGAATTGGGCCTGCTCGACGAGACGACGGCGGACCGTTCCGGTTCGACCTTCCTCGGCCTCACGCGCGAGCTTTCCCAGGCCGTCCCGGGCGTGGACGTCCGGGCCGCCGTCGCCGCGCGACTCAAGCTCGGCCCGGATTCAGCCATACTCTCCCGCCTCGAATGGCTCGGGCTGTTCGAGGCCCGGCCGCTTCCCCTGGAGAGGGGCTCAGCCTTCGATAACCTGGCCGCCCTCATGGTCGAGAAGCTCGCCTACGCGGCGGGGGAGAGGGACATGATCGTCCTCCGGCACGAATTCCTCGTCCGGACGGAGGCCGGCCGGAGCGAGCGGATCGTCTCGTCGCTCGTCGACTTCGGGGTCCCGGGCGGCGATTCCTCGATGTCGCGGACGGTCGGGCTGCCCGCGGCGATCGGCGCCCGGCTCATCCTCGAAGGCCGGATCCGCGCGGCCGGCGTCCAGGTCCCGGTCCTGCCGGAGATCTACGATCCCATCCTGGACGAGCTCGGGACCCTCGGCATCCGGTTCGAGGAAAAACGCCAGATCCTTTGAGCCGGCGGGGAGGTGGCGGCCATGAAACGAAAAGCCTTTGTCGCGGGTCAGTTCTACCCCGGCGGCCGGGAGCGCCTTCGCGACACGATCGAAGCGATGATCGATCCGGCCGCGGCCCGGAAAAAGGCCATCGCGATCGTGTCCCCCCACGCCGGATATGTCTATTCGGGTCCCGTCGCCGGGGCCGTCTTTTCCTCGACGGTCCTGCCGGACGTCTTCGTCATCCTCGGGCCGGCCCATCGCGAGATCGACTCCCTCTTCGCCATCCAGACGGAAGGGAGCTGGCAGACGCCCCTCGGCGAGAGCCCGATCGAGCCGGATCTGGCCGGACGGATCCTGGCCGGATGCCCCCTCGTCGAAGAGAACGCGCCAGCCCACCTCTGGGAGCATTCCCTAGAGGTCCAGCTGCCGTTCATCCAGTATTTCCGGGAGGCCGCGGCCATCGTGCCCCTCTGCGTGTCCCACGAGGCCGGATACGCCGAGCTCGAGTCCCTCGGTCGAGCCCTGGCCGGGGCCGTCCGCGGCTTTGGAAAAGAGACGCTCATCGTGGCCAGCACCGACATGAGCCACTACGTCAGCCGGAAGACCGCGGAGAATAAGGACCGGATGGCCATCGACAAAGTTCTCGCTCTCGATCCGCGCGGCCTTTTTGAGACGGTCGTCTCCGAAAGGATCTCGATGTGCGGCTTCCAGCCGACCGCCGCGGCCCTGGTCGCGGCGGTCGGGCTGGGAGCGAAGAAAGCCGAGCTCGTCCGTTACGCGACGTCCGGAGACGCGTCCGGAGACTACTCGCAAGTTGTTGGATACGCTGGAATTAGAGTGTCATAACGAACCGGCCCCTGACTCTCAGTCATTTGACACTCGGTCGCCTTTAGTGCTATAAAAAGCCCAGAGAAGCCGCATGGTCAGGTCTGCGCTCCGCGACAAGGACAGGAAGGTCCTTCATCTCGTCATCGAGAACTTCGTCCGTCACGGCCGCCCCGTGAGCTCGGGGGCGGTCTCCCAGGCGAGGCGGATATCGGCCTCGCCGGCGACGCTGCGAAACATCATGGCCAAGCTCGAGGACCTGGGCTTCCTCGCTCAGCCGCATACGTCCGCCGGCCGGGTCCCGACGGACAAGGGCCTGCGCGCCTACGTCGGGGCGCTCCTCGACGCCAAGGCCCTGCCCGAGGAGCGCGTCCCCGTGATCCAGGAGGACTTCCCCCAGAGGACCGCCGATTTCGATTCCCTCCTGCTCCAGGCCTGCCGGATCCTGGCCGATTCCTCGGACAACCTGGGCTTCGTCATCTCTCCCCATATCTTCCGCCTCCCGTTCGAGCACCTGCGGTTCGTCAAGATCTCCGACCGCCGCGTCCTGGCCATCGTCGTGACGCCCTTCCACATGGTCCTGACCGAGACGATCGAGTCGCCGCTGTCCATGTCCCAAGCCGAGCTCGACCGCGCCTCCCAGTACATCAATCAGGCCTTCCCGGGACGGACGCTCCTGGCGGTCCGGGACGCCCTCCTCCGGGACCTGCCCAAGCACAGGATGAAGTACGAGGATTCGCTGGCCAAGCTCCTCGAGCTCGTCAAAGGCTCCCTCGACATGGGGACGGGAGAGCATCGCATCTACCTCCAGGGCACGTCGCGCCTGCTCGGCAAGGCCGAGCTCTTCGACATGGCCAAGCTGAGGTCCCTCTTCCAGAACTTCGAGGAAAAGGCCTCGCTTGTCCGGCTCCTGTCCGATTTCGTCAGCCTCGGCCGGGTCAAGGTCCTGATCGGATCGGAGGCCAATTTCCCCGACGTCGAGGATTGCTCCCTCGTCCTGTCGCATTACGGCTACAGCAACCAGGTCCTCGGCACGCTGGGCATCATCGGGCCGAAGCGCCTCCCCTACGAGAGGATCATCCCGCTCGTCGACCGCATGGCCAAGCGCGTCAGCATGGCCATCACGATCTTCGGCAGAGAGGTCAGTCTATGACGGACGAAAAGGACAAGCCCGCCGACGAGATCGAGTTCATCCCGGATGCGCCGGGCCAGGGCGTCGAGCCGCCCGCTGCGCCGGCGGACGCCGGGAAGAAGGAGCCTGAAGCGAAGGCCGCCGCCCCGGAGGGTTCCCGGCCCCTCAAAGAGAAGCTGCGCAAGAGGGAGGCCGAGATCAAGCACCTCCGGAAGGAGCTCGACGAGCTCAAGGAGAGCTACCTCCGCAAGCTCGCCGATATGGAGAACCTCCGCAAGCGCCTCGAGCGGGAGAAGAGCGAATACCAACAGTACACCCTGAGCGGGCTCCTGCTCGAGCTCCTGGGCGTCGTCGACAATTTCGAGCGGGCCCTCCAGAGCGCCCCCGCCGACGCGGCAGGGAAGACCTTCCGCGAAGGCGTCGAGCTCATCCTTCGGATGTTCCAGAACCTGCTCGCCAAGAACGGGGTCCGCGCGATCGTCATCGAGGGGCGGGCCTTCGACCCGACGTTCCACCACGCCATGACCGTCGAAGAGTCCGACCGCGTCGCCGAGCCGGAGATCGAGGAAGAGCTCCAGAAAGGCTATATGCACCACGACCGGCTCCTCCGCCCGACCCTGGTCAAGGTCCTCGTTCCGAAGAAAGGACAGTAGCGCATGGGACACGTCATCGGCATCGACCTCGGCACGACCTACTCATGCATCGCCGGTCTCGAGGGCGGCCGGCCCGTCGTCATCCCCAATCTCGAAGGCCTGCCGACGACGCCGTCGGTCGTCTCCTTCACCGCGGCCGGAGAGCGTCTTGTCGGGACCCTGGCTATGCGCCAGGCCGTTACCAATCCGGCCAACACGTTCTACGCCGTCAAACGCCTCATCGGACAGAAGTACCGGTCGCCCCAGGTCCAGGAAGCCATCGTCCGGCTGCCTTACGCGCTGAAGGAGGCCCCGAACGGCGATGTCGCCGTCGTCCTGGGCGGCCGGGCCATGAGCCCGCCGGAGATCTCGTCGATGGTCCTGAGCTACCTCAAAGAGTGCGCCGAGGCCTTCTTCGGCGGTCCCGTGACGGAGGCGGTTATCACGGTGCCCGCCCATTTCAACGACGCCCAGCGGCAGGCGACCAAGGACGCGGCCACGATCGCCGGCTTGGCGGTCCAGCGCGTCATCAACGAGCCGACGGCCGCGGGGCTGGCCTACGGACTCGACGCCAAGAAGAACGGCTTGGCCGCCGTATACGACCTCGGCGGCGGCACGTTCGACATCACGATCCTCGAGCTCAGCGACGGCGTCTTCAACGTCCTGGCCACCAACGGCGACTCCTACCTCGGCGGCGAGGATTTCGACAACCGCATCCTCGAGTGGCTCGCGGAGAGCTTCCGGGCCGAAACGGGGGTCGACCTCGGCTCCGATAAGCTGGCCCTCCAGCGGGTCAAGGAGGCCGCGGAGAAGGCCAAGCGGGAGCTGTCCTTCACCTCGGAGACGGAGATCAACCTGCCGTTCATCAGCTCCGACCGGTCGAGCTCGAAGCACATCCGCAAGACGCTCAGCCGGCTGACCTTCGAGGCCATGACCGCCGACCTCGTCGAGCGGACGGTGCCGCGCATCGAGCAAGCCCTGGCCGACGCGAAGCTCACGCCCGACCGGATCGACCACGTCATCCTCGTCGGCGGACAGACCCGGATGCCCCTGGTCAAGGAACGAGTGACCAAGTTCTTCGGCCGGAAGCCGGAGGAGAAGGTCGATCCCGACCAGATCGTCGCGCTGGGCGCGGCCATCCAGTCGGGCGTCCTCGACGGCCAAGTCCGAGACATTGTCCTCCTGCTCGACGTCACACCCTTCGCCCTGGGCATCGAGACCGAGGGGGACGGCTACGAGACCGTCATCGAGAGGAACACGACCGTTCCGGTGCGCAAGGTCAAGGCCTTCACGACCGTGGAGCACAACCAGAGGCGGGTCCGGATCCATGTCCTCCAGGGCGAGGGCTTCCTGGCCTCGATGAACAAGTCCCTGGCCGTCTTCGAGCTGGTCGGCATCGAGCCGGCCCCCGCCGGCGTGCCGCAGATCGATGTGACCTTCGAGATCACCGCCGACGGCCTCGTCCAGGTCTCGGCCAAGGACAAGGAGACCGGCCTCGAGCAAAGGATCGAGGTCCGGCCCTCCTCGGGCCTCACCGCGGCGGAGGTCGAGGAGATGAGGAAGCGCCAGGCCGGCCGCGAGCTGGCCAAGCTGGGGGCGAATGGCTAAGAAGGACTACTATCAGGTCCTCGGCGTCCCGAGGGACGCCTCGGCGGAGGACATCAAGAGGGCCTACCGCCAGCTCGCCCTCAGGCACCACCCCGATCGCAATCCGGGGAGCAAGGAGGCCGAGGAACGGTTCAAGGAGGCGGCCGAGGCCTACAGCATCCTGGCGGACGCCGGGAAGAGGTCGGTCTACGACCGTTTCGGTCACGAGGGCCTGCGCGGCGAGGGATTTCAGGGCTTCTCCGGCTTCGACTCGTCGGTCTTCGGGGATTTCGAGGACATCCTGGGGAATTTCTTCGGCTTCAGCTTCGGGGACCTCTTCGGAGGTCGGGGGCGGGGCGGCGTCCGACGCAGCCGGGGCCGGGACCTGGCCGTCGAGATCGAACTCAGCCTCGAAGAGGCGGCGTCCGGGATCGAGAGGGAGATCAAGATCGGCCGGGCCGAGACCTGTCCGGCCTGCGGAGGCTCGAAGCGCAAGCCGGGGACGTTCTCGGAGAGGTGCCCGACGTGCGGCGGGAACGGCCAGGTCCGGATCCAGCAGGGATTCTTCTCCATGGCCCGGACCTGTCCGCGATGCCAGGGCGCTGGAGAGATCAACGCCTCCCCGTGCGAATCCTGTCACGGCAAGGGCCATGTCCGGGAAAAGCGCTCGCTCAAGGTCCGCATCCCGGCCGGCGTCGCCGACGGCTCCCGGCTGAGGCTCGGGGGCGAGGGAGAGGCCGGAGACGAGGGCATGCCTCCGGGCGATCTCTATGTCGTCACGCGCGTCCGGCGCCATCCGTTTTTCGAGAGGGAAGGGAACGACCTCGCCTGCGAGATCACCGTATCGTTCACCCAAGCGGCCCTCGGGGCCCGGGTCGAGATCCCGACGCTCGGCGGGACCGAGGTCCTCAAGATCCCGGCCGGGACCCAGCCGGGTGAGACGATCCGCCTCAAAGGCCACGGCGTCCAGGATGTCGCCGGCCGGCGCAAGGGGGATCTCTTCGTCAAGGTCCTCGTCCGGACGCCGGAGAACCTGTCCAAGGAGCAGAAAGCCCTTCTGACCAAGCTCGCCGAGGAGCGCGGCGAGGACATCGAGTCGGTCGACAAGAGCGTCATCCACAGAATGAAGAACATTCTCCAGTAGGCCTCCGGAAGCGTGACCGCGAACCAGTTCTATGTCCCCGCGATCGCCAAGGGCGCGGACCGGATCGTCCTCGGGGGCGAGGAGCACCGCCACCTGTCCAAGTCGGCCCGGGTCCGCGCCGGGGAGATTGTCTGGCTCATCGACGCGGCCGGCCGCCGCGCGTTCGCCCGGGTCGAACGGGTGGGGGAGGAGCGGACCGAGCTCGCCGTTCTCAGGACGGAAGAGCCGGACGCGCCGAGGACCCGAGTCGCCCTGGCCCAGGCCCTCGTCGATGCGAAGACCCTTGAGACGATCCTCGAGAAGGCCGCGGAGCTCGGCTGCACGGATTTTATCCCCGTCGTCAGCGCCCGGTCCCTCCCCGCGCCGAAAGAGCGGACCGACCGCAAGCTCGAGCGCTGGACGCGGATCGTCCGGGAGGCGGCCAAGCAGTGCAAGGGCCGGCTGGTAACGGCCGCCCATCCTCCCCGGTCGCTCGAAGCGCTCCTCCGGGAGCCGCCGCCGGGCCTGCGCTTGTTCTTGAGCGAGCACGGCGGCCGTCCCCTGCGGGACGTCGTCGCGGGCCCGGACGGACCGGCCGGCGGACCGCCGCCCGCCGTCGTCCTCCTCGTGGGGCCGAAGGGAGGCTGGACCGAGAGAGAAGAGGAGGACATTCGGGGGGCCGGCTTCCTGGCCGTCTCCCTCGGCCATCGTATCCTCAGGGCGGAGACGGCCGCCATCTCCGCTTCGGCCATGATCGTCCATTTCTGGAACGAGTGACATGTTCCTTCAAGGACAGAAGGTCGGGAAGTACGAGGTCATCCGGTCGCTGGGCAGCGGCGGCTTCGGCTCCGTTTACCTGGCCAAGGACACCTGGCTCGACATCAAGGTCGCCATCAAAGTCCCCCACAAGCAGTCGGCCGAGCTCTACAAGCTCCTCAAAGAGCCGCGCCTCCAGGCCGCCCTCAGCCATCCGAACATCGTCCGCATGCTGGCCGCCGAGAAGGAGAAGAACACCTTCTTCATGGTCATGGAATACGTCAAGGGCCCGACCCTGGAAAAGATCCTCGAGAAGGAGAAGATCCTGGAGACCGAGCGGGCCATCGATTACATCAAGCAGATCTCTTACGGAGTCGACCACGCCCACAAGGCCAAGATCATCCACCGCGACCTCCGGCCGTCGAACATCATCGTCTCCGAGGACGGCACGGCCAAGATCACCGATTTTGGGACCTCGGCCTGGCTCAACGCCGTGCCCTATGCTTCGACGCGGATCGGCTCGCCCCCGTATATGGCCCCCGAGCAGTTCCTGGGCAAGGCCAGCTATGCCTCCGACCTCTACTCCCTCGGCTGCATCTTCTACGAGATGGTCATCGGCCGGCCGCCGATCTTCGACCCGGACCCGTTCAAGATCCTGGAGAAGGCCCAGCAGGGGAGAATCACGCCGCCCCGCATCAAGAACAGCCGCCTTCCCCGGGAGATCGACGCCATCATCATGCGGGCCCTGGCCTCGAAGGTCGAGGACCGCTTCCAGAGCGCTTCTGAGATCATCCGCGAGCTGTCGCTCTATAAGGGCAAGGTGCCCAAGACCGCGGAGATCGACGATATCATGCTCCGGATCAAGGCCCGGGAGCAGAAGACGACGGCCCTCTGCTGGAACTGCCGGCGGCCCCTCCCGCCCAAGTCGCCGAGCTGCCCCCATTGCGGCGAGTTAATCTGATTTCCCCCCGAGAGGCGATTGACTTCGCCGCGAGGGATGATATACGATGGGCCCCGAGAATCGCGAGCGCGCACTCGAACTAAGGAGGGCCGATGAGCCCATTCTCGGAAACCGGCGTCGTCTGGAAGAACGGGCAGCTCCTCCCCTGGAAAGACGCGACGATCCACCTGGCTTCGCACGTCGTCCATTACGGGAGCTGCCTGTTCGAGGGCCTGCGGGCCTACGACACGCCGAAGGGGACGGCCATCCTCCGCCTCCGCGACCACACCCGGAGGCTCTACAACTCCTGCAAGATCTACCGCATGGATATCCCTTACACCGAGGAGGCGTTCAACGCGGCCGTCGTCGCGTGCGTCCGGGCCAACGGGCTCAAGGCCTGCTACATCCGTCCCCTCGTCTACAGGGGCTACGGAGCGCTCGGCGTCAATCCCTTCCCCAATCCGGTCGATTGCGCCGTCCTCGTCTGGGAATGGGGCAACTACCTCGGCCCGGAAGCCATGGAGAACGGGGTCGATGTCTGCGTCTCCTCCTGGTGGCGCATGGCCCCGAACACCTACCCCGCCCTGGCCAAAGCCGGCGCCAACTACATGAACTCCCAGCTCATCAAGATGGAGGCCCTGCTCGACGGCTACGAGGAAGGCATCGCCCTCAACATCCGCGGCCACATCAGCGAGGGGAGCGGGGAGAACCTCTTCCTGGTCAAGGACGGGACCGTCCTGACGCCGCCGCTCTCGTCCTCGGTCCTGCCCGGCATCACCCGGGACTCGGTCATGACCCTCTTCCGGGACATGGGCGTCCGCGTCGTCGAGGAGACGATCCCCCGGGAAATGCTCTACATCGCCGACGAGGTGTTCTTCACCGGCTCCGCGGCGGAGGTCACGCCTATCCGCTCGATCGACAAGATCGTCATCGGCTCCGGCAAGCGGGGGCCGCTGACGGAGAAAGTCCAGGCGGCCTTCTTCGAGGTCATCGGCGGGACAAGGGCGGACGCGCACGGCTGGCTGACCTTTGTTTGACAACCGATCGAGGAGGAACACATGGTCATCGATGAATTCCTGAAGATCGCGATCGAACGGGACGCTTCGGACCTGCACTTCAAGGCCGGCAACAATCCGATGATCCGCGTCCACGGGACGCTCACGCCCCTGACGGGATACCCCCGGCTGACCGCCTCCGACTGCGAGGAGCTCTCGAACCAGATGATGACCGATTTCCAGAAGAAGCGGCTGGCCGAGGACCTCGATATCGACCTGGCCTACAGCCTGCCCGGCTTCGGCCGGTTCCGCGGCAGCATCTACCACCAGCGCGGCTCCCTGGCCATCGCCCTGCGCATCATCCCCCTCGAGGTCAAGACGATCCGCCAGCTCCTCCTGCCCGAGGTCCTGGAGAAGATCGCCTTCTACCAGCGGGGCCTCGTCCTGGTGACGGGAACGACCGGAAGCGGCAAGACGACGAGCCTGGCGGCCATGATCGATTACATCAACACCTTCCGCCGGGAGAACATCATCACCATCGAGGACCCCATCGAGTACCTCCACAAGGACAAGAAGAGCACCATCAGCCAGCGCGAGGTCGGCATGGACGTGACCAGCTTCGCCCGCGGCCTGCGCGGCTGCCTGCGCGAGGACCCCGACATCATCCTGGTCGGCGAGATGCGCGACCTGGACACGATCGACACGGCCCTGCTGGCCGCCGAGACGGGCCACCTCGTTCTGAGCACGCTCCACACCCTCGACGCCCCCGAGAGCATCAACCGGATCATCTCCGTCTTCGCCCCCCACCACCAGCGCCAGGTCCGTCTCCAGCTGGCCAGCATCCTCAAAGCCATCATCTCCATGCGCCTCATCCCCCGCATGGACGGCCAGGGCCGCGTCCCGGCCGTCGAGGCCATGATCGCCACCCCCTACATCCAGGAGTGCATCGCCGAGAAGGACAAGACGATGCTCATCCGGGACGCCATCATGGCCGGCGTCTCCCAGTACGGCATGCAGACCTTCGACCAGTCCATCTACCAGCTCTACCGCGATGGCTACATCTCTTTTGAGCAGGGCATGAAGTACTCCTCCAATCCCGACAACTTCAAGCTCCGCATCATGGGCATCCAGTCGACCCTGGACATGGCCGTCGAAGAGATGGAGAAGGGGATGAGCAAGGTCGAGCGGGCCGAGGGGGGGCCGGAAGAAGATCGTAAATGACGGCCCAGCGCGTCCGCGAGACCTTTCTCCAGTATTTCGCCGACCGGGGCCACAGGATCGTCCGGAGCTCGCCGCTCCTGCCCAAGGACGACCCGACGATCCTCTTCGCCAACGCCGGGATGAACCAGTTCAAGAACGTCTTCCTCGGTCTCGAGAAGCGCGGCTACGCCCGGGCGGCGACGGTCCAGAAATGCATGCGCGTCAGCGGCAAGCACAACGACCTCGAGACCGTCGGCCGGACGGCCAAACACCACACCTTCTTCGAGATGCTCGGCAACTTCTCCTTCGGCGATTACTTCAAGCGGGAGGCCGTCGCCTTCGCTTGGGAGCTCGTCACCAAGGTCTTCGGCCTGCCCCCGGACCGGCTCTACGCCACGGTCTACCTCGACGACGACGAAGCCTTCCGGATCTGGGCCGAGGAGGCCGGGGTGCCGCGATCGCGGATCTTCCGCTACGGCAAAAAGGACAATTTTTGGGCCATGGGCGACACGGGGCCCTGCGGACCCTGCTCCGAGATCCACTACGACCTCGGCGAGGCGATCGAGGCGGGCGAGCCCTCGGCCTTGATCGAGAAGGGAAGCGACCGCTTCGTCGAGCTCTGGAACCTCGTCTTCATGGAATTCGAACAGGGCGCCGACGGGGTCCTGAGGCCGTTGCCGTCCCCATCGATCGACACGGGCATGGGCCTCGAGCGGATGACGGCCGTCGTCCAGGGCAAGACGAGCAACTACGACACCGACCTGTTCCTGCCACTCATCGAGGCCGCCTGCGAGCTGGGCCGGAGGGAGTACCCGGCCGGAGACGAGGGCGATGTCTCGGTCCGGATCATCGCCGACCACGTCCGGGCGGCGACCTTCCTCATCGGCGACGGCGTCTCGCCGGCCAACGACGGCCGGGGCTACGTCCTGCGGCGCCTCATCCGGCGGGCCTTCCGCCAGGGGAACCTCATCGGCATCGACCGGCCGTTCCTCTTCGGCCTCGTCGGCCTGGTCGCGGACATCATGAAGGCCGCTTACCCCGAGCTCCTGACCTCGGCCGGATACATCGCCCGGGTCTGCCAGGCCGAGGAGGAGCGCTTCGCCTTCACCCTCGGGTCGGGCCTGCGATATTTCGACCAGGTCGTCCAGGAGACCCGGGAGCGGGGGGGGACGGTCCTTCCGGGAGATAAGGTCTTCAAGCTCTATGACACCTTCGGCTTCCCCCTCGACCTGTCGCAGGAGCTGGCCCGGGAGAAGGCCCTGGCCGTCGACGAGACGGGATTCGCCAAGGAGCTCGAGGACCAGAAACAGCGGGCGCGGCAGTCGTGGAAGGGAGAGGCCAAGCGGAAAGAGAAAAGGGTCTACGAGGAGTTCCGCGGCCTCCAGGTCCGTTCGCGCGTCCATGAGGCCTGCGAGCTCGCTGAGCGACGGGTGGCGGGCCTCCTCAAGGACGGGCGCCGGACCGAGGCCCTCGCGGGCGGCGAATCGGGAGAGGTCATCCTCGAGGAGACGCCCTTTTACGCCGAGGCCGGAGGCCAGGTCGGCGACACCGGCACGCTCAAGGGGCCGCGCTTCTCGGCCCTCGTCGAAAACGTCTTTTTTGCGACGCCCGAGCTCATCGTCCATGCCGTCAAGGCCCTCTCCGGCGAGGTCCGCGTGGGCGACCGCGTCGACGCCGTGCCCGACCTGGCCCGGCGGCAGGCCATCTCGAACAACCACACGGCGACCCACCTCCTCCACGCGGCCCTCCGGCATGTCCTCGGCGATCACGTCAAGCAGGCCGGATCGCTCGTCTCGCCGTCGCGGCTGAGGTTCGATTTCACCCATTACGCCGCCCTGACCCCCGAGGAGATCCGGCGGGTCGAGGAGATCGTCAACGGCAGGATCCGCGCCGACGTCCCGATCGTGACGCGCGTGACCAGCCTCGACGAGGGCCTACGCGAAGGGGCCACGGCCATCTTCGAGGAGAAGTACGGTGAGTCCGTCAGGGTCGTCGGGATCGGCGATTTCAGCAAGGAGCTCTGCGGCGGCGTGCATGTCCACGCCACGGGCGAGATCGGGATGTTCAAGATCGTTTCCGAGACGAGCGTCGCCGCGGGCATGCGGCGCGTCGAGGCCGTGACCGGGGACGGGGGCGTCCGCTACGTCGAGGAGCTCGAGGACCTCATCGCGGGCCTCGAGAGGAGCCTGTCCGTCTCGCGCCGCGACCTTCCGGCCCGGGTGGAGAAGCTCCGGGTCCGTGTCGACGAGCTCGAACGGGACCTGAAGGACCTGAGGAAAAAGCTCCTGGCCGGCTCCGTCGAGACGAAAGCCCCGGTCGAAAGCCGGCCGATCGTCATCAAAGGCCTTCCTGTCCATGTCCAGCGACTCGACGGCCTGACGATGGCCGAGCTCAGGGACACGGCCGACGCGCTCAAACAGAAGCTTGGGAGCGGGGTCGTCGTCCTGGGCGCCGTCACGGCCGATAAAGCGTTCATCGTGGCTTCCGTGACGAAGGACCTGACCGGCCGGATCCAGGCGGGGGCCCTCATCAAGGAGCTGGCGCCCGTCATCGGCGGCGGGGGAGGGGGGCGGCCCGACTTCGCCCAATCCGGAGGCCCGGGCGCCGGCCAGCTAGGCCCGGCCCTCGAGCAGGTCCCCGTCATCGTCGAACGCCTGGCGGCCTGACCCCCGGATTCACCTCTGGCGGGGATTGCCTTGCGAGCCCGTTTCTGCGAACATAAGACCAACAGGCGATGAACACCGTCAAGAAAGCCCTCATGATCGTGGCCCTGCTGGCCCTGGCGAGCCATCTTTCCGCCGCCTCCGCCGCCGACCTCCGCAATCTCTACGACCCGCTCATCAAGAAGGCGGCCAAGAAGCACCTCATCGACCAGGAGCTCGTCCACGTCGTCATCCGGGCCGAGTCGAATTACGATGCGTTCGCCATCTCGTCGGCCGGGGCCATGGGCCTGATGCAGCTCATGCCTGCCACGGCCCGCCAGTACGGCGTCAACAACGTCTTCGACCCGGCCCAGAACATCGAGGGCGGCGTCCGCTACCTCAAGGACCTGGTCCGCCTCTACGGAGGCAAGACCCGACTTGTCCTCGCGGCCTACAACGCCGGCCAGGAGGCGGTCCGGAAGTACAACGGCATCCCGCCCTATCCGGAGACCAAGAATTACATCGCCGGGATCATGAAGACCTATAAGAAGCCGACGGTGAGCTCGAAGAAACCGACCTACAAGGTCCTGGACGCCTCCGGCCGGAAGTGGCTCGTCAACGATCCCGCTGACGTCAAGAAATAAGGACTTTGCCAGGATTCGGGGGAATCCCTCTCTCGGGCCTTGGCTCAGGGTATTGCCTTTAGCTCCCCGGCCATCCGACCGGAGCGAACGAAGTGAGCGGAGGGCAGAAATCCGGCGGCGATACACAGAGCCGGGTTTCTGCGAAATATCATGAAGAGTGCTTTCTCAAAATATCTCTCAGAAGCGCTCCTCCGAGCCACTCCGGCGCGCTTCTGATGGTCGCTCCGAAGACTTCGCTCCCCGCCGGTCCCCTCTCCACGGACGGGGATCTTCGAGGCAACACCCATCGCCACCCCGAGAGGGATTCCAGAAAAAAGGAGAATACGCGATCGCAGATTAAACAGGTAATTCTGCGGAGGTTTCGACCTGAAACTCTGGTTTAGCGGACGGGCTGGAGGAATCCCTTGATGAGAAGGTTGCGGGGGATGATCTCGAACGTCGCGGGCAGGCGCCCGAGCTGATCGCCGTCGAGCTCGAGGAGGACGTCCTCGCCCTCGCCGGGCCAGGCTTCGACCTTCCGGCCCCGGACGACCGTGACCTTGGGGTGGGTGACGTGGCTGCCGTTCATGAGCTTCCAGCCGTGGCGGCAGAATTCGAGGAAGCGGAATCCCTTGACGAGGACGCTGTCGAAGAGACCGTCGTCGAGCCGGGCGTCGGGCGCGACCTTCATGCCCTTGCCGAAGATCCTGCCGTTGGCCACGGCCCCGATGAGGTACTCCCCGTCGGGAAGGTTCTCGCCGTCGACGCGGATGCGGACGCGCTTGTTCTTGTATTGGGCCATCGTCGTGACCAGGCAGCGGACATAGGACGAGGCCTTGCGCTGGAGCCGGCGCTCGGTCACCCGGCGGACGACCTCGCCGCCGAGGCCGAAGTCGGCGACGTTGAGGAAGAAGCGCTCCTCATCTGCTCCGGCGTTCGAACGGTAGCGGACCCGCCCGACGTCCATGCGCACGGCCGGGGCGTCCGTGAGGACCTGCAGGGCGCCTTTCAGGCCGGCCGGGATGTTCAGGCTCTTGATGAGATCGCATCCAGTCCCGGACGGGACGAGTCCCAGCGCGGCCTCAGGATTGATGATCCGGCTGTCCTCGAAGAACCCGTTGGCGATCTCGTTCATCGTACCGTCGCCGCCGACGCCGATGACAAGGTCGGCGCCGTCCTTGATGGCATCGCGGGCGAGGTCGGTGGCGTGGAAGGGCTTTTCCGTGAACTCGAACTTGAACTCGCGGATAAAGCTCTTCAGGCCCTGGCGGATCTCCTCCCAGCGCTTGCGGGTCCGGCCCCGGTTGGATTCGGGATTGACGATGACGTTGGTCTTATGCTGCATCGGACGGACCTTGAGGCGCCGCGGGCGGGGCCGAGGGGGTGGGAGGGATGGCCTTGCGTCCGAACAGGGAAACACCGATGGTGCCGCCGAGGGCGCCCATGACGGCGTAGACCGCCGCCGAAAAGAAGAGCCCGAGAAGCAGCCAGCCCGGCGAGAGGGAGCCCGAACCGAGGTCGAGCCAGCCTTCGACGCCGGAGGGGATATCGGTGCCGAATTCGGAGAAACGGTCGAGGATGCGCCGGGCCAGCTCGAGGTTATAGCGTTGGAGAGGCAGCTTGACGAGGGTATCGACGACCGCGGCCACGATGCCCGTGAGAGCCCCGACGATCGCCCCGTCGCCCGCGGTCAGGAGGCCCGGGGTCTGCGACGCCAGGAGCTTGGCGGCGATGGCCGCCCCTCCGACGATCCAGAGGCAGCACAGGCAATTGCCGGCGCCGATGATGGGGAGCCCCGAGAGGAGCCCGGCGACGGCGCCCGCGATGAGGGCGGGTCGGAGATACTCCGGTTTCGGTTTGTTCATGCGGCCTCCTCGACGGCGGGGCCCATTCTATGTCGGACCCCGGCTTTTTTCAAGGCCCCGCTCGGACCGGCGTCTCCGCCGGGTCAGGACGAGATCAGCGACCCCGGTCACGAAGTAGAGGGGCAGGATGGCTCCCCAGGCGAGACCCGTGAGGAAACGGACCTCTATGGGGCTCCTCCAGAGCCCGAGAACACCGGCGACACCGTCCAGGGCTAGGGGCAGGATGGACAGGACGAAGACCCGAGCCCTCGGGAGAGCGAGACGGGAGAAGCCCCTGACGAAGGGGTAAAGGATCAGGCCGGCCGCGAACCCCGCGTAGATGCCGAGGCAGCGGCCGCAGACGGCCAGGGGATGGCCGCCCAGGGCGAAGCACCGTTGAGGGTCCTGATGGCAGACGGGAGCGAAGACCTCATAGACGATGCGCGCCGCTCCGTCCGCACCTCGGCCCGCGAGCCAGGGGGCCAGGAGAATGGCCGCCAGCCAGAGGACCGTCCCGGCCACGGTCGCGCCATAGACCGCGCGAACGGTCCTGGGGTCGGGGGAGGCTTCCACGCGCGGTATTGTACACGATTCCGGGCCGGGCGGGGGAATTTGCGATTGACAGGAGTAGAGCTCCTTGAGTACATTAAGCGCAGCCGAGATTCGCAACTTACGTCGAACAGGAGGGCGCGATGACCGGATTTCGCAAAGCATCCCTGATCCTGATCGGGTCGATCGTCATGACCTCGTCCTGGGCCGCGGCCCAGACGGAGGAGGCGAACAAGATCCTCGGCCAGGCCGGCTCCGGCGTTATCGCCGTCGTCAGCTACGGCGCCGACAAGGCCGAGCTCCTCAAGGGATCCGCCCTGGCTCTGTCCGAAGACGTCGTCGTCACGGCCTATCACATCGTCTCGCAGGCCTCCGACATCGAGGGGATGACCATCAAGGGCAAGAAGGTCAAGGTCGAGGGCCTCATCGGCTTCGACAAGGCCTTGGACATCGCCCTGATCAAGCTGAAGAGCAAGCTCCTTGCCCTGCCTATTGGGTCCATCGACAGCTTGAATCCGGAGGCGCGCCTGTTCGCCCTCGGCTCCAACGAATCGGGCCAGCTGGTCATCGCCGAGGGCACGTTCCGCCGGGCCGTCGACGTTCCGGCCGTCGGCAAGGTCCTCGAGGTCTCGATGCCCGTCCCCGAGCAGTTCCGCGGCGCGCCCCTCTTCGACGTCAATGGCCAGCTCGTCGGCATGCTGCTCGTCCTGGAGAGAGGCTTCAAGTTCGGCCTTCCGATCGGAGCCCTGGTCGGCGTCCCCCGGACGGCCAAGGCCGTCGAGTTCAAGACCCAGACGACGGCGAACTACTTCGACACGGCCGAAGGTAATCTCTTCGCCGCCCGAACGGCCTTGGCGCTCAAGGAGGCCCTGACGGCCCGGCTCCACCTCGAAAAGGCCCTCAAGATCAACGCGTCCGATATCGGGGCCACGCTGATGCTCGGCGACATCGCCTTCAATCAGAGAGACTACACCTCGGCCGCGTCCGCCTTCCGGAAAGCGACCGAGCTCGACCCGGCCCGACCGGAGGCCTTCTACGGCCTGGGGTCCACCCTATTGAAACAGACGCAATTCAAGGACGCTGCTGCGGCCCTGGACAAGGCCGTTGCGCTGGGGCACGCCGGCAAGGAGGTCCATCTCGACCTCGGCAGCGCGTACGAGGCCCTCCAGGACTTCCCCAAGGCCGCCGCATCCTATGAGAAATATATCAGCCTGGGACCGGCCGAGGCCTGGAGCGCCTGGCATCGTCTGGGAGTCTGCCGGACGAAGCTCGGGGATTATCCCGGGGCCGTCGCCGCCCTGCTCGAAGCCGAGAAGGTCCAGCCTCGCGACCTCAAAGTCAAGCTGTCCCTGGCCGAGGTCTATGAAAAGGCCGGCCAGCTCGAGAATGCCGAGGCGACCTATGTGGCCATGGCCGGGATCAATCCTCCGGAGGCCATTACGTACTACCGCCAGGCCTACCGGATCTACGACGCCGCGAACAGGCACGACCGGGCCGTCGCGCCGGCCAAAAAGGTCATCGAGCTCGAACCGGCCAACGAGACGAACCATTACTATCTCGGCCTGACCTACTTCAAGGCCCAGTTGTATGAAGAGGCTATCGCCGCCTTCCAGCAGGGGATCGCTGTCAAGGCGGATTTCCCCCATGCCTGGTTCCAGATCGGGTCCTCGTACATCAACATGAAAAAGTACAAGGAAGCGGCGGACGCCTACAAGAAATACGCCGGGTTCGTCCCGGACGACCCATCAGGCTGGCTGAGCATCGGCGTCGCCTATATGCAGGCCAAGGATTTCGAGTCCGCGCTGGCTCCCCTGAAGAAGTGTGTCGAGCTCAAGCCGGACAACGCCGTCGCCCAGTTCAACCTGGCCATCGTCTACATCAACCTCAAGGACAACTACAGCGCCAAGGAGATCTACAACAAGCTCCAGACCCTGGACCCGGCCCTCGCGGAACGGCTGAAAAAGCACATCCGGTGAAGGCCGGCCGCCCCCGGGAATTGACAGGACCGGCCCGGGCGCCTAGAATAGCTCTCCGGCCCTCAGCCAGGGGCTCCCGCGCGGCCCGCGCCGGCCGGCGTCCCAAGCCTGTCCAAGACCCATGGGAATAACCTGAACGGATCGCGAGATAGGGGCAGATGGCGGAATTGGCAGACGCGCTAGGCTTAGGACCTAGTTCCTGATGAAGGAGTGCGGGTTCGAGTCCCGCTCTGCCTACTCGACGAAAGAGACGGCACCATGAACGAATCCGAACGACCGAACAGGCTCGCCGACGTCAGCCCCAGCCGCAAGGAGATCTCCCTCGAGATCCCCGACGCGGAGTTCCGGAAGGAATACGAGAAGATCCTCGGCGAATACGTCGCCAAGGCCAAGCTGGACGGATTTCGCCGGGGTCACGCGCCCTTGGAACGGGTCAAGGCCTTGTTCGACCATGACATCCGGCACGACGTCTACGACGCCCTCATCCCCCGGGTCCTCGAGGAGGAGCTGAAGGGCCTCGGCCTCAACCCCGTCGACGTGCCTGTCCTCAAGGACCTGAAGCACGAGGACGGCGAGCCGCTGCGCTGCACGGCGGTCTTCGAGGTCCTCCCGGATTTCGACCTGCCGGACTACCGTTCGGTCCGGGTCAAGGCCCGGAAGGCCGCGGTCGGCGAAGCCGATGTCGACAAGGCCCTCGAGGACATCCGGGCCCGGGCCGCCGAGTTCATCCCCGTCGAGGGGAGAGGCGTCCGGAGCGGGGACTATGCCGTCGTCGAGATGCAGGGGAAGGACCAGAGGACGAAGCGCCTCCTGCCCGTCGAGAAGGCCGTCGTTCTGGCCGGTCACGCCGAGAACGAGCCGGCCCTCAACGAAAAGCTCGAGGGCCTGGCGCCGGGGGAGGAAAGGTCCTTCGAGGTCGTATACCCCAAGGACCATGCCAACCGCCGGGTCGCCGGAAAGGATATCGTCTACGGCCTCAAGGTCCGGGAGATCAAGGAGAAGCGGCTCCCGGAGCTCGATGATGAATTCGCCAAGAGCCTGGGGGTCGCCGAGGGTCTTCCGACCCTTCGGGAGAAGGTCCGCAAAGAGCTTCTCGAGGTCCGGGAGCGGGCCGGCCGGAACGAGGCCGCGTCCGAGGTCTTGGAAGGGATCGCCGGCAAGGTCTCCCTGGAGCTTCCGGAATCCGTGATCGAGCGGGAGGCCCTGGCCGTCCTGAGGAGGCTCCTCCAGGCCGCCCGGGACCGCCGGATCTCCCCGGAAGCCCTGGAGAGTCTCAAGGCGGAGGCCCGGAAGCAGGCCGTCGACCACCTCCGCAACCACCTTATTCTCGAGAAGATCGCCAAGAAAGAAGGGCTCCAGGTGACCGACGAGGAGGTCCAGACAGAGATCCGGAGCCTCGCCCAGGCCAACAACGTCTCAGAGGCCGCACTGGGGGACATGATCCGCCGGGACGAGCATCGCCGGGAGGACCTCCTGGAGTCCCTCCTCTTCCGCAAGACAGTTGACTTTCTCATGAAAACGGCTATAATGAGTTGACTAAGGCTCCCCACGGCTCCCCTTAGGAGCTCGGCTTATCGGCGATAAACGGCTCAGATCCCGAACCCCTCCTGAGCCGCAGGACTGAACCGACCGGGGGCCCCGGCGGGCCCGGAGCATAGATCATGCAGGATTCGAACGAACACACTGAGGTCCTCAGGAACATCCCCCTCATCCCGTTGAGGGACCTCGTCGTGTTCCCGGCCACCCTCGTCCCCTTCATCGTCGGCCGCTCGTCGTCCGTCCAGGCCCTCGAGAAGGCCGCCGAGAAGGACAAGATGATCTTCCTGGCCGCCCAGATGGACGCCTCGATCGATAATCCGACGCCCAAGGACATCTACTCCGTCGGCGTGACGGCCAAGATCATCCGGACCATCAAGAGCGACGACCGGAACATGAAGGTCATCGTCGAGGGCAAGAGCCGGGCCCGGATCGTCGAGTATCTCAGCACCTATCCGTACTACCAGATCCTGGCCAAGGTCGTCAAAGAGGTCGAGGACCACCTGCCCGAATCGAAGGAGCTCCTGAAGCGGGTCCTGGCCCTTTTCGAGGACTACCTCAAGCTCAACCAGAACACCAATCTCGACTCGATCATCCCCGCCCTGCGCGAGAACACCCCCGAGCGGATCTCCGATATCGTCGCCTCCCACGTCTATATGCCTCTCGAAGAGAAGCAGAACCTTCTCGAGACGGTCAACAGCTTCGAACGCCTGAGACGGCTCAACTACGTCCTGGAGAACGAGATCCTCAAGATCCACACCGCCTACCAGAAGGACCCCAACCGGGCCGCCCGGCGGAGGACGACGTTCAAGGACGGCCAGCCCGGCCAGAAGGGCTTCCCGCCCGGAGCGCCCGGCGGCCGCAAGGAAGACCAGCCCAATGAGATCGAGGAGCTGCGCCAGAAGGTCGCCAAGGCCAAGATGCCGGGGGACGCTCAGGAGAAGGCCTACAAGGAGATCGAGCGGCTCGAGTCCATGCCGCCGATGTCGGCCGAGGCCACGGTCAGCCGGAACTACCTGGACTGGCTCATCTCCCTGCCGTGGGTCAAGAAATCCCGGGAGAAGCGGGAGCTCAAGGAAGCCGAGAGGATCCTCAACGAAGACCACCACGGCCTCGAGAAGGTCAAGGAGCGCATCCTCGAGTATCTGTCCATCCGGCAGCTCGTCAAGAACCCCCGGGGCGTCATCCTCGGGCTCATAGGTCCTCCCGGCGTCGGCAAAAGCTCCCTCGGCAAGTCCATCGCCCGGGCGACGGGACGGAAATTCGTCCGGCTCTCGCTCGGCGGCGTCCGCGACGAGGCCGAGATCCGGGGGCACCGGCGGACGTACATCGGGGCCTATCCGGGCCGCATCATCCAGATGATCAAGCGAGGCGGGACCAAGAATCCCGTCTTCCTCCTCGACGAGGTCGACAAGATGAGCATGGACTTCCGGGGCGATCCGGCCTCGGCCCTCATGGAGGTCCTCGACCCGGAGCAGAACAGCACCTTCCTCGACCACTACATCGACACCGACTTCGACCTGTCCCAGGTCATGTTCATCGTCACGGCCAACATGGTCGATCCCATCCCCAAGCCCCTGATCGACCGGATGGAGATCATCCGCATCCCCGGCTACACCGAGGACGAGAAGCTCGAGATCGCCAGGCGCTTCCTCCTGCCGAAGCAGATGGGGGCCCACGGCCTGACCGAGGAGAACATCAAGATCACCGACCCGGCCCTGCTCAAGCTCATCCGCGGCTACACCCGCGAGGCCGGCGTCCGCAACCTCGAGCGGGAGATCACGACGGTCTGCCGCAAGGTCGTCAAGAGGGTGGTCGAGCAGGGCAAGGACCATAAGGAGCGGATCACGCCGAAGAACCTCGAAGGCTACCTGGGGATCCCCAAGTTCCGGCGCTCCGAGTTCGATAAGAAAGACGAGATCGGGGTCGGCACGGGCATGGCCTGGACCGAGTTCGGCGGCGAGCTCCTGCGGTTCGAGGCGACCAAGATCCACGGCAAAGGGAACTTCACTCTGACCGGACAGCTCGGAGAGATCATGCAGGAGTCGGCCCAGGCGGCCTTCTCCTTCGTCCGGGGGAAGATCTACGAGCTCGACATCGCCCGGGACCTCCACCGGAACTCCGACATCCACATCCACGTCCCCGAGGGCTCGACGCCCAAGGAGGGCCCGTCGGCCGGCATCACCATCGCCACGGCCATCATCTCGCTGCTGACCGATATCCCGGTCAGCAAGAAGGTGGCCATGACCGGCGAGATCACGCTCAAGGGCAAGGTCCTGCCCGTCGGGGGGATCAAGGAGAAGCTCCTGGCGGCCTATCGTGAGGGCATCCGCGAGGCCATCCTGCCCATCGACAACCGGCCCGACCTGAAGGACTTGCCCAAGGTCATCAAGTCGGGCATGACCATCCATCTCGTCGAGACGATGGACGACGTCCTGAAGTTCGCCCTAACCCGGGAGCTGCCGAAGAAGCCCGTCGAAAGCCGCGAGAAGAAAGCGGCCGAGCCGGAGCGGCCCGCGGCGGCCCGACCGGCGGAGGGCGAAGCGGCCAAGGAGCCGCCCCTGACCAACTGAGAACCGTAACGACCGCATCATCCGCGATCGTCGACAATCCATCTTGGGAGAAAGCCACACATGGTGACGAAGAGGAACGACATCAACAGGCCCGAACCCGTCAACAAGCCGGAGCCGGCCGAGACGCCCGGCCGGGAGCTCAACCTCACCGACCTCGAGGCCAAGGACCTTCCCGCCCTGGCCAAGACGGCCGCGGCCGTCGGCCTCGCCGAGGACGACATCGCGGGCTCGAGCAAGCACCACCTCGTCTTCAAGATCCTGGAGGCCCAGGCCAAAAAGCAGGGCCTGCTCTTCTCGGAGGGCGTCCTCGAATGCCTGGAGGACGGCTTCGGCTTCCTCCGGGCCCCCGAGTTCAGCTACCTGCCCAGCCAGGACGACATCTACGTCTCGCCGTCCCAGATTCGGAAGTTCCAGCTGCGGACCGGCGACACCATCTCGGGCGTCGTCCGGGCCCCCAAGAACGGCGAGAAGTACTTCGCCCTGATCAAGATCGAGGCCGTCAACTTCCTCCATCCGGACGTCATCATCGAGCAGCGCCGCAACGTCACCTTCGAGAGCCTGACGCCCCTTTACCCCTTCGAGATGATCAAGCTCCAGGACGGCACTCCCAAGAACATGAACGCCCGGGTCATGGAGCTCCTGACGCCCATCGGCAAGGGCCAGCGCGGCCTCATCGTCTCGCCGCCCCGGGCCGGCAAGACGACCATCCTCAAGACGATCGCCAAGTCCATCGAGAAGAACCATCCCGAGATCTTCCTCATCGTCCTGCTCATCGCCGAGCGGCCCGAGGAGGTCACCGACTTCAAGCGCAGCGTCAACGGCGAGGTCGTCGCCTCGACGTTCGACGAGCCGCCGACCCGCAACGCCCAGGTCGCCAACATCGTCCTGGAGAAGGCCAAGCGCCTGGTCGAGATCAAGCGCGACGTCGTCATCCTCCTGGATTCGATCACCCGCCTCGCCCGGGCCCACAACGCCATCGTCCCGCCCTCGGGCAAGGTCCTGTCGGGCGGCATCGACGCCAACGCCCTGCACAAGCCCAAGAAGTTCTTCGGCTCGGCCCGCAAGATCGAGGAGGGCGGCTCTTTGACCATCCTGGCTACGGCCCTCGTCGACACCGGGAGCCGGATGGACGAGGTCATCTTCGAGGAGTTCAAGGGCACCGGCAACATGGAGATCAACCTCGACCGGCGGCTGGTCGACAAGCGGGTCTTCCCGGCGATCGACATCAGCCGCTCCGGCACCCGCAAGGAGGAGCTGCTCATCGAGGAGCTGGACCTCAACCGGATCTGGATCCTGCGCAAGGTCCTCAGCCAGATGAACGAGGTCGAGGCCGTCGAGCTCCTCATCGACAAGCTGAGCAAGACCAAAACCAACCAGGAATTCCTCAACCAGATGAGCAAGGGCTGAGGGGGGCCGCCGTGAGGACCCTCGGCCTGATCGGGGGCATGACCTGGCATTCGACCGTCGACTACTACCGCCTCATCAACGAGGGCGTCCAGAAACGGCTGGGCGGTTCCCATTCGGCAGAGATCGTTATGCTTTCGGTCGACTTCGGCCCGGTCGAGGACATGCAGACGCGGGGGGAGTGGGGGGCCATGGGCCGGCTGATGGCCGGCGCGGCCCGCACCCTGGAGAACGCCGGCGCGGAGGGCCTGGTCATCTGCGCCAACACCATGCACCGCCTGGCGGATGACATCCTGCGCGAGGTCCGCATCCCGCTCATCCATATCGCCGACGCGGCCGCAGCCGCGGTCAAGCGGGCCGGTCTCGGGACGGTCGGGCTTCTGGGCACGCGGTACACGATGGAGCTCGATTTCTACCGGGGCCGCCTGGCGGACCGGCACGGCCTGAGCGTGCTCGTCCCGAACGAGCCCGGCCGGACGGCCGTCCACGACATTATTTACAGGGAGCTCGGCCTCGGCGTCATCAAGGACGATTCCCGCCGTGCCTATATCGGGATCATCGAGGATCTAAGGCGGCGGGGCGCCGAGGGGGTCATCCTCGGCTGCACCGAGATCCCGCTCCTCATCAAGGAGAAGGACAGCCCTGTCCCGGTCTTCGACACTACGGCCATCCACGCCGCTGCGGCGGTCGATTTTGCTCTGGCCGGCTGATCGCTTTCGTCAGAGTCATCTTCGACCGTTTCATCACCGAATACGAGGCTGCGGGCTCAACGCCAACGCCTAGCTTCATCCGCCACCTGGAGTTGACGTTCGTGGCCGAGAAGCCGCCGCTGGCCACGGCGTTCGAGCAAGTCGCCCTGATGCCGGCTGAGGAAAGCGGGGAATACGATTAGCGGCGCCTGGGAGAGGGGAGTGGCCTGGCCTCCGTTGATCCGATTCCGGGCTGGTCTGCCCAATCCTCCGCCCGCCGCGCCACAGGGCGGGCGGATCAAAGGAGAATGGGGGACACCTCGGCTAGGGGCGGGGGGGCGTACGAAAGGTCCGGCCTGTAGCGGCCGGTCTTGGTCTCCGTCCTTCTGATCAGGGCGCGCGTCCGCTTCGAAAGCGCGGCGCCATCGTCGCCAAGCGACTTCCAGAACTTCTCCTCGGCCAGAGCGTAGTCGGCCGCGGACTTACCGTATTCGAACCAGCAATAGACGGGTCCGTTGGAGCCGAGATCGCTGGCGTAGGTCAGGAACGGGTCGCGGGCGCCGCGAGAACGGCTCAGGGCGATCCATTCCTTGTTCAAGGCTTCGAACTCGCCCTCAGCCCCGGGGACGAGCCAGACATAGTCCCAGGTATAGTAGCCGATTTCCTTAGGCTTCAGGCGCTCATTCTGAGGCAGAAAAGAGATATCGGTACGGAAATACCAGAAGCGGTAGTCCCGCTCGAGCTCGGCGGCGGCCATCCGGCGGCGGAGGGACTGGAACGCGTCCGGCCCCATCTTTCGGGCTAGGTCGCTCCAGGCCGCCTTCCAGCGGTCGACCCCGGCATAGTTCTCGAGGCCGTAGATGATGTAGTAGTGGCTGTCGTCGGTCGAGTATGTGTCGAACTGAACCGGGAAGCCGTGCTTGCCGAGGGCCGTTATGAGGTCCTTCAGGACGGACTCGTATTCGGCCGCCCGGGAGACATCGACCAGGATATCGGCCATGAGATAGAGCGGCGGGGCGGATTCTTGGGAGAATAGCCCACAGGGAGGGGCGAGAGCCGAGAACGCGAGGGCGAGGGCCGTGAGGATTCGCACGCGCATGGGGGCCTCCTTGTCCGGCAAAGAATAGCTTTTCGGCAGGCCGCCGTCAAACCGACGCTTCTTGGGCCAGAGTCCCGTGAGGAGAAATGGGCTCATATATAATTACATTATAATCAATAATATACGAATTAAATGCGCTTATGTTATACATAATAATAGAATTAAATGAATTTCTTTATAGATCTAATGACAAAGTCCGGCTACAAAAGCTTACATAAGGGGCTGGGATATCGGAGGACGCAAGGGGAGAGGCCGGCGGGCTCTTGCGCAGGACCGACTCGACGCCTCCGTTTGAAAGAAGCCTCGGCCGCCGTACTATCTGAGAGCAGATCATCAAAACAGGAAAAATAAATGTTTCGGGTGAGGGCCGGACCGTAACATCCGCGGGGATCCTGCCGGTGAAATAAGGGTTGATCGACGGAGGTTGAGAGGAACAAGGTGGAGTTTCCCTCAGATGCATAGCTGTTGAGCACGCGGGTTTCCACAGGTTGTGGGAAATTGTAAACGTAAGATATCAAAAGGAATGAAGCGCGTGACCATACTGGGTCGCATAAGGATTATTATGTCAACTAATATGGGAAGTGCAAAAGGGACTCGGAAGTTATCAGGCCCTTGGATATTGCTGCGCTATTTCTTGAGGGTCGGAAGCTCGTCCTTCTTCCGGATGCGGTCGATGATCTCCTGCAGGACGGCGATGATCTCCTGCTTCGTCACGGCCTGCTTCTTGAACTCGAGCCTCAACCGGAATTTGTCCGTATCCTCCGGGACGAAATTGTAGACGTAATATTTGAGCTTCTTCGTTTTCCCTTTGAGGTATTTCGCGAGATCGCGGGTGTCCTCGCGGGTCAGGCGCCGGTCGACGATGTCCCGGGTCAGCTTGATCATGTCCTCTTCGGACTTGAGCTTGGCGATCTCAACGAGGGTCGAGCGGCTGAAGCCCCCGGCCTCCTTGATAAGATTTCGGGCCCTCTTCGGGATGCCGGCGATCGAGAGGATCTCGGTGATGGTCGACCGGGCCTTGCCGATCTTGATCGAGATCTGCTCGTGATTGTAGCTGTGCAGGTCGGCCAGGGCCTGGAGGCCGTCGGCCTCCTCGAAGACATCGAGGTCCTTGCGTTGGAGGTTCTCGATGAGGGCGATCTCCATGGCCTCGTTGTCCTCGACGTCCATGTCGATGCAGGGAAGCTCTTTGAGGCCGACGCCCTTGGCGGCCATATAGCGCCTTTCTCCCGCGATGATCTCGAAGCGGCTCCCTTTGGCCCTGACGAGGATAGGCTCCAGGATGCCTTTGCTCCGGATGGAATCCATGAGCTCGTCGATGTTTCCGAGTTCGCAACGGGCCTGATGGGGGTTCGGGTCGATCTTGTCGAGGGGGATCATGCGGATCCTCGGTCCGAGCGAGCGCGACGAGATCAAATCGACGAAATGGCCGTCGTGCTTCATCGACACAGATTCGGGCAATCCCGATCTTTTAGTTTTTGGCACGGCTCATAATCTCCTCGGCGACTTTCCGATACTGCTCAGCCCCGATCGAACCCGGCGCGTAGGTGAAGATGGACTCCTTATAGGCCGGGCTCTCTTCGAGTTTGACGCTCTTCGAGATAAATGTCTTGAATAGTTTCGCTCCGAAGACCTGGCGGATCCTCTTGACGACGTCGCGGGCCAGGTTTGTCCGCTTGTCGTAGAGGGTGATGAGGACGCCCATGACCTTGAGTTGGGGGTTGGCGATCCGCTTGACCTTCTCGATCGTCTCGAGGAGATCGTCGGTCCCCTCGAGGCAGAGGTAGGAGGATTGGATGGGAATGAGGATGTAATTGGAGGCCACCAGGGCGTTCAGGGTGATCAGGCCAAGAGTCGGAGGTGTGTCGATGAAGACATACTGGTACTTGCCGCGGATCTGCTCGAGGGCGTCCTTGAGCCGGAAGTGGGCGTCGAACTCCCCGGAGAGCGAAGGCTCGAGCTTGGCCATCGAGATCTTCGTGATGGCCATGTCCAGGCCGGGGATATTCGAGCGGACGATGATGTCCTCGAGCCGCTCGTTCTTGTTCATAAGGACATCGTAGAGCGATTTCTCATACTTTTCGGGATTAGCGACCGTGGAAATTGTGCTGTGGGCCTGGGGGTCCATGTCGACGAGCAGAACCTTCTTCCCCATCAGCGCGATGGCCGCGGCGACGTTGATCGACGTCGTGGTCTTTCCGACGCCGCCCTTCTGGTTCGTGATGGCGATGATCAAGAGTCTCTCTCCGTATTCAAGCAGTGCCCGGCCTTCGAGGTCTTTATAGCCCACGAAATTATAAAAAGCAAGAGATGCACGGATGTTTTTTTGAGCGGCGGTCGTTTTTACCGGGAATGACTGGAGGCAATGTCGGCATGCCGACAATTCTCGTAAACCGTTAGATACTAACGCATTACAACTTGATAGATCTCCGAGTTCGGTGGTTCCCGTGCGTCTGCGTCCGTGCAGCAAGGTAATTCGCGGACTGATTAGCCCTGTGACAGCGGACGGAGATACTATCGGGAGGAACCTGATGCTCAACAAACTGTCACGTTAATCCGGAGGCGCGGAATTCGCGCGGCCACCCCTCCCCCGTTCGCGGCTCGCGATCGGCGAACGGCAAAAGAATTGACGGCGAGGAAGCACCGCCCAACAAATCCGGATGCTTGCGGGCAAGGTTTCTCTAAAGGTTTCAAAGAGCCAGGAAAATGCTATAAGTGCTTGATAATAAACAAAATGCAGGAATGCCTATAAACAATTGATAATAAATCAATTACGAATGAGAGAGGATACCTGTTGGACACGGGCAGCGTTTCGCATACAATGGGGCCGAAGAAAGTACCCATGGCCGCCGAAGAAAGCCCGCAAGGCACACGGTTCCTCCGGCGCCTCGGCCTCCTCGATACGGCTTTCCTGGTCATCGGGGCTGTCGTCGGCTCCGGGATCTTCATGACCCCGGGCCTCATCGCCTCCATCCTCCCCTCCCCGGGTCTCCTCCTCACGGTCTGGCTCGTCGGAGGCTTGATCGCGCTTTGCGGCGCCCTGTCGTTCGCCGAGCTCGGGGCCATGTACCCCGAAGCGGGGGGTCAATACGTCTACATCCGCGAGGCCTACGGCAGAGGCGCGGCCTTCCTCTTCGGCTGGGCCTTCTTCGGCTTCATCATGTGCGGCGGGTTGGCCGCGCTGGCCGTCGCGTTCGCCGAATTCCTGGGGCATTTCGTGCCCGCCCTCTCGACGGCGAAGGTCCTTTTCCGGGCCGGGGCCCCCGGCGGCCTGTCCTATTCCCTGTCCGCCGGCCAGCTCGTGGCCGCCGCAGCGATCCTTCTCCTGACCCTGGTCAATTCTTTCGGCATCCGCTCCGGCGCGACGTTCCAGAACGTCCTGACGGTCATCCGCCTGGGCACTGTCGCCGCCCTGGTCGGGCTGGGCGTCCTCGTCGGCGCCAAGGCCGGCGCCTCGAACTTCCATCCCCTCTTCCCTCCCGGTCCGGCCTTCCCCGCCGTCCTCAAGCCGCTCGGGCTGGCCCTGGTCGCCGTGTTCTGGACGTACGACGGCTGGTACTCCGTCAACTGCACGGCCGAGGAGATCCGGGACCCGGGACGGACCATCCCTCGCGGCCTGACCTTCGGCGTCCTGGCCGTCACCGGCATCTATGTCCTGGTCAACCTGGTCTATCTCCTGGCCCTGCCGCTGGCTGAGCTCCAGGGGGTTGTCCGGGTCGGCGAGCGGGCCGCCGCAGCCCTGTTCGGCGGCGGCGGGGCGGACTTCTTCTCGGCCCTGGTCATGGTCTCGGTCTTCGGCTGCCTCAACGCCAATCTCCTGTTCGGCCCCCGAGTTTTTTATGCCATGGGCCGGGACGGCAGCTTCTTCCGGGCCATGGGCCGGCTGGGCCCGCGGACCCGCGTCCCTAACGCGGCTCTCTGGGGCCAGGCGGCCTGGTCGTCCGTGCTGTGCCTTTCGGGGACGTATGAATCGCTTTATGAATACATGGTCTTCGCCCTGCTCGTCTTCTTCGCGGCGACCGGTCTGGCCGTCATCGTTCTGCGCCGCCGCGCGCCGCAGACCGCCCGCCCGTATCGGGCCTGGGGCTATCCCGTTGTCCCCCTCGTTTTCGTCATCACCTGCCTAGCCGTTTTCTTGAACAAGATCGCCGCGGAACCGCTGCTGAAGTCGCTGGCGGGCCTGGCCCTCCTCTTGGCCGGCATCCCCGTCTATGCGATCTGGAACGCTCACAAAAGGCGTCGAGCATGATGCGACTTCCCCACGGACCCGTTTTCGTTTAAGATGATGGGACCGCCAAGCGGCGCGAGCGAGCGATGAGCGAAACGTCCTACACCGTCGAGATCCTGCCCGACCGGATCAAGGCGCGGGCCAAGGCCGGTGAGATCCTCGCCGACGTCCTCGCCCGGGCCGGGATCCTCCTCAGCCTCTACTGTCACGAGCGGGGCATCTGCGGCAAGTGCGCCGTCCGCATCCTCAGCGGCGCTCTCCCCTTCCCCGCCGCCCAGGAGGCCGCTCTGATCGAAGGCCGGGGGCTCGGTCCCGACCACCGGCTGGCTTGTCTCTACGAGGTCCGCGGCGACGTCGTCCTCGAGACGCTCCCGGGCTCCCGGCTCGAGAGGATCGCCGTCATCGAATCCGGCGCCTCCGCGATGGCCTTCATCGATCCGGCCGTCAAGAAGCTCCCGCTCGTTCTGGAAAAGCCCTCGCTGTACTCCCCGACGGCCATCGCCGACTCGCTTCGGGCGGCCCTGCGATCGCCGCGGCTGGCCCTGCCGCTCGGCGTCCTGTCCAAGCTCGGGGGATCGCCGGCCCTTGCTCCGGCCCGTCCGATCACCGCCGTCCTCTACGACGACGTCGAGGTCCTCGATATCGAATCCGATGAGAGCGGCGGAGAGATCTTCGGGCTGGCCGTCGACCTGGGCACGAGCACGGTCGCCGCCGGGCTCATCGACCTGCGCACGGGCAAGGTCGTCGACCGGGCCGCGGCGGTGAACGCCCAGAACTCCTACGGGGCCGACGTCGTCTCCCGGATCACCTTCGCCTTCGAGAATCCCGACAATCTCCGGCGTTTGAAGCTCGCCGCCGTCCAGCTCATCAACGACATGGCCGGAACGATGTCCCGGAGGAGCGGCGTCGCCCGTCACCGCATCTACGACGCCGTTGTCGCCGGCAACACGGCCATGAACCACATCCTCTGCGGCGTCGCCGTCGATTCGCTGGCCCTGGCCCCCTTCCATGCCGTATTCTCGGCCCTCCCCGCTTTCCCGGCCTCCGAGATCGGGCTGGCCCTCCACCCGCAGGCCCGGGTCTACTGCGCGCCGAACATCAAGAGCTTCGTCGGAGGCGACATCACGGCCGGGCTCGTCGCCTCGGAGTTCGCGGCCCAGCCGGGGACGTCGCTCTACATCGACCTCGGGACCAACGGCGAGATCGTCCTCAAGAAGGGCCGGGACTTCGTGACCACCTCGACGGCCGCCGGCCCGGCCTTCGAAGGCATGAACATCAGCTGCGGCATGCTGGCGATCGCGGGGGCCATCCACCGGGCCGGGTGGGACAACGGCTTCAAGTTCGGCACGATCGACGATCTCCCCCCGCAGGGCGTCTGCGGAACGGGGCTCGTCGACATCCTGGCCACGGCCATCGCCCGCGGCCTCCTCGGCCGGGACGGCCGGATCGTCGGACCGGAGAAGCGGCTCCGCCTGACCGACCGGCTGGCTCTGACCCAGCAGGACGTCCGCGACGTCCAGTTGGCCGTGGCCGCGGTCCGCAGCGGCGTCCGGCTCCTTCTCCGCGAGTTCCGCATCTCCGTCGCCGACCTCGACCGCGTCGTCGTCGCCGGGGCCTTCGGCAGCTCGCTCGATATCGCCAACGCCGTGTCGCTGGGCCTCCTGCCGAACCTCCCGGAGGGGAAGACCGTCTTCATCGGCAACGCTTCCCTGGCCGGGGCCCGGCTCATGCTCCTGGCCCGGCCGGCCCGGGCCGCCGCCGAGGACCTGGCGGCGCGGATCTCCCATATCTCGCTGGCCACCCGCCCCGACTTCCAGGACGAATTCATCCGAGGCCTCGAATTCGCCCCTTATCCGGAGGAACGATCATGACCACTCCCCTGCTCGACCTGGTCAAGACGCGGACCGTCCTTTTCGACGGCGCACTGGGGACGGAGCTCATGGTCCGGGGGCTTCCGATCGGGATGGCCCCGGAAAAATGGAATACCGAAAGGCCCGAGCTCGTCCGGGAGGTCCATGCCGCGTACTTCGCCGCCGGCGCGGACATCGTTACGACGAACAGCTTCGGCGCCAGCCCGCTGAGGCTCGCCGCCCACGGCCTGGAGGGGCAGGCCTATGAGTTGAATCACGCCGCGGCCCGGCTGGCCCGTGAGGCCGCCCCGCCCGGCCGGTACGTCGCCGGGAGCATCGGACCCACGGGCAAGTTCCTCAAGCCCCAGGGCCCCTGCACCGAGCAGGACCTGGAGGCCGCCTTCGCCGATCAGGTCCGCGGGCTGGCCGCCGGAGGCGTCGACATCCTCGTCGTCGAGACCCAGTACGATCTTCGCGAGGCCCTTGCGGCGGTCCGAGGCGCGAGAAGCGTCTCGACGCTCCCGATCTTCGTCACCATGACCTTCAACGCCCGTCCCCGCGGATTCTTCACCCTCATGGGCGACACGGTGGCCCGGTCGGCGGCCGAGCTCGAGGGAGCCGGGGCCGCGGCCTTCGGGGCCAACTGCACCCTCGCGAGCGACCAGATGGCCGCCTGCATCCGGGCCTGCCGCGAGGCGACCCGGCTCCCCCTCATCGCCCAGGCCAACGCGGGGCAGCCGGTCGTCGGAGACGACGGCCGGATCACCTATACCCAGACGCTCGAGGATTACGTCCGGTTCATCCCCGACATCGTCCGGGCCGGCGCCGGGTTCGTCGGCGGATGCTGCGGGACGGATCCATCCTTCATCCGGGCCATGGCCCGCATCGTCCGAGAGGAGA
>Ga0209253_10000426_pt1 | contig 36170 bp, 33 predicted proteins | sample FrelakmetBRP12BR_FD_187145 | JGI IMG/M metagenome (GOLD analysis project Ga0209253, IMG submission 187145) | Freshwater lake sediment microbial communities from the University of Notre Dame, USA, for methane emissions studies - BRP12 BR (SPAdes)... | ecosystem: Environmental > Aquatic >... | reverse complement strand
CTTTTACTATCGTGGAGGTAAGAGTGCTCAGGTCCTACCCCCGGGTAATCTAATCCAGCCGCAATGGAGTGAGCCAGTTTAATCTGCCCATACTTGTCTTGCAGGAGATAGGTTTTATTACCGTGTAGCACTCCTATCTTTCCCGCGCAGATGGAGGCAGAGTGTTTACCACCCTTTAACCCCCGCCCCGCCGCCTCCACACCGATCATCTTCACCTCTTTGTTTTTGATAAAAGGATAAAACATCCCTATGGCGTTGCTCCCTCCTCCTACACACGCTACCAGATAGTGAGGAAGCCTCTTTTCCCGGGCAAGGATTTGACGCTTTGTCTCCTCCCCTATTACTTTCTGAAAATTGCATACCATCGAGGGATAAGGGTGGGGTCCCGCAACTGAACCAATGAGGTAAAAGGTGGTGCGCACATTGGTGATCCAGTCCCGGAGAGCCTCATTCATGGCATCCTTCAAGGTCTTGCTTCCGGAAGATACAGGCTTTACCTCAGCTCCTAGTAGTTTCATACGAAACACATTGAGAGACTGCCTTGAAATATCTTCAGTGCCCATATAGATTACGCACTCAAAACCGAACAGTGCTGCAACAGTCGCAGTTGCCACTCCATGCTGTCCTGCACCTGTTTCAGCAATAATCCTTTTTTTTTTCATCCTTTTCGCGAGTAAAATTTGTCCAATGGTATTGTTAATTTTATGTGCACCGGTGTGATTAAGATCTTCACGTTTCAAATATATTTTTGCACCACCTAGAGAGCGAGTGAAATGCTCAGCAAAGTAGAGAGGCGTCTCCCTTCCCCCATACTCCCTGAGGTAGTAGGTTAATTCTTTTTTAAAGGAGGGTTGGTCTTTATAGCGTGTGAATGCTGCTTCCAGCTCGCGCAGCGCCGGCATCAGCGTTTCAGAAACATATCGTCCTCCGTATATCCCATAGTGACCACTTTTATCTGGTAGATCCATCATTGATTCCTCTCTCAATTAAGGAACTCCCTCAATTTCTTCCCTATATTCTGTTCCTTCATAAACGCTTCACCGATTAAAAAGGCGTCTACCCCCTCATCCCGTAATGATACCAGCGTGTCTTTACTATCTATGCCGCTCTCACTCACTACAATCTTATCATCAGGAATGCAGTGCACAAGCTCTCGCGAAGTATCTACCGAAACCTGGAAGGTCTTAAGATCTCTATTATTAATTCCTATAATTTGTGCGTTAGTGGCAAGAGCCCTCTTTAATTCTTCATGAGTGTGTACCTCCACCAGAACCTCGAGATCCAGTTGTGACGCGATGCTCAGATAGTCAGCAAGCTCTTCATCAGTGAGAATAGCCACAATCAGCAGCACGGCATCGGCACCATAGTATTTTGCCTGGTAGAGCTGATAGGGATCAATAATAAAATCTTTATCAAGAATTGGAATGGATATGCTCTCTTTAACTCGGGCGAGATTCTCGAAGTTACCTTGAAAATATTTCCTGTCAGTTAAAACAGAAATGGCTACCGCACCATTTTTCTCATATAGTTGAGCAATTTCAACTGGATCAAAATTATTCCTGATAAGTCCCCTCGAGGGAGAAGCCTTTTTAATCTCGGCAATGATCCGTATGGTCCGTGGGCCATTCATTGGCGATGGTGCACAGAGAACCCCTTTAAAATCTCTTTTAGAAGGGAGGGTAGCAAGGGCACTTCTGAGCACATCCAGAGCGAGCGTGTTTTTAAACTCGCACAACTCATATTTTTTATGGCGTACAATATCATCCAAAATCATAATGATTTCCCAACGGTACGACGTACCAGCTCCTGGAGAACATTCATTGCTTTACCACTGTCAATTGACTCCATTGCAATCTCTATACCCTCTATGAAATCCTTGGCTTTGCCTGCTGCTATTAAACCTGCAGCGCTATTGAGCAGTACGATATCTCTCTGCGTTCCCTTTCTACCGCTGAGTATTCTTCGAGCGCTAGAAACGTTTTCTCTCAGATCTGCTGCTTTAAGTTCTTCAATGGTGCCCGTCTTCATTCCGAAATCAGTAGGGTGAATATAGTAAGTCTTAACTTCCTTTTCCACCAGCTCAGTAATCTTGGTTTTCCCGGTGGTGGTAATCTCGTCGAGACCATCGTATCCATGTACGATGAGCGCATGAGTGCATCCTAAATTTTTCAACACATAGGCAAATGTTTCAGTCAAGGTTGCATCATATACTCCCACTAATTGAGCAGTGGCCTTAGCAGGATTGGTGAGGGGTCCTAGCAGGTTGAAAATGGTTCTTATCCCAATTTCTTTCCTGGTAGTAGCAACGTATTTCATGGCACTATGAAACAAAGGGGCATATAAGAAACCGAAACCCACCTGCTCAATGCATTCCTCAATGATTTTTATTGGAACATCAATGTTGACATCTAGTGCCTGCATCAGATCTGCACTGCCACAGCTGCTCGACACTGAACGGTTTCCATGCTTTGCAACTTTTACCCCCGTTCCCGCAATGACTAACGCAGCGATGGTTGAGATATTGAATGTTTGCTTCTGATCCCCTCCTGTTCCGCAGGTATCGATAAGCAGGGCTTTACTATAGTGTGAGACTTTCAAGGGGCGGACCTTGTTTCGCATAATCCGAGCTGCAACGGTGATTTCCTCAACAGTTTCTCCCTTCATTCTCAAACCAGTGAGAAGAGCTCCAATCTGCGATGGTGTAGCGCTACCGCTTGTAATTTCTTCCATCACCTCCGACATTTCACTCTCTGTGAGATTGGTGTGATTAATAACTTTTGCAAGTGCTTGAACAATCACCTTGTACCTTCTCTGGCTAATCCTAAGAAGTTTTTCAGAAGCTTCTTTCCTTCTTTAGTGAGAATCGATTCAGGATGAAACTGGACACCTACTACTAATGTATCTCTATGGCGTATCCCCATGATTTCTTGTTCATCTGTCCATGCGCATATTTCCAGGCACCGGGGTATACTTTCCTTTTCTACTATGAGCGAATGGTACCGGGTAGCTTCAAAGGGGGTGGGAAGTCCATGAAATATTCCTTTCCCATCGTGGAAGATGAGAGATATCTTTCCATGCATAAGACGGGGAGCAGAAATAATCCTTCCCCCGAAGGCTTCTCCAATGCACTGGTGGCCCAAGCATACTCCCAAGATGGGAATTTTTCCAGCACAGTGGTGAATTACCTCTAAAGAAACACCTGCGTCTCTGGGAGTGCCAGGACCAGGGGAGATTACAATCATTTCAGGTTTCAGCTTCTCGATTTCTGCAATACCTATTTTATCATTGCGAAAAACTTCAATGGTTTCTCCCAACTCACCAAAATACTGCACTAAATTGTAGGTAAAAGAATCATAGTTATCAATCATCAGTAGCATACTACTCAAGACCCTCCTTTACCATTTGTAGCGCTCTCACCAGTGCCTTAGCCTTGTTAACGGTTTCTTGGAATTCGTTATCTGGTTGTGAATCTGCCACAATACCAGCACCCGCTTGAAAATAGATGGTTCCATTTTTGATGATTATCGTTCTAATAACGATACAAAAGTCCATATTGCCCGAAAAACTAAAATATCCTACAGCACCTGCATAGGGACCCCTCTTGGTAGGTTCTAGTTCCTCAATAATTTCCATAGCCCTCACCTTAGGTGCCCCTGAAACTGTTCCTGCTGGGAAACAGGCTTTTAACACATCAAAACAGTCTTTATCATACTCTAGCATACCCCTCACATCTGATACAATATGCATTACATGGGAATACTTTTCAATGATTAAAAATTCAGGAACATGTACAGTACCTATTTTAGAAACTCTTCCCACATCGTTTCTGCCTAAATCGACTAACATCACGTGTTCAGCTATCTCTTTCGGGTCCTTGAGGAGGTCTTTCTGAAACCATGCATCTTCTTGTTCACTTTTGCCTCTCGGTCTCGTTCCTGCAATGGGTCTTAGTTCAATAGTACCCTCTTCTACCCGAACCAGCACCTCCGGTGAGGCGCCCACAATAATGAGATCGTCAAACGAAAGATAAAACATATAGGGAGAAGGGTTGACTCTTCTGAGCGCCCTATAAATGTTAAAAGGGTCTCCCCCCAATTGTGATTGAAATCTCTGGGATAGTACAACTTGAATAATGTCCCCAGCGGTAATATGCTTTTTTGCCTTCATTACGATTTCCTTGAAATAATTGGGTTCCATATTGGAAGACACCGATACCTCTTCACGACCACAGGATTGAGTCTTGGGAAAAGAAGGGTTTTTCCTCAACAGCGAGATGATTTTCTTAATCTTCATTTGAGCACGGTGATAGACTTTTTCCGTATCCTGCGCATTATCTACATGAACGTTGCATACAACTTTTATAGTATTGCTCAAATTGTCAAAGATAAGAATGGTTTCAGTAATAAGAAAAATTGCATCAAATAGGTTTAAATCATCCATCGTGTGATCTGGAAGACGCTCAATAAATCTCACCATATCATAACCTACATATCCAACAGCGCCTCCAAAAAATCTCGGTAATCCCTCTACCTCAACACTATGGTAGTTATTCATAATATCCCGCAACACATCGAGAGGATAGGCACTTTCTATGATTCTCTCGGTTTTCCCGTTTTTTATAAGCTCTACTTTTTGTCCCTTGCTTCTGAAGATGAGCGCTGGTTCAAATCCTATGAAACTGTACCGTGCCCACTTTTCTCCCCCCTGAACGCTTTCTAAAAGAAAAGAGTAATTATCTTTCCTCAATTTTTTAAAAGCCGATACGGGTGTTTCCATATCAGCTAGTATTTCAGTATAGATAGGAATAAGATCGCCTTCCTGAGCTATTTTTTTAAAGTCTGCAAGTGCTGGGCAAAATTTTCTTTTGCTATTGGTTTCTTTCATGGTTGATTGTTCCTTCTTTATAGATCAATAGGGAGCCAGAGAAAATATAAGTTTTTTTGATTATTAAAAAAGCCATGAGTTTAAATACCCATGGCTTTATAAACATACATAAAGCCGTGGATTCACTGAGGTTGACCACGGCTTTATAGATTTTAGCTTACGAAAAGCGCAGTGGGACAACTTCAATTTGAAATTTGCACCACCACCAACTAAAAAAAATTTCATTCTTTAAAACTAGTAGTTTCATTGGTTTATCCTTCACTAACATTTGATTCTTAATATCAGAATGATCTTCACTTGTCAAGTGATTAAAGGTGATTTAAAGAGTGATTTATTATTTATGAACATACCTAGGGGAACAATTTATTTTTTTATAAGAAGTAGGTATTTATAAAATGTACCAAAAATAATATTTACGTTATTTATCTATTAAATTTTTAAAAATGGATACATATTACACATGTGTCATTTAATTTTAATGGTCTTAAATAATAAAACATTATTTAAGAGATAGTTACTGTAGTGAAAGTTTAAAGAATTTAATATCTAATTTAATTTTAATTAATAAAAACAGAATAATACTTTTAACTTATTGATTAATAAATATATTTTAAAAATACATTCAAATGGTATGAGTTTTGCTCATCTAACAAAAATCTTACTATAAAAAGTAAGATTTTATAGGTTTGCAAAAGGCAAACTATTCGAAAGGATAGGACGCAAAGCCATCGGCCCTTAAGCAATTTGCAGGGTAGCGAGGTTGCCAAGCCATAGTAGGTTGATATTGAGAAACCTATCCTTTTGAAAAAAAGGATGGGTTTTTTAATGAAGAGATTCTATAAGGCAATAGTAATTATTTTTCTTCTTTTTAACCTCTCTACTTTTACCGATATGTCTTATGCAGATGATAGTGGAGGTAGTGGTGAGGGATACATCTTGTTAAATCTTCACTGGTCTGAAGGCGAAATAAGCGTGAATAGTTTTAAAAAAGTTTCTGGTTTTTCAAAAAAGTGTTTAAAAGTGAACGCACATCAACCATATTTTTACACTCTTCTCGATGAAAATGGAGAAATAATCACAGCGGATTGTTTTAAAATCCCTAAAAAACTCTTTTATGATTATTTTGACGAATCTATAGGGGAACTTACAGGAGGCAAATTACAAAGAGATGAGTGTGATTTTGTAGTAAGAGTGCCTTATAATTTTAAGGCAAAACAAATAACGTTCTATAGGGGAAACGTGCCATCAAGCACTATGAATTCACAAAAGCTCTTTGATAAATCTAATGAATATGAACTATTAGGAACAGTAAATTTTTAAGAAGGTTACAAAAAAGTATTTTATGAAAATCAAAATGCAAAATGAAAAATCATGCTTCGGTATGCTACTTGTAACAGTGGCATTCTTAGTTTTAACTCCTTACCTTTCATTAGCACAATTTCTGGTAGAAAAGATACAAAACAACGGGAATGATGATAATAGAATGGTGTGGGTAATTATGGGTGATGGTTATACTTCTCTGCAATTGGATGACTTTCATCAAAATGTTGATAACATTATTGATAAAATATTTAACACCTCACCTTGGAGTAGTTATAAGAATTTTATTAATGTTTATAGAATAGATGTTATTTCAAATGAATCGGGTGCTGACCATCCTTCGAGCAGTAGATATGTTAATACTGCTCTGGATGCAACTTTTGATACCTATGGTATAAGCCGGTTATTGACGGTTGACGACTCTAAAGCGTTTGATGTCGCCTCAGAAGTTCCTTCTTTTGATGCGGTGATGGTTCTTGTCAATGATCAACAATATGGCGGCAGTGGTGGTGCTACCATTGCTTTTTCAAATCATGAAAAAGCTGGTCTTATTGCCCTCCATGAGATAGGTCATCTTATTGGAGACTTGGCTGATGAATATGAAACGCCCTATCCGGGGTATCCGGAAGGAGACAGCGAACCGAACGTAACCTATCAAACGGAATACGAACACATAAAGTGGAAAAATTGGATTGAAGGTAGTACTCCTCTTCCTACTCCCGAGGATAACGATTACGGGACAGGACTCTATGAGGGAGCACGGTATCGATCTGAAGGTATTTACAGGCCCAATCACAATTGCATCATGAGAAGTCTTGGTGTGCCATATTGTCCCATATGCTCTGAAGCTTTGGTGCTCAGTCTCTATAACTACGTTGACCTTATTGATAGCCAAATCCCAAATTTGACCAATCTCTTTCTCTCAGCAGATTTAAATACTATTCAATTTAGAATCGAGCTGGTAGATCCCAGTAGCGATACTGTGGGTATGGGCTGGGAAATAGATGGTACTGTTCAGCAAAATGAAAATAGCAATACCCTCACGGTTGATATGGGTACTATTACCAAAGGTGCACACAAGGTAACTTTTCTCGCTGCTGATTTTACCTCATTGGTCAGGAACGATCCACATGGAGTGCTCTTATCTTCTAGAAGCTGGAATCTAGAGAAGGAATTGGCAAGTGGGGTTATTTCCGGAACAGTAGTGAATGCCATTACCCATCAGGGAATCGAAGGTATCATAATAGCAGGTGGGGGAGAGGTGTATTCTACTAAGACTGGAGCTGATGGAAGTTTTGCCTTATCTCCGGTCAGGGAAGGCACCTATGATATCACCACAGGTAGCGAAAGGTATAGTTCTGCTTCAAGAAGTGATGTTGCGGTAGCTGATGGCAAGGTTACCACTGTTGATATTTCACTTGAACCTCTCTTTACTACATACTCCATATCGGGAAATATTTTTGGAAGTGGGAATGAGGGGATCACCATAGAACTTAAAAAGGGAGATGCCATAGTGCTCTCAGCCATAACTGACGTTGAAGGGAACTACTTCTTTAATGGTGTGGAAAGTGGGTTTTATATAGTGTTTCCCGCCCTAGGTGGCCATAACAGTATCCCTCAACGTTATGAATTAGAAGTGGATGACAGAGACCTCAATAATATTAATTTTGAGGTACTCACAGTGCCCTGTCCTGCAGAAGTTCTTTTAAATGAGCAACCTTCTTCGCTTAACCTTTTGAGAAATTTTAGAGATAGCGTTTTATCCAAAAATACACTAGGCAAAAACTATACCACACTTTATTACGAACATGCAGCTGAAGTAGCCAGCCTTATCAAGACACAGGAAGACATTAAAGTAAAAGCTGCTGAGCTCCTGATGGAACTCATCCCTACTATTGCAATGCGCATTGATAGACAAGAGATGGTTTTCGGAGAGGGTATAAGAGGGAGAATTAATGCATTGATTAGTCAAGTAGAACGCTACGCTAGTCCACCACTAAAGGAGGCGTTAACTATAATTAAGCGAGACATGAGAAGTAAAAAGGTACTTTCTCAATTGGGAGTAATCAGTCAGTGAAATGAGATCTTCTTTCAATTAGCGTAAACGAAAGGACGGTTCTATACCGTCCTTTATTTATGCTTCGAGACCCTCTTATACACTCAGTTTTTTTCAGCAGTAAATAGTTTTACATCCTCCACAGGCTCACCCCCTCATATAGTTCACCACTAGATCACCGACCTCCGTAGTGGTATATCCCATCTTTCCTGCGGAGAGGCTTTTTAAATCGTGAGCCACCACCTTCATAATAGCTCGTTCTACTAAAAGTGCTGCTTCTTCCTCACCTAAATGTTCCAGCATCATCTGGCATGCAGCAATAGCTGCAAGAGGGTTTACCATATTCTTGCCTGTGTACTTAGGTGCAGACCCACCAATGGGTTCAAACATAGAGGTACCCTCTGGATTGATGTTTCCTCCCGCGGCAATTCCCATTCCTCCCTGGATTATTGCACCCAAATCGGTAATAATATCACCAAACATATTATCCGTCACGATTACATCAAACCACTCAGGGTTTTTCACCATCCACATACAAATAGCATCCACATGGGCATAGTCGGTAGCAATGCCAGGATACTCTTTTCCAACTTCGTCGAATACCCTCTGCCATAAGTCATGCGCATAGGTGAGTACATTGGTTTTGCCACACAAGGTGAGTTTCTTTCTCTTACCTCGCTTCTCACACAATTTGTAGGCATATCTCACACATCGCTCTACGCCTTTGCGAGTATTGATAGATTCCTGAATGGCAATTTCATCAGAAGTACCCCTCTTGATAAATCCACCGCTTCCTACATAAAGGCCTTCCGTATTTTCCCTCACCACCACAAAATCAATATCATCAGGCCCTTTATCTTTCAAAGGGGTTTCAACACCAGGGTAGAGCTTCACCGGTCTCAGGTTAACGTATTGATCAAGGCCAAACCTTATTTTAAGCAGAATGCCCTTTTCCAAGATTCCTGGCTTCACCTCAGGATGGCCTATCGCCCCTAGATAAATCGCATCGGTACTCCTGAGTTCTTCTAGTAATACATCAGAAAGGGTTTCACCGGTTCTTTTATACCGTTCACCCCCGAGATCATAGTGCACAGTTTCGTATTTGAAACGAACTTTTTGCGAAACCGCTTTAAGTACTTTGAGCCCTTCATTTATTACCTCAGGCCCCGTTCCATCGCCAGGGATAACTGCTATTTTATACATGGACAATTTCCTTGCTGAAAAGATTACTGTTTAATGCCGTTTTTTACGGTTTGCTTTTCCACCGCATACTTCATCAATCCGCCATGGGCAAAGATTTTATGAATGAAGGGAGGTATAGGTTCAGCTTGATAGTTGTGATTGCGAGTAAGATTTCTAATTACAGCGCTATGAGTATCAACTTCAATTTCATCGCCTTCTTCTATATCATCTACCGCCTCCTGACAAATGATAACAGGTAACCCTACATTAAAAGCATTCCGGTAAAAGATGCGGGCATAGCTCTTGGCTATAATACAAGATATACCGGCAGATTTTATGGCAATGGGTGCATGCTCCCTTGAACTTCCGCAACCAAAGTTTTTACCTGCCACCATAATATCGCCCCTATGAACTTTTGAAGTAAATGCAGGGTTACTATCCTCCATACAGTGTTTCGCAAGTTCTCTGGGGTCTGTAGTATTGAGGTAGCGTCCAGGAATGATGAGATCAGTATTGATATCAGCACCAAATTTCCAACACTTTCCTCTCATGTGTTGACTCCCGTTCTTAAAAAATAGCTTTTTAAATTATGGGTTCACCCCAATAGCTTCAGGGCTACAGATGCATCCTTTTACTGCGGAGGCGGCAGCGATCGCAGGATTGGAGAGGTACACTTCGCTTTTTTGATGTCCCATGCGACCCACAAAGTTACGATTAGTGGTAGAAAGAGCCCGTTCTCCTTGTGCAAGGATACCCATGTGTCCGCCTAAGCAGGGCCCACAGGTGGGGGGACTGATGATACCTTTGGCATCAATAAATATTTCGAGAAGTCCCTGTCGCAGCGCCTCCCGGTAAATATAGGGAGTCGCTGGGATTATAATCATACGTACATGGGGTGCAACCTTCCTTCCTTTTAATACCTTTGCCGCAATTTGAAGATCTTCAAGCCGCCCATTAGTACAGCTACCGATCACCACCTGGTCTATGGAAATATCACCAACTTCGCTTATACCCCTCACATTTTCTGGTGAGTGAGGAAAGGCCACCTGAGGTTCTATTTGGCCAACCTGGTACTCTTTAATTTCATGGTAGTGAGCATTAGCATCACTCATACATATCATCATCTGATTTTGATCCGGTACTCTGCCTTGGAGATAGCTGATGGTACTGTCATCTGCTGCGATAATACCATTTTTCGCACCTGCCTCTATCGCCATGTTAGCCATGGTAAATCTGTCTGACATGGGGAGATGGTGAATTACCTCTCCAGTAAATTCCATTGCCATATAGAGGGCACCATCAACGCCAATATCCCCAATGGTGTAGAGGATGAGGTCTTTACCTCCTACCCAGGGATTTAACGCACCTTTATAAATAAACTTAATGCTTTCAGGCACTCTAAACCAGATTTCTCCAGCCACCATAGCCGCTGCCACATCGGTGCTTCCCACACCGGTGGCAAATGCGCCAAGTGCACCATAGGTACAGGTGTGACTATCCGCTCCTATTACTACGTCTCCTGATTTCACAATCCCCTTTTCGGGAAGCAGGGCATGTTCAATGCCCATTTCACCTCCCTCATAGAAATGGGTGAGGACTTGCTCCTTGGCAAACTCCCTCACTAGACGACACTGTTCTGCTGAGGGTATATCCTTATTGGGGGCAAAGTGATCTGATACAAGGACAACTTTTTCTTTATTAAAAACCTTCTTCACACCCGCAGCACGAAACTGCTCAATCGCGAGTGGGGCGGTGATATCATTTGCGAGTACAATATCAACCTTTGCCTCAATCAACTGTCCCGGTGTTACGACCTTAAGTCCTGCATGAGAGGCAAGGATTTTTTCTGTAATAGTCATTCCCATTAATGTTCTCACCCTCAGGTAGTAGCTTTTTTATTTATAAAATAGGCAAGAGTAAAAAGAAAGAGAGGGATTTCACTCATCCTCACGTTTTGCTCTTGCCTTTCAAAATACTATAGAGAGCTCTTAATAGGGTTTTGTTTTAAGTATTCCAGTCTATTGAGGGCATTGATGTAGGCGAGCACACTTGCCATGATGATGTCGGTGTGAGCACCTCTGCCTACCATCTCTCTCCCATCCTCCTCTAGTCGAACGGTCACCACACCTTGCGCATCGGTCCCACCGGTGATTGCATCAACACTATACTTTAGCAACGTGCTTTTAGTCTTAGTGATTTTTGCAATTGTCTTAAATGCGGCGTCAACCGGTCCATCACCCATGCCTACATCTTTGATAAGTTCACCTTCCACCTCCATCTGAACAGTCGCCGTAGGAATAGCAAAGCTGCCACTTACCACATTCATGTTGATAAGCTTATAGTTATCAGGTGCTCTCAGTACCACTTCGGCAACTATTGTTTCTAAATCTTCATCATAGAGATTTTTCTTTTTATCAGCGAGCTCCTTAAATCGAGTAAAAACCTTATTCAGATCCTCATCAGGCAGCTCATACCCTCTTTTCTTTAAGTCATCCTTCAACGCATGTCGACCTGAGTGTTTTCCCAACACCAGGGTACTCTTCTTCAACCCTACAGACTCAGGGGTCATAATCTCATAGGTAATTTTGTCTTTGAGCAGCCCATCGGTATGAATACCCGATTCATGGGCAAAGGCATTGGCTCCCACAATTGCCTTGTTGGGCTGCACCCCTACTCCCGTAATGCGAGTGAGGAGCTTACTAGTGTTATAAATTTCCTCTGTGTCTATAGTAGTTTTAAGGTGGGCGTAATCCTTCCTTGTGTAGAGAATCATCACGACCTCTTCGAGGGAAGTGTTTCCTGCACGCTCGCCTATACCATTGATGGTACACTCCACCTGACGCGCACCATGTAAAAGGGCGCTGAAAGAGTTTGCCGTTGCCAATCCCAAATCATTATGGCAGTGAACACTAATGACCGCCTTCTCAATATTAGTCACTTTTTGTTTTATATAGCTAATTAACTCACCAAATTCTGTAGGAATAGCGTACCCTACCGTGTCCGGTATATTGACGGTGATGGCTCCAGCATCAATTGCTGCTTCAACGACCTGACAGAGGTACTCACGGTCGCTCCTGGTGGCATCCATCGCAGAAAATTCTACATTCTCAGTATAGGACTTGGCCCTTTTAACAGCGGCAACTGCCATCTCTACTACTTCATCCCTGCTTTTTCTCAGCTGGTGGGTAAGATGGATGTCAGAGGTAGAAATGAAGGTGTGGATGCGGGGGAAGGCAGCGTTTTTAATCGATTCCCAAGCACTATCGATATCTTTCTGCTGAGCACGAGCCAGTGCAGCAACCTGAGAATCTTTCATTGAGTCAGCAATCAATTTGACCGCATCGAAATCCCCTTGAGATGCCGCCGGAAACCCTGCCTCAATCACATCAACACCCAGTTTTTCAAGCTGCTTAGCCATCCTCAGCTTTTCAGGTATGTTCATGCTGAATCCCGGAGATTGCTCTCCATCTCTCAGGGTCGTGTCAAAAATTATAACCTTTTCCAAGGTACTACCTCTTACTTACTTATTAGGGAATAGTTGTATACGTCTTGGTATCTTCAAGTCTTGCCTGCTGGATTCTCCTCTTTCTTACTAGGAGGAGATACCCTATAGGACCTGAGAGGGTATAGATTCCTACCCCAACAAAAAGGAAGATCTCAGGTTCACCGATAAAAAGAATTAATATAAGAATTAGTGCTACGAGAACATTAAATGGTCTCCTTCTCTTAAAATCGAAATCCTTAAAACTTTGATAGTGAATGGTGCTCACCATAAGAAGCGCTAGTAAACAGGTCATCAAGGGTATAGCAACCATTTTTACCTCACCAATTCCCAGACTATGAAAGAGGATTACTGTGGTTGCAATCATCGCAGCTGAAGGGGGGCTTGGCAACCCATGGAAGTACTTATTTTCTAGAGAGCTTGATTGTACATTAAATCGGGCTAATCTGAGGGCAACGCATATTATATAAAAAAAGGTTACTAGCCACCCCCACCTTCCGAAGGGCTGAAGAGCCCAGAGATATACCAATACTCCAGGAGCTATTCCAAAGCTTATCATATCAACAAGTGAGTCATAGTGCTCGCCAAACCTACTCACCGAGTGTATTATGCGGGCAATCCTACCGTCAATAGAATCGAACGCCCCCGCGAGGAGTATTAGCCATGCTGCCTGCAAGAAATTATCTTTAATAGCTGAGGTAATAGAATAAAATCCGCAGAAAAGGCTCAGCGAGGTAAAAATACTGGGAAGGAGGTAAATCCCCCTTTGCATACTTCTCTTACCTCTCCCCTTTCTTAACGTTACTCCACTCATAGTTACCTGCCTATCCTATGTGAGCTTTTTGTATAATTATGTAAAAATTTTAATTAGCCTTTCTTCCCTCAATCCCGCGAGTTATCTTTGAGATTTTTTTGGCGGGCTCTTTGGGACGGAGCGCACGTGTGGCTTGTCCCGCCAACCACATCTCGGAATTAGCCATAGTGTTTAGTTCTCTTGCTAACTGTTGCTGGTAATCTGTTTTGCCACAGGAAAAAAGTACCCGTCGAGTTTCCACACCAGATTTTACCCTTTGATAAAGTTCTCTGAACACAGGGATGACAGCCTTTTTGAAACGCGGTCTCCAGTCAAGTGCACCACGTTGTGCGGTAGCAGAGCAGTTTAAATACATCCAATCCATGCCATTCTCTCCCACCAGCTTGATGAGGCTTTCTGTGAGCTCTTCCACCGTTTCATTGAAGGCTTCGCTGGGACTATGCCCATGTTTACGAAGCACCTCATACTGTGCTTCCATAATGGCTGCCAGGGCACCCATCAGTACACCACGCTCACCCGTTAAGTCACTATATACCTCATGGGCAAAGGTTGTGGGGAAGAGATATCCCGCTCCAATAGCAATACCCAGTGCAATACAACGTTCCCAGGCACGGCCAGTAGCATCCTGTTCTATTGCAAAGCTGGCATTGATCCCTGCACCTGAGAGAAAATTGCGCCTTAGTGAAGTGCCTGACCCCTTGGGTGCAACCAGAATCACATCAACATTTTTAGGAGGAATAACTCTCGTTTGATTACTGTACACAATGGAGAACCCATGGGAAAAATAAAGGGCATTTCCTGGCGCAAGATTTTTCTTGATCAGTGGCCAGATTGTTCTCTGCGCTGCATCGGAAACGAGCATTTCAACTATGGTGCCACGGTGTGCAGCCTCTTCTATTTCAAAAAGGTCTTTTCCTGGCTTCCAGCCATCCCTTATCGCACGATCCCAATCTCTTTTGAATTTCTTAGCTTGTCCCACAATTACCCTAAAACCGTTGTCTTTCATATTAAGGGACTGGGCAGGTCCCTGCACTCCGTAACCGATCACCGCAATGGTTTCGTCCTTAAGAACCTCACGTGCCTTAGGCATAGAGAATTCTTTACGGGTGATCACCTTTTCCTTAATACCACCAAAGTTGATTATTGCCATACCACTAGTCCTCCTCTCGATGCGCTACCTCTTCACCTGTAATGTGAGTTGATTCACTTGTTAAGTTTCCTGCCTTCTTATTCCTTACTACCCTTGATTTACTCCCTCTTATGAGGGCAGCACTGCCAGTCCGTGCTACCTCTTTGATTCCCAGAGAAAGAAAGAGGTCAAGGATTGCATTGATTTTATTTTCGTCTCCAGTGATCTCTACTGTATAGCTTTCAGGACTCACATCTAACACTTTTCCTCTAAAAATATCTACGATACTGAGGATTTCTGATCGTGTTTTATCAGTAACTGTTACTTTGATGAGCGCAAGCTCCCTGCCCACATACTCATTATTCTTAAAATCTATCACCTTGATCACGTTTATCAACTTATTAAGCTGTTTGATGATTTGTTCAAGAATCTGATCGTCTCCTGTGGTGAGAATGGTCATTCTGGAGATTTGGGAATCAAGGGTTTGAGCTACCGAGAGGCTTTCAATATTAAAGCCTCTCCCACTAAATAACCCCGCTACTCGCGATAGCACCCCTGGTTTATTTTCAACCAATAGTGAAATAGTGTGTTTCATCACAGCTCCTCACCTATAACAGTATCATATTATCAATAGAGGCCCCTGCGGGAACCATGGGATATACACCTTCTTCCTGCTCAACTATAAAATCCATAAGAACAGGTTTCGGCGACTGAAGCGCTTTTTTAATCACTGGAATAACTTCCTTTGTTTTAGTAGCTCTCAATCCCACTGCACCATAGGCTTCTGCTAACTTCACAAAGTCAGGAGAAACCTCCAGAGAAGTTGCAGAGTAATTTTTATTGTAGAACAGTTCCTGCCACTGTCGTACCATACCTAGGTAACGGTTATTCAATATAGCAACTTTCACAGGTAACTTGTATTGCACTGCCGTTGCCAGTTCCTGGATATTCATCTGGATACTTCCATCACCTGCAATATCAATAACCATTTCTTGGGGAAAGGCCACTTGTGCACCGATTGCAGCAGGGAAACCATATCCCATAGTGCCCAGTCCTCCTGAGGTAAGAAGCTTTCGGGGTTGTTCGAAGTTATAATATTGTGCTGTCCACATTTGGTTTTGGCCTACTTCGGTAGTGATAATGGCTTTACCCTTGGTGAGATGATATAACTGTTCAACCACATACTGTGGCTTTATCATATCCTTTTGCTGATAGTCCAGGTTATGCCTACTCTTCCACTTAAGAATCTGGGCAAACCAGGATTTTCTCGAGGATCTCCAATTTGTTTTTTTACCCTCCTCGAGAAGGGAGCGAAACTTCTTTAACACATCCTTTGCGTCTCCAACAATTGGTATATCCACTCTCACATTTTTACTGATGGAAGTAGGATCGATATCAATGTGAATAATTTTAGCATAGGGAGCAAATTTAGTCACGTCTCCGGTAACTCTATCGTCAAACCGAGCTCCAATGGCAATCAAGAGGTCACAGTTGGTTATTGCCATATTAGCCCGATAGGTTCCGTGCATTCCCAGCATACCTAGTGAGAGTGGATCGGTACCTGGAAAACATCCTAATCCCATAAGGGTGGTGGTGACCGGTATCTGCAGGGTATGGGCAAATTCAGTAAGCTCTTTAGCAGCACCCGAAGAAACAACACCTCCGCCAGCATAGATTAAAGGTTTTTTAGCCTTGAGAATTTCACTGAATGCCCATTTTACTTGTTTCATGTGACCTGCATAGGTCGGTTTGTATCCCTGTAAATGCAGATGCTCAGGATAGTGAAAGCTCGTTGATGCCTTAATCACGTCTTTGGGGAGATCAATCAATACCGGCCCATACCTACCGGTTCTCACGATATGAAATGCCTCTTTGATTGTCGTAGCGAGCTCATCAATAGCCTTTACCAGATAGTTGTGCTTAGTACAGGGGCGGGTTATTCCAACAATATCTGCTTCCTGGAATGCATCATTTCCAATCAGCATAGTGGGAACCTGCCCTGTAAAAACAATGATAGGGACTGAGTCCATGTAAGCGGTAGCCAATCCTGTCACGGTATTAGTAGCACCAGGACCAGAAGTTACTAGACACACACCTACCTTCCCAGAAGCACGGGCGTAACCATCAGCCGCGTGGACTGCAGCCTGCTCATGCCTCACTAAGATGTGCCTAATAGTGGGGTGGTGTTTCATTTCATTATAGATATCCAGTACCGCACCACCGGGGAATCCAAAAATGTCAGTTACACCCTCTTTCTTTAAGGACTCAAAAAATATTTGAGCTCCTGTTTTTTCCTTCATCATTACGCCTCTTTGCAAGTCAGGAAGCTGAGCGATACTTTTTTAAAATCATCTCAATCTTGTCTCTTCCAGCCAGCTTCAGTTTTTTTATTCTCTTTTGTTCAATTTCATCATCCGCAGTGAGATACGCTTTTTTATTGAGTTCCTCTAATCTTTTTTCAAATATCTGGTGATCTTCTACATATCTTCTCAGCTCTTCATCATGGCTTATGTGCTTTTCAATCAGCACTCTATCTTTTGCTTCCATCGGATCTGCTCCCCCCCCTTGACAGGACTAGTATACACCATACCATAAAAATATAATACTACTCGATAGTTGTCAACAGGCTATCTTCTTTTTTCACATTTAATTTCTGCCTCTGATAGTCTCACGTAGAGTGGTATGATGTCGTCGCTGTAACTTACCTCTCCATTCTTGAACTTTTGCAGGGCAAGGTAGGTAATGGTTGAGGCCTTAGGATACCTTAGTGCGGGAGGTGCAAAGAGGGCCTTTTCCTTAAGCCGGTCGCCTATCATTTTCCCATACAGGTCTACGCCATCTCCCAGAAAAATTACCTCTTCTTTAATCTCATCTAGAAGTTTCTGTGGCGTGATTGCTTTCTCAGGGGTGAGTTTTGTAAGAAACTGACCACCTTCACCCCTATAAAAGGCGGTATACACTTCACCCTTGCGTGCATCTACTACAGGACACACCAAGACGTTTTTACTAAAACATACATTCTGTGCTAGCCCATCAAGAGAAGGTATTCCTACCACTGGTTTATGAGTTGAGAATGCCAAGCCTTTAATTATACTCACTCCGATCCTCAGGGAGGTAAACGAGCCTGGGCCTAATGTTAACGCAAAACCATCAATGTCTCGAATAGAGAGGGAGAGGACGGTTAGCAGGTGGTCTATCAAAGGGAGTATGGTGTCGGAATAGGTTTCCTTAATTCGTATCTGGTATTCACCCAAGAGTTGATCATCTTCGCTCAGTGCGATGCTTCCAATCATAGTTGAGGTTTCAAGTGTCAGTATTTTCATCGAAAAAAATGAGGGTAGGTCAACCGTTATCTCCAAGGGAAGAACTCTAAGTATTTTTTAGGAACAGATCTCATGATATCATTATAGGTAACCGTTAAGAGGAGGAGGAGGAGGAGTGCAAAGCCTATCTTTTGCGCCAATTCAATTTTTTTGGTCTCGAGAGGTTTTCTTCGGATGAGCTCGATCAAAAGAAAGAAGAGATGACCTCCATCAAGGATGGGAATGGGAAGAAGATTTAACACACTTAAGTTTATGGAAAGAAAAGCGGTAAAAATGAGGAGAGAGGAAAATCCCGTCTTTGCTGCACTGCCGGTCATCTTCGCAATAAGTATAGGACCGCCTAGTGTTTTGATGGAAAGCTTATAAGTGAAAAGCTTTCCTAGCGCCCAAAGGGTAAGCCCCGTCATCTCAATGACTTGGTTAAACCCCTCTTTAAGTGAAGAGAGAAAGTCAAATTTCTTTAAAATAGTTTCGTCAAGTTGAATGATCCCAATTTTTCCACTTACCTTTATACCGAGAGCATCATTCCCATTCGACGTCACCGTAAAAGAGAGGTTCTGTCCATCACGATTCACCCCCAGGGTGAGTTGCGTTCCCTGTGGAAAGGTGTCATTTATAAGAGCATTCTTCCAATGCACTACCTCCGCGCCATTAATGCTACGTATGATGTCTCCCTCTCTTAGCCCCACGAGCTCGGCGGGTGATTTTTCTACAATTTTCTCGATCATCGTGGACGGGGCAAGGCTCATTGTTACACACTTCCCTTCCCTTTCAATGGTGAGAGATATCGTTTCTCCGAGGTAGTCTTTAACAAGTTCTGACATCTGCAGCCAGTGGATTATTTCAGTACCCTCTATTTTTTTTATGTGATCTCCTGGTTTGACACCTGCTTTCTCTGCAGGCGAATCGTCAACTATTCCTCCTACTCGAGCATCCATCTGCGGGAAGAGTCCCGGTGTTCCCGAGAACGAACTATCTGAAGGAAGAGAAAGTACTTTTTCTTGAATTCGACCGTCCCTTTCAAATTGTATCAATACTTTTTCTCCCTGTTGAGACTGAGAGAGGGTAGTGAACACTTTCCAATCTTTTACCTCCTTTTTATTCACCGCAATAATTCGGTCTCCCCTCTGTAAACCTGCACCTTTGGCAGGAGAATCCTCTGCCACCCACTGTACTATTGGCGGTTGGTCTAAATAGGCAGGAATTTGAATACCAATAATATACACCAAGGGGAGGAGTATAAATGCTAAGAAGTAATTCATGAGAGGCCCTGCAAAAACGATAGACCATCGCACCCCTATACTGCGCGAACCAAACTCTCGAGGGTCATTGGTAAGTAGTTCATCAGGATTTTCACCGGTAAGCTTTACGTACCCGCCCAAGGGTATTGCAGAAATCATATACTCTGTTTCACCCCTCTTGAACCCTATGAGCTTCGGGCCAAAACCCAATGAAAACTTTTCCACTCCCACCCCGGTTCTCTTCGCAACTATAAAATGGCCGAACTCATGAACAAAAACCAGTATTCCAATCACGATGGTAAAAGAAATTAAAGTAATCATGGTACCTCAACTTGTGTGCCAGTTAGGAGTTAATGTTTTCATTGCAGAGACGTAGCTAGTTCTTCCGCTTTCGCGCGAGCCCACCTATCAACTTCCATGACCTCCTCAAGGCAAGAAATATTTTGTGGTGAATGAAGACTCATGGTTTTTTCTACAAGTCGCGGGATAGTAGTAAATCGTATTTTTCTTTTTAAAAATGCACTCACTGCTATTTCATTGGAGGCATTCAAAACCGCAGGCATAGATCCACCCTGCGTGAGGGCATTATACGCTAAACCTAGTGAGGGAAAATTTTTAAGGTTTGGGGGAATAAAACTTAATTTCCCTATATCGAGCAAGTTGAGTGAGATGAGTTCCGTTGGCATCCTCTCTGGGTAGGAGAGGGCATAGGCTATGGGACCCCTCATGTCGGGCATTGAAAGCTGTGCAATCACACTCCGGTCAATGTACTCAACCATCGCATGTACAATACTTTGGGGATGGATGTATACCTTAATCTTTTCTGGTGGGATATCAAAGAGCCAATGTGCCTCAATTACCTCTAATCCTTTATTCATCAGAGATGCTGAGTCGATGGTTACCTTTTTCCCCATCTTCCAGTTGGGATGTGCAAGGGCCTCTTTAGGGGTAACGGTTTTAAGTTCTTTTAGTGAATACTTTAAAAAGGGGCCTCCGGAGGCAGTAAGAATAATAGTGTTAATATTTTTTTTGCTTTGACCCTGCAGCACTTGAAAAATAGCACTATGCTCGCTATCAACTGGCACTATCTTCACTCTGTGGTCACGGGCTTTCTTCATCATCAGTTTGCCCGCCATTACTAAGGTTTCTTTATTGGCGAGCGCAATATCCTTTCCACTTTTAATTGCTGCAAGGGTGGGGAGAAGCCCTGCGGAACCCACGATGGCAGACACTACCATATCTGTCTCAGTCACGCGTGCAACCTCTTGCATCCCTTCCTCACCATACACAATTTCTGGTGCGCACTCTCTAGAAAGGTTTCGTTTCAATTCTTTGGCAAGGGTATCAGTGAGTACCGAAACAATGGTAGGTTTAAAAGTCCTGATTTGCTCTCTTAAGAGGGCAAGGTTAGTTCCTGCGGCAAGACCTACGATGGTAAATCGTCGTGGGAACTGCCGTACTACATCGAGGGTATTTACCCCTATTGAACCAGTTGAACCCAAGATCGATAAACGTTTCACTAGTGTACCTCACTAGGTGGTGTTAGATCCGTAGTCTACCGTATACTAATCTTCTCTTATAGCATTAAAGTCTTATAATAATACACCAAAGGAGCGGCAAAGAGGAGACTGTCAATACGGTCAAGCATGCCACCATGTCCTGGTAACAGCGTGCCTGAATCTTTTACGCCGTGTAGTCTTTTGAGAGTTGATTCACAGAGGTCTCCCAATTGACCAATGGTAGCTATTCCCAATGCGAGGGCAATACTATGTGGTATAGAAAGCTGCTCAAAAAACCAGATCCGGGCAATCAGCGCGGCTACCACACTGGCAATGATGCCTCCCACTGCCCCCTCAACTGTCTTATGAGGACTTGTGGTAGGACAAAGCTTATGTTTCCCCTTGATGCTGCCCATAAAATAGGCACCGCAGTCTCCACACCATACAACGAAAAGGGTGAACAACAGCCATTTTTTTCCATCGGCACTGCCTCTGATGAGAATGAGGTATGAGAGAAACATGCTCACATACAGTATACCGAGGATGACAAAAAGTGGCTTATGTAACAAAAATACCTTTTGGGGATACACTATAAATTGGATGAGCAATAAGGAAAAAATAGTAATAGTGGTAAGTGTTAATAGCCACGTGATAAGCCAACTCTTCCTGCCACATGAATTAAAGCTCACATAATCTTGATAATAGTAGATAGCTACTACACTTGCGAGACCTACCACAATCACGAGTGCGTGTGTGAACAGGTGCTGATGTGAATTAATTTTATTTAACTCAACGAGGGCAAAACCAACTGAGAGCATAATCACCGCTAAAAAATTTGCCTCAGAACCCCAATAAATTAATGAGATCAGAACAGGAATCGCAATAAGTGATGTGATAACCCTTTTTCTTAACACGTCTTTTCACCACTATGGAATACGCGATCAAGCAGTATGTCGTTTAATAACTACAGAGAAAAAAATAAGGAGGGGCGAACTTTATACTACACTACTCACCTCTTTGTTGCTGGAACAATTCATCTTGTTTACTATGAAGCATCGTTACCCATCTCAATTCAGACTATAATGCTAACTGATGTGGGGTGAGACCAAATCTCCTCTCTCTTTTCTGGTAGTCTTGTATAGCATCGATTAAATGCTTTCTGGTAAAGTCCGGCCACAGAACATTTGTCACATACAGTTCAGTATACGCCATCTGCCAGAGTAAAAAATTGCTGATGCGAAGCTCACCACTCGTTCTGATGAGAAGATCAGGATCAGGCAATCCCGAAGTAAAGAGATAGTGAGAGAACACTTCCTCGTTGATTTGATGGGGAGCGATTTTTCCCTCCAGTACGTCTTTGGTAATTTTTTTAATTGCCATAATAATTTCGCTTCTCCCGCTATAGCTTAACGCCGCGTTAAGCACCATGCCATCATTTTTTTCTGTTTTCTTCATAAGGTCCCTGAGAAACTCAGCCACTTCCTTCGGGAGTTCGTCAATTGTCCCTATCGCATTGAGACGAATATTGTTTTTTATGAGTTCCTTCCCCTCAGCTCGAAGAAAGTTTCGTAAGAGAGTCATAAGTGCCCTTATTTCTCTCCTAGGCCTTTTCCAGTTCTCAGTAGAGAACGCATAGAGAGTGAGCACCCGAATCCCGATCTCTCTACATCCACGAATAATTTCCTTTGCAACCTCAATGCCTTTGCGATGACCCGCAATACGGTTGAGCGAACGGTTTTCAGCCCAGCGGCCATTTCCGTCCATGATGATTGCTATGTGTTGTGGTAACTTATCTTTAATGAGCTGATCCATAAAACTTATGGTTACCTTATCATACCATTCCCTCAGGGTAACACCGTAGCTATTTGTGTGAAGAAGATCAACGTTACGGAATAAAGAACGAGATGATAAACTGACACATCTCGAGGGGAATGAGTATCGTAGCTAAAGAATAGTATTGAAATTAAAGGTGTATACCAAGAGGGGTAGAATGCCAGATTAATAACGTATTCCCTATGGAATGATGGACTGGATCTCACACAGGGACTATCCGATATAGTAACCACTCTTACACTAATGGCGTACAATAGTTGCAGGGAAAGGTGCATAAAAGTAGGTGCCGAGGTGAACCCTCGGCACCTCTCTACTCTTCTACAATTGCTTCAGTGGGACATACTTCCTTACAGGTGCCACACTCAGTGCACTCCTCCTGATTAATCAAATAGATATCATCTCCCTCGTGAATGGCCTCTGAAGGACACTCCTCGGCACATGTTCCACATGCTACACATTCTTCTGTTATTCTAAAAACCACAAGATCACCTCCTTTGCTCAGCAAGTATGTACCTTGTAGCTACTCAATTTAAAATTCGAGAATCTCTTTTTCCTTTACTGCGGAAATCTTGTCACACTGTGCAACATAGTCATCCGTTACTTTTTGCACTTCTTCATGCTGCTTGAAATAGCTGTCTTCAGATAGCTCTTTGTCATTTTTCATTTTTTTTAGTTTCTCATTAATATTCCTTCGGTGGTTCCTCAAGGTAATTTTAGACTCCTCAACCATCTTTTTTACTATTCTCACCAATTCCTTTCTCCTTTCCTCAGAGAGACTGGGTATGGTAATACGTATAACTTTTCCATCATTCATGGGATTCAATCCTAGTTCGGATTTCTGTACAGCCTTCTCTATCTCAGTAATAACAGTAGTATCCCATGGTTGAATAGTAATTAATCTACTCTCAGGGGTAGAGATGGTAGCAATTTGATTAAGAGGAGTAGGGGTTCCATAGTAGTCAAGCTTTATACCGTCAAGAAGGCTGGTAGATGCTCTCCCGGTTCTGATGCCATTCAAGTCCCGCTGAAGTGTCTGGATAGACTTATCCATGTGTTCCTTTAGCTCTTGTAATATGTCATACATAATATTAGCCCTTTATGATGGTTCCTATGTGTTCACCCACCACCACTCTTTTAATATTACCTGGGGTGGTAAGGTTAAAAATAATCATGGGCAATTGGTTATCCATACAGAGGGATACTGCGGTGGCATCCATTACCTTAAGACCCTTATTGAGAACCTCTAAATAGGTAATCTCGCTAAACCTTTGTGCATCCTTATACACCATAGGGTCTTTGTCATAAATACCATCAACTTTAGTTGCCTTAAGAATTATCTCGGCGTTTATCTCCATGGCCCTGAGTGCGGCAGCGGTGTCAGCTGAAAAGTAGGGATTTCCAGTTCCTGCCGCAAAGATTACTACTCTCTTTTTTTCCAGATGTCGGGTTGCGCGTCTTCGTATATACGGTTCCGCTATCTGAGGCATGGCAATCGCCGAGAGCACCCTGCTGGGTATTCCCTGCCTTTCAATGGCATCCTGCAGGGCAAGACCATTAATGAGAGTGGCAAGCATCCCCATGTAGTCGGCGGATACCCGGTCAATACCTTGGGTATCAGCTGAGATGCCTCTGAAGATATTTCCCCCTCCGATTACGATACCAACCTCTACCCCGAGCTCAGCAACTTCTTTAACTTCGCGTGCGATGCTATTGATGACGGAAGGACTGATGCCATACTTTTGATCACCAGTTAACACTTCTCCACTGAGCTTCAGTAGGATTCTATAATACTTTGGTTTCAATGAGGGGTCCGGGCACATGATTAGTTCAACTCTTCACCGAGCTGATACCTGATAAATCTCCTAATAGAGATATTTTCACCAAGTTTCGCAATCGTGTTCGTAATGACATTCTTGACCGTGAGTTGATCATCCCTAATGTAGGTCTGCTCCATCAAGCACACCTCGGTATAGAACTTTTCCAGTTTTCCCTCTACAATTTTTTGCCATACCTTTTCAGGTTTGCCCGAGCTCTGTGCGTGGGTAAGATAGATTGCTCTCTCTTGCTCAATGACCTTAAGCGGAACATCTTCCTTCTTTATGTAGAGCGGATTGAGCGCTGCGATGTGCATGGTGAGATTTTTAGCAAGCTCTTTAAACTCAAGATTTCGCGCAACAAAATCTGTCTCGCAATTTAATTCCAAAAGCACCCCCACTTTACTGCCAGGATGAATATAGGAAACAATGCCGCCTTCGGTAGTGGCTCGACTTGACTTCTTTGCAGCGGTCATTAAGTTTTTTTGTTTGAGATAGGTAACGGCTTTTTCAAAATCTCCCTTGCTCTCAAGCAGTGCTTTCTTACAATCCATCACGGCGCAACCAGTCTTTTCCCGTAGCTCTTTCACCAATAATGCGTTAATTTCCATCTCTACCTCTATCCTCCTCACTCACCGGCGATGCTTTCTCATCAGTTTCTTCAGCTTGTTTTATACTTTCAACCTGGATTCTCTCTTCGTACCTCCGTTTTCCTTCTATGCAGGCATCAGCAATTTTAGAGGCAAAAAGTTTGATCGCTTTAATGGCATCATCATTGCCAGGGATGACGTAATCCACTTCATCAGGATCACAGTTGGTATCTAAAAGACCCACTGACGGTATGGTTAATTTTTTTGCCTCGGCAGCAGCTATCCTTTCCTTCTTGGGATCCACAATGAAGAGTGCTCCAGGAAGGCGCTCCATGTCCTTTATTCCCCCGAGACTATAATTCAACTTAGCAATCTCCCTTTCCATTTCCAGTGCTTCTTTTTTTGAGCACTGTTCAATCCTGCCATCAGACTTTATTGCTTCAAGTTCTTTAAGTTTTTCAATATTTTTTTTGATAGTTCTGAAATTGGTGAGCGTTCCTCCCAGCCATCGATTATTAACATAAAACATGCTGCACCTTTGGGCCTCATCAGCTATCGAGTCTTGAGCCTGCTTTTTAGTACCTACAAACAGGATGCTCTCTCCATTGGATACTACATTCACAATAAATTGATATATCTCTTCAAAGAGCGCAACCGTTTTTTGTAAGTCTATAATATAAATACCATTTCTTGCTCCGAAAATGTAAGGTTTCATCTTGGGGTTCCACCGCTTGGTTTGGTGACCGAAGTGAACACCCGCTTCCAAAAGTTGTTTCATACTAAATATTGTCAAGAGCACCTCTCTTTCAAAAATGTTAAATTACTATTGTGGATGTTTTTTATTTTAAAATAGCTTCTTTTGTTAGCATACAGAATATAAATTTGCAAGGGAAAAATAAGCTTCTTTCATAAACTAGTTAACCATTTTTACACTCAAGAATCAAAAGTGGTTACTAGGTTGGGTATGCAGAATTAATTTTTACATATTCAATAGTTAGATCAGTAGTTGCAATTTCAGCCATTCCAGTTCCATGGTGGAGTTTGATAGTTACCTGGTATTCTGGCCTTTTCATGATCTCTTGTGCCTGTAATTTCATACCATTGTCTACACTCTTTTCTACAACTACTACGTTATCAAAAAGAATGTCAATCTCTCCTGGGTCAATCTCGGCTTCCGCATTTCCAATGGCTGCCATAATACGACCCCAGTTGGCATCCTCACCGTAGATTGCAGTTTTTACCAGACAGGAGTTGGCGATCTGGTAGGCAATGCGTTGGGCATCTGTGCAAGTGCATGCCCCCTCTACTCGAATAGTGATGATTTTAGTTGATCCTTCAGCATCTTTTAGTATAAGAGTAGCTAAATCCACACAGAGAGAGATTAATAATGTTTTGAAAGCTGTAAGTTGAGGAGAGTGCGTATCGAGAAAATCGTTTCTCGCTCTGCCGTTTGCCATCATTATCACCATATCATTGGTACTGGTATCCCCATCTATAGTGATACGATTGAAAGAGAGATCAACTGCCTCCTTTAAAGATTCTTCAAGTAAGTCAGCGTGTACTGCTACATCGCTGAGAATAAAGGAGAGCAGCGTCGCCATTCGCGGCATGATCATGCCCGCCCCTTTTGCAATACCGCACAGCGTTACTTCCTTGTTCCCCATCACCCCCTTTTTTATTACTATTTTAGGAAAGGTGTCAGTAGTCATAATAGCTTCCGCAAAATCGGTGATGCCCTGGGGGGAAAGTGATGCAACGAGGTGGGGGATATTCTTACTTATCCTCTCCATGGGGAGGGGAACACCTATGATACCCGTTGAAGACACTACCACCGAGGTATCGGGAATGCTAAGCTGCCCTGCAACTAATGAACAGAGTTCATGGGCATCCTCACGTCCCCGAGTACCGGTGCAGGCATTGGCATTACCACTGTTGACAAGGATCGCCTGAGCGCTACGCCTTTTTAACTTTTCTTTGGTTACTAGTACAGGGGCGGCCTTTATTTTATTAGTAGTAAATACGCCCACCGTAGTTGCAGGTTCTTCTGAAAAGATGAGGCCTAAATCCTTTTTATTATTCTGCTTAATGCCAGAAGCAATTCCACTCGCCTTAAAACCTGCTACTTTCATACTCAACCTTTTCTCCTTGTAAAAAAAGCAGTGTAGTCGTTATCCCCACAACCAGCAGATCATTGCCCACAACACTTCTTGTACTTTTTTCCACTTCCGCATGGGCAGGGGTCATTTCTTCCTACTTTTTTTCCCTCTCTCTTGACCGTTTTTCCTTTAGAAGACTCCTCCTGCTCTCCACGGCTTAATACCAGCTGTTGGGGACGTGCAGGGGTTGCATGCTGGGGAAGCGGTTCTTTTGCCAGCCTCACCATAAAAAGTTTTTCTATTGCTTCCGTAGTAATTCTATCCACTAAATCCACAAATAAATCATATCCTTCTTTTTGATACTCTCTTAAGGGATCTCGTTGTCCATACCCGCGTAGTCCAATACCCTCCTTCAGATGATCCATTGAGAGGAGATGTTCTTTCCACAAGTTGTCGATTACCTGAAGGTAAATCACCTTCTCCAGATGCCTCATGGCATCTTCACCAAATTCAGCCTCTTTGCGCTGGTATTCTTCTTTTACCTGTTGAATAATTATTTCAGTCAACTTTTCTTCAGAGAGCTGTTCTACCATATGCGGAGGGAGGTGCAAGGAGAAAGAGAATTGCTTAAACACCGCATCTTTTAGCCCTCGTAAGTCCCACTCTTCAGCGGGCAGCTTTTCCTCTGCATACCTCTGGGCGGTCTTCACGGCAAGCTCTTCAATGGCAGACGCAATGTCATCTTTTAAGCTCTCCTCTCTCAAAACTTTATTTCGTTGGTGATAAATCACCTCTCTCTGCTTATTCATCACATCATCATACTCAAGGAGGTGTTTGCGGATGTCAAAGTTATGTGCTTCCACCCGCGCCTGGGCTCTCTCGATGGCTGAGGTAATGAATTTGTGCTCTATGCGTTCTCCCTCCTGCATATCCAAGCGCTCCATTATTGAGGAAATCCTTTCTGCACCAAAGATTCTCAAGAGGTCGTCTTCCAAGGAGAGATAAAACCGTGAAGACCCGGGGTCCCCCTGCCGGGCACAACGTCCCCTAAGCTGCCGGTCAATTCTCCTCGCTTCATGTCGCTCTGTTCCCACAATATGCAGGCCGCAAGGCATGTCTTTAACACACCCGGTCATCTTCTCACCTTTCTTTTCCTGGTCTGGGCAGGCTGAACACCCCTTTTCCTTTTCCACCTCGCAGAGTATGCAACACTTTTTACACTTCACCACCCCTGGCCCAAGCTTAATGTCAGTACCCCGTCCCGCCATATTGGTGGCAATGGTAACTGCCCTGGCCAAGCCCGCATTGGCAACAATGTCTGCTTCCTCCTTATGGCGTTTGGCATTGAGCACGGAGTGCTTGATGGTCCTGGGAAGCATTCTGCTCAGCAGCTCCGAGACCTCAACCGACACGGTTCCTACCAGTACCGGTCTTCCCTTCTCATACATCTCTTTAATTTCATCAATAATAGCTCGATACTTCTCTCTTTTAGTTTGATAGATTACATCGGGGTAATTTATTCTCCTTACCGATTCATTGGTGGGCATGACCACCACGTCCAGCTTATAAATCTTCATAAACTCAGGCGCTTCTGTTTCAGCGGTTCCCGTCATCCCTGCCAGTTTTTCGTAGAGGCGAAAGTAGTTCTGAATGGTGATAGTGGCGAGTGTTTGAGTTTCCCCCTCAATGGTAACACTTTCCTTTGCCTCCAAAGCTTGGTGAAGTCCATCACTGTATCGTCTACCGGGGAGCAGTCTACCCGTAAACTCATCGACAATAAGTACTCGACCGTCACTCACTACATAATCCACATCCTTTTCAAAGAGGGAATACGCTTTGAGCAGTTGAGAGATGTTTTGAATCTTCTCACCCTTTTCAGAGAATTCTTTTTCCAGCTTTCTAGTCTTTTTTGCTCGTTCATCTTCATCAAGGTCAGATTCTTCTTCAATCATGCTTAAGTCTGGAAGCACAAAGAGGTTGGGGTCGTGGGGAGATAGTGAGGTTCGTCCCTTTTCAGTTAAATCTACGGTATGAGATTTTTCATCAATGCTGAAATAGAGCTCCTCATCAAGTTCCCCTATCCGTTTATCTCGCAGGTAGTCAAGCTCCACCCGCTCGATAAGCTTTTTATACTTCCCCTCCTTGAGCATCTTCATCAAACGCTTATTTTTGGGGGCACCTCTTTTAGCTTGGAGAAGTTTTACTCCTCCTTCATACTCCTCCCCTTCTTTGATGAACTGGTCTGCCTTGGTAATAAGTGTATTCACCAGTGTTGTCTGGCTGTGTACCAGGTGTTGCACAGGGGAATTAAGCTCCCTGAATTGGTGAGTTGAACGTTCTACCGGTCCAGAGATGATGAGCGGAGTTCTCGCCTCATCGATAAGAATGCTATCCACCTCATCCACGATCGCGTAGTGGTGATCGGGCTGCACCTGGTCATCAAACCTGATGGACATATTGTCTCTTAAGTAGTCAAAACCAAACTCGGTATTGGTACCATAGGTAATATCAGCCTGGTATGCCTTTCTCCTCTCATGCTGGTCAATATCGTGGTAAATCACTTCAACACTCAACCCTAAAAACTGATAAATAACTCCCATCCAGTCCCGGTCTCTCTTGGCCAAATAATCATTGACGGTAATGATGTGAACACCCCTCCCAGTTAACGCATTAAGGTAGGTAGGAAGGGTTGCCACCAGGGTTTTTCCTTCACCGGTTGCCATTTCCGCAATCTTTCCCTGGTGGAGTACGATGCCACCCACCAGCTGGCAGTCAAAATGCCGCATGTTGAGCGTTCGGCGCGCAACCTCACGAACAACCGCATACGCATCGGGAAGCAGTTCATCCAGGGTCTCCCCTCTCTCTCGCCTCTGCTTAAACTCTCCGGTTTTTGCCTTCAGCTGGTGATCGTCTAGCTTTCTCACCTCTGGTTCTAAGACGTTAATCTTCTCCACCAGGGGATACAGTTTTTTCAAAGTCCTCTCATTTTTTGTTCCCACTATCTTCTTAAGAATAACGCCAAGCACTTTATATACTCCTACAATGGTTATCTATAAATTTTGTTTTGTGGCTTTTTAGTTTCCGCTAACCTCTACCTCATCTATCAAAAGGCTGGGAGCACCTATTGAGCCATAAAAGCGAAGGTCACACCCCACCTTTTTCACCAGGCCAAGGAGTGAAAGAATATTTCCTGAGATGGCTACCCCTTTTACAGGAGTTGAATTCTTTCCATTAACTATACGATGGCCATTTACTCCAACTGAGAAATCCCCTGAAATGGGATTAGCGGTGTGTATTCCCATTACCTCGTTAATAAATAATCCCTTATCCACTGAAGAGATGAGCTCATCTACGGTTTCTTCTCCCTTTTTGAGATAGAGATTGGTGTGCCCCACACCAGGGGGGAACTTTATTGATCCCCTTGAGCTGTTTCCTGTAGAAATTGTGTTATCCTTCTTGGCACAGTAGGTATCATAGAGAAAACGGGTAAGCACACCCTGCTCCACCAAGGGAGTAGTTTGTCGTACCACACCTTCTCCATCAAAAGGTTTTGTCGCAGCTCCTCCTGGGTATAGTCCATCATCAATAATATCAATGCTCTCAGAGAATAGTCTGTTATTCAGTTTTCCCTTGAGGAGGGATTTATTTTTTTGTACTGACTCGGCCAGGAATGAGGGCGCCAGCACCCCTAAAAATTGAGCGCTCACACTATTATCAAGGACCACGGACCCTTTAAACGAGGTGACCGATTGTGCACCGAGCAGCCCTAGTGCTTTTGACGCTGCAGACCTGCCCACTTTGGTAACATCCAAGTCGCAATAGAAACGGTTAAAATCAAAATCCCATCCCATCTGGGCATCACCCTCTTCTTCCGCCACCGCCACAATAGAACAGGAGGTAAATGTCCCCTGGTGAGAGAGGTTAAGACCGTGAGCGTTGATGAGGTGGTAAGTCACGATGCTATCACTGTATGCCGCTTTCCTCACCTTGGTGATTCTTCGGTCACAGGAGAGTGCCGCATTTTCAAGCATCATCGCTCTTGCTATTTTCTCTTCCCTCGAAATTGAAGGGAGCGTGTAATCAAATAGTTTAAGTGTGGGGAGTGGCTTGGAAAGTTCTGGAAAACCGTAGCATCCATCTGATGTTGAGTTTTGAGCACTCACCACCGCATCTGAAATGACTTTATCCAGTGCACTATCAGTAAAATCTGTACAATATGAGAACCCTACACACCCCTCCTTTAAAACCCTCAGTGACAACCCTCTGCTCTGAGAAGAGGTAAAACTCTCAACAGTCTGATCTTTTACCTCAACCGAAGTTGACTCCACCTCGGAAAGATAGATTTCGTAGAGATCAATAGCGAACGCAGCTAATTTGTTTTTAAATACCTTTTCAGTGTCGGTAATCATCAATTTGTCACAAAAGATTTTTGCCCTTTCTCACGGCGGCTATCACACTCTTCACTAATGCTTCATCCTTGCGTCCCGGAGACTTCTCAACCCCACTGCTCAAATCAATGCCATCAGGGTTTACCTGTCGAAGTGCATTTTTTATGTTATCTGGCTTGAGACCACCTGCTAAAAAGATACAAGCGTTAACCTTTGATTTTATCTCTCGTGCCATTGACCAGTCAAAGGTCTGTCCAGTTCCTCCTTTTTCTACCTTGGTACCCTTTACTACTGCGGTATCAAGTACAATGCGGTCTGCTCCCGCTTCAGTGAACGTAACAATTTTATCTACAGTCTCATTAATTATACTGTTCATTCCTTCTCCCACAGGAATGTGGAGTGATTTCCATACCTCACCGGTAAGTCTGTCTTTAAGCACTTTCACCTCTTGCTCGGCTTCATTTCCTGCAAGCTGAACTCCGTAAGGCCTAAGTTCTCTTGCGAGCTTAATGAGGTGATCTGGTAAAAGGTCAAAAGTGAGAAGTAGTACCGGAATGCGGGCAGCGGCAATGACCTCACCTGCTATCTCTCTAGAGAGTGAACGGGGAGAACCCGGTACCTCTACTAACACACCCAGGTAATCAGCTCCGGACTCTGAAACCATGAGTGCGTCCTCTCGATTAGTTACCCCACATATTTTTATCTTACAAGACATGGACGCCAACCCTTCACTCCTAATCCCTTCAATCTTATTTCCTGACGCTACTCCTCCTCTGACTTTTGTTTCAACTCTCTGATGCCCTCCATTATCCTTAAGCTTATGTCCCGGTAAAGTTCTTTTGATTTTTTCTGATCATAATAGGTTTCTAAATTGACCGGGGGACCAAAAAATACCTTGCAGGGTCTTAATCGGATTAGTTTTGAGTTGCGAGGAAATATTTTGTAAGAACCATTTACATACACTGGAATAACAGGCACCTTAGTAGCATAGGCTATCATGCCTATTCCCATCTTAGGTTCCATCAGATCCCCGCTATAGGTGCGTGTTCCTTCAGGAAACAGCAGTAGAATTTCATCCTCTTTTAGTAATTGGTAAATTTTTTTCAAGGTGTGTTTGTCCATCTGCTCACGGTCTACAGGGATTGTCTTAACAATGGTGAGTAAAAAATAATTTATAAAACGATTTTTAAAAAGCTCTTTTTTCGCTAAGTAGTTAATTCTCCTCCATACCCCTAACCCTACAAAAGGAGGATCAAAATAGCTTGCGTGATTTGAAGCCAAAATGGCGCTCCCCCTCTTGGGAATATATTCAGCACCGATTGCTTTATAGCTAAAAAGGGATTTAGCAATGATGTAGATAATCACATATAAAAAGTGATAGATCCATTCCGCTATCATAAGAATATAAAAACTGTTACCGGTGTGCTTCAAAATACTTGATGAGACCCGCGAGCACTTCTTCTTCAAGGGTAGTGATCTCGGAGACCACTGCACCATGCTTGATTTTACCTACCACAGTGTTCGTATTTTTTTCTCTCAGTAGTAACTCAACCTCAAGTAGGAAATCATCCCCTTCCTCGTAAAAGGGATTAATCTTATTAATAAATGCCCGGGTAAGTTTGAGCTCAACAATGGCTCCCTCGCAGATCAGCTCTCCCTCATCCGAAAGGTCTATGTTCTTCTCTTTGCACCACTGTACCAATCTCTGGTAGAGCTGCTCAGCAATGCCCTGATCGTTCACCTGAGTAATATTCTTAAATGGTTTTATCGTCATAGTAGGATAGCTGCGCAGTCTCACCCCAAGTCTTAGCCACGCCCAGTTTACATCCTCATCCTCTACCATTCCTGTATAATCGCCAATAAAAATGGGGGGTGGCTCAAAATAGAGTGGCTTATTGACAGATTGTTTTCCAAAGCATCCAGCGATGAGGAAAATCTGCAGCAGCCACATAAGAGAAATAATAAATCTAAAACCACACCTGCCCATAAAAAGTCATCCACTAAGGTTTAAGCAATAACAAGCCTAAATTGTTATATTTTCCTTGTTTTGTCAAGTATATTAAATAATCACTACAATTCTTAAAGTATCAAGGGAGATTGTACAATCTGGAGAACTATTCTGAAATGGTAACGATTGAATCTGCAAGGAAAGTTCAGATTAAAAGGCAGGAGTGGTGCGCAGTTATGAGATAAAAACTCCTCACTCCCACCTCATAACTGCTGCGTAAAATTGATGAGTCAACTATTTCTGGGAATTAAGCATACGACCTTTTGTGGTTCTTAGTGTTGAGGCGAGAATCGCACCAATAATCAGCAGTATGCCTGCCATGATGAAGGAGGAGGTAAAATTACCCTGGCTACTTTTCTGTAACATCTGGGAGATACGACTCAATAGGAAACCACCAACTCCCCAGGCAGTAAACACAATACCGTAGTTGATTCCGAAGTTTTTGAGACCCCACAGGTCTTTGGTAATAGAGGGAAACAACGAAAGGTTTGCCCCATAATTGAACCCGATAAAAGTTGCAAGCAGAAGCAGGATGATCGCATTGGCATTTTCAGCTCCCACTACCGGAATAGCAATAAACATAAGCACCGCCTGGAAGAGGAGCATGATAAATACCGTATAACTTCTGCCTATTTTATCTGAAATTATCCCCGCAATAATACGACCACCGGCATTACCAACCGCCATGATGGCGACAGCCAGAAATGCTGCCCCACCCATGCTTTTCTTCGCCATTCCTGCGACGCTGCTTATAACCATCAATCCCGCTCCTGCACCAATAAGATAGACCACCCACAGAATATAAAAGTTCCCTGTTTTCATCATTTCTGATGCAGTGTAGTTAATCTGGGCAAGAGGTGCTGATTTACTTTGACCTGTGCTTTGAGGCTGAGCACCTTCTGGCACATAGCCCTGGGGAGGATTTACCAGAAGCATGGAGAGGCAGCATACTACGATCATAAACGCAATGCCAAAGAACATCATAGAATTTTGAATACCCCATATCTTCAAAAGATACTCAGAGAGAGGTGCTATATACACCGAGGCAAGTCCGAAACCTGCCACAACCAGCCCTGCGATCAAACCAGTTTTTGCAGGTGGAAACCATTTAAGTGCCGGTGGGGTTGCAGAAGAATAACCAAACCCTATACCTGCTCCTGCCAACACGCCAAAACCAATCATCCATACTGTATAATCAGCTGATTGTGAAATCAGCAGTAATCCCAGACCCACCAGAATGCCGCCCAGAAATGCAGTAATCCTTGGACCAAACTTATCCTGGCACTTTCCTGCCAGAATCATGGAAAAGGCAAATACCAGACAGCACAACGAATAGGGGTCATTCAGTGCGGCGATATCCCAGTTGAACGCTTTCTCACCGCCGGCTTCGATTGATGTCTTGATCCCACCCTTAAAAATGCTCCAGGTGTAGAGAATTCCAAGGGCGAGATTGATTCCTGTCCCGGCAAAAGTCACGATCCATCCTTTGTTCTTAACTTTTTTTTCCATAGCCTATAGTTCCTTTCTGTTGAATGTAGTTTAAAAATTGGGCGGTATATTACATAGTTTTAAGTATATGTCAAACAATTTTTGTGTTTCTACGTTAAATGTTAATTGTATTAGATAACATTTTTAGGAAGCTAATGACAAATAAAAACTTAATGAACACGTAAAAAGGTCAAAGACACTCCCTTCCCCTCGAGAGGTTGTGTCACAATACCTTTTGGTCATTGCGAGCGATCCTGATACTACCGGATGAGAGTGGCAATCTCCATATTTCCCATACCTTATGAGATTACTTCGGTCAATTTACTCCCTTGCCATGACATTACGACACAGCCTCTGAAGGGAGAGGGTTGGGGTGAAAGTGAAGATAGTGCAATCATTTATGAATTTGATTTTAATAGTAGGAATGGGAAATGGTGAGCAGTTATTTTAAAGTGGAGTATTGAATAAAGATACATTACCTGGATAAATGAAGAAAAAGATGTGTGAAAAGGGTATGAAATAAAGCAAGGAAAGCAGTCTGTGGCAATCCTTAAGTTGGTGATCTAATGTAAAGGGGGGAATGATGAATAAGCATCATTCCCCTCGGGAAAGGGGTTAAGAAATGGAGGTCAACGAATCTTTTCTTTCCCTATGAACATATCGGAGAATTTCAATAAGAACTTGAGTAAAAGCAAAATAAAAAATTGAGAGCTTCCGTAAAGGTATACCACTACTCTATAAAATCCTTGAAGGCTTTTGGCCTGATAAAAATGATATGAAAGACATTTCAGTGAGAAGGAAGTTATGTAATCTGTAAAATATACTGCATCAATTATGAAATACCGGATAAAGTGTAGGCTTAAAAGGAGTGGTTTTCATACCACTCCTTTTAGAGGTGAAAAAATGAAAAAGCTATCAATTTAATACTATTAACGTTTTAGATTAAAAAAAGCATGATCTATGTCAAAAAAAGTGAGAACACAATCCCTAGAAATCATAGCCA
>Ga0209253_10000425_pt1 | contig 36171 bp, 36 predicted proteins | sample FrelakmetBRP12BR_FD_187145 | JGI IMG/M metagenome (GOLD analysis project Ga0209253, IMG submission 187145) | Freshwater lake sediment microbial communities from the University of Notre Dame, USA, for methane emissions studies - BRP12 BR (SPAdes)... | ecosystem: Environmental > Aquatic >... | reverse complement strand
CTCCCAGCTCCGCGAACGCTCGGGCCTGAGGTCCGGGTTACCGGTGACGTAGCCCGTCGCGAAGTTCTCGAAGAAGGTCGGTTCCTTGAGTGCGCTGCCCACCGCGGCGCGGACGCGCGCCGCCGGGGCCGGCCGCCACGAGACGCCAGCGCGGTAGGTGGTGAAGGAGCCGAATCGCTCGTTCCGGTCGAGCCGGAGGCCCGCGTTGAACGCGACCCGTCCTCCCGCGTCGGCGACGGCCTGTGCGTAGAGGGCCCCGTTGCGCCGTGCCGCCGCGAACCGGCCGCTCGAGGGGCCCCACTGCCCATCCGACGTGTCACGGCTCCGCTCGGACTCGCGCTCGAGCGTCCCGCCGACCGTGACGTTGGTCCCCGGTGCGAGGTAGGCGATGGCGCGCGCGTCCACGCTGCGACGCGCCTCGCGGCTCCGGCTCGTGAATGCGAACACTCCGAGCGTGTCGGAGGGACCGTCGGCCGCGTCGTCGTATCCGAGGTTGGCGGTGCTAGCGCCGAGCAGCACGCGCGCCTCGAGCCTCGGCCCGAGGATGCGGCGCAGCTCGAACCCCACAGCCGCCTGCCTGCCGGTGGTGAACTGGTTCCGGTCCACGACCCGGCCGGCACCGTCGGTCGGGAAGTGCGTGCGGTGGTCGTCCACCCGCGCGGTGGCCCGCGCCTCGGTGCGGGTATCGGGAGCGGCCCGGAGGAGCGCGGAGAGCTCGCGTTTCCAGTAGCCGCTGTTGAACGGGTACGTGCCGGCCGACTCGAAGCGTGCAGCAGACACGCTGAATCCGGCCCGGTCACCGCCACCCGTGGCATCCGCGGCCAGCCGCGACGAGGCCCAGTTGCCGCCGCGCGCGGTGAGGCGCCAGCGCGGCGCGCCGCGGCCCGCGCGGGTGAAGACCTGCACGACCCCCGTCACCGCGTCGGAGCCGTAGAGCACGCTCGCCGGGCCGCGCACCACTTCGATGCGCTCCAGGTTGTCGGTGGAGAGGTGGGCGAAGTCGAAGGCGCCGCCCGGCGCGTTGACCGGCACGCCATCCACCAGCACCAGGACGTAGTCGCTCTCCCCGCCACGCAGGAAGAGCGAGGCGAGCGCCCCGAACGAGCCGCCCTGGGCAAGCGTCGCACCGGGCACGCTGCGGAGAGCCTCGAGCAGGTCCGCGATGCCGTGGCGGCGCAGCTCGTCGCCGCTGATCACCGTGACCGCGGACGCGACCGCCGCGCGAGGCAGCGGCAGGCGCGTGGCGGTCACGACGATCTCGTCCAGCCGGATGGTGTCGCGCGGCTGCTGGGCGTCGGCGGGCCTCGCGGCGAGCATGCCGATCGCAAGCACGGCGGAGGTCACGACCGCAGCGGGCGCGCGGGCGAGCCGGATCATCCCGGGTCTCCGGCAGGGGCGGCGCGCCGCTCGGGGTACAGTTGCACGGTGCCGTCGGGCAGCCGCTGCAGCGCCACGGGCCAGCCGAACACGCCCTGGAGACGGCCCGTCTCCAGCACGCCTTCGGGCGCACCGGTGGCGACCACGCGGCCCCGGTGGAGCAGCACGAGGCGGTCGGCGAACCGCGCCGCCAGGTTCAAGTGGTGCGAGACGACGATGGCGGAGAGGCGCCGCTCCCGCACGAGCGTCGCGACCAGCTCGAACAGTTCCATCTCGTGCTGGAGATCGAGGCTCGCCGTGGGCTCGTCCAGGACCAGGGCACGCGGCTCCTGGGCCAGTGCCCGCGCCACACGCACCCGCTGCCACTCACCGCCCGAGAGCGTGCCGACCCAGCGTTCCCGCAGCGCGGCGACGTCCGCGAACGCCATCGCCCGGTCCACCGCGTCGCGATCGGCGCGCGCGAACGACCGCCAGCGCCCGAGGTGGGGGTAGCGGCCCATGGCGACCGCCGCCTCGACGGTGATGGGGAACACCGGCTCCTCCCGCTGCACCACCACGCCGACCTCGCGTGCCAGCGCATCGCGGGCCCACGATGCCACGGGGCGACCCTGAACGAGCGCCGTGCCGCGCTCGAGGCGCACGAGACCCAGGAGCGCGCGGAGCGCGGTGGTCTTGCCGGCTCCGTTGGGCCCGACGAGCGCGACGCACTCACCGGGCGCGACAGCGAAGCCCGCCCCATCTAGGGACGGCGCGACGCCGGGCGCATAGCGCACGGTCGCGTCGGTCAGCTCGAAGAGCGGGCCGTCCACCGGCGGAGCAGGAAGGCGAACACGGGAACTCCGATGATGGCGGTGATCACCCCGACGGGCAGTTCGACCGGTGCGAACACGGTCCGCGCGCCGGCGTCCGCGAGGACCAGCAGCGCACCACCAGCAACGAACGCCGCGGGGAGGAGTGCGCGGTGATCGTGGCCGCGCAGGATCCGGATCGCGTGCGGCACGACGAGGCCGACGAAGCCGATGATGCCTGCCGAGGCGACTGCGGCGGCCGTCAGGAGGGAGGCGGCGATGAAGACGCGCTGCTTGGTGCGCGCCACGTCGGTGCCGAGGTGCTGCGCCGGTTCCTCCCCGAGGGCGAGGAGGTTGAGGGACCGCGCCTCGGCCACGAGCACCGCTAGTGCCGGCGCCGCGTACACCGTGAGCGCCGCCACGGTGCCCCATCCCGCGCCGCCGAGACCACCCATCAGCCAGAGCATCGCGCTCCGCGCTCCCTGCGCGTCGGTCACCGCGAGGAGGCCGCTGACCAGCGCCCCCGCGAAGGCACCCACGACGACACCGGCGAGCACGAGCACACGGCCGTCCAGTGCCCCGCCCGCGACCGCGGCGAGCCGGTAGACCGCGACCATCGCCAGGAGCGCACCGCCGAAGGCGGCGGCCGGCACCGCCCACGGGCTCGCGACCCCCGCGGTGATGGCGAGCACCGCTCCGAGCCCCGCGCCTCCCGACAGGCCAAGGAGGTACGGATCGGCGAGCGGGTTCCGCACCAGCACCTGGAGCGAGGCGCCGGACACGGCGAGGACTCCGCCCACGAGCAGACCGAGCGCGACGCGCGGGAGCCGCAGCGACCAGACGATGGCCGTGGCCGAGGGGTCGCCCCGGCCGGCGAGCGCGCCGAGGACCTCGGCGGGACGCAGGAAGGACGGGCCAGCCAGTACACCGGCCGCGACGGCTACGACGAGCAGCGCCGCCAGTGCGAGAGCGAACCGACGGCCCGGTACCTGGCGCATCAGCGCACCGCGAGCCGCCGCAATCGCGCGACGAGGTCGCGCACGGCGAGCGGCATCCGGGGGGACGGGCGTCCGTAGAGAGACCCGTCGAGCAGGAGATACCGGGCCTCGCGCACCGCGCGCACCGCGCGCCAAGGTGGGCGGTCGGCCAGGGGCGGCGGCGAGCCAAGGGTGTCGCTGGTGAGCACCACGATGGCGTCGGGGTCCCGGCGGGCGAGGCTCTCGAGACTGATGGTCGCCGACGACGTGGTCACGTCGTCGAAGAGGTTGTCGGCGCCCGCGTCGTGCAGGATCTCCGCCAGGTAGCTGCCCCGCCCCACGGTGACCGGCGGATCCGTCCACACGTGGACGTAGAGCCGCGGCCGCCTGCCGGTCGGAGGCACCGCCTCGCGCGCGGCGGCGGCACGCGCCGAGTCGAAGGCCGCCACGAGCGAATCCGCGACCCTCTCCGCGCCGGCGAGCGCGCCGATGAGCCGCGCGGCGCGGCGGACGTCCTCGGCGCGGTCCAGGGCGAGCGCGGCAGTCGCGATGCCGAGGGCCTCGAGCCGCTGCGCGGCCGGCCGGTTGGCGGGCGAGGCGTAGAGGAGGACGAGATCGGGCCGGCGCGCGGCGATCGCCTCCACGTTCGGCGAGATGCCGTCGCCCACGTCGGCCACCACGCGTGCGGCCGCCGGATAGTCACACCAGCGCGTGCGCCCGGCGAGACGGCTGCCGAGGCCGAGCGCGAAGACGATCTCCGTGGTGGACGGCGAGAGAGAGACGATGTGGCGCGCGGAGGCGGCGAGCGTGACAGTGCGCCCCCAGTCATCCACGTGCGACGGGCCGTGGCGAGGCGGTTGCCTCGCGCACCCGGCGAGCGGCGCGACCACGACGAGCAGTGAAGACCAACGGCAAACGGCGAGCCGGCGAGCGGCCACGACTCCCTCCCGCGAGGGGTCCGAGTGGAACGCGATGCGGAGAGGTCTCCTGGCTCCGGGTCTGTCCGCTCGCCTTCCCGGCCGCAGCCAGTGGCATCGTGAGCGGACGGCGGGACGTCCTGTCCCTACCCGTTACAGTGGCGGGGCCGCGCCGGATTCATACCGGCTTCCGGGATCCCCGATCGCGTCGATCAATTGTCCGAAGGCGAATCTGTCAGGTGGAGACGCCCCGCGCAAGCGCGGCGCGCAGGCGCTCCGTCAACTCGGCACGGCGCGTGGTGTAGCGCAGCCACTGGTCCGCCGGCGTGTCGGCCTCGCGCCCCTCGTAGCGCTCGTCGAGCGCTGCGATCATCGTGGCGAGAGCCTCGGGGTCGGAGCGCGCCACGGGCGCTTCGACCGTCGGAGCCGCGCCCCTGCGGCGCAGGCCGAGGAAGAGCCCCGCCGCCAGGGTCGCACCCGCGGCGACCACCACGACCCACGTGAAGCGGCGGCCGGCATCGCTCGCGGCACCCAGCCCGAGCGTGACCTCCGCGCCGGCCGCGACGCTCTCCGCAGTGAAGCGGCGGAGGGCCCGGCCCTCGAGCACCATCGGCTCCACCGCCCGGATGCCGGCCCCCGAGGCCTCCACCCCGGGAAGTTCGACGAGGAACTCGAGCCGAGCGGTGGGCTGGTCCACGGGGACGCGCAGAGTGCGGGTGCCGCGCGGCACGACGTAGGTCACGACGACCTGCTTGTCTCCGGGCGGGAACGGCGCCGCGACGGCGAGCTGCTCGCCGTCCAGCCGGACGGCCGCGGGCGACACCTCACCCTCGCCCGGCCGCACCTCCACGATCCCCGCCGGCAGGCGCACGCGCCACGTCGCGGCCGTGCTGTCCGCTGCAACGCGCGTCGTGGTACCGCCGTTGTGGACCTGGAGGATGTCCATCACCCGGTGCGAGCCGTCGTCGTCTCCGGCCGTGACGACGATGTGCCGCATCGCCAGGGACAGCGGGGGCCCGGAGCTGCTCGTGTCGAACGCGGCGAGCACCATGGCGCCCGCACCCGCCCGGTCGCCCGGCTCGACAGGGGTCGCGAAGTACCCGATGCCCTGGTAGCGCGTGGAGACGACGTACAACCCGGCCGTGTCCGGCCGCGCGACGACGATGCGGAACCGCCCCGCCGCGTCCGTGCGAACCGAGTCCACCGGCCCCTGGCGGAGCGTCCCGACGTGATGGCCCACGACGAACGCGCCGGCCACCGGCAGGCTGTCACGCCCCGTCACCCTCACTACGCGACCGGCGAGCACCAGCGGGGCGCCCCCCTGTGCGAGCGCCGCGGACGCGACGCCGCACACGGCCACAGCGGCGAGCAGGCTAGGGCGTGAACTTCCCAAAGTCCTCGGGATCCAGGTTCTGGAGGTAGGTCTTGAGCGCGTCTGAGTCGAGGGGGCTCTGGTCGGACTGCAGCTCGATGGCGTCGGGCGAGACCAACTCGAGCAGCGCCTCGGAGGCGAAGATCGGGGCGCCGAGCCGGAGGGCGACGGCGATGCTGTCCGAGGGCCGCGCGTCCACCTGGAAGACGTCGTGGCCGTTCCGGTAGATGTGCAGTTCCGCGAAGTATGTGCTGTCGTGCACCGTGGTGATCAGGACCTTCCGCAGCTCGCCGCCGAGACCGAGGATCACCTGTTTGACCAGGTCGTGGGTCAGCGGGCGGGCGAACTTGATGCCCGCCAGCTCCATCGCGATTGCGCTCGCCTCGGCCGGGCCGATCCAGATGGGGAGCACGCGGGTGCCGCCCTCCTCCCGGAGCACGACCACGGGCGCGTGCGTCGCGCGGTCGAGCCCGAGGTGCGCCACGCGTACCTCGACGAGCGGGCCTCCCGGTGCGTCAGGTCCCAAGGTCCCACGACGCCAGATAGTGCTGCTGCTCCGGCGTGAGCACGTCGAGCCCCACACCCATCGCCGCGAGCTTGAGCCTCGCGATCTCCTTGTCAAGTTCGACCGGCACGTTGTGCACGTCCTTCGACAGGGTACTCCCGTGCTGGAAGAGGTACTCGGCGCCAAGCGCCTGGTTGGCGAAGGACATGTCCATCACGCTGGCGGGGTGCCCCTCGGCAGCCGCGAGGTTGATGAGCCGCCCCTCGCCGAGGACGAACACCCGCTTGCCGTCGAGGACCCACTCGTCCACGAAGTTGCGCACCGGGCGCGGTCCCTTGGCCACCTTCGCCAGGCCCGCGAGGTCGATCTCGACGTTGAAGTGGCCGCTGTTGGCGACGATCGCGCCGTCCTTCATCAGGCGCATGTGCTCGACGCGGACGACGTCGATGTCGCCGGTGAGGGTGACGAAGACGTCGCCCAGCGGCGCGGCCTCGGCCATCGGCATCACCCGGTAGCCGTCCATCACCGCCTCGAGCGCCTTCACCGCGTCCACCTCGGTCACGATGACGTTGGCGCCGTGGCCCCGGAGCCGCGACGCGACGCCGCGACCGCACCAGCCGTACCCGGCGACCACCACCGTCGAGCCGGCCAACAGCAGGTTCGTGGCGCGGAGGATCCCGTCTACGGTGGACTGGCCGGTCCCGTACCGGTTGTCGAAGAGGTGCTTCGTCTCGGAGTTGTTGACCGCGATGACCGGGAACCGCAGCACCTTGTCCCGCGCCATCGCCTTGAGTCGGATGACGCCGGTCGTCGTCTCCTCGGTGGACCCGATGACGCCGGCGACGACGGCCGCGCGGTCGGCGGCCGAGAGCCCCTCGACCCACGCGCGGACGACGGGCGCCAGGTCGCCCAGCCGGTCCAGGGCGATCATGTGCAGCGCCCCGACCAGGTCCGCGCCGTCGTCCATCGTCACGTCCGGACGGTGCGCGAGGCACGCCCGGAGATGGTCGTAGTAGGTGGCGTGGTCCTCGCCCTTGATCGCGAAGACGGCGATGCCGTGGTCGCGGACGAGGTGGGCCGCCACATCGTCCTGCGTGGAGAGCGGGTTCGAAGCGCAGAGCGCGACCTCCGCGCCACCCGCCTTCAGAGTGATGGCGAGGTTTGCGGTCTCCGACGTGACGTGGAGGCACGCCGAGAGCCGGCGGCCGGCGAGGGGCCGCTCCTTCGCGAACCGCTCGCGCAGCAGCCGCAGCACGGGCATCGAGCGCTCCGCCCATTCCGTGCGGCGGCGGCCCTCGTCGGCCAGCGCGAGGTCGCGGACGTCGTAGGACGGGTTCTTGGCGGCGGCAGTCATATCTCCGGGGCTCCTAGCGGCCCGCGCCCTTGGCGGCGCTGGCGAGGCGAGTGGCGGTCTCGAGCAGTTCGGCGGCGCGGTCAGTGCGCTCCCACGTGAAGAAGTCGATCTCGCGGCCGTCCACCGTCCGCCGCTCGGGCTTCCTCCCGAAGTGGCCGTAGGCGGCCGTGGCCTTGTAGATCGGGTTCCGCAGGTCGAGCGCCTCGATGATGCCGCGCGGCGAGAGGTCGAACCGCTCCCGCACCGCCGCCTCGAGGACCCGCTCCGGGACGGTGCCGGTCCCGAAGGTGCTCACCAGCAGGGAGACGGGCTGCACCACGCCGATGGCGTACGCGACCTGCACCTCGCAGCGGCGCGCGAGCCCCGCCGCGACGACGTTCTTCGCGACCCAGCGCGCGGCGTAGCAGGCCGAGCGGTCCACCTTGGACGGGTCCTTGCCGCTGAAGGCGCCGCCGCCGTGGCGCGCCATCCCGCCGTAAGTGTCCACGATGATCTTGCGGCCGGTGAGCCCCGCGTCGCCCTGAGGGCCGCCGACGACGAAGCGCCCAGTCGGATTCACGTGGAAGGTGGGCTCGCCGCCGACGATCCAGTCCTTGATCATGGGGCGGATGACGCGCTGCACGACCGCCTGCGTCAACTCGTCGTGCGCGATGGTCGGAGCGTGTTGCGTGGACACCACCACGGTGTGCACCCGCACCGGCCGGTCGCCCTCGTACTCGACCGTCACCTGGGACTTGCCGTCCGGCCGCAACCACGGAAGCTCGCCGCTCTTCCGCACCTCGGCGAGGCGCCGCGTCAGAGCGTGCGCCAGCATGATGGGCAGCGGCATCAGCTCCGGGGTCTCGTCGGTGGCGTAACCGAACATCATCCCCTGGTCGCCCGCCCCGCCGATGTCCACCCCCTGCGCGATGTCGGGAGACTGCCGGTCGATGGAGGAGAGTACCGCGCACGTCTCGGCGTCGAAGCCGTAGGTGGCGTCGGTGTAGCCGATGGCCTCCACGGTGCCCCGGACGATGTCGGGGATCGGCACGTACGTGGTGGTCGTGATCTCGCCGCCCACGAAGGCGACGCCGGTGGTCACGAAGGTCTCGCACGCCACGCGGGCCTTCGGGTCCTCAGCGATGATGGCGTCGAGGATGGCGTCGGAGATCTGGTCGGCGATCTTGTCGGGGTGGCCCTCCGTCACGGACTCCGACGTGAAGAGCCAGCGATCCAAATTGCCCATGGCCTCGTGTCGTCGTTAAGGGGTCAGCTTAGCCTTCAAGAATAACTTTGCGGGAACGCCCCGGCAACCGCGTGGAGGGGTCGAGAAGTCGCAGGTCCACGTGGGCGCCGAGGGCCGCGCGCGCACTTGCGCCGGCCTCCTCCGAGGTGTGCGCGGCGAGCGCCGCGGCAGCGCATCCCACGGCCTCGCCCACCGCGATGCGGCGCACCAGCCACTTCACGAGCGGAAGGCTCGGCGAGGCCACGGAGAGCACCCGGTACCCCAGGCCGATCAGGAGCACGGCCGCCACCGGGTCGCTCGCCATCTCCCCGCAGACCGACACCTCGCGCCCGGCTGCCGCGCCGGCGGCCTGGATGTCCCGGAGCAAGCGCAGCACGGCCGGGTGGAGCGGGCTGAACCGCGCGGCGAGGCGCGCGTTGCTGCGGTCAACGGCGAGCGTGTACTGGGTGAGGTCGTTGGTGCCCACCGACAGGAAGTCGGCCACTGCCGCGAACCGGTCGGCGATGATCGCGGCCGCCGGCGTCTCGACCATCACGCCCACGGGCACGCTGGGCGCCGCCTCGATGCCCGCCCGCTTGAGGGCCCGGGCCTCCTTGTCCACCAGCTCCCGCGTCGCCTCGACCTCTTCGACCCGCGTCACGAGCGGGATCATCAGCTTTATCCGGGCGTGCGCCGCCGCGCGCAGGATGGCGCGGATCTGCGGCCGGAAGACGTTCGGCTCATCGAGGCACACCCGGATGGCCCGCCAGCCGAGGAACGGGTTCGCCTCGGCGGGAGTCTTGAAGGCGGTCGGGAACTTGTCCCCGCCGATGTCGTAGGTCCGGATGACGACGTCTTGGGCCGCGAACGCCTCGCCGACCTTGCGGTACAGGGCCGTCTGCTCGTCCTCCGTGGGCATCCGGTTCCGGCCCACGATCAGGAACTCCGTCCGCATCAGGCCCACGCCGTCCGCACCGCAGCGCAGCGCCGCTTCGAGCTCCTCGGGGAGGTCGAGGTTCGCGCGGACCAGCACCGACGCGCCGTCGGGGGTGACCGCCGCCTGTCTCGCACCCGCGACCAGCTCCCGGTCCAGGTCGCGGCGTTGGCGGTCGCGCGACTCCGCGGCCGTGACCTCCGCGGTCGTGGGCCTGACCTGGAGCGTGCCCGCCCAACCGTCCACCACCACCCGGTCGCCCGACTCGACGCGCTCGAGCACTCCCTGGAGGCCCATGACGGCGGGGATGCCGAGCGAGTGCGCCAGGATCGCCGCGTGGGAGGTGCGGGTGCCCTGCTCGCAGGCGATCCCCAGCACGGCGGTCCGGTCCATCTGCAGCGTGAGCGACGGCGTGAGATCCCGCGCCACGACGACGACCGGCGAGTCGGGGCGCGCGTCGAACATGTCCCGCTCGGGGAGGTCCATCAGGTGGCCGATGACGCGCACCTCGACGTCGGTGAGGTCGGCCAGGCGGTCGCGCAGGGCGCTGTTCTCCCGGCTGCTCCACAGGCCGCGCCACTCCAGCATCTTCAGCTCGAAGGCGCGCTCCGCCGTGAAGCGGTTCTCGCGCACCAGCCGCTCGACGCCGCCCACGAGGTCACCGTCCTCGAGCATCATCAGCTGGGCGTCGAAGATCCGGGCTTCGTCCGGCCCGGTGCGCTCTTCGGCGCGCTCGCGCATCCGCTGCACCCGCTCGGTCGCCCAGTCGAGGGCCTCGTGGAGCCGCTTCAGCTCGCGCGCCACGTCACCGGCCGCGATGGTACGCTGGGGCACCGGCGGCAGTTCCCAGCTCACGACGAGCACCGGGCCGACGGCGATGCCCGGCGACACGGCCACCCCGCGGATCAGCCGATGCGGCACTCAGTCCTCCCCGAATCCGGCCTGGACCAGCTTCATCAACTCCCCCACCGCCTGCTCGGCGTCCTCGCCGTCGGCGCGGAGAAGCAGCTCACTGCCGCACTCGGCCGCCAGCATCATCATCCCCATGATGCTCTTGCCGTTGACCTCCATCTCGTCGTTCCGCACGGCGATGTGGCACTGGTAGCGGCCGGCGATCTTGACGAACGCCGCCGCAGGCCGCGCGTGCAGCCCCAGCGAGTTGACGATGCGCACCGTCCGCTCGACTACGGCCACAGCACCCCGCCCGCCACCGCCGCCCCCATCACGACCATCGCGAGGCCGAGTCCGCTCAACCGCGCGCGCAACCGCTGCAGGACCGCGACGAAGAGCACCGTCCCGACGAGAACCGCGAGGGCATGACCCCAGACGAACGACCAGGCGAGCCCCCGCCGGACGACCCAGCCCAGAACCATGGGCAGCGCCGCGCCGACGGCGAGGGCCGCGAGCGGTCCCACGATCACGAGGCCCCGCTGCAGCAGCGGATGCGCGAGCGCGCCGGAGACGTGCAGCCCGGCCCGCCAGCCGGCACGCAGCCCCCACACCCGCAGCACCACGTGCACGACGTTGTACAGCACCAGAAAGGCCGCGGCACCCCACCCGCCCGCGCCGAGCGTGACGAGAACCAGGCCGAGCGCCACGCACGCCGGCAGCCATCCGGCCCAGATGAGCCGGTCGCCGAGGGCCCCGAGCGGGCCGCAGAGCGCGGCGCGCATCCGCTCGATTCGCTCTGGCGCCTCGCCGTCCAACTCCGCGCGCACCGCCGCCCCGATTGCGATGGATGCAAAGTAGGGATGCGCGTTGAAGAACTGCGACTGCCGCGCCAGCGCAGCCCGGTACGGTGTGCCGCCGTCCCGCTCGCCCAAGGTCCGGAGGAGCGGCTCGGAGGCGTGGCCGAAGCCGATGCCCAGCATCCGCTCGTAGCTGAACGCCGACTGGATCCCGAACAGGCGCGCGGTCGCGACCGCGAAGCCCGGGATCGCGCGCAGGCTCACGCCCACAGCAGCGCTCCCGCCAGGCCGGCTCCCACACCTGCGACGAGCCACCGCGCGGTCTTCCCCCGAGCGTACAGGCGCCATGCGGCCGCCGCCGCCACACCCATCGCGGCCACGAGGACCGCGTTCTCGGCGACCCCCGGCGATGCGCGCCACTGGTCCGCGACCACCTGCGCGACGAACCCGCCCGGCAGGAGCGCGATCAGAGTGAGCAACGCGGCCCGCCCGGCGTCCCGCACGAAGCCCCACGCCTGCAGCCCGATGAGCGCCCTCGGGTCCCCCGCGTCCAGCGCTGCCGTCCGGCGCACGATGGCCGCGCCGTTCGCGCGGTGCACGGCGTCCATCGCCCAGCCGCCGAGCCACGCCACCAGCGCGGCGACCAGCACCAGGCTCAGGAGCCACGGCCAGAAGGGCGTCGCGAAGACGCCGTCGGGCCCGGGATGGAAGAGCGCGCCCGCCGCGACCGAGGGCGGGCCCCAATCCGGGTACCGGGACGCACCGACCGGCAGTGTCTCGAGGGCGAAGAGCTCGAGCACCACGCCGATGAGTAGTCCGTAGATCGGGCTGCCCGCGATCCATCCGCCGACGAACGCGGCCACCAGCGGACGCCCCGTCATCGCCTGGGGGACGGTCACGAGGTCGACGCCGACCACGACACCGACAGCGGTGACTCCGAGGACATCTCCCGGCGTCACGCGAACGCGTCCAGCGGCACGGGGGAGACGGTGGGGACGTCCTGTGCGGTGACCTCGACGCCCGAGGCGGCGAGCCGTCTGAGGCGCGCGGCCTCTTCGTCCGTCAGGTAGACGTAGCGGAGGCGCTCGGTGCGGCCCGCGCGGAAGTGGACACCGCCCACATTGACCGTCCGGACCGACGGGGCTCCGGCGCACAGCGCGGCCATCGTCTCGATGTCGCCCGTGAGCACGATGCCCTTGCGCGCGTCCGCTTCCCAGGCCGGCACCTTCTCGATGGCCTCCGCGAGGCTCGCGAACTCGACGTCCACGGAAGGAGGCACGCCCATGCGGTAGAGCTCCTGCTCCCAGTCGCTCACCCGCACCTCGTCGTCCACCAGGACGATGAAAACGGCCTGGGTCGCCTGGCCCCAGCCGACGACGACCTGCCCGTGGATGAGTCGGTCGTCGATCCGGAAGAGCACGACGCTCACCGGGAGACCTCGCGGACGGCGGCGCGGCCGGCGGCCGCGGCGCGCTCCGCCGCGGCGTCGAGCGCCTCGTCCCGGTGGAACGCGAACTCGAGCAGCATCGCGAGGTTCACCCCCGTCACGACCCGCAGGTCGGCGCGGCCTCGCGCCACCGTCGCGGCGACGTTGGTGCACGAGCCGCCCGCGAGGTCGGTGAACACCAGCGCCGGCCCGCCGCGCACCGCGGCCTCCAGGCGGTGCGCGAGCCCGGCGCGGTCGCACCCCGCGTTCGAGACCGGCGCGAGTCCGGTCTCGTCGCCCGCGATCGCTCGCGCGGCCTCAACGAGCGCGGTGGCGAGGTCCGCGTGCGCCAGCACCACGCCGCGGAGCCGCTCACTCATAGTCCTCCTCGAGGTACTCGCGGATGGCCCGCTGCTGCTGCATCTGCCGGATGAGGCGGTCGTTGAAGCTCCGCGCCGAGTCCACGCCGCTGAAGCGCAGGAGGTGGCGCATGGCGACGACTTCGGAGATCACCGTGATGTTCTTCCCGGGGTTGAGCGGCACGACCACCTTGGGTACGGCCACGTCGAGGATGGTCGTCTCCGCGGTGTCGAGCCCGGTGCGCTCGTACGCCTGCGCGCTGTCCCAGTCCTCCAGCTGGACCACGACCTCGATGCGCTTCTGCTGGCGCACCGCGCGGATGCCGAAGAGCGCGCCGATGTCGATGATCCCGATGCCGCGGATCTCCATGTGGTGCTGCGCGGCGTCGTGGCCGCGGCCGATCAGCACGTCGTGGCCGAGGCGGTGCACGTGGACGACGTCGTCGGCGACGAGGCGGTGGCCGCGCTCCACGAGGTCCAGCACGCACTCGCTCTTGCCGATGCCGGAGCGCCCGACGAACAGGAGCCCCACGCCGTAGATGTCGGCCAGCGAGCCGTGGATCACCGTGTGCGCAGCGAACACGCCCTCGAGGTACGGTCGCATCCGGTGGTAGAACTCGGACGTCTTGACCGCCGCGCGGATGACAGCGACGTCGTGCGCCGAGGCCAGCTCCAGCAGCTCGTCCGGTACCTCCTGCCCTTTCGTGACGAACAGGCAGGGGAACTGGTAGGAGAAGAGCGTCTCGAGCGCGCGGCGGCGGCCGGGACCGTCCAGCGAGGCGAGATAGGTGATCTCCGTCTCGCCCAATACGTATAGGCGCGCACCGATGAAGCGCGGCGTGTAGCCGGCCAGCACGAGCCCCGGGCTGGACATCTCGCTGCCGGGCAGCAGGCGCTCTAGGCCCGCGTCGCCGGTCAGCGGCTCGAGCCCGAGCTGCGCCCCCTTGGCCTCGAGGAGGTCGCGAACCTTGACCGCGTCCGTGGCTATTCCTCCTGCACGGCGCCGCCGCGCCGGTGGCCCGTCACCTTCTTGTCGAGCTGACGGCGCAGCTTCGCGGCCGCCCGGTCGAGCGCCGTGCGGTGGTCGCCGGCCTCGGCGCTCGCAACGTGCACCGTTCCCCCCGCCGCGTGGAGCCGCAGCTCCGCGGTGGCGCGGTGATGGTCGAGGTCGAACTCGACCTGGGCGCGAGTTGGCCGGCGCGCGAACCGCGCCAACCGGTTGACGACGACCTCCGCGCGTGTGCGGAGCGCCTCGGGGACTTCCTCGTGACGCGACGTGATCGTCAGCTGCATCTCAGCGTGCCTCCGGGCGATGCCAATCCGCCACCGCCTCTTCGAGGTGTGTTGCCGTGTCCCGGGCCGCGCGCGACCACGGCAGCGTTTCTGCGAAGGCCCGGGCGCCCCGTCCCAGGCGCTCGCAGAGCGCCGGGTCGCCCACCAGCGTGCGCAACGCGCCCGCCAGCGCCCCGACGTCGCCGTGCGGCACGAGCAGTCCTGTCTCGCCCCCCCGCACGGACTCCCGCAGTCCCGGGCTATCGGAGGCCACGGCGGGCGTCCCGCACGCCGCCGCCTCCACATTGGTGATCCCCCACCCTTCCTTCGGCGACGGGAATACGACCGCCCACGCCTGACGGTATAGCTCCAGCTTCCGCTCCTCGGACACGAAGCCGAGGAAGGTCACGGCATCCTGGACGCCCTCCGCCGCGCTCACGCGCTCCAGCCGCAACCGGTCGTCCCCGCTCCCCGCGATCAGCAGGCGGACGTCGGGGCAGTCCGCACGCCTGAGCTGGGCCACCGCCCGGATCGCCGTGTCCAAGGCCTTATAACGCTTCACCCGCCCCACGTACAGGAAGGTGGGGCGCTCCGCCCGCGCCACACCAGGATCGGGGCTGAACGCGGCGGTGTCCACTCCGGGGTAGATCACCCGGATCGCCTCCGCGCGGAACCCGCGGGCCACCAGGTCGTCGCGCGTGCTCCCGCTGATGACGTGCACCCGGGCCCTCCGATAGGACCACGGCATCGGCCGCTCGGCGGCCCACACCGCCGCGGCCATGGGCCAGCTCACTTCCCGGAAGGCCGTGGTGCCGAAGAGGTGCGGCACCAGGAGGACGAATGGCCCGTCCCAGACGCGCGGCAGGAAGAGCGGGACCTTGTTCACGTCCTCGACTACCACGTCGGGGCGCACCATCCGGGCGAGCGCCGCGAACGCGCTCCGGCCCCGGATGGCGAAGCCGTACCGCGAGCCGGTGCGGTGCACGCTCATCCCATCGAGCACTGCCTCTCTCTCGGCGCCGCCGTAGCCCGAGCACAGCAGGTGCACCTCGTGCCCCGCCGCAGCCAGCCGGCCGAAGATCTCGTGCAGGTGCACCTCCGCGCCGCCCGCCTGAGGGTTGGTGCGGTCCTGCCAGTTCACGGCCAGCACCTTCACAGCCACCCCTGCTCCCGCGCCGCGCGATCGAGGATGCCGTTCACGAACGCCGGCGAGCGCGCAGCGCCGAACCAGCGCGCGAGCCGGATCGCTTCGTCGATCACGACCCTCACCGGCGTCGCGCCCAACTCGAGTTCCGCCAGCGCGAGACGCAGGATGTTGCGGTCCACGACCGCGAGGCGCTCGAGCCGCCAGTTCTCCGCGGCCGCCTGCAGGATGCCGTCGAGGCGGGCGAGGTCCCGCACCACGGCCTCGGCAAGGCCCATCGCGCGCTCCTCGAGTTGTGGCGCCGCCCCCCGGCCGGCGCAGATCGCCGCCCAGAGCGGCCTCGGGTCCGTGCGCGCCTCATCTGCCTGGTCCCAGGCGTACACGAGCTGCAGCGCCAGCGCGCGGACGCGCGTCTCAACGCGAATCGGCATCGCCCCGGCCCACCGCCGCCGCCGCGTCGAGGGCCGCCGCCGCCGCCTCGTGCCCCTTGTTGCCGGCCTCGCCGCCGGCGCGCGCGAGCGCCTGGGCCATGGTGTCGCACGTCAGGACACCGAACCCCACCGGCACGCCGGTGCGCAGCACGACGTCCATCAGCCCCCGCGACGCCTCGCCGGCGACGTAGTCGAAGTGCGCCGTCTCCCCGCGGATCACAGCGCCGAGCGCCACGATGGCCACATAGCCGCCCCGCTTGGCGAGGGCTCGCGCGGCGAACGGCAGTTCCCACGCGCCCGGCAGCCACACGATGTCCACCGACGCGGCCGGCACGCCGCGCTCGCGCAGGCACGCCTCGGCCCCGGCGAGGAGCCGCTCCGTCACGGTCCCGTTGTAGCGGCCTACGAGGATCCCGACGCGCCGTGCCGGAACCCCTGCAGATGCGGTCATGGCGGACCTCAGTGGGCGAGCAGGTGGCCGAGCTTGTCGCGCTTGACGTCGAGGTAACCGCTGTTCTCGTCGTTCCGCGGCGGCACGATCGATACCCGCTCGACGATCGTCAGGCCGTACCCCTCGATGCCCACGAGCTTCATCGGGTTGTTCGTCAGGACGCGGATCGTGGTCAGGCCGAGGTCCATCAGGATCTGGGCCCCGATGCCGTAGTTGCGGAGGTCGGGCTGGAACCCCAGCTGCTGATTCGCCTCCACGGTGTCGGCCCCCGCGTCCTGCAGCTCGTACGCCTTGAGCTTGTTGAGGAGGCCGATGCCCCGGCCCTCCTGGTCCAGGTACACCACGACCCCGCGTCCCTCGGCGGCGACCAGCCGCAGCGCGCTGGTGAGCTGCCAGCCGCAGTCGCACCGCGCGGACCCGAACACGTCGCCGGTCAGGCACTTCGAGTGCATCCGCACCAGCACGTTCTCGTGCCCCGCCGGGTCGCCGAACACCAGCGCGACGTGCTCGGCGCGATCCACGTCGTTCTGGTAGCCGATGACCCGGAACTCGCCGAAGGGCGTGGGGAGCCGCGCCTCCGCCACCCGGTGCACGAGACGTTCGTGCTGGAGGCGGTGCGCGACTATCTGCGCCACGGTGATGAAGGTGATCCCCTGCTCGGCGCAGAACCGCTCGAGGTCCTGCCGCCGCGCCATCGTCCCATCGGCGTTCATGATCTCGCAGATCACGCCCGCCGGGGCCAGGCCCGCGAGCCGCGCGAGGTCCACGCTCGCCTCCGTCTGCCCCACGCGCTGGAGCACGCCGCCGGGACGGGACCGGAGCGGGAAGACGTGGCCGGGGCGGCGGAGGTCAGCGGGGACCGTGAGTGGGTCCACGGCGACCTGGATTGTCCGGGCGCGGTCAGCCGTGCTGATCCCCGTCGTGACGCCGAAGCGCGCCGCCGCGTCCACACTCACGGTGAAGGCGGTCTCGTGCGCCTCGGTGTTGCGTTCCACCATCTGCGGAAGGCCGAGCGCATCGCACCGCTCGGAGGTGAGGGTCAGGCAGATCAGGCCGCGCGCGTGCTGCGTCATGAAGTTCACGTGCCCGGCGGTGCACTTCTCCGCCGCACAGATGAGGTCGCCCTCGTTCTCGCGCGCCTCGTCATCGGCCACCACGACGAACTTCCCCGCCGCGATGTCGGCAATGGCCTGTGCGACCGTCCCGAACACCATTCAGGTTCCTGCCCGCCGTCCAGCGAGATACGGCAACGCGAGCTGCCGCACGAACTTCCCGATGAGGTCCGCCTCCAAATGTACCCGCGTGCCGACGCGGGCTCCACCCAGAGTGGTGACGTCCAGCGTGTGCGGGATGACCGAGAGCTGCACCACGTTGCGCGCCGGCATCGCGTTCACCGTCATCGAGCACCCGTCGACGGCGATGGAGCCGTGCGGCACGCAGAGGTCGAAGACCAGCTTCGGCGTGCGGATATCCAGGAGGACCGAGTCCTCGAGGGCCTGGCGCCTGATGATCGCGCCGACGCCGTCCACGTGCCCCGCGACGAGGTGCCCGCCGAGCCGGGCGCCCAGACGCATCGAGCGCTCGAGGTTGCAGACCCGCCCGGCCTTCCAGTCGCCGAAGGTCGTGCGCGTGCGGGTCATCGTCACCGCCTCGACGGAGAAGGTGCCCTTCCCCGTCTTCACCACGGTGAGGCAGGCCCCGTCCACGGCGATGCTCTCGCCGATGCCGAGGCCGCGATACGGGCAGGCGATGGTCAGCTCGAGACCACGGTCCGTCCGCCGCACCCGCTTCACGGTCCCCATCGCCGTCACGATGCCTGTGAACATCAGGTCCCTTCCAGTACGAGGAGCTGGTCGTTGCCCAGCGCGCGGCGCTCGCTCACGGGCCAGCGCAACGCGGACTCGAGCGCCGTCCCGGGCAGGGCGCCGAACGCCGGCACGCCGCCGGCGCCGAGCAGGACGGGCGCCACGATAGCGTACATCCGGTCCACGAGCCCCGCCGCGAGCAGCCGGCCGGCGAGGATGCCGCCGCCTTCCACGAGGAGGCTGGCGACGCCCCGGGCGTGCAGCGCCGAGAGCGCGCCGGCGAGATCCTCGGCCACCACCACTTCGGCGCCCGCCGACGCGGCGGCCGCGCGCGAGGCGGCTTCGGCCTCGGGCCCCACCACCACGACCGTGGGGGTCTCGCGGGCCGTCGCGATGAGCTGCGCCGTCGGAGGGACGTCGGCCCGGCGATCGAACAGCACGCGGAGCGGCGGCCGGTGCGGCCTCAGCGGGCCGCGTACGGTGAGCGCCGGGTCGTCAGCCCGCGCCGTCCCGGCCGCGACGCCGATCGCCTCGAATCCCGCGCGCAGCCACTGCACGAACTCGCGCGCCTCTTCGCTGGACACCCACCGCGAGCGCCCCTGGTGGTCGGCGATGCGCGCGTCGAGCGACATCGCGATCTTGAGCGCCACGAATGGCCGCCCTCGATGGGCATGACGGTGGAAGAAGACGGCGTTCTGGCGGCGAACCGCTTCGGCCAGCAATCCGGTCTCCACCACGACCCCGCCGCGCCGCAGCACCTCGGCGCCGCCAAGCGCCTCCGGATCCACGTCGTGCGCGCCGAAGACGACCCTCCGGATGCCGGCGCTCAGGATCGCCTGAGTGCACGGCGGCGTCTTGCCGTAGTGCTGGCACGGCTCGAGCGTCACCACCAGGTCCGCGCCGCGCGCCCTCTCGCCTGCGACCGCGAGCGCCACCACCTCGCCGTGCGGTCCGCCGAACTCCGCGTGAAACCCCTCACCCACCACCGCCCCGTCCTTCACGACCACGGCGCCGACCAGCGGGTTCGACCCCACGCGGGCCCACCCTGTCCAGGCGAGCCGGATGGCTCGGAGCATCGCCGCGCGCTCGTCCACCCGTCAGCTCCCGGCGCGCTCCCAGCGCACCCGACCGGTCCCCCGCGCCACCTCGCCGATCACCCACGTCTCGACCCCTGCGGCCGCGGCTGCCTCGCGCGCCATCGCGACGCAGTCCGGCGGACACACGGCAACGAGCCCCACACCCAGGTTGAACACCTGGCGCATCTCCTCGTCGGCGACGGACCCCGCACGCTGTACGACCCGGTGTGCGGCGGGCACCACCCAGCTGCCCCAGCGGACCACCGCGTCCACCGTCGGCGGGAGCACGCGGACCAGATTGCCCGGGATACCGCCGCCCGTGATGTGCGCCAGCGCGTGCACCTCGGTCCGGACCGGCCATACGGCGGTGAGATAGCTGCGGTGCACGGCGAGCAGGACATCGGTCACGCTGCGGTCGGTCTCCGGAAACCGGTCGTCGGGTCCGAGGCCCATCGTGCCGAAGACCACGCGCCGCAGCAGCGAGTACCCGTTCGTGTGGAAGCCGCTCGCCGCGTAGCCCAGCAGCAGGTCGCCCGGCGCGACGCGATCGCCGTGCAGCGCCTCGCGCTCGGACACGATGCCGATGATGGTGCCCGCTAGATCGTACTCGCCCTCCCGATACACGTCCGGCATCTCCGCCGTCTCGCCTCCCACGAGCGGCATGCCGTGCGCCTGGCAGCCGCGCGCCACGCCGCCGACCACGCCCTCGGCGACTGCGGGGTCGAGGCGCCCGGTGGCGAAGTAGTCGAGGAAGCCGATCGGCCGGGCCCCATGCACGAGGATGTCGTTCACGCAGTGGTTGACGAGGTCCTCGCCCACGGTGCCGTGGCGCCCGGCCCGGAAAGCGACCAGCACCTTGGTGCCGACGCCGTCCGTGGATGCCACCAGCACCGGGTCCTTCACGTCGGCGGGGATGCGCACCAGCCCGCCGAAAGCGCCAACGAGGCCCACCGACGCCGCGGTCCGGGTGCCGGCCACGAGTGCCGCGATGCGCGCCTTGGCGGACTCGGCGGCGCCAAGATCCACGCCCGCCGCGCGATACCGCTCAGCCGGTGGTGGCGAGCTCGGCATCGATCTCGAAGTGCACCAGGTCGTGGTAGGCCCGGACGCGGGCCTGGACGTCGGCGAGCGTGATCTCGTCGAACCGCGCGACGGAGAACCGCTCCACGGCGAAGCTCCCCATCGCCGAGCCGTAGACCATCGCGCGGCGGAGATTCGCCGACGAGAGGTCGTCGGTGCGCGCCAGGTGGGCCATGAAGCCGCCGGCGAAGGCGTCGCCCGCCCCGGTCGGATCGAACACGTCGTCCAGCGGGAAGGCCGGTACGTAGAAGATCCGCCCCTCCTCCACGAGCACGGCGCCGTGCTCGCCCTTCTTCACCACCACGTACTTCGGCCCGTGCTTGAGGACCCACCGCGCCGCGCGGTGGATGTGCCAGTCGCCCGACAGCTCGCGCACCTCGGAGTCGTTCACCAGGAGCACGTCCACTTTCCTGAGGAGCCGGAGCAGCGCCGTGCGCTTGCCCTGGATCCAGTAGTTCATCGTGTCGCAGGCCACGAGCTTCGGCCGGTGGACCTGTTCCACGACGTCGAGCTGCAGCTCGGGGTCGATGTTGCCGAGGAACACGTAGCCCGCGTCGCGGAAAGGCTCGGGGATGACTGGCCGGAAGTTGGCGAACACGCCGAGCCGGGTCTCGAGCGTCTCCCGGGTCGAGAGGTCGAAGCCGTACTTCCCCGCCCAGCGGAAGCTCTCACCGTCCGCGACCGTGACCCCGCGCAGGTCGAGTCCGCGCTGCGACAGGCGCTCGAGCTCGCCCATCGGGTAGTCCCGCCCCACGACACCCACGACCTGCACGGGATGCAGGAGCGAGCCGGCGACCGAGAAGTACACTGCGGAGCCGCCGAGCGCCTCCTCGGTGCGCCCGAACGGCGTCTCGACCGAGTCGAGCGCGATGCTGCCGACGACGAGGAGTCCCATCCGATTCCCTCCGCCTACATCCGGTCGGGGGCGTTGAGCCCCAGCAGCGTGAGGCCGTTCGCGAGGACGAGCTGAGTGGCCCGCGCCAGCGCGAGCCGGGCGCGCTCGACCGCCGGCGTCTCGCCCAGCACGTGGCAGTGGTGGTACCAGAGGTGTGCGGCCCGGGCCAGCTCCTCGAGATACGTCGTGATCCGGTGCGGCTCGAGCGCTTCGGCGGCGCGCCGGACCACCAGCGGGAAGCGACCCAGCGCCTTCACGAGGTCCGCCTCGATCGGCTCCGGCAGGGCAGCGATGTCCGCGCCCTCGGCCGTGACCGACTCCGGGGGGACCCCGCCGACGCGGAAGATCCCGGACATCCGCGCGTGGGCCATCTGCACGTAGAAGACGGGGTTCTCGTCCGTCTGCTTCGTCGCCAGGTCCACGTCGAACGCGAAGGGGCTCTCGCCGCGCCGCATCAGGAAGAAGTACCGCGCCGCGTCCACGCCGACCTCGTCCACCAGCTCACGCAGGGTGATGAAATCCCCGGCGCGCTTGGACATCCTCACTTCCTCGCCGTTCCGCAGCACCGTCACGAGCTGGACGATGATGGCGTCGAAGAAGCCCGCCGGATGGCCGAGCGCCAACATCGCGGCGCGCATCCGCGGCACGTAGCCGTGATGGTCCGCGCCCCACACGTCGATGGCGCGGTCGAACCCGCGCGCCGCCTTGTCCTGGTGGTAGGCGATGTCGGGCAGGAAGTACGTGAACGTGCCGTCCGACTTGCGGAGGACCCGGTCCTTGTCGTCGCCGTGCGCCGTGGTGCGGAGCCACAGCGCCCCGTCCTCCTCAAAGAGCGCGCCGTGCGCCTCGAGCTCCTCCAGCGAACGCTCCACCCGGCCCTCCCGGTAGAGCCGGCTCTCGTCGAAGAAGAGGTCGAAGTGCACCCGGAATGCGTCGAGGTCGGCCCGCTGCTCGGCCTTGAGCGCCGCCACGGCGTAGTCCCGGCTGGCCGTCACGCCGGCCTGGGCAGGCTGGTCCGCGAACGCGGCGCCGCGTTCCGCTAGCAGGGCGCGGGCCAGCTCGACGAGGTAGGCGCCGTGGTAGCCCTGCTCGGGGATCGCCGCCTCACGCCCCGCCTGCTGCTGCACGCGCGCCCACAGCGACTCGCCCAAGCGCTGGATCTGCACGCCGGCGTCGTTGACGTAGAACTCGCGCGTCACGTCGTGGCCGAGCCACGCCAGCAGAGACGCCACGCAGTCGCCCAGAGCCGCCCCGCGGCCGTGCGCAACGTGCAGCGGCCCGGTCGGGTTGGCGGAGACGAACTCGATGTTGATCCGGAGCGCTCGCGCGACGCGCTGGCGGCCGTAGTCCCGTCCCTGGGACAGGATCGCCCGGACGGCCTCGTTGAGCTGCGCGGGCGCGAGACGGAAGTTGATGAACCCGGGGCCGGCGATCTCGACGGCATCGACCAAGTGCGGCCCGAGCTGCAGCGCGGCCACGATCCGCTCGGCGATCGCGCGCGGCGCGGCCTTCAGCGGCTTGGCAAGCTGCAGCGCGAGGTTGGTAGCGAGGTCGCCGTGCCCCTTCTCACGGGGCGTCTCGAGCTCCACGATCACGGGAACTGGTGCCCCGAGCTGCGCGGCCACACGCTCGAGCTCGGCCCGGATCTCGTCTTGCGCCATGCGGGCTAGGCGCCAGGGCCTGCGGCGGAAGACGACCCGGACGTACCCGAGGAGCCGGACGAGCCCGACGACCCGGATGATCCCGAAGAGCCGGACGAACCTGAGGAGCCGGGGGAGTCCTTCCCGCCGTCCTTCTTTTCCTTCTTCTCGCCCGCCCGCTTGTAGTCGGTCTCGTAGAAGCCCGTGCCCTTGAAGTGGATCCCGTGTCCGCCGGAGAGCTGGCGCTCGGCCTTCGCGCCGCACTTCGGGCACTTGGCCTTCGGCGCGTCCTTCATCTTCTGGACGACCTCGAAGAGGGTCCCGCACTTGTGGCACTTGTAGTCGTACGTCGGCATCGCTAGCTGTCGCCTAATTGCAAGAGAATCATAAGCTTAGCGACTACGCGCTCAGCCTGTCAAGGCGCGCTCGTACCGCTCCCAGACCGCCTCCAGGGCACCCGTGATCTCGCCGACCGTCGCCCGCAAGCGCACCGCCTCGACGATCGGTTCCATCAGCTTGCCGTCGGGCCGCCGCGCGGCCCCCGTCACGGCCGCGAGGGCGGCCTCGACCCGCGAGCCGTCGCGCTTCGCTCGCAGCCGAGCAAGCCTCTCGATCTGCTTGCCGGCCAGCGCCGAGTAGTCGGGAGCCGGCGGCGCGCCGGGCTGCTCGTCCTCCACGAACATGTTCACGCCCACCACGACGTCCTGCCCGCTCTCGATGGCACGCTGCGCCGCGTACGCCGCTGCGGCGATCTCGTCCTGGAAGAAGCCCTCCTCGATGGCCTTCGCCGCGCCGCCGCGCCGGTCCACTTCCCCGAGGAGCGCGCGCGCCCGCCGCTCGAGCTCGGCCGTCAAGTGCTCGACGTAGTAGCTGCCGGCGAGGGGATCCACCGTCCTCGCGGCGCCGGATTCGAAGGCGACCACCTGCTGCGTGCGGAGCGCGAGCGTCGCCGACGCCTTCGTCGGGAGGGCGAGCGCCTCGTCGAACGAGTTGGTGTGCAGCGACTGCGTCCCGCCAAGCGCGGCCGCCAACGCCTGGACCGTGACGCGGACCACGTTCACCAGCGACTGCTGCGCGGTGAGCGTCGACCCCGCGGTCTGGGTGTGGAACCGCAACGTGCACACCTCCGGCCTCGCCCCGAACCGCTCGTGCAGCAGCGTGGCCCAGAGGCGCCGCGCGGCGCGGAACTTGGCGACTTCCTCGAAGAGGTCGTTGTGCGCCGCGAAGAAGAAGGAGATGAGCGGCGCCAGCGTGTTCACGTCCAGTCCGGCGCGGACCGCGCACCCCACGTACTCGAGCGCGTTCGCGAAGGTGAAGGCCAGCTCCTGGGCGGCCGTCGCCCCCGCCTCGCGCATGTGATAGCCGCTGATCGAGATGGGGTTGAAGTTGAGTCCGTTCGCGACGACGAAGCGAAGGATGTCGGTGGTGATCCGCAGGCTCGCGTCGGGCGGGAAGACGTACGTCCCGCGCGCCACGTACTCCTTGAGCACGTCGTTTTGGATGGTGCCCGACAGCGCCGGCCACGCCACGCCCTGCTCCTCGCCCGCCACCAGGTACATCGCGAGGAGGACGGCTGCCGTGGCGTTGATCGTCATCGAGGTGGAGACCTGGTCGAGCGGGATGCCGTCGAACAGGCTCTTGAGGTCCTCCACGCTGCCGACCGCCACGCCGACGCGGCCGACCTCGCCCGCGGCGAGCGGGTGGTCGGCGTCGTAGCCCATCTGCGTGGGGAGATCGAACGCGGTGGAGAGGCCCGTCTGGCCCGCCGCGAGCAACTGCCGGAACCGAGCGTTGGTCTCCTCCGCGGTGCCGAACCCCGCGTACTGCCGCATCGTCCACAGGCGGCCCCGGTACATCGTCCCGTGCACGCCGCGCGTGAACGGGAACTTCCCCGGTGCGCCGAGCCTCTCCTCGAGGTCGGACGGCGCGTCGGTCCCGGTGTAGCAGACGCGGACGGGGATGCCCGACGTCGTCTTCGGCTCGCTCACGAGATGCGTCCGGAGATGGTCGCCTCGGCCAGCTTCACGTCCTCGATGCTGCCGACGAAGAGCGGCGAACGTTGATGCAGCTTCTTCGGCTCGACGTCGAGGATCGGCCCGTGCCCGTCCGAGGCGTAACCGCCGGCCTGCTGGCAGATGAAGGCGAGGGGGGCGCACTCGTAGAGGAGGCGCAGCTTCCCTTCGGGCGACTTGTTGTCGGCCGGGTAGCAGAACACGCCGCCGGCGATGAGGTTGCGGTGGAAGTCGGCCACGAGCGAGCCGATGTAGCGCGAGTTCTTCGCCTCGTAGCCGTGGTCGAGCCCCTTGTAGCGGTTGACCAGCTTCTGCACCGGCAGGCTCCACCGCGGAAAGTTGCTCTCGTTGACGCTGTAGTACTTGCCCACCGGCGGCGTCGTGATGCTGCGGTGGGAGAGCAGGAACTCGCCGATCGTCGGGTCATACGTGAAGCCATGCACCCCCTGCCCCGTCGTGTACACCATCATCGTGCTGGAGCCGTAGACCACGTAGCCGGCGGCGACCTGCACGTTCCCCTTCTGCAGGCAGTCCTTCAAACTGCCGGCACCGCTCCCCGTCGTGATGCGGCGGTGGATGGAGAAGATCGTCCCGATGGAGACGTTGACGTCGATGTTCGCCGAGCCGTCGAGCGGGTCGTACAGCACGACGTACTTGCCCTTCGGGTAGTCGGCGGGCGGCGGGACCGGGTCGGCGTCCTCTTCCGACGCGACGACGCAGACGCGGCCGGCGTGGAGCAGCGAGTCCTGGATGGTCAGGTTGGCGAATTCGTCGAGCTTCTGGACGACCTCGCCCTGGACGTTCACCACACCCTCGGTGCCGAGGATGTCGGCGAGCCCCGCCATCCGCACGTGGCTGTTGATGACCTTCGTCGCGAGCGCGATGTCGTACAGGAGGTTGGAAAGGTCGCCGGTCGCCTCCGGGTGGAGACCCTCCTGATCCATGATGAACCGCTCGATCGTCACGATCCGATGGAACCGCGGTGCTGTCACGGTGATCCTCCTGCGGTCAGAGGAATGGAGTCCTGTCGTGTCCGCGCCGCCACTAGGACGACGCGCCCGTCGGTGGCGACGCGCACGGTGCCGTCCTGGTCCGTGCGGTACGTGGTGCAGCCGGCCCGGGCCAGCTCGTGCAGCACGCCGGCCGCGGGATGGCCCCAGCGGTTGAGACCCACCGAAACCACGCACAAGCGCGGCGCCAGCCGCCCGATCCACGTCGGCCCGTTCGCCGACAGGCTGCCGTGGTGCGCGACCTTGAGGAGCGTCACGCCACCCACCGCTCCCGCGCGCTCGGCCTCCATCGGGAGGCCCGCGTCGCCCGGGAACAGCGCCCGGAACAGCCCGAACTCGACCTGCAGGACGACGCCGCTCTCGTTGGCCGGCAGGCCACGCGCGAACCACGCGCTGTCCGGGTGCAGGATCCGGAGCACCACGCCGTCCAGCGCCAACACCTCGCCAGTCCGCGCCCTGTGCCAGCGCGCCCCCGCGCCGGCCACCGCGGCCAGCCACTGGCGGTACAGGCCGCTGCCCAGCGGTTCGCCCGGCTCCAGGACCAACTCGGCAGGGAACGCCCGCAGCACTGCGGGTAGCCCGCCGAGGTGGTCGGCGTCGCCGTGGGACGCGATGACGACGGCGAGCCGGCGCGCTCCAACCCGCCGCAAGAACGGCACCACCACCGACGATCCGGCGTCGTGCCCCGGCGTCCGCGGCCCGCCGTCGATGAGCACCCAACGCCCGGCGGGCGTGCGCAAGACCGCCGCATCACCCTGCCCGACCTGGAGAAAATGTATCTCCAGCCAGCCGGGCCTGTAACCCGAGCCGGCACGCGGGATTATCGGGGCCCAGAGAACGGCCGTGACGAGCGCCGCCCCCAGGGTGGCCGAACGCCACGCACCGATGCCGCGGTACGGGGCCCGGCGCTTCGGCAAGGCGATGCGCCGCCAGAGCCACACGAGCGTCGTCAACATCACGGCGACACGCACCCGGTCTTCCACTCTCACGAGCGCGAAGGGCAGTTCACTGCCGGCTGCGGCGATGCGCTCGAGGAGGTCGAGGAGGAGACCGGCGCCCGCCGCAGCCACCGCCGCAACCGGCGCAGCGAACGGGGACGCCACCAGCGCGAGGGCCAGCGCCGGGACGAGCACGCCGACGACCGGGATCGCCGCGAGGTTGGTCGCGACGGCGGCGGTGGCGACGGTCCCGAACGCGAGCGCACTGATCGGCGCGGTGGCCAGGGTGGCGCCGAGCGACACGGCCACCGCCTGGGCTAGTCCATAGGAACGGCTCTCGCGCCAGCGTTCCCTCCAACCCAGGGCGCCCAACCACTTCGCGCCCTCGGCGGCGCCCCAAGCCCCCGCGAACGACAGCCACGGGCCCACTTCTCCCACCGCGAACGGATCGAACAGCGCGACGAGGACCGCCGTGACGGACAGGACGGCGCTGCGCACGGGTGGCCGCTGGCGGGCGCGCGCGAGTTCCCAGACGGTGAGGAGGCAAACCGCACGCAACGCCGGCGGCGGCATCGCGAGCAGCCAGACGTAGGCGGCCACGGCGGGGACGGCGCACAGCCGCGCGCGCCCTGGCGGGACGCGTGCCAGCCGGAGCGCGAGCACGAGCGCGGCGGCGAGGATCCCGACGTGCAGCCCAGAGATCGCCAAGATGTGCGCGAGGCCGGCCCCGGCGAATCGGCGCCGCATCCCGGCGTCGAGCTGGTCGGAGGAGCCCAGGGTGAGAGCGCTGACCAGGGAGAAGCGTTGCCGGCCGAACATCGCTACCAGGCGGTGCTCCGCCGCGAGCCGGAGCCGCACGCGTGGGCTCGCCGCGACCCGCAGGGAACGGATCCGGCGGACGACGAGCCGCCCGCCCGCGCCCGGCCTCGCCGGCCACCATCCCGGTCCACGGGGAGCGCCCCGGTACCACGTTCCGGCGACGGCAGCCATACCCCGCGGCGGTTCGACGCCGCGCGGCCACACGGCGGCGAGGATGCCGCGGCAGCGCTCCGGGGTGCGGACCCGGACCCGCGACCGGCCGCCCGGTTCGCCGAGGTCCCACGGCTCGACGAGGAGTGCCACGCGCTCGCCGTCGCGCCAGCGCACGGCACATCCCGCTCCGGCGCCGGCCGCGACCGCCGAACCCCACAATCCACCGGCCAGGCAGGCGAGGCCGACGACGGATGCCGCCCGTACCCGCACCCACGCCGCTGCAGCGAGGAGCGCGACGCACACCCACACCGGCCAGGCGGAAGGCGCAAACGAAAGGCCGGCGAAGACGCCGACCCCGAACCCCGTTGCGACGAGGACGATGGCCGGCACGTCAGCGCCGGCCCCAGGGTGCTACGGCCCGGTCCGGGCCGCCCGCCCGCAGCGCGGCGAGACGGCGACCCGCCGCATCGCATCGAGGAGCACTACGGTCACGTCGATCGAGCCCTGTCCGGCTTCCATCTCGAGCTTCGAGACCACCTCGCCCTTCAGCGTGGACGTGTAGTGCGGCGGCAGGCGGTTGAGCGCGAACACCAGCACGTCCTCGCGGCACACCTCGCAGCGGCAGAACTCCGGCAGGGTCGGAAGGAGCTCCCCGTACGACCGCGCCACGAGCATCTCGGTGACGTTCTTCACGCGCCCACGACCTCCAGCGTTGTGGCTGCCGGTACGCCGGTGAAGGTGGCTCCCGTGGTCCCCACGAGGCGCACGCTGCGATACGTGCCGATCCACGAGGCCGGGCCCTCGAGCACCACAGTGCGATGCTGCCGGGTCCGCGCCTGGAGCAGGCCGCCGCGGCGGGCCTCCTGCTCCACCAGCACCTCGGCGGTGGTCCCCACGAGCGCCGCATTCCGCGCCCGGGCGACCCGCCGCACCGCTCCAATAAGCACCTCGAGGCGCTCCGCCGCCACCTCGTCCGGCACCGCATCGGGCAGGCGGGTGGCCGCCGTGCCCTCGCGCGGGCTGAACCGGAAGGTGAAGGCGTCGTCGAAGCCGGCCTCCTCCACGAGGGAGAGCGTCTCCGCGAACTCGGCGTCCGCCTCTCCGGGGAACCCGACGATGAGGTCGGTCGTGAGCGCCAGGTCCGGCACGGCGGCGCGCAGGCGCGCCACGACGTCGAGGTACTGCTCGCGCGAGTAGCGCCGCAGCATCCGCCGCAGCACGCGCGAGCTGCCGCTCTGCGCCGGCAGGTGGACGTGCTCGCACACCGCCGCCACTCCCGCCATCGCCGCGATGGCGCGGTCGCTGAAATCGTTCGGGTGCGGGCTCGTGAACCGGACGCGCCGGATGCCCTCCACTCCACCGACGGCGCGGAGGAGGTCGGCGAAGTCGTACGCACCGTCGTGGTACGAGTTGACCGTCTGCCCAAGGAGCGTCACCTCCGTCACGCCGCGGGCGGCGACTTGCTCCGCCTCGTGCACGACGTCGGCCAACTTGCGGCTCCGCTCCGCACCTCGCGTCATCGGAACGATGCAGAACGTGCACCGATAATCGCAGCCACGCTGGACGGTGATCCACGCGGACACGGCCGGGCGGCGCGCCGGCGGGATGTCCTCGTAGTGCTCTTGCGCATCGAATGCGGTCTCCGCGCGGCGCTCGCCGTCCCGCGCCCGTCCGATGAGCACCGGCAGCTGCCGGTAGCCGTCCGGTCCGGCCACGAAGTCCACGTGCGGCGCGCGCTCGAGGAGTCGCTCGCCGAGACGCTGGGCCATGCAGCCCACCACCCCGAGCACGACGCCGGGGCGCTTGTGCCGCTTGAGCTCGCCGACGCGGCCGATGACCCGCTGCTCGGCGTGCTCGCGTACCGCGCAGGTGTTGACGAGGACCACGTCCGCGTCGTCGACGCACTGCGCGCGCTCGTAGCCCTCCCGCAGCAGGACGCCCGCCATCAGCTCCGCGTCGGCCAGGTTCATCTGGCAGCCGTAGGTCTCGATGAAGAAGCGCGGCGCAGCGCTCACGCCGCCTCCGCGCCCAGAACTCCGCCGTGCACCACCAGCCGCCCGCGCACCCGGCGGCGCCCGAGCACCCAGGGGGCATCGGCGGGGATGCGCACGCCGAGGTAGTCCTCGGTCACGGCCTCGTGGAACGCCGCGTGGCGCCCCTCCACCACGAGGTCGGCTATCCCGCCCGAGCGCGCCGTCCGGTGCGCGGCCTCGCGCTCCGCCGCCAGCGCCCGCAGCTCCGCACTGCGCTCGCGCACGACCTCAGGCGCCGGCAGCTCACCGAGGCGTGGCGCGGCTGTCCCCCGCCGCGGGGAGTACGGGAACACGTGCAGGTAGGTGAACGGCAGGCGGCGGACGAGGTCCATCGTCACACAATGATCGGCGGCGCTCTCGCCCGGGAAGCCGACCAGGATGTCTGCCCCCAGCCCGAGCGGCGCGACGCGAGCGGCGATGCCCTCGATGCGCCGGGCATACGTCGCAGCGGTGTACCAGTGCCGCCCCATCCGGCGGAGGACCCGATCGCTCCCCGATTGGAGCGGCGCGTGCAGATGGGGGGCGAGCCGGTCCGGCGCTCCAGCCATCAGCGCCAGCAGAGCGTCGTCCACCTCCGTGGCCTCGACGGACGAGAGCCGGAAGCGCACCTCCGGCACCCGCTCCACGAGCGTCGCCACGAGCCGAGAGAGCGACCAGCCGTCGCCGCGGTCCTGCCCGTAGGCGCCGATGTGCACGCCCGTCAGCACGACCTCGTGGTGGCGCTCGGCGAGGAGCGCCGCCTCCGCGACGAGGGCGCCAGGGTCCCGCGAGCGGCTGGCCCCGCGCGCCAGCACCGTCGCGCAAAAGGTGCAGTGCTCGTCGCAGCCGTCCTGGACCTTGAGCCACGCACGGCCCTGGAGCGCGAAGCCGCGCAGTGGTCCCGGGGCGACGGCCGCCGCCCCCAACGCCTCGGCCACCGCCGCGTCGTCGGCGCCCGCGACGACCGCCGCCACGCCAGGCAGCGAGGCCAGCCGCCCGTCGTCCACCGCCGCCGCACACCCCATGACCACCGTCCGGATGCCGGGGCGGTTCCGCGCGAGGCGCCGCACGAACCCCCGCATCTTCGCCTCGCCGACGTGCGTGACCGTGCACGAGTTCACTACGGCGGCGTCCGCCTCCTGAGCGGTCTCCACGATGCGGCACCCGGCAGCTTCGAGACGCTGCCGCACGACCTCGGTATCGTACTGGTTCGCTTTGCAGCCGAACGTATGGAGGAGGACGTTCACGGCCGGACGATGACGCCGACGTACCCCGTGGTGAAGCGCTCGTGCACGGCGCCCGCCGCGCGGTCGCCGACCTCGAGGCCGAGGTCCACCGTCGCGCGGCCGCCGGCGAGGGTCAGCCCGAAGCCGCCGCCCAAGGCGTGCTCGGCGAGCGCGGCGCCTTCCAGAGGGAACGGCAGTTGGCGCCAGCGGTACCCGAGGCGGACCGGTACCGTGCGGCCACCGAGCCGGAGGCGCTCGACCTCGCCGCCGAGGCTGACGTTCCGCACGTCCCGCGAGCGGGGCTGGCCGGCCGCCTCGAGGGAGTCGGCAGCGCGGGCCCAGGTCTGGAGCCCGGCCGACGCGCTGAAGGAGACACCCGCCGCCGGGGAGAACCCCACGGCGCCGGCGATCTCGTAGGGCATCGCCACACGGACCGTGGCGCCCGCGGTGGATGCCGCCTTGAGACGCGAGTTCACGCGCGCCATCCCGGACACCGTGAACTTGCCGCTCACCCGCATCTGGGCGCCCACCGAGAGCCCCGTCCCCGTGAAGTCGGTGACGGCGAGGTCGCTGAACGTCGTGAACGCCACGCTCGAGAAGGTCCGGGTCACGGACAAGCTGGTCGATCCGGCCAGGGCGTGCAGGCCGATGCCGACGAGGAGACGATCCGAGGCCCGGTAGGCCACGCCCAGCCTGAGGTCCGATACGCCGCCCACGGACCGCGCCCGATCCACGAAACTGACCGCAGTGTCACGCAGCATCGTGACGCCGCTGTCCCGCACCGCCCACGTGCGGTCGAGGTACTCGCCCACAGTGATCGCAAGCACGAGCCGCCGGCCGACCGGCGACGCGAACCCGAAGAGCGGGAATCGCGTGGACCCCAGCGACGCGCTGGCCGTGCCGTCGTCGAAGCGGCGATGCGTCGCCGCACCGACCGCCCAACCCGATGTCACGCGCCACAGGCCGAGGGTGGCCGGGTTCATCGGCGTCGCGGCATCGAACAGGCCGAACGCACCGCCCGTCGCCGCGGCCCGCGCGGAGAGTGGACGACCCAGCAGGCCGAGGCCGCGGATGCCGAAGACCGAGTCGGCGGGGGCGACCTGCGCCCAGCACGCTAGCGCCGCGGCCGCCAGCGCCGCGGAACGGAGGACGTGGCGGCGCATCAGGGCACCCCGAACGCGTAAGGCCGCACGTAGGTGATGCGGAGCCGCGGCGCGGCCGCACCGGCGGCGTGGCCCGAGATGCTCACCTCGCCCATCCCCAGGCCGTCCGGCTCGCCCAGCAGCATCAGCGCCCGCGGCAGCGAGTCGCCCCCGCTGGTGCCCCACGCGCGAAGCAGGCGGCCGATCTCGATGTGGATCTCGCGCGAATCGCCGACGGTGAGCTCGGTGGTGCCGCCGGCCGAGGTGTCGGCGAAGATCACGGACTTGGCGCCGTTGTCCCGCAGGATACCTCGCGCCGCGATGCGGAACACCTCCCCGGGCCGTCCGAAGGCGGGCCGCGTCGGTGTGAGGATCAGGGTCGCCCGCACGAGCCCGAGGGAGTCCGTCGCCTCGGGCGGAAGCGAGCTACCGAACCGCAGGATCGTCCGTGCCGAGGGCAGGCCGCCGGCTACCAGCGCGCTGTCGGCGTTCTGCGGCGCCGGGGCATAGACGAAGGTGTCGAAGTCCGGTCGCGTCGTGAACTTGTGCGTCACGGTGTCGCGCGGCGCTTTGGCGTGGACGTACCAGGCCAGGAGCGTCGTGCCGAGGTAGTCGTCGGCGGAAGAGATGCTCAGCACCGTGGGCGACGCGGCGCGGACGGCGAACCCGAGCGCGACGGCGCCGGAGTCGGTCTCCGGTAGCGTGTCGAAGCTGCCCGCGCGGATCGTCTTGGTCACGATGCCGGCGCTCACCGAGTCCGGCACGGACACCGAGTCCACAAGCAGCGAGTCCACGAAGTACCGCTGCAGCTCGGGCAGCGTGATGCCCGTGTCGACGTCGAAGGGAAGGCGGTAGACGAGAATGCGCACGTTGCGCACCGTGGTGTCGCGATCCCGCACGTACACCGAGATCGCGACACTGTCCACTTTGCGGGCGGACACCGCGGTGTCGTTCACGCCGGGGAACCACGCGGAGCCACGCGGGCCGAAGCGCGCCACGCCGGCGCTCTGGAGCGAATCCCGGTCCGCGAGCAGCAGGAAGGCCCCCTCGCTCGGGTTCACGTAGCCGCGGAAGCTCGAGTCGCCGACGACGATGCCGGTGTACGTCGTGTCCACGATCTGCACGCGCCCGGAGGGACAGAGCCCCGGGCAGCGCCCGGGCGCCGCGATGTTCTCCGTGCAGCCGAAGCCCAGCGCCGCCAGGGCCACGGCACCAAGGGTCGCGTGCGCGCGCCGACGGGGCGGGGCGGTCCTCACGGCGCCTCCGGCAGGTCGCTGCGCGTGAAGGCGTGTGGGAGCAGGTCCCGCAGGCGCCACGTCGCCACTCTCCCCGCCTTCCCCGCCGAGACGATCTCGAGGTCGAGCCCGAACTCGGCCAGCACCTGGCGGCACACGCCGCACGGGGCCACCGGCTCCGGCGCGTCGCTCGTGACGGCCAGCCGGCGGAAGTCCCGGTGCCCCTGAGCCACCGCGGCGGCGACCGCCGCACGCTCCGCGCATATGACCGCGCCGAAGGATGCGTTCTCCACGTTGCAGCCGGACACGACGGTGCCATCCGCGGTCTCGAGCGCCGCGCCCACGCGGAACCTCGAGTACGGCGCGTACGCGCGGGTCATCACCGCCGTAGCGGCGTCCATCAAGCGGTCGCTCACGCGCGCAGCGCCCCCAGGAAGGACGTGCCCGCGCCGAGCCGCGGCAGGCTGAAGTACTCGGCCACGGTCTGGCCGAGGTCGGCGAAGCTCGGCCGTACGCCGAGGTCCGCCGGCGCCACGCGGGGGCCGAAGACGAGCACCGGCACGTTCTCGCGCGAGTGGTCGGTGGACGGCGTCGTCGGGTCGTTGCCGTGATCGGCGGTCAGGATGAGCAGGTCCTCCTCGCGGGCCAGCGGCAGCATCTCGCCGATGGCGATGTCCAGCTCCAGCATCCCCTGATGGAACCCCGGAACGTCGTTACGGTGCCCCCACGTCTGGTCGAACTCCGGTACGTTGGCGAACACGAACCCGGAATCTACATCGGCGAGGGCCGTTCGAAGGAGGCGGTATGCCTCGCCGTTCGTCGGCGTGTGAGTGCTGGTGATGTTCCGCGCCGCGAAGAGGTCGTCCACCTTGCCGATGCCTGCACGCGGGATGCCCGCGCCGGCGAGACGGTCGAGGAGGGTCGGACCCACCGGTGCCACCGAGTAGTCCCGCCGCCCGGCGCTGTCCCTGGCGAACGCCCCGGGCCTTCCCACGAACGGCCGCGCGATCACGCGCGAGACCCCGTGCTCGCCGACCAGCATCGCGCGCGCACTGGCACACGCCGCGTACAGCTCGTCGAGCGGCACCTTCTCCTCGTGCGCCGCGACCTGGAAGACCGAGTCCGCGGAGGTGTAGACGATCCACTCGCCGGTCTCCAGGTGCCGGGCGCCCAGCTCGTCGAGTATCCCGGTCCCCGACGCCGTCTTGTTGCCGATGCAGCCGCGGCCCGTGTGGCGCGAGAACTCCGCGAGGACGCCGGCGGGGAACCCGCCCGGAAACGTCGGGAACGGCCGCGGTACCTCGAGCCCGCACAGCTCCCAGTGGCCCGTCGTGCTGTCCTTGCCGGCGCTGGCCGGGCGCAGCAGCCCGAAGGCCGCACGCGGCGTCGCGACGCGTCGCACGCCCTGCAGCGGACGGATGCAGCCAAGCCCCAGCGACTCGAGCACGGGAAGCCGCAGGCCGCCGACCGCCAGCGCGACGTTGCCGAGCGTGTCGCTGCCGGCGTCGCCATAGGCCGCCGCGTCCACCGCCTCGCCGAACCCGAGGCCGTCGAGCACTATGAGGAACACCCGTTTCACACGTACACCCTCTCGACCCGCTCCGACAGACCGGTCAGGATCTCGTAGCTGACGGTCCCCGCCGCCTCGGCGACCTCGTCGAGCGTGATCGTCTCGGCGCCGTCCACCCCGATGAGCGTCGCCACCGCGTCCGCGGGCGGTTCGTGCGCGCCGGCGTCGAGGACCGTCATGTCCATCGTCACGCGCCCGGCGAACGGGAATCGCCGGCCGCGCACCAGCGCCGCACCCCGGTTCGAGAGCGCCCGGCGCAACCCGTCCGCGTAGCCGGCCGCGAGCGTCACCAGGCAGCTGCGGGTCCGGGTCCTGTACGTGGCGCCGTAGCTCACGGTCGTGCCCGCCTCCCGCCACCGCGTCTCGATGATGCGCGCCCGCCAGTGCACCACCGGCTCGGGCCGGTACCCGGGGACCGCACCGCCGTAGAGGTAGATGCCCGGTCGGACGAGGTCCTCGCCCGCCGCCGGCTGGCTCAGTGCCCCGGCACTGTTGGCCGCATGCACCAGAGGGGGCCGCCTGGGGAGCGCGGTGAGCGCGGAGGCGAAACGCTCTCGCTGTTCCCGCACGCTCTCCGGGTCTCCGTCCGCCGAGTGGAAGTGGGTGAACACTCCCTCGAAGCCGGGCTCGTCGCCAAATCGCGTCGCCGCGGCGGCGAACTCCCGCCAGTGGAACCCCGCGCGCCCCATGCCGGTGTCCACCTCGACGTGGAACGGCATCCCCGGGGCGATCGCGAGCCAGCGTTCGAGCTGGGCGTCGCTCCCGATTCCCGGCGTCAGCCGGTGCGCCTTCGCCTCATCGAGGGCGCCGACCGTCGGCGCGAACACCAGGATGGGCCGTTCGATGCGCGCGCGGCGCAGTTCCGCGCCTTCCCTCACCGTGGCCACGCCGAAGCCCCAGGGATCCAGCGCCTCGAGCGCCCGGGAGACCGGTACCGCCCCAAGCCCGTAGGCGTTCGCCTTGACCATCGGGAGCAGGCGCGCCAAGCCAGCCCGCGCCGCGACTGTTCGGGCGTTGGCCAGAAGGGCGGAGAGATCGACCTCGATCCAGGTCCGTTCGGGTGTCATTTGCCCCGGTCGCACGAGGTGGGAATCATACCCGGCCGGGACGGGAAATGCGCGCCTATCGGCCACCCCTCAGCGCCACCGCTCCTCTCGCGTCTCCGCCAGCACCGACTCCAGCGGGTTCAGCTGCAGCCGCCGCGGCTCGCCCGGCAGCGTGAACTGCGTTTCGGTGACCGGTCCGCGCACCTGCACGCGGATGAACGCCTGGCTCGAGTCCGCCAGCTCGGCCAGCAGCGGGACGTCCATCTCGAAGTCCGCCGGGACATCCTCCTGCCGGATGCGGATCCGCACCAGG